>BFBZ01000033.1_pt39 | contig 11207 bp, 10 predicted proteins | sample 1888401 | NCBI WGS metagenome assembly BFBZ01 (sample SAMD00112614, study PRJDB3348) | symbiont metagenome | host: Chara braunii | reverse complement strand
GGGCTTCTCGCCTCTGCGGTCGGCGCGCAGGTCGCGCTCTGCGGAACGCTGCTGCTTGAGTTGCCGCCGGCCAGCGCCGGTTGGAGCATGAAGGAGACCTCGGATGGCGTGACCCTTCAGAAGCATATTCCGCCACGGCGTGCCGGCGACCGCGGCGGTGGCGCGCTCATTCAGATCGTTGCACCGGTTCAGTCCTCCTCCGCGAATGATTTTACCGCGGAGATGGGCAAACTCACCGCCGCGTTGCCCGAACTCGCGCGTGAGCATCCCCTTCGCCTGCTGCGTGGTGTGACTGTCAACGGCGACCAGATGGTGGTGGAAGAACGGTGCTGTGCGCGGCGCAATGACATCAGCCTGGCGGAGACCGTTGTCGGCATCCAGGGCAGAGGCCGGCAGGCTTTTGCGCTGCTGACTGAGCTGAACCTCGATAGTGACGATCAGAAGAGTGTCGAGAGCGAGCTTCAGACGCTCATACGGTCCTGGCGGCTCGACCCGAGCGATAAAGTTTTCGGTCTTGCCGGCGGCAAGGATGATGCTGGCCTCGAAGGGGTCTATACCTACTTTGTCAGTGGTGTGCGGCCGAATGGCTTCGGTTCGATGACCACGTACGCGCAGAGCAAGATCGCGATGTTCGATCCCTCCGGTTTGGTGAGCCATGACATCCCGTCGCCCGGTCAGGACGTTGCCAGCTATTGTCGTGAGAAGCTCTTCAATTGCGCCAGCTATCGGCTTCTGGCCGGCGGCTTTTTGAGCAAGCCCGACCGCATCGAGATTTTGGAGCCTTCCAACGCCTACGGGATGTTCGCAAGACATGAAGAGCCGTTTGTCCGCGACGGAAACGATCTGAAGATCGGCACGGTGGCCTATCGCCGCTTACTGCCCTTTCCGAAGGGGACACGGCTTTCCGGAACCTGGCGCTACAACTATGCGGCGGGGGGCCGCTCCGTCGGCACTTCCGGTGCGGTGGCTGTCGAGCGGCGATTGATGCTCGGCACCGATGGCCGTTTTTCACGGGCGGGCTGGGGTGGGGCCTCTGTCTCGAGCGAAGCCGCGGGAGTGAGGACCGGCGTGACATCATCGCACGATCTTCCAGCTCAGGTCGGGCGCTACGAAATCGATGGCTATCATCTTTTGCTGGCGGGGGACGATGGCGCGAAGGAGAGCGTCAGCATCTTTGAATCGCAGCGGGGCTCCGATCAGATGCTCACGATCAATGGAGGAAGCTATCTCAAGCAGTGACCATCACGCCGGGCAATCGCGCAGCGAATGGTGCAGTGGCGCGGCCGATGGTGTGCTGCGGACAGCGGGCGATGACATGGCAACGACCATGCCCGTGCCGTGGTGACGGGCGAACCGTTGCCGCATCAACAATCTGCCGCCGTCTCGCCACTAGATTTTCTGGTTCCCGTCCGTATCGACACAGAACCGGATAGTGATCCCTGGGGAGCCTGTTTTGTTCCCCAACCGGGGAGCGCTGCTCGGTCCGCTGGCCGCCTATTATCCTATTATAATGCCTATCTGGGCAAGACGCCGGATCAAGAGCCGGATTCGCCACGGCGTGACCTGTATGCGGAATGGACCGACGGGAGTGTCTGCCGGACCTGTCTGACGCATCCAGCGGCCCTGCGGTCGGGATCGCAATTCGAGAACGGCCTTCCGGCTCCGATCCCTTGCCGCCTTCAGAGGCTGGGCGCTCGGCAGGGGCCGCACGACAGTCGTCTGTCGTGATCGGTTCGAGCGGAAGCTCAAGCGTTTTCAAATGGTTGGAAAGGGGTGCTGTCTGGGCGGGCATTGCCGTCGGAGCCGTGCGGCCCCTCTCAGCGGGGGATAACCTGCGCTCGGTTAGATGGCTGTCACAGTTCCGATATAAGTAAATATCCACCCTGGCGCCCATCCTGTCCGCGACCCGCGCGATGGGTGATCCGAAGGCTTGTGTGATCGATAGGCGGAACGAGGGTCGTAAATGTTGCGGACACCGCCGGCCGAAGCAGGGCAATGACGGCAATCAGATTATCCGACCGATATAATGGTGGCGCGAGCATATCGGCCGGTCCGAGAACCGCCGGATGGGGGTTTCGTAATTTGAGACGACGGCGTCTTGTCGTGCTGTGTTCGGCTTTGGCGGTGGCGGGAATATGTGTCGCCGCGGCCGAGGACCGCCAGACCGCCAATCCGGGCGTGCCGATCGCATTCCACATTCCGGCGCAACCACTGGCCAACGCACTGCAGGCCTATGGCGAGAAAGCCGGCGTCCAGGTGCTTTATGAAAGCAATTCCGCGATCGGCCGCAAGTCATCGCCCGTTGACGGAGACTATCCTCCGGAGGATGCTCTCAACCTGTTGCTCAAGGGCACGGAACTGAGGGTCCAGTACATCCGGCCGGATGCCATCACGCTTGCGCTTCCGTCCGCGGCGGCAGACGGGCCTCCTGCGAGCCCGCTTGTCACCGCGGATTTGTCCCTGGGTACGTTGCGGGTGCGTGCACCAAGTGATGGCGACGAAACGGGCCGTCTCCATGACTACAGCGAAAGCGTCCAGGTCGATATTCAGAGGGCGCTGCAGAAAAGTGCCAAGACCCGCGCCGGAAGTTATCGGGCCACCATCGACCTCTGGATCGATCCGTCGCGCATCGTCCAGCGTGCGGAGCTGTTGCGCTCGACAGGGGACCAGGAGCGCGACGCCGCCGTGGCAACCGCGATCCGCGGTCTCACGATCAGCCGGCCGGCGCCGGCCAACGCGCCGCAACCCGTCCGCGTTGTGATCGTGGTGAAGCCACTGCAATGAATCTCGATCAGCCCAGCGGACGCGATAGTGCGCTGCGGATCATTCCCGCCACGGCTTTCCATCTGGATGATCCGCGCGCGTGGTCGGCGGGCGAAGTCCTTCGGTTGCTTCTGGTGCCGCTGATCACCGCTGTGCTGTTCGTCGGTGGAATCTACTGGGTCCGGCTGCAACTTCCCGCTGGTTCAGCGACGGAGCGGGATCAGGCGTCGGTTGTGCAGGTTCATCTTCTTCCGCGTCCGACCCCCGCGCCGATCCCGGTGGCCCTCGCGTCCGAGCCGGCTGCGACCAGCGTGGCAAGCCGCACCGACATCACGGTCGATGAACCTGATCCGATGTCCGCCGATACAGCCGCGATGCCGCCGGTCCGGGCCTCGACACCGGCCGAGACCTCGGTTCCGAATGCCCGCCCGACGCCCTCGCCGGCGGACGCGCCTCCGAGCAGCGCAGCCATCAGGTTTCAGCAGGCGCTGTTGCGCCATGTGGCGCGGTATCAGCACTATCCGAACGCGGCTCGCCTGGGCCGGTTGCACGGATCGGTCGAAACGCTGTTTTCCATGCGACGGGACGGCACGGTTCTCGGAGTCTGGGTCAAGACCAGTTCGGGACAGGCGGTGCTCGACCGGGAGGCCGTGGACGCGATCCGCCGGGCCCAGCCGCTCCCTGCGATTCCCTCCGAACTGCCGGAGCGGCTGAACATCCAGGTGACGCTGATGTTCGAGCCGTCCTGAGGTCACAGGCCTGCTGCTAATCCGAAGTTCGCTCCGAAGGTGCTGTTAAGTTTCGGATTCGGGACGCCAGGTGTGACCTAAAATCCGCGATCGGCCCGCGATTCCGCCGCTATCTTGCTACCGTCATAAATATGTAGTCCGCCGCCGATACGTGTTCGGACGGCCCGAAGAGTAACGCAAGTTGCGGGGCCGGCGTGGGGGGCCGCGAAACGTGGCTGATACCAATCGAGTGCGGTTACGCGGCCAGCTTGTCGAGAACTATGGTGGTCTCGTCAGGAAGCTGACACGTCGCCTGGGTTCATCGGACTTCGCTCACGAAGCTCTGCACGAAACGTTCCTGCGCCTGGATCGGGTGACGGATGCCGTGCCGGTTCGCAGCCCCGCCGACTACATCTTCCGCACCGCCATCAATATCGCCAAGGATCGTCAGAAAGCGCAGAACTATCGCGTCAGTTCGTCGGAGATCGACGCACTGCTCGACATCTGTGACGAGCGGCCCGATCCGGCAATGGTTGTCGAAGGACGTTCGGAGATCGAAGCCTTCAAGCGCGCATTGGCCGAACTGCCGGCCCGGCCTCGCGAAGTCGTTCGCAGTGTTTCGATCGAAGGACGATCGCCGCACGAAGTTGCGGCCCGGCTCGGCGTCAGCGTGCGAACTGTCGAGACAGACTTGAAGCTGGCCCTGAGCCGTTGTGCGGATTGTCTCGATCGGACGTTGATCCGTCGCCTTGGGGGCCCGCGCCCCCGTTCGTGACGTGATTGATTGCGAATGATGTCCGGCGCGATCCGCCGGCTTCCGTCTTACCTGTGTTTGTTGTAACAGCCGCGTCACGGCCGGTCGGCCGGGGCGGCAAAAAAGTATTTTGCTGACCTTTCGGGATTTTTCTTCGGGATTGGCCTTCTCCAGTCGTCTGTCGAATAGGGCCACTTTTTACAAGAGTACCTATGGGCGCGATCCAGACGACGTATCGGTGGGAATGGCGGGAGCCGGACGAGGCTCTCCGCGGCCATCGTTTGCGCCGATGCCGCAAGCCGCGCGTTGGTGCACCCGATCTCGAACGGAATCATTTATATGTCATCCGGACGCCCCGGATCCGAACTGGAGGTTTTGATTTGGCGAGTGTGGCAATAAGCGATCGATCGTGACCGTGCCGACCCGCACATCCGAACCCGACCCGTTGTTGGACGAGGCCCTTGACTGGGTCGTTCGGCTCAAAACGGGCGCGCCGACGCGGGCGGATGTCGACGCGTTGCAGCGCTGGCGCCAGCAGAGCCCGGGGCATGAGGAGGCTTTCAGGACGGCGGCCCGGCTTTTCCGCAGCGCCAGGGCTGCGGCCCAGGAGCTGGCAGACGAGCGTGCCGAGGAGCGCGCAACCGCTGGTGTTGCGTCCGCGACGCTGCAACGGCCGCGTCATCTTGCGCGTCGCGCCGTTTTGGGCGGAGCGATTGCGGCGTCGGTGGGCTTTGTGATGATCCGCCCTCCGCTCGGGCTGTGGCCCTCGCTCGAGGAGCTGTCTGCGGACTATCGCACAGGCAAGGGCGAGCAGCGCAAGGTCGGGGTGGCGTCCGACGTTTCACTGGAATTGAACACCCAGACCAGCATCACATTGCAATCCGCGCCTGACGAAACCCGGATTGAGCTCATTTCAGGAGAAGCCTCGGCAACCAAGCTTTCGTCACCGAAGCCGCTGGTGATGCTGGCTGGTGACGGACGTATCACCGCGTTGCAGGCGAGCTTCAATGCGCGTTGCCTTGACGGAACGGTTTCGGTGACTTGCCTGGACGGTGTCGTCACGGTCGAGCAGGGGCACCATACGGTGCAGCTTCACAAGGCGCAGCAGGTGACCTATTCGGCGATGGGGCTGGGGCCGTCGGCGCCGGTCGATGCGACCCAGGTCGCGGCCTGGCAGACCGGATTGCTGATTTTTCGCGACCGGCCGCTGGCGAGTGTGGTCGACGAGGTCAATCGCTATCGCTCGGGAAAAATCATCATCACCAACGCCGAGCTCAAGCGCCGCCTGGTCAACGGCACGTTTCAGCTCGACAAGCTCGAAAATTTCGTCGCACAGGTCGAGCAACTGTTCGGGGCCCGGATTACGTCGCTTCCGGGCGGAGTCGTGCTCCTAAGCTGATCATCATGACGGCCTGATGAATTCGGCCAAAAATGATTCCTGAAGAAACTCAAAAAATTTCTCCGATTTGCCGAAATAGTTTTGCGGGTTGTGCACCGCCCAATCGTCCTATGGATGAGGCCTCGTCGTTGCGGTGTTCCCGCCGCGATCGCATGCGCCTGCAAGAGATGAGCGGACGTCAGTGCGAAGTCGAAGTGTTAAGAAGAATTTCGGGCATCGGATGCGATGCCGGACGGGGCTGCGGCTGGGCGCTGCGGCAGTAACGGTTGTTGGAATCCTCGCCGGGGCTTTCCCGGCGCGTGCGGCGAAACAGTCGGCGACGGCGGCGGCTCCCGCTCCGGCGGCGGCCAATGGGGCGTCACCGGCCAATGGGGCTTCGCCGGCCAACGGCGCGCCGCCGGCCAATGCGCCGGGGCAAAAGCCCGCGGTGGCGCAGCGTTTCGACATCGACGATTTCGCGGTTCAGGGCGCCGATACCCTGCCGCAGATCGAGATCGAGGAGGCGGTCTATCCGTTCCTTGGTCCCAACAAGAGCGCCGATGACGTCGAGAAGGCGCGCGCGGCGCTGGAAAAGGCCTATCACGACAAGGGCTTTCAGACCGTCAGTGTCGCGGTTCCGCAGCAGAATGTGCAGGGCGGTGTCGTGACCCTCAAGGTGACGGAGCTGAAGGTCGGCCGGCTGCGGGTCAAGAACTCGCGCTATTTCGATCTTGGCCGGATCAAGGGCGGCGCGCCGTCCCTGAAGGAGGGGACCGTTCCCAACTTCGGCGATGTCACCAAGGACATCGTCTCGCTCAATCAATGGCCTGACCGTCGCATCACGCCGGCGCTGCGCGCCGGTGTCACGCCGGGTACCGTCGACGTCGACCTCAATGTCGAGGACAAGGCGCCGCTGCACGCCAGCCTGGAAATCAACAACCGGCAGTCGCCGAGCACCACGCCGACACGGCTCAGCGCCACCGTGCACTACGACAATCTCTGGCAGCTCGGCCATTCGCTCAGCTTCACCTATCAGGTCGCTCCGGAACGCACGAGCGATGCCGAGGTGTTCTCCGGGTCGTATCTGGCGCGGGTTCCGGACGTGGATTGGCTGAGCCTGCTGTTCTACGCCGTGAAATCAAACAGCAACGTCGCGACCGTCGGCGGCTCGAACGTGATCGGCCCGGGCCAGATTGTCGGCCAGCGGGCCGTGATCACGCTGCCGACCCGGGAGAACCTGTTCCACACCATCTCGGTCGGCATCGACTACAAGCATTTCGACCAGACGGTGAAGCTCGGTTCCGACGGGTTTTCTTCGCCGGTCACGTATTTCCCGCTGGTCGCAAGCTATGGCGCGACCTTCCAGAACGAGAAGTTCACCACCCAGTTCAATGCCGGTATCACATATAACCTGCGCACACCGAGCAGCCCGTTGGACCAGTTCGATGCCAAGCGCTATCTGGCGTCGCCGAGCTTCACGCACCTCAATCTGGATGTGTCCCACACCCACGAGTTGCCGGAAGGCTTCCAGATCTACGGCAAGGTGCAGGGCCAGCTGGCCGACGGACCGCTGGTGTCGAGCGAGCAGTTCAGCCTCGGCGGCCTCGATACCGTGCGTGGCTATCTGGAATCCGAAGTGCTCGGTGATGACGGGGTCGCCGCCAACCTGGAGCTTCGCAGCCCCAATATCGGCGACATGCTGCAAAAGCAGCTCAAGAGCGAGACCGGCGAGGGTACGCCGCGCTTCACCACCTTCAACGACTGGCGCTTCTTCCTGTTTGCGGATGGCGGCCATGCGACCGTGCTGAAGCCGCTGCCGGATCAGGTGTCGCAGTTCGACGTCTGGAGCTATGGCGTCGGCACGCGCTTCAAGGTGTTCGACTACGTCAGCGGCATGATCGCCTATTCGGTGCCGATGGTCAGCCAAACTTACACGCAGGCGCGGGACCCGCGCGTGAATTTCCGGATCTGGGGTGAATTCTGATGACAATGGGATGGGATCACATGCGGCGCGTGCGCCAATCGACTTTCCAGCGAGCGAGCACGACGGTTCTGTCGGCGCTGCTGCTCGGCCTGGTCGCTGTACTGACATTGCTGCCGTCGCCGGCGAAAGCCTGGTGGAACGACGAATGGCAGTTGCGCAAGAAGATCACCATCGACACCAGCGCCTCCGGCGCCAACATCACCGATCCGATCGGCGCCTCGCCGGTGCTGGTGCGGCTGCATGTCGGGAACTTCCGGTTCGCGTCGGCCAAGGAGGACGGCAGCGATCTGCGGTTCGTTGCCGGCGACGACAAGACGCCGCTGAAGCATCACATCGAAAAATATGACTCGCTGCTCGGCGAGGCCCTGGTGTGGGTCGCGGTGCCGACCCTGCCGTCCGGAGCCAAGAGCGATATCTGGCTGTATTACGGCAACAAGAAAGCGGTCGCGACCAGCGATCCGAAGGGAACCTACGATCCCGATACGCTGCTGGTCTATCACTTCAACGAGCGCGGCACGCCATCGCTCGACTCCTCGGTGTGGGCCAACAACGCGCAAAGCGTCGGCCAGCCCGCGGAAGGCGCCCTGATCGGCAATGGTCTTCGGCTCGATGGCCGCACTCCCCTGACCCTGCCGGCCTCGTCCTCGCTGGCTTTGGCCGACAATTCGGCATTGACGTGGTCGGCCTGGATCAAGCCGGCTGCGCTGCAGCCCAACGCCGCGCTCTACAGCCGTCGTGACGGGACCGGCGCCCTGGTCATCGGCCTCGACAACGGTGCGCCGTTTGTCGAAGTCACCAGCGCAGGAACCGCGCAACGCAGCGGGCTCGGCGCGCCGGTCGCGCCGAATGGCTGGCATCATCTGGCCGTGGTCGCCGGCAATGGCCAGGTTACGCTCTATCTCGATGGCGCATCCTATGCGTCGCTCGCCGCGGCTCTGCCCGCGCTCAATACCGTCGCCTTGATCGGGGGCGACACGTCGGCCCCCAGTGTTCCCCCGGTNGCCTTGATCGGGGGCGACACGTCGGCCCCCAGTGTTCCCCCGGTTACGCCCGCGACGGCACCGTCCGCAGCAGCACAGTCCGAGACCCCCGGCGTGCCCGCTGCGGACGGTGGCGCGGCCGCCGCCCCGGTCGCCGCGCCTGCTGCTCCGGCCCCGGTTGCCGCGATGGCCGGCTTCGCCGGCGACATCGATGAACTGCAGATCGGCAAGGTCGCGCGACCGACAGGCTTCATCAAGTTCGCCGCGATCGGGCAGGGGCCGGACCAGGCCAAGCTGATCTCGTTCAGTGTCGACGAGGAAACCGCGAGCTGGCTGTCGGGCTATTTCGCCGTGATCCTGAAGTCGGTCACGCTCGACGGCTGGGTCGTCATCGGCATCCTGCTGATCATGGCGGCGGTCAGCTGGGTCGTGATGTACGACCGCGCCACGTATCTGAACAAGCAGGCCAAGGCCAACGCGCATTTCATGAAGGGATTTCGCGAGATCGCATCGGATCTGACCATGCTGGATCGTGGCGATGCCGACGAGGTCTCGACCCTGGGCGGGCGCCTCACCGAGGCCGATGCCAAGATGATGCGGTCGTCGTCGCTGTATCGCATCTATCACATTGGCGCTGAGGAGATCCGTCACCGGTTCGCCGGAAACGGCACCCGCGCACCGGTGCTGTCGGCGGTGTCGATCGCCGCCATTCGTGCCGCGCTGGACAGCGGCGTGGTCAAGGAAATGCAGCGGCTCAACCGGCTGATGGTGGTGCTGACCATCGCGATTTCCGGCGGTCCGTTCCTCGGCCTGCTCGGCACCGTGGTCGGCGTCATGATCACCTTCGCGGCGATCGCGGCCAGCGGCGACGTCAACGTCAACGCGATCGCGCCGGGTATCGCGGCGGCGCTGGTCGCCACCGTTGCCGGTCTCGGTGTCGCGATCCCGGCGCTGTTCGGCTACAACTACCTGATCTCCCGGATCAAGGATCTGACCAGCGACATCCAGGTCTTCGTCGACGAGTTCGTGACCAAGATGGCGGAGTTCTATTCCGCCGATCGGCCCGATCCGATCGAACATCGCATCGCCGCGGAGTAACGGCGATGCAGGTCCAGAGCGATGCCAAGCCATATGACGACATCAACATCACGCCGATGCTGGATCTCGCCTATGTGCTGCTGGTGATCTTCATCATCATGACCACGGCCACGGTGCAGGGACAGAAGGTCAATCTGCCCAAGGCGTCGGCTGCGCCCAGTCTCGCCACCCAGACCACCAAGGCGATCACCGTGGCCAATGACGGCAAGATCTTCCTCGACACCATTCCGGTGACGCTGCCCGAGCTGGAACAGCGCCTGGTGCAGCAGAAGGCGCTGACGCCGGAGTTTCCGGTCGTGCTGCGCGGCGATGCGCAGGCGCAGTACCAGAACGTGATGGACGTGCTCGACCTGCTGGGCCGGATCGGTCTCACCCAGGTCGGTCTCGCGACCAAGCCGCTTGTGAAGTGAACGAGCAAACCGGTGTCCGCCATGGCCACGCAATTGCCGCCCGATCTTCAGCCGCCGCGCAGGACGCTCTGGTCCCGGCTGCGCGATGTGGTCTCGTCCTTCGATCATGGTGTCGGCGGACGCGGCCCCGTGCCGGCGCGTTTGGTTCCGGCTGAAGATGACGCCGCGGACCATGCAAAGGTTACCCAGGGGGACCTGGAGCAGGATTTGCAGCGGGACCTGCAACGGGATTTGGACGGCATGCTGCGGGCTGCGATCCTGCCGTTTCCGATTCACAGCGAAGCGCTGCTGGTCAGGCTTGCCGACGTCCTGCGCAGCCGCATCGCGGACCGCAGTCCGGCGCGCAATCCTCTGCTGCTGATGATTTCGCGCGGCCCGATGGCGCGGCTGTGGATCGACCGCACCGCCTATGTCGCGTTTCACGGCGATCGATCGACGTATCACTTTGCGGTCGAGGCCGATCTCGACACGACCGTAACCCTGGAAACGACCGACTTCGACACGCTCGTCAGGTTCGTTTTGGAGTATGTCGCCGGAAGGTTATCCGAGCCGACCGCCCTGGAGGCCGCACCATGAGCATGCTGGCAAAAGATCAGGACGCACTGATTGCGCGCCGGGCGGCTGCGCCGGGCGGTGTTTCCGTGGAGCCCCCTGCAGTGGAGCCCGCTGCAAGTGAGGTTCGGGCGCCGTCCTCGCCGAAGACCTTCAAATCCGCACCGGCCGTCCGCAGGGAGCGCAACTCGTTCCTGCGTTATGGCATCGCGCTGGCGCTGATCGCCGTCATCTTCGGCGGCGTCGGCTATTTCTTCCTCGGCCATGACGACATGCCGCCGCCGCGCCAGGTCCGCGAAATGACCATCGTCAATATCCTGCCGCCGCCGCCACCTCCGCCACCGCCGCCGCAGCAGATGCCCGAACAGAAGATGGTCGAGCAGCCGAAGATGGCCGACCCGGAGTTCAAGGAAGACAAGCCGCTGGAGAAGCCGAAGGACGAGCCGATCAAGGACGCTAAGAATGCTGAGCCTCCCGGTCCGCTCTCGCTCGACGCCAAGGCGACCGGCCCGGGCGATCTGTTCAATCTTGGCGGCAAGCCGGGTGGCAACCCTTACGGC
>BFBZ01002169.1_pt1 | contig 11209 bp, 8 predicted proteins | sample 1888401 | NCBI WGS metagenome assembly BFBZ01 (sample SAMD00112614, study PRJDB3348) | symbiont metagenome | host: Chara braunii | reverse complement strand
CGTTGCGATCGCGAAGGCTTCGGCCTCCAGACCGTCCGTTTGACGAGCGACGTCCTCGGACTGCGCCGCGCCGAGCGCAACGGCCAGGAACGCCCGCGCGCTCTTCGTCGAGGCGCCGAACTCGCGCCGGGCCCGCTGCCGCCGCAGGAGTTCCCGATAGAGCCCGGCCGGGCTGTCAGCGAGGACCGGGCCGAGATGGAGCAGAACGAGTTCGAGGTCGCGCTGGAACTCGTTCGATTCGGACCTTCTACTCAGCTCCGTCGAGACGCCGTCCAGCACTTGCGCACCGGCGGACGCGGGGAGGATCGCGGGTTGAGCCGCCAGTGCCGCAGCCACGGGCCGCAGCGTGTCGGCGGTAAAGTCCGGCGCGTCCAGGAACTGGCGCACGACCTGAATGGCGGAGATCCGGTCCTTGACGTCGGTTCCGACCTGGGGTTCGTCCTTCAGCTTCCCGAGGAAGTCGAGGAGCGTCCGGTTCGTGAACACGTCCGCGGGCGGGTTCGTGAGGAACAGTCGGCCGAGCCGGTCGAGTCCGGACCCGCCCGAGAACAGGCCGAGGAGCGCTGCCCCCTGGCTCCGGATCACGCGGTCGGGGTCGATCGTTCCGACCGAAAGAGCGACTTCAAAGAGCCGGTTCCGGGCCGGGGCCGAAAACGTCTCGGCCTGAGCGAGAACGTTCTCAAACCAGGGGCGGGACGGGATCTCGGTGAGAAGGACACCGAACAGCGCCGCCGCCCGGTCGCTGGTGGGGCCGTCGCCCTTCAGAAGCTCGAGGACGACCGCCGGTTGGGTCGCGACGGCGTGTGCGAACAGCGTGGTCGGTTCACCGTCCTGAGCTAGACACGTCCGGGCGGCAGCAAACTGATACGGTTTCGGCAGTTCAAGGGTCAGCAGATCCTGAAGGTGATCGGCCGACACTTCGAGCCACTTCGCCAGTGCGGGATCGACGGTCGCCGCGGGCGCGTTGGGGTGCTTGAACCGGACCAGGCGCGGGAGCAGGTAGCGCCGCATGTCCCAAGCCAGTGCCTTCGGGTCCGGGACGTGTTCGAGCAGATCGCCCCAGACCGCGTTCGCCTTGGCCGGTGCGACCATCGGGAGAATCACTTCCAGCGCGTTCGCGGCGCGCGCCCGGTCGCCCGATGCCACGGCCGCCAACCCGGCGCGCCGAACCTCGGCGGCGACGCGGCTGATCGCGTCGGCCTTTTGCCTGAGCGGCGCCACCAGTCGACTCAAGGCGCGGTGCGCGAAGTCGGTGTCGTCCAGCGCCCACGCGACGAATTGAGAGACCGCGTCCGGTCGGGCCGCGATCCACGCCGCGAGCGTCGGGGACGCGACCGCCGCGACCGCTTCGTCCTTGGCCAGCACGGCCGACCCGCGCGAGAGCCGGTAGACGAGGTCGAACTGCCGGGCGTCGGTGAGCCCGAGGAGCTGCCAGGTGGTCTGGAGCTCGTCGAGGTGAGCGGTTTCGCCCCCGGCGAGGGCCGCCACTGCGAACGTCGCGAACGGCACATCGGCGCCGAGGTCCGACGTCCGTCCCGTGTGCAGGTTGAACGCGACCGACCCGGCCGTGTAGCACCCCTCAGGCAGATCGCGGTCGGGGTGGCCCGTATCGTGCCCGACGAGGCGGATGGCCGCGGCGCGGGGGGCCGATTCGTATGTCGAGAACGTGAAGCCTTCCAGCAGCCCGTGCGGCAGCGCGCGGGTCACGGCATAGACGATCCGGGCGACGTCATCGGCCGGAGCCGCGACGACGATGCGGGTTTCGGCCGGCGTGGTGAGCAAGGCGCCGATCACGAACGCGACCATCGTCCGCCGCGCCGGCTCGTCGAGCCAGCTCCGGAGGGATTCGTCATCGAGCAGGTCGGCGACCGGCAGGTACGGCAGTTCGGGAAGGTCACCGGCGGTGTCCGGGTCGTGCCGCTGCCACCGCGGGCTGCCCCACGTCCTAATCGCCAGTTGGGCGTCTGCGGTGGACGGCACGTTCAACAGGGCGTGGGCGAAGTACGTCCCGCCGTTAGGTGCAACGTGAGTCAACATCCGCCCCGCGGACGGGGTTTGGAGCAGTGCGAGGCGGACCGGGAGCGGACCCGCGGATTCGCCCGCCCAGGTCTGTGGGAGCGCGTATCCGGTGTACGGCAGGGCGGACTGAACGTCTTCCGGGCGCAGCCCGTGTGAGGCGGCTTTGCAGGCCGGCAGTGTGCTCCCGGCGGGCGCGAACGGCCCGTCCGACGCGGCCGAAAGACCGGCGAGTGGTCCGACCGAATACAGTTGCTTCATCGGGTCACCCATTTAGGGGCAGCGGCGAGTCCAAGGGAGGCGCGGCGGAGCGTGTACGAGTCGGCTCCGAACGTTTCCGATTGGAACATAGCACGGAATTGCGCGCCGGACCGTCAGATGGGATGTCGATCCGCGAAGCAGGAAGTGATGGGAGGGAGAGACTTCCCGGTGGCCGAACGAGGGCCTCAATTTGCGCCGGACCGTTCAGCGGGCGTTCAGAAACTCGCGTCCCGATCGCTCGGTCGCGCTGGCACGCGACCGAGCATTTTCCGGCGACGCGCCCGGTTGGGAATTAAGCAAGTGCGGGGGTCGATAAGGTCGCCGAATCGGCCCGCGTTCCGTTCACGAATAACGTGATCGTACCGACGTTCCAGTTCACACCGATCAGCAACCCCGCGGGAAGCGGGGGCAGGGGTTGGCGGAACGTGACGTCCTCCACCCCGTCCTCCACTCGCACTTCAAGAGAGCCGTCCGGGTGCTTCGTCGCAGCAACCCGCACGCCCTCGGGAGAAGCGGGCGACGGTCCGAACTCGTAATACTGGCCGTCGGTCGCCCAGTTCGGAGCCGGAGCGGATGACGTAAAGGTGAACCGACCGGAAGCGGTGGCGAGACTCATAGAAGGTCTCCGGTGGGTCGAGTCGGGAAGGGATTCCGGCTCGTCTCCCGACTGAACTTTAACCGCACACAAGACCGCTTCAAGGGGCTTGTGCACTGAGTTACAATCTCGGGTTCTGCCCAGAGTTGAATCGGCACGCCAACTGAGGAGGGGCCAAAGGAAGAGGAATGGATACCGGCGAATGACGTGGCCGCTTCGTTTTCGTCGTCCGAATTCGTTCAATCGAACAAACTGCGCGTGACGTTTCGTTTCCGCCATTCGGCCAGACGATACCCCTTTTTGTCGTTTGGGTTCGCTAGTTCCCCCGCTGCCATCAGATCGGCCAGCGCCCGAGCGACGGTGCCCGGTCCGTGCCCTTTCCCGGCCGATGCGAGAACCCGAACCACTTCTTTGCCCGTCAGCGCCCGGCCGGCGGCCCGAACAATCTCAATGATGTCCGCTTGACAACTGCCGCGCCCTTTTTTCGTCAGGCGGTGCCGTTCGGTGCCGGCCGGCGACGTGGCTCCGGCGGTGTCCCAGATTTGGATAAGACACGCCACCCTGCCGCGTGCATCGGTTACACGCACCGTCAGCGGCACCGGCAACTCGGCCAGCGCAACCAGCAATGCACGGGCGGCGTTCTCGACAGTCGTTCTCGGATCGGCAGTCACGGCGATCCACCGGGTACAGAAGAACCGGAGCAGCGATCTTCGCCATTCCCTTAGTATGCGAACGTACAGATTCAAGCCAAAGGTGGCACGGTAACGTGTTCGGCCTTCCGCATGATTCGGGAAGCCCGCATGACTGGTACCCTATACGTCGGATGGGATCGGATAACTGTTTCCGGAACTCCTTTGTCCGGTCTGTTCTCATTTGGAAAGCAACGGGCGCAGGTCGGGATCAAGGACCGGTGACGGCCGTCCACACCACCTCACGGTCTTCGACCAGAGTCGGAGGGGGGAGTTGAATTTGGGCAAGCGAGGCTTGAAGGATTTTGTCGCTCGCTTTTGATTCGCTCATTGGGGGACCGGGATCGTCCCGAACGATAACCACGACGGGCAGACGCGCTAATCTGGTCATGACGGTCGGTTGTGTGACCGTTGGCTCGACACGAGCCGTTCGCGCGGGTGGAAGATGTGCGTTCCACGTCGTTGGGCAGAAGGGAGCAACGGTTGTTTTTTTGTCAGGAGCCGTACATCCGGCAGTGAACCCGGCGAGCCAGACGAGCGGCGAGAGCCGATTGCGATATCGCATGAGCGCCTCCCCCCCTCGACAGAAATTACCTGGCGTACCAGTTCTATCGGTTCCACCGGTACCTTCGTCACAACTTATTATTCAACAGACAAACCCCGGCGGACGGCACCCACACCGACAGACAAGTAGGGCATCAGTTCTGCGGCACTCGCCTGGTCGGGATCGTCATGAATCTGGCGTGGTGGATCGGTACTTGTGCGTAACTGCGAATGGGATGAGAGATACGACGATTGGAACCCGCGCTCGGGCAAGAACCCCCGTGGCCGTACGAGAGTGAATCCGAGACATCGTCGAGGACGATTCGGCCGGCGGCAGAGTCACAGGCGCGATGGTCCGTGAGCGCTCCTGCGCATCCGCTCCACGGGGGCAGATGTGTACCAAGAACACGCGACTTGTGCTGACCGGAACCTGCGCCCGGCGTTGCGTTCGAGTGTGCCGGGCGTTTCCCTTCGAACCAATTACTGCTGCTGCGGCAACTGTTTGAGTTGCTGTTCGATGCTTTTTGCGCGCTGCTTAACGGCTTCGCGCAGACGGTTCACCTGATTTTTATAATCGCGACTCGCGCCCGCATCGACCGAGGCCAGTGCCGGTTGCACGACGGTTTCCAACTCGTCGAGCCGTTTCGTCAGTCGGTCCACGCTGTAGACCGTTTGCATGATCTCCCGCATCCGGGCAAAGTACCGCTTCTTGCCCTCGGTCGTGTTCACCACTTGGGCCGCGACAACGCCTTGGAAGTGAGGCAGAATGGGGGCGTTCGGATCGGTGAACATCTGGTCCATTCCGGACGGGATGAACGTAATTTTGTTCAGCTTCGGGTCGTGGTAAATGCGGTAGTTGTTCCGGTTGGTCGGGTACCCGTCCCAGTCCCACGTCACCACCTGGAGGACGAGGTAGGTGATGAAGCGGTCCATGTCGAGCAGCTTCTCCATTCTTTCGAACCGCTTCTTCTCGTTCCGCTCTTGCGCCGCAGCCAGGAGCGCTTTCAGGTCCTTTCGGTCGGCCACGTCGCCCTTGCCCGAGATGAGTTCGAGCGGCTGGTCGATGTCTTTGAGGAACCCGCCGTCGTAGAAGTTGCCGGTGCTGACACCGAAGTGGTCGCGGAGAAACTGTTTGTCGTAGCCCTCCTTGATGTAGTAAAGGCCGCGTTTGCGACCGGCGAGCGTGAGCGTCGCGTGGCTGACGCGCGACGCCGGAACGCCCGCGGCACGGTACAGTTCGCCGCAGATCAGTTCCGCGATGTAGCTGGGGTCCTGAACCGAGTTCGCGAGGTGGAACTTGTCCATCCCGCGGAACCGCAGGGCGTCGGTGAACTTGTCCATGTTCAGGGTGAGGCCGGGCTTGTCATCGAAGCCGCGCGAGCTCCCGGCCGCGCCCTTGAGGTGCATGGCCGCGTCCACGTATTCGGTGCCGCCGTCCTTCAGCGTCACCTTCACGTATTTCCGCGGCTCTCGACGCAGCGATTCGGCTTCGTCCTTGCCAACTTCGATGGTCAGATCGAGGACTTGCGCCTTGCGGAACAGGGCATCGCGATCCGTGACGAGTTTGGGCGGCGGGGCGGGATCGGCCGCGGGCAGTCCGGCCGTTGCAAAGGCGCCGGCGGCGAGACTGAGCGCAAAGAGGACTCGCTTCACGGGTAGCTCCGTTGATCGCGTTGCGGCAAACTGGGTCGATTGTACCCCGTGGCGCGAGAACGCCACAAGCACGAGCCGTATAATGGCTCGTGAAGAACGCGAGAAGGCGGCTGCGATTCAATAATTTATGTTTTGATTTTTCACGATTTTGTCCTGATGCACATAACCGTTTTTGGAGAGAGCGAAAGCCACGGTACCGCTTGGGTTTTGCACCGCGCGTTCCATTGATTGGCACCGGCTTGGTTGGGTCGTGCCCCGCGTGTTCCTCGACGCAGAGAGTCCCAACAGCCAACCCGCCGCGTGCGCTGCGTGTGACAATTAATAGTGAGCTAACATCAATCGAGTTAATGAGTTCGAACTCGCCTGTGCCGCGGGATGACATCCACGCTTGGCAACGGGCGCCCGTAAAGGTAAAACGGTTGGGGGCTGTTGGACGGCCTATCGCCCATCCCGTCGGACCTGCCACACGGACGTGACGGGCCGGTCTTCTTGAGGACGCCTCCCATGGCGCGACGTAGCGCCGATCCCGACAGTTGTTCCACCTCGAAATCCACCCCCGGGCTTCGCCGCTCGGACCGCTTTCTGAGCGGGCTCCAAGACTTCGAACGAGTCGTTTTCGTCTCCCACGTTCAGCCGGACCCCGACAGCCTCGGGAGCATGCTGGGGCTCGCTCACCTCGTCGAAACGCGCCTCGGTAAGCCCACCGTCATCACCCGCGACGGCCTCATCAGTCGCGCCGAGAACCGGGCCCTCGTGGACGTGCTCCATCTGGATCTCGTTCCGGTGGAGGACGTCGTGTGGCGCGAAAACGATGCGGTTGTGATGGTCGACAGCCAGCCCCGGACCGGCCGGCACACGTTCCCGGACGCCGTTCCGCTCTTCGCGGTTCTCGACCACCACGACACGCCGGGCGACCTCGAAGGTGTCGCGTTCACGGACATTCGCTCCAGCCACGGCGCGACGTGTTCACTCGTGACGAAATACCTGATGGAGCAGGGGGCCGTCATCCCGGAGAAGGTCGCCACGGCTCTGCTCTACGGGATCGAGACGGAGGTGACCGGCTACCCGCGCGAGGCGTGCCCGGCCGACGACGCGGCCCTCATCTCGCTCTACCCCCTTGCGGATAAAGACCTCATCGCGCAGATCCGCAACGCCCGGCTCCCGCACAGCTACTTCGAGTGCATGCTCCAGGCGATGCAGAGCACGTTCATTTACGACCGCCTGCTGATGAGTTGGGTGAACCCGCTCCCGCAACCCGAACAGGCCGCCGAAGTCGTGGACTTCATGATCCGCTTCGAGAAAGTGGACTATGCCGTGTGCGGCGGCGTGTACGAAGACACGCTGGTGTTGTCCGTGCGGGCCGCGATCGAAAACGCGCGCGCGGGCGAGTTGCTCCGACAGGTGGTCGGGAAACTCGGCCGCGCCGGCGGCCACGACCGCCGGGCGGGTGGCGCCATCCCGCTGTCGAGTACCGCCCCGAGCGCGATCGAGGACCTCCAGAGCGAACTGCGCCGCCGGTTCCTGAGAGCGATGAAGCTCGAAGACATTCGAGGTCAGCGCCTCGTGCCGCTGCGCGAGATGCTTGAGAACTTACAGTCCTGAGTGCTCGGGAAAAAACAGAAAGTGCCACAGATGACGTAAACAACGCAGATCAGAAGAAGAAAATCATTCTTGTTTTCATCTGCGCGGTCTGCGCGGTCTGTGGCGCTTTATTCTTCCCGTCCGCTAGAATTCGATTGGAACGTGCCACGTTTGCCGCGGTGCTTTTTCTGATGTCGTCTGCCCCGCCACCACCCAGCGCTGCCCCAACCGCCCGCCGGCGCGGGCTGCGGGGGTGCATCCTCCCGGCGATGATGCTGGTCCTGCTGCTCTCGGCCCTCGTCAACCTCGTATTCGTTCTGGGCTACACCGGCGCGATCAGCGACCCGTTATCGGACGATCCCAACGGTGTCGAAGAACGCTTTTACCTTGGTGATGCTCGTGCACACGACAAGATCGCAGTCGTGCGCGTGAGCGGCGTCATCTCGGAATCGGGAATCGCGTTTCCGGTTCGTCAGTTACGCGCAGCAGCGGCCGACCGCCATGTAAAGGCCATCGTCCTGCGCATCGACAGCCCCGGCGGTACCGTCAGCGCGAGCGAAGAACTCTACCAGTGCATCGTGAACGTCCGGGACAACACCGGCCGCCGTTTCCCCGGCACAGCGGCGAAGCCCGTGTCCGTTTCGATGGGCGCGCTCGCCGCGTCCGGCGGCTACTACATCGCGGTCGCGGGACACCCGATCGTCGCGGAGCGCGTGACCATTACCGGTTCCATCGGGGTGTTCGCGGCGCTGCCGAACGTGGCCGATCTGGCCCACAAGAACGGAGTCAAACTCGAACTGGTGAAAGCCGGTGGCATCAAGGCGAGCGGATCGTTCTTCCACGACCTCAGCCCGGAGGAACGCCAGACGTGGCAGGACACGGTCGATAACGCTTACGACACGTTTCTCGACGTGATCGCAAAGGGGCGGCCCGACCTGACGTCCGACACGCTCCGCAAAACCGTCGTTCTCGAACGCATGGTCCCCAAACGCGACGAGAAAGGGAACCCCGAGCTGGACGCGGCCCAGAAACCGATCGAGGTAAAATACGCCCGAATTCGGGCCGATGGCGGTACGTTCACCGCGCCTCAGGCTCAACAGTTCAAATTGATCGACGGCATCGAGGACCTGCCGTCGGCCGTTCGCAGTACCGCAGCCCGGAACGGGCTGTCGAACTTCAAAGCCGTTACATATGAGAAATCGTCTGGTTTAGTAGAAAAAGTGACCGGGCTCCCACTCGGTCGTCACGGTAGCCCCTTGAATTGGCCAGATGTTTCGGGGATACTTACTCCACGACTTTGGTATCTGGCCCCCAGCGCCGATGCCGGTCTGCTGACGCCCGTTCCGTGAATTGCAATCGCCCTTCATGGGCTTTTCACGACCAACCCGCCGAAACACCTACCGACTGGACATCTGGTATTTGCTCACAGCCGAGTTCCATTCGCGCCCCGGTCCGATTTGCGCACTAGTATTCGCACAATGCTCACGGCGCCAACGAAACTTCAGTTGTCCCGTCTGAAATTCTGAAACTGTTTGCCGTTGCCGACGATCTTATTACCAGCGGTTTCGGCTCGGGAACTGCGAATGGCACGCCCTGTGCATTAGAAAACCGCTCAAAACGCCATTTATGTGGTGGTTTGGTGAAAGATCGCCCAAAGCTCGGCCTATAGTATCTGACAGCGGGGGAAAGAGAACTGCCGCAGAGCGGATTCGCCGTTCTGGGTTCCGACCCCTAACCCTGAATCCAACCCAACCCGAACACGCTCCCACGGTTAGGACCACGGAAGCTGAAAACCCGGGAGGCACAAACATGGCTCGTCAAGACGCGCTTCTGCGACTTCATAAGAACCTGATCGCCCGCCGGAGCGAACTGCGCAAGCGGCTCGGTCTCGAACTGGAAGAACTGGCCCACGTCAAACACTCTTCTGCTTCGGGCGATGCGGCCGATGCCGCGTTCGACGCCAGTGGCGAAGAAATTGCCTCGACGCTTGCGGAACTCGAATCGAGAGAGCTCGCACAGATCGAGCGGGCGCTCCGTCGGCTGAAAGCGGGTACCTACGGAAAGTGCGAGTCGTGCAGCATCACCATCCCGGTGGCACGGTTGAACGCTCTTCCCTTCAGCACGTTGTGCGTGAAGTGTCAGCGTGACCTGGAAGCCGACGGCGGTTGGGGGGGCGGGCGCGGCGCCGCCGACTGGGGCCGGATCGCAGACGGCAACCCGATGGAAGACCGCGACGTCAACATCTCCGATCTCGAGATCGACATGAGCAAGTAATTCGGATCGTGCCGGTTACACCGAGCCCGTGGCCTGGAAAGGCTGCGGGCTTTTTTCGTTACGTGCCATCCGTGGGGTGTCAAAGTCTCGGAGTTTTGCCGCCGCGGTCACAGTACCGGATCGGGCGGTGGGTAGAGTGGAAGTGGTCGCGCGGGCGCGAGTCGTGTCGTGTGCGCGGACGCGCCCGCTTTTACTCAAGGCAACCGTCATGCGCAGACATCTGGGCCTGATCGTGGTGTGCGGTTCGTGCGCCTTCTTGGGCGGCCTGTCGGCGGAAACACTTCTCTCGCATTCGGGCAACGTGTCGGCCCAACCGAGCGGCCCCCCGCTCCCTCCGCTCCCGACCGGTACGGATGCGGAAAAAGCCGCCCCAACACCGGAACGGTTTCAAGCGATCATCAAGCAACTCAGCCCCTCGGTCGTTGCGGTGGACGCGGTGAAACCGCCGGAGCCGGGATCAACCAAGCGCGAACCGCTGGAAGAATCGGGGTCCGGCGTGATCGTGAAGCTCCCCGGTGCTTCGGGGGTGGTCGTCGTCACGAACTACCATGTCGTCGGTGCGGCAGTGCCGTCCAAGGTGTACGTCACACTGTCGGACGGTCGGATCGTCCAACCGGCCCGTACGTGGACTGATCCCGAGTCGGACATCGCGCTCCTGAACATTGACGACGACACGCTCCCGGCCGCGCCTCTGGCCGATAGCGACCGGGTCCGGCGCGGCCAGTGGGTCCTCGCGTTCGGCAGCCCGTTCGGATTGAACCAGACGGTGACCCACGGGATCATCTCCGCGACCAACCGCGGGCAGATCTCGCTCGGTTCGACCATTCGGATCAAAGAGTTCCTTCAAACGGACGCCGCCATTAATCCGGGCTCCAGCGGCGGCCCGCTCGTGGACCTCGACGGCCGCGTGGTCGGCATCAACACGGCGATCGCGTCCAAGAGCGGGAGCAACAGTGGCGTGTCGTTCAGTATCCCGGCGAACATGGTGAAGCGGATCGCGGCCCAGCTGATCGAGAAGGGCGTGGTGACGCGCGGCTACCTGGGCGTGCAGCTCGCGAGCGCGCTGGAACCGGCCGAGGCGCTCAGGCTCGGATTGAACCGGGTCAGCGGGGCACTGGTGGAGATCGTCCACTCGGGAACCCCGGCCGCGGCGGCGGGGCTGCGCGTGGGCGATGTGATCCTCCAGATCGAAGACGTTACGGTTCGCGACGAGAACCACCTCATCAATGTGGTCTGTGCCCTACCGCCGGGACAACGCGTGCGGTTGACCGTCTGGCGGGAGCGGAAAGCGCAGGTCGTGGACGTGACGGTGGGGGAATACGGCAGCCAGAAGACGCGAGCGGCCAAACCCTGATGGCGTTCGGGTCGCGGGTGACGCGAGACGAGATCCCGGGTCGGGCCGCCCTTCGTGGCGGCCCGTGTTGTTGCTGTACCACCCCGGCGAGTCAACGGAGGTGATGGGGTAAGAGGGGCGACCCGCGGTTATTCTTCGTCCCGGTTCTTGTTTTTGAGGAAAAGGTACACGCCGATCAGTACCAACAGGGCGACGATGCAGCCGCCCATGAACACCCAGCTGTCCATTACGGACATCAACTTA
>BFBZ01002168.1_pt1 | contig 11210 bp, 13 predicted proteins | sample 1888401 | NCBI WGS metagenome assembly BFBZ01 (sample SAMD00112614, study PRJDB3348) | symbiont metagenome | host: Chara braunii | reverse complement strand
TTCGGCGAGCCGGCGCTCGACGAGACGCTGGAGGCGATCCGCGACGAGATGCGCAAATTCGCGCTCGCCGAGGTCATTCCCTTTGCCCACGAATGGCACCTGAACAACCAGTACATCCCGCTCGACGTCATCGCCAAGCTGTCCGAACTCGGCGTATTCGGCCTGACCCTGCCGGAGAGCTTCGGTGGCATGGGGCTGGGCAAGGAATCGATGTGCGTCGTCTCCGAGGAGCTGTCCCGCGGCTATATCGGCGTCGGCTCGCTCGGCACCCGCTCGGAAATCGCCTGCGAGCTGATCCTGGCCGGCGGCACCGATGCGCAGAAGGACAAGTGGTTGCCGCTGATCGCCTCGGGCGAGGTGCTGCCGACCGCCGTGTTCACCGAGCCGAATACCGGCTCGGACCTGGCCTCGCTGAAGACCCGCGCGGTGCGCGACGGCGACGTCTACAAGGTTTCCGGCAACAAGACCTGGATCACCCATCCGGTCCGCGCCGACGTCATGACCTTGCTGGCGCGCACCAATCCGGACGAGCCCGGCTACAAGGGCCTGTCGATGTTCATCGCCGAGAAGCCGCGCGGCACCGACGAAGACCCGTTCCCGGCGCCCGGCATGACCGGCGGCGAGATCGAGGTGCTCGGCTATCGCGGCATGAAGGAATATGAGATCGGTTTCGACGGCTTCGAGGTGAAGGCCGAAAACCTGCTCGGCGAGGTCGAAGGCCAGGGTTTCAAGCAGTTGATGCAGACCTTCGAGGCGGCCCGCATCCAGACCGCCGCGCGCGCCGTCGGCGTCGGCCAGGCCGCCATGGATCTCGGCCTGCGTTATGCTCAGGAGCGCATCCAGTTCGGCAAGCCGCTGATTTCCTTCCCGCGCGTCGCCGACAAGATCGCCATGATGGCGGTCGAAGTGATGATCGCCCGCCAGATGACCTATTACGCCGCCCGCCAGAAGGACCATGACCGGCGCTGCGACCTGGAGGCCGGCATGGCCAAGCTGCTGGGCGCCCGCGTCGCCTGGGCGGCGGCCGACAATGCGCTGCAGATCCACGGCGGCAACGGCTTCGCGCTGGAATATCCGGTCAGCCGCGTGCTCTGCGACGCGCGCATCCTGAACATTTTCGAAGGCGCCGCCGAAATCCAGGCCCAGGTCATCGCGCGCCGCCTGCTCGACGGCGGAAACTGAACCCCGAACGCAATGAAACAAGAACGCAACCAAACTGGCCGATGATCCCGCCGCGAGATTTGCGACGGGAGCTGGACAAATGGTGCGCTATGCCGCGGCGGGCTCGATCTTCGTCTATCAACGTTGGGTCTCGCCCCACAAGGGCTTCTGCTGCGCCTATCGTGTGCTGACCGGCGGCCGGTCCTGTTCGGAATATGCCCGCCAGACCGTGCTCGATCGCGGTATCCTGACGCTGACCAAGGCCCTGCCCCGGCAGTTTTCGCGCTGCCGGCGCGCCCACGCGACCCTGCTCGCCATGACGGTTGCTTCGGAAGAGGTCGGCGAGCAGCAGGACGGCCGCAAGCGCGGCGCCGCCAAGGGATCGGACAGCGGCTGGCTCGATGGCGTCTGCGTCGGCATGGAATGCCTGGCTCTGCCTTGCGACTGGTGACCGTCGCAAGGCCCGCGGGCCCCGCTCGGGCTCAGGCGTTGGCGCCACGCAGCGCCCGGTCCAGATCCTCGTAGAGATCGTCGACATCCTCCAGGCCGACCGACAGCCGCAAGAGGTCGGTCGGGCAAGGCGAGCCGGCGCCTTCGATCGAGGCGCGATGCTCGATCAGGCTTTCGACGCCGCCGAGCGAGGTGGCGCGCTTCCACAAGGCGACGCGCGCCGCGGTCGACACCGCCGCGGTTTCGCCAGCCTTCACCCGGATCGACATCATGCCGGAAAAGCCGCCGCTCATCTGGCGCGCGGCGACCGCATGCTGGGGATGCGAGGTCAGTCCGGGATAGAGCACGTCGGCGACCAGGGGGTGCCCCTTCAGCCGCTCGGCGAGCGCTAAGGCCGCCCGCGCCTGCGCCTCGACGCGGACATGCAGCGTCCGCATGCCGCGCATCAGCAGGAAGGCCTCGAACGGCCCGAGGATCTGGCCGTGCATCGAGCGCACCCGGCGGATCCTGGCCCAGAACTCGTTGGTCTCGCGGGTCACCAGGGCGCCGGCCACCACGTCGGAATGGCCGTTCAGATATTTGGTCGCGGCATGCATGACGATATCGGCGCCGAGTGTCAGCGGCCGGGTGAAGACCGGGGTCGCCACCGTCGAATCGACGGCGACGACCGCGCCGACCGCATGGGCCGCGTCGGAGATCGCGGCGATGTCGGACACGCTCCAGAGCGGATTGGACGGCGTCTCCAGCCAGACCAGCCGGGTCTTGCCGGGCTCGAGCGCCGCCTTCACCGCGGCGAGGTCGGTGGTGTCGACGAAGGTCGTGCGATAGCCATAGGTGGTCGCATCGTTCATCAGCCAGTTGCGCAGCGCCCAATACATCACCGTCGGCGCGACGATATGCGCGCCGGCCGGCAGCGCCATCACCACGGCGGTGGCCGCCGACATGCCGGAACCGAGCAGCATGGTCTCGGCGCCTTCTTCCAGCTGGGTCAGCAAGGCCTCGCATTGGCGGACCGTCTGGTTGTCGGGGCGGCCATAGATGAAGCCGTTGCGATATTGATTGTCGGGGTCGCGGATGAAGGTGGTGGCGACATGGATCGGCGTCACCACTCCATGGGTCTCATGCTCCTCCCAGCCGAGCGCCTGGGCGGCCAGCGTGCGGGGCTTCAGTTGCGAGGGCTTGGTCGGCGCCATGATGTCGATCCCGAGAGAGTGCTGACGTCGGAGCCGCGACCGCGATCCCGAATGGACAAGGCTCCTGACCAATTCCACGATCAGAGACTAGAATTCTTGCATCGTGGATTCAAGAGACCTGAACGGCGAGGATGACAGCAAAGAGCTGCCCAGGCTAACGTAAGGCGATGTTCCTGCCGCTGTCCGACCAGAACCCGCATCGCGCCATCGTCTGGCCCTTCGTGACCTATGGCCTGATCGGTCTGAACGTCGCGATCTTTCTGTTCACCACCGGCCTGGTTCCGGCCCAGACCGCCAATGCCAACGCATTGGGTCTGGGACTGATTCCCGCTGTCGTGACCAATCAGGCGACGCTTTCGCCCGACCTCACCCTGGTGTCGCCCTGGTTCACCTGGCTCAGCTACATGTTCATGCATGGCGGCTGGATGCATCTGATCGGCAACATGCTGTTCCTCTGGGTGTTCGCCGACAATGTCGAGGACGCCATGGGCCATGCCCGTTTCCTCGCCTTCTACCTGATCTGCGGACTGCTCGCCGCGGCCCTGCACCTGGCGATCAACCCGGCGTCGCAGGCGCCGCTGGTCGGTGCCTCCGGCGCGATTTCCGGGGTGCTCGCCGCCTATCTGATCCTGTTTCCGCGGGTCCGGGTGTTCGGCCTCGCCTTCAACGTGCTGCCGATATCGATCCCGGTCTGGCTGGCGCTCGGCGCCTGGATCGCGCTGGAGCTGTTCCACCTGTTCACCGCCCATGGCGGCGATACGGCCTGGTGGGCTCATATCGGCGGCCTGATCGCCGGCGCGCTCTTGGTCGGTCTGTTCAAGAGCCGCGACGTCATGCTGTTCGGCGAAAAGCGCCAATTGCCGGTCAGCGTGCCGCGCATGCCGCTGCGTCGGTCGGTCCGCTGATGGCGCCCACCTTTGCCTTGGTGAATCCTTTCTTCTAAGACCGCATGCACGGGGCCCGTGCAAACCACCGTCCGGGCCACCAGGAGAAGGCGACATGCAGATCGGCAGGGATAGGGCTGCCTTGGTCATCAGCGGCGTCTCGCGCGACGCCCGGATCGGCGTCGATTGTCGCCATGGCGTCATCGGCGCGACTGATTCGGTTGCCCCGGAGGACTGCGGCGGCATGGCCCCGCCGGCCGCCCGTGATCGCGTTCGCATGAGCGCCGGCGGGACGCGGCGCGTGCCCGGCCTGTTCCACACACCGCTTTTCGACACCGTTTCGCCGGAGTTCCGCCGGTCGCGGGCAGCACAGGTGCCTTCCCCGCCGCGCCTGGGCAAGCTCGACGACCATGCCGAGATGGTGGACCCTGTCATCGACCTCGATATGTTGAACGGCTCTGCCATCCGTCCCCAAGGCGCCATCCGCATGGCGCCGCCGGTGACGGACTGAACCTGCTGGATCGCCCCTCGTGGATGTTGCGCCCCTCGTCTCGGCCTATCGCTACCGCTACCACGTCCTCGACGCCTATGGCGCGCGGGTCGGCGGTCTGACGCGACCGGCACCCAGCATCGAGGAGGCGCTGCGGCTGGCGGCCGCCGAACTGAAAATCACCGCCGACCCGCCGGCCGAGCTCAAGCGCCGGGCGGTGCAGACCAACATGGAGACGCGCACGGCGCTGCGCGACGTCATCGCGCGTGCCGAGAACGACCTGGCCATTGCGATCACCCGCTACGGCACCGATATCGGCGCGCCGCCGACCGGGCCGCATATCGACCTGCGCGCCACGCTCGACGGCCTCGACCGTTCCTATCGGGCGCGCGAACCGGCACCCGATGATTTCGACGGCTGGTACGACCATCTCGATGCGCAGATCGCCCACCTGGCATCGCTCTCGGCGCTCGAAAAGGATCTCGAAGCGCAGCGCGGCGGCAGCCCGGTCGCGGTCAAGCTGCCCGACAGCTCGCCGGGCCGGCTGAAATGGTTCCTGGTCGCCATGGTGGCGGCCGCGATGGCGGCGCTCGGCATCGCCATTTTCACCTCGATCCACTTGCCCGAGACCGCCGCGTCCCTGCCGCAGACCGGACCGGAAGCCCCGCGTGTCGTCCGCACCGTGCCGATCACCGTCAGCCCTCAGGCCGAAGCAGCGACCGCCCAGCCGTGCCGGACCTTCGAGATCGAGGTCGCGGCCGAGGGCGCGACCCTGGTCGATGCCGCGCAGAACGGCCGCGCCGTCGTGCGCCTGGAGCCTGGCGAAAAGGTCCAGCTGCGCCAGGTCGTCGACCAGGGCCTGACCCGGCTGATCGAGGTCGAAGTTCCCGCCCGTTCCGCCCACGGCTTCATTGCCGAGCGGGAAGCCCGCCTGCCCGTCATGAGCTGGACCTGCGATCGCTGAGCCCGGGCCTTCGGCCTTGGCGCGGGCGCTCAGCCGCCGGCGATCGCGTCCATGGCCTTGGCCAGCGTCGTGTCGAGATGGGTCACGCCGCCGGCATCATGGGTCGACAGCGTCACCTCGACGGTCTTGTAGACATTGAACCATTCGGGGTGATGGTCCATCCGCTCGGCGATTAGCGCCACCCGGGTCATGAAACCCCAGGCCTCGGAAAAATTCCTGAACACGAAACGCCGCGTGATCGCGTCGCGGCCGGCCACTTCCGACCATGACGGCAGGGCCGCGAGAGCGACAGTGCGTTCGACCGGGTCGAGCTTGCTGGCCATATCGATCACTCCCGAGGTCTCATGCCCGCGCCAGGAACTCTTGGTGTCGCTTCGTCGCCCCGGGGGCAGCCTGCCAAGGCCGGACGCCGGCAGCGCAGCATGACTCGAAATGGCGGCTTTGCGTAACCCGCAAAAAAAGCGGGTCGGCGCCAGGCGCCGACCCGCACGTTCGCGTCGGAGGGGATGACCGAACGTTCACCACCGGCCTTTCGGCTGGCGGCGCTCGTGCCCGATCGGACAGCGCCCCGGGGGGCTGGGGGGCTGAAGAGTCCGAAGCGGCGTCGATCAGGCACGAGGCAACGATCACAGGCTCGCTTCGGCTCTTGGCCCCACCGGGGCCGAATTGGGGCCGGACCATGGCGCCGATGACAGGCCTGTGAAGAGCTGTTCTCCGCCAGAACCTTCCGGCAGCAATCAGCTGCTCGCCCGCACGATGACCGGCGCGTGGCCGGTCGCGGTCAGGAAGGTCACCAGGTCGTCGCGGCCGATGCTGGTCGTCGCGGTGTTTTCCAGCGGATGATAGTTGAGCACCGCGTGTTCCATCATGGCGGCGTCGAGCACCACGGTGACGCGGCCGTCCGGGTCGGCGATCGCGCCGAACGGCGTCACCGAGCCCGGCTTGACGCCCCAGACCTCTTCCAGGAGCTCGCCCGAGCCGAAGGAGAGCCGCCCCGAGGCACCGATCGTCTCGTGCAGCCGTTTCAGGTCGATCGCCGCCGAGCCGAGCGCCACCACCAGGAACAGGCGGCCCTTCTTGTCCTTCAGGAACAGGTTCTTGGTATGGCCGCCCGGAATGCTCTCCTTGACGTGCTGGCTCTCGGCGACCGTGAACACGGCTTCGTGCTCATGGGTCGTGGTCTTGATGCCGAGGCGGTCGAACAGCGCGAACAGCTCGGCGCGCAGGGGGGTGGTATCGGACATGGGATCTGAAAACTGCTTCGGAGGGATATCAGCGGGCGATCGCCGCACGGATCAGGTTGAGCGCATCGTCGCTCGCCCATTCGGCCGGGCCGGGCAGATGGCCGAGTTCGCAGCCCTGGGCGTCGATCAGAAGCGTCGTCGGCATGCCGAAGGCACGGCCGACCGATCGGAGATCCTGAAACACCTTGGCCGAATGGTCGGTGTAATTGGCAAGATTCTGGATGCCGGCCTCCTGCAGCCAGGCGCGCGCCTTGTCCGGATGGCGCGTATCGATATTGACGGCCACCACCTCGAAATTGTCACCGCCCAGCGTCGCCTGCAGCTTGTCGAGGGAGGGCATTTCGTGCCGGCAGGGCACGCACCAGGTCGCCCAGAGATTCAACAGAACGATGCGGCCGCGAAAGTCGGACAGCTTCAGGTCCCGGCCATCGGCGGCCTTGAAGCTGAGATTCGGGCTCGGCTGCGGCCGGTCGGTGACCTTGAAGGCGGCGACCTCGCCGCGCGCCAGCGGCTTCAGGCGGGTGGAAAGCGGCTGCGTCGACGTGCAGGCCTGCACACCTGCATTGCTCGACAGGCCTCCTGTCCAGTAGAAGGCCCCGAACCCCGCGCCAAGGCCGATCAGGCCAGCCAGCACAATGATCACTTTCGCTCGGGACACTGAAGGGCACCTCATTTCGGCAGGATCGAAAAAACCGGCAACCGGTTTTCCGCCCGATCATGCGACAAGACAAGAACGATCGAGGACGAGACGATGAGCAATGCGATGTGGGGCGGCCGCTACGCCTCTGGACCGGCCGCCGTGATGGAAGACATCAACGTCTCGATCGATTTCGATCAACGCCTGTATAGGCAGGACATCGCCGGCTCGAAAGCCCATGCGGCCATGTTGCGCGCTCAAGGGATCGTGAGCGACGCCGACGAGGCCGCCATCCAGAAGGGGCTCGACCAGGTCCTGGCCGAGATCGACGGCGGCACCTTCGTCTTCAAGCGGAGCCTCGAAGACATTCACATGAACATCGAGGCGCGGCTCGCCGAGATCATCGGCGCGCCGGCCGGACGGCTGCACACCGCGCGCTCGCGCAACGACCAGGTGGCGACCGACTTCAAATTGTGGGTGCGCGATGCCGCGGACGGGCTCGATGCCCAGTTGAAGGACCTGCAGCTGGCGCTGGCCGAGAAGGCCCTGGCCCAGGCCGCCACCGTCATGCCCGGTTTCACCCACCTGCAGGTGGCCCAGCCGACCACCTTCGGTCATCACCTGATGGCCTATGTCGAAATGGTCGGGCGTGACCGCGGACGGCTGCAGGATGCCCGCCGGCGGCTGAACGAGAGCCCGCTCGGCGCCGCCGCGCTGTGCGGCACCTCCTTCCCGATCGACCGGCATGCCACCGCCAAGGCGCTCGGCTTCGACCGGCCGACGGCCAATTCGCTGGATTCGGTCGCCGATCGCGATTTCGTGATGGAAACGCTGGCCGCCGCCACCATCGCGGCCGTGCACCTGTCGCGTCTGGCCGAGGAGATCGTCATCTGGTGCTCCTCGCCGTTTTCCTTCATCCGGCTGTCCGACGCCTTCTCCACCGGTTCGTCGATCATGCCGCAGAAGCGCAATCCGGACGCCGCCGAACTGGTGCGCGCCAAGGTCGGCCGCGTGCTTGGCGGCTTCAACGCCATCGTCGTGGTGCTGAAGGGCCTGCCGCTGACCTATCAGAAGGACATGCAGGAGGACAAAGAGCCGACCATGGACGCGCTGGCCTCGCTGTCGCTGGCGATCGCCGCGGCCGCCGGCATGGTGCGCGACATGACCGCCAATGCCGCGACCATGAAGAAGGCCGCGGGCCAGGGCTATTCGACCGCCACCGACCTCGCCGACTGGTGTGTCCGGGCGCTCGACATACCCTTCCGCGACAGCCATCACATCGCGGCGAAATGCGTCGGGCTCGCCTCGGCCAAGGGCGTGCCGCTGCACAAGCTCGCGCTCGCCGACCTGCAATCGGTCGACAAGCGCATCACGGCGGATGTCTTCTCGGTGCTGTCGGTCGCCCGCTCGGTCGCCAGCCGGGTCAGCTATGGCGGCACCGCGCCGAAGAACGTCCGCGCCCAGGCCCGCCGCTGGCTCAAGAAACTGGGCTGAACCAACCGGCCGGCTGTCGAGGCAGGGCCGAGGCAGCGGGCCGGCGAAAAAGTTCGGCCGGCCGGCCGCCGCCTTTGAACCTTATCGCCCGAGGTCGCCACCCATGGTCACCCCACCGCATATCGCGGCGGGGCTTGAATCGGGGAGGCGACCATGTTTGCTCTCATCGACATCCGAAAGTCGGCTCTCACCTTGCTTGCTGCCGCAGCCTTGTCGACCGCAGCAGGTCTTGCCTCTTCGGCTCAAGCCTCGATCGCCTCGTCCAGCCACCGCGCTTCGCTCATCATGACCCAGGCGACCGAAACCGGCATCCATGAGCACAGCGGCCGGAGCGAGCACCGGCTGACCCGCCCGGCCAACCGCTTCAACGGTTTTGTCGGCACGCCCGGCCCGAAGGCCGGCTCGATGCAGGGCAAGTGATCGGGTTTCGAGATCGTCAGAAGCGATTTTTGCCTGATGCAGTGTCCAGCACCTTGCCAAGCTGTACGGCCAATAGCTGCTCCAGCAGGGCTTCCATCACGGAAAGATCGATGGCACCGGCTTTGAAGGCCTGATCCGCAGCCTCCAAGGCCAAGAAATAGGGACTTCTCTTGTCGACAATCTGCTCCGGGATTGTCCTCGTGCCGGGCAAGACAAGCCCAAGCTTCACCGACAAAACGACATACGAGGTGATGCGCGACGTCCGGCCATTGCCGTCGCTAAATGGATGAATCCAGTTCAGGCGCCACATGACGTATGATGCCAAGTGCAAGGCAGTTCGATCACGCCAGTTGTCGTTCACGTAGTCGCACATTTCTTCAATCGCCTCGGCGACGAGATGTGCTCCTATTGGCTCGTGCTTGCTGCCATGAATCTCGACGTTGGCGGGACGCCAATTTCCGGCATACTGGCTCAGCCCCTCGAGGGCCGTGCGGTGCAACGAGAGAATGACTGACGGGCGAAGGCGAAAACCGGCGCCTTTGGCGATTCCGTCCTCAATGATTTGGACGCCGAGATCGAACTGGCGCAGGCCATTTCTGGCCTCCGCTTCCGCCTTTGCTTGAGGATCCAAAATCAGTGAGGGCTCTTCGGCCTCGCTATGACGTCGATCCTCGTCGCCCGACATGCAAGCTCACTTCTTTTCAGCGTTCTTCAGACGGTCGGCTTCTCGGTCGACCATCTCCTTCGTGATCCGCGGGTTCTCGAAATGGGTGTTCCCATACGCAAAGCTGCGGCGCTGGGTTTCACGCTCGTCCGACGACATCTGCGTTCCACGCGCCGTTTCAATCAAGATTTTCAACGCGTCGGACATTTGTTCGTCTCCCACTGACATAGTATCGGCTTACAGGCATTAACGCCAATCAAACCCAAGTGGTCGCGGTCCCCCGATCCTACAGGCCCAGCTTCTTCTTGCGCTGGCCGAGCGTGCGCAGGCGCAGCGCGTTCAGCTTGATGAAGCCGGCGGCGTCGCGGTGGTCATAGGCGACCGCGCCTTCCTCGAAGGTCACCAGGTCCTGGTCGTAGAGCGAATAGGGGCTGTCGCGGCCGACCACGATGACATTACCCTTGTAGAGCTTCAGCCGGACCGTTCCGCTAACGAATTCCTGGCTCTTGTCGATCAGCGCCTGCAGCATCTCGCGCTCGGGCGAGAACCAGAAGCCGTTATAGATCAGCTCGGCATATTTCGGCATGATCTCGTCCTTGAGATGCGCCGCGCCGCGGTCCAGCGTGATGCTCTCGATCGCCCGGTGGGCGAAATAGAGGATCGTGCCGCCCGGCGTCTCGTACATGCCGCGCGACTTCATGCCGACGAAGCGGTTCTCGACCAGGTCGAGCCGGCCGATGCCGTTGATCTTGCCGAGTTCGTTCAGCCTGGTCAGGATGGTCGCCGGCGACATGGCCTGGCCGTCGATGCCGACGGCGTCGCCTTCCTTGAAATCGATGGTGATGTAGGTCGCCTTGTCCGGGGCGCTCTCCGGGCCGTCGGTGCGCGAATAGACGTAGTCGGGCACTTCCTGGCTCGGATCCTCCAGCACCTTGCCCTCGGAGGAGGCATGCAAGAGGTTGGCGTCGACCGAGAACGGCGCTTCGCCGCGCTTGTCCTTGGCGATCGGGATCTGGTGCTGCTCGGCGAATTTGATCAGCTGCTCGCGGCTCGCCAGGTCCCATTCGCGCCAGGGCGCGATGACGGTGACGTCGGGCTTCAGCGCGTAATAGGTCAGCTCGAAACGGACCTGGTCGTTGCCCTTGCCGGTGGCGCCGTGGGAGACGGCATCGGCACCGATCTGTTCGGCGATCTCGATCTGGCGCTTGGCGATCAGCGGCCGGGCGATCGAGGTGCCGAGCAGATAGAGCCCCTCATACATGGCGTTGGCGCGGAACATAGGGAACACGTAATCCCTGACGAAGGTCTCGCGCAGGTCTTCCATGAAGATGTTTTCGGGCTTGATGCCGAGCAGCAGCGCCTTGTCGCGCGCGGGCCCGAGTTCCTCGCCCTGGCCGAGATCGGCGGTGAAGGTGACGACCTCGCAGCCATAGGTGGTTTGCAGCCACTTCAGGATGATCGAGGTATCGAGGCCGCCCGAATAGGCGAGGACGACCTTCTTGACGGCTTTCTTCGGGGCCATGGCTTCAATCCACACAAGGAAATGTCTGCGCCGACTTAAAGAAGCCGGCCCGCGCGCGCAAGCCGGCTAGCTCCGGCGTGCGAACAA
>BFBZ01002179.1_pt1 | contig 11224 bp, 9 predicted proteins | sample 1888401 | NCBI WGS metagenome assembly BFBZ01 (sample SAMD00112614, study PRJDB3348) | symbiont metagenome | host: Chara braunii | reverse complement strand
GCCGACCTACGGCTTCTCGGCCCTGTTCCGCGGGGATGACGCGGGCAACATCCACGGGCTGAACGAGCACATCTCGGTGCAGTCGGTGCTGGACGGGCGGGACTTCATGTACCGGCTGATCAAGGTCTACGCCGAGCAGAAGTAGGCCGGACCGCAGGCCCCGTCGCCGGGGCCTGCGGCGGGCGTCCTTAGAACTTATGAGTCAGCGACACCGTGAAGTTGCGGGGCGCGCCGTAGCGGTATTGGCTGAAGTAGCTGATCTGGCTGTAGTATTTCTCGTCGAACAGGTTGTCGATATTGGCCTGGACGGTGAGGGCGTCGGTGATGTCGTAGCGCGCCATCAGGTTCACCAGGGCGAAGGACTTCTGCTGGATCCGGGTGGGCGCCGCGGTCACCGGGTTGGTGGCCAGGGAGTAGATGGTGTCGCGCCAGCTCACCCCGCCGCCGACGGTCAGGCCGTCCAGCGCGCCGTCGAAGGCGTAGGTGTTGAAGAACGAGAAGCTCTTGCGCGGCTGGTCGGTGTTGACCTTGGCGCCCGCCGCATCCTCGACCTCGAACTGGGCGTAGCTGGCGCTGATGTTCCAGTTGGCGTTGACGCGGCCCAGCAGCTCCAGCTCGAAGCCCTGGCTCTCGGCGCCGTCTGCGGGGGCGTAGGCCTGCTCCGGCGGGGCGGAACCGGGGACGACAGCGCCGGTCGACTGGCCGAGGCCGTCCTGCTTGATCTTGAACACCGCGGCCGAGGCCTGCAGCCCGTCATTGAAGAACGAGCTCTTGACGCCCAGCTCGTAGGCCTTGCCGACGATGGGATCGAGGGTCTTGGCGTTGATGTCGCGGACGTTCTGCGGCTGGAAGATCTCGGTGTAGCTGGCGTAGAGCCGGTGGGCCGGCGTCAGGTCGTAGAGGGCGCCGATATAGGGGATGACCACGTCGTCCGACGCATAGTTGTCGGGTGAGCCGCCGTTGATCCCGGAGCGCTTCCAGGACGACAGGCGCGCGCCGCCGATCACCTTCAGCTCGTCGGTGATGTTGAGGCGGGTTGAGGCGAAGTAGCCGGTCTGGACGGTCTTGTTGTCCGTGTACTGAGTAGGCGCCGTGGCGAAGTCCGGCTTCGGGAAGTTTCCGTTCCAGGTGTAGAGGCTGGTGGCCGGCGCGAAGGCGTTCGGGCCCCCGGCGACGAAGTAGACCACGTCGGAGTTCTGTTTGCTGCGCAGGGCGCCCAGGGTGAAGTCGTGCTCGCGGCCGAACAGGGAATAGCCGCCGTGCAGCTGGATATCGAAGCTGTTCTGCGTGGTCTTGCCGTCGCTCTTGTAAGGGAAGGTGGCCAGACCGACGCCGGTCGCACGGTCGATGGCGCCGAACTGATAGAGCAGCTGGGACTGCTGCTCGTTGATCAGGCGGTTGACGTTGAAGGACAGCTTCCAGTCGTTGGCGAAGGTGTGCTGCAGGTTGGCGAAGAAGTTGGTGTTCTGGGTGTCCCAGTACGACCAGTTCGCCGCGGTGTTGGTGGACACCGGCAGGTCCGTCAGACCGCCGTCGGTGAAGAAGGTCGGCAGCGATCCCCAGAACGAGCGGTTCGGCGTGGTGACCTGCCGGCTGGCGCCGCCGCGCAGGAGGGTGGACTCACCCAGGTCGGCTTCGGCCACCCCATAGAGCACGTACTTTTCGGTGCTCTGGAGATCGAAATAGGTGTCGCCCTTTTCGTACTTGGCCACGACGCGGCCACGGATCGCCCCGTCGCTGACCGCGCCTGAAACGTCGGTCTCGAGCCGACCCCGGTTCCAGCTGGCGACGGCGCCGGTCACCGAGCCCTGGAATTCGCGGGAGTCGGCGTGCTTGCGCACCAGGTTGATGGAGGCGGACGGGTCGCCTGCCCCGGTCAGCAGGCCCGTCGCGCCGCGCACGATCTCGACCCGCTCATAGATGGAGACGTCGGCGATGGTCTCGCCGGAATCGCCGGCGAGGCTCCAGGACGTCGGGACGCCATCGATCTGGTAGTTCTTGATCTCGAAGCCGCGGGCGTTGAACACGTTGCGCACGTCGTCGACCTCGACCATCGAGACACCGGCCGTGTTGCGCACGACGTCGGAAATGGTCGACAGGTTCTGGTCCTTGATCCGCTGCTGGGTGATGACGGTCACCGACTGCGGCGTCTCGCGCACGGACAGGCCAAGGCCCGTCGCGGTGTCGATCTGCTCGTCGACGGTGTAGCGGCCGGTGACCACCAGCTCATCGACCGTGGACTGCGACTGCGCATTGGCCACGCCCGCGAAACCCACGAGCGCGACGCCCGCCAGCAAACCCAGTTTGAACTTCATTTCTATCCCCAAAGAGGCAGGCACGACACGGCCCCCCGCCGCTCATTCCCTGCAAACGCGAACTATTCGCATTATCAGGCGGAAATGTTGCGCACAAGCTACCGGGCGTGGAACAGGTCCTGCGCTTCCCAGGGCCGGGTCTGCGCTCTATGGCGTTGAGGGGCGCGAGGCGGTTTTCCCCGCGCGGTGTTCGGAGACGCCATCGCCTTGTCGAGCCGCCACGGCCTCTCCATCCGAACCGCTGACGCCGGCGATGTGGACGGCCTGGCCGAACTGCTGGGCGCGGCCGGCCTCGCCGTCAGCCGCGATCGGCTGGCGTCACGGCTGGGCGCGATGCTCAGCCAGCCCGGAACGCTGCTGGTGGCCGACGAGTGGGGGCCGCCGTCGGGGATCATCGCCGTCCATTGGCACGCGGTTCTGACGGCGGATCTCAAGGTGGGGTGGATCTCGGCGCTCTATGTGGATCCGACGCGGCGGCGGAACGGGGTGGCCCGGGTGTTGCTGAAGGCGGCCTCGCAGGCCGCGCGTTCGGCGGGGTGCGGCGAACTGCTGCTGACCTCGGCGCCCGGGCAGGACGACCTGCGAGGGTTCTGCCTCTCGACCGGCTTCGTCGGGGTCGGCGAGAGCTTCACGCGTCCTTTGCGGAAGCGGAGCTGACGGGCGGGGCGAGTTCCATGCCCAAGCGGAGATCGCGATAGGCGGCGACCAAGGCGTCCTGGCTGAAGGCCAGGTTGCGGCCGCTGGGATTGGGCAGGACCCAGGCGACGGCGCCGCCGAAGGGCTCGGCCTGGCGGCCCCACTCCACCGTCCGACGGCCCATCATGGCGGCGTAGGCCGCCTTGCCCAGGAAGGCGACGCAGCGAGGCGCGTAGCGGCGCACCCAGGCCTCGAAGCCCGCGGCGGCGGTGACGAACTCCGACCGTTCAAGGTCGTCCGCTCCGGCGGTCGGCCGCTCGACCACGCTGGTGATCCCGAGGCGGTGGTCCAACAGGCTGGCGTCGTGCGCCGGGTCGATCTGCGACGGCGTGAAGCCGGCCAGATGCAGCGTGCGCCAGAACCGGTTGCCGCGACCGATGAAGTGATGGCCCTCGATCGCGGCCGTGAGGCCCGGATTGAGGCCGCAGAAGATGACGTCGAGGCCCGGCGCGGCGATGTCGGGGAGAGGCTTGGCTGCGGTCATCGCGCCGTCAGACTCCGACATATCCAGCTGTCAGCGTCTCTTCGCCAGGAAGCCCTCGGCCATGAGGCGGAAGGCGGCGACGGCCTTGGGCAGGGCGGACTGCGGGTGGTCGCTGGCGGCGACCCACAGGGCGGCGTTCAGGGCGGCGCCGCAGAGCAGACGGGCGGCGGCCTCGACATCGACGCTCTGCATGACGCCGTCGGCGATCAGGCTCTCCACCGCTTGCTTGGTGGCCTGGAGGCAGGCGTTCTGGCTGGGCCAGTGCGAGGGATCGCCGAGGAAGGCCGGGCCATCGAGGAGGACGATCCTGCGCACCTCGGGATCCAGCGCCATGGCGATATAGGCCGCACCTTCCGCCAGGAGCTGTTCCCAGGCGTCTCCCGCATCAGCGCCGGCCGCGCGGGCGCGGGCCGCCATCTCGCCGTCGACCTGGGCCACCACGGCGGCGAGCAGGCCCTTCTTGTCGCCGAAATTGGGATAGAGGGCGCCGCGGGTCAGACCCACGGACGCGGTCAGGTCATCCATCGATGCGGCGGCGAAGCCCTCGGCGGCGAACGCCTTGCGTCCCGCGGCGATCAGCTTGCCGCGGTTCTCCTCCATCGTTTCCGAGCGACGCCGTGCAGCCATGAGCCATCTTTCGTCAAATACGCGACGTATGTCAATTGACATACGCACCGTATGCGAGTTTCGTATACGCAACGTATGTGAATCGTCGCCGCTGGCTTCAGGTCAGGGGCGACGCCTTCCAGCGCCCCCTATCAGGAGACTTTCATCATGGCCCAACGTGACGCCGTTTTCCCCGCCGGCCGGCAGGACCTCTACACCTCCAACGCCTACTCCGCCGCGATCAGGTCGGGTGACCTGTTGTTCGTATCGGGCCAGGTCGGCAGCCGCAGCGACGGGTCGCCGGAGCCGGACTTCGAGGCCCAGGTCCGTCTGGCGTTCGCCAATCTGGAGGCGACGTTGCAGGCCGGCGGTTGCGGGCTGGACGACATCGTCGACGTGACGACCTTCCACACCGATCCCGAACAGCAGTTCGGTACGATCATGGCGGTCAAGGGCGAGGTCTTCCCGACGAAGCCCTATCCGAACTGGACGGCGGTGGGGGTCAACTGGCTCGCGGGGKTCGACTTCGAGATCAAGGTGATCGCGCGCATTCCTGGCTGAACCGCCACGGGGTCAAGATCCTGGGTGGCGGCGGAGCCGCCCCACCCAAGGTGGCGGTGCGTAAAAACACCACAACACAGGCCTGAAATTGCGAGTCAGTCGCATTGTTTCTTGACCGTCTTCCGCGCCAATCCTAATAGCCCGCACTGATAATCACTCGCATATTGTCGGTGGACTGCATGTCTCTACGCGCCGGGTCGCGCCTCCGTCGTCCAGGTCTGTTGGTGACGACGATCCTGGCGTTCTCGCCATTGCTGAGCGGCCTCGCCCATGCCGAGGAGGACGAGCAGACCTCGGTCAGCCAGGTCGAGGTCCAGGGCGAGCGGATCCGCCATTCCCAGGGCGCCACGGGGCTGGATCTCAGCCTGAAGGAAACGCCGCAGTCGGTGACCGTGGTGTCCCGCCAGCAGATCGAAGACTTCGCGCTCACCGACGCCAGCCAGCTGCTGGCGATGACGCCGGGCGTAAACGTGGAGAAGGTCGAGACCGACCGGACCTATTACAACTCTCGCGGGTTCGACATCACCAACTTCCAGGTGGACGGGGTAGGCCTGCCGCTGATCTCGGGCATCCAGTTCGGGGACCTGGACACGGCGATCTTCGAGCGGGTGGACATCATCCGCGGCGCCAATGGGATGATGACCGGGACGGGCAATCCGTCGGCGACGGTGAACTACATCCGCAAGCGGCCGACCAAGGATTTCCAGGCCAGCGGATCGGTCTCGTACGGGACCTGGGACACCAAGCGGCTGGAGGCCGACGTCTCGGGGCCGCTGAATGCGTCCGGCACGCTGAGCGGTCGGCTGACTTACGCCAACGAGGACCGGGAGTCGTACCTCGACTACAACCGGGTCAATCGGAACGTCTATTACGGCGTGGTGTCCTGGGACGCGTCGGAAGACCTGAACCTGACCGCCGGCTATTCGCGGCAGGACAACCTGTCGAGCGGCGTGCTGTGGGGCGCCCTGCCCCTGCTGTTCTCCGACGGGACCCTGATCGACTTCCCGGCCTCAGCCAGCACCTCGGCCGACTGGACCTATTGGGACACCCACAACAAGAACGCCTTCGTCGAGGCCAGCTACCGGCTGGGCGGCGATTGGGTGGTCAAGGCGACCTACAACCACAAGCGCTTCGACGAGAACGCCAAGCTGCTCTACGCCTTCGGCAATCCGGATCCGGTGACGGGCCTGGGGGTCGGCGGCATGGTGGGCAAGTACCCGTCGCACTATCGCGAGAACCTGTGGGACGCGACCCTGACCGGACCGGTGTCGCTGTTCGGGCGCACCCACGAGCTGGTGCTGGGCGCGAGCACGGCGCGGTCGAAGGGCCGGGAGTACGAGGACTTCTCGGAGACCTATCCGGACTATCCGTCGGTGTTCGATTGGGGCCGGCTGCAGGTGGCCGAGCCCGACTATCCGGGGGAATACCTGGCGGCGGAAAGCCACGACCGGTTGGACCGGTTGTTCGGCGCGGCGCACCTGAACTTCAGCGACCGGCTGAAGGGGGTGGTGGGCTTCAACGCCATCAAGCTGAAGACCACCGGCTATTCCTATGGCACCGACCAGAGCCGCAAGCAGTCGAAGGTGAGCCCCTATGCCGGGCTGGTGTTCGACGTGACGGACAATGTCTCGGCCTATGCCAGCTACACCGACATCTTCAATCCGCAGTCGGAGGTGGACATCACGCACCGGCGGCTGGACGCGGCCAAGGGCAGCGGGGTCGAGGCCGGCCTGAAGAGCGAGTGGTTCGGCCAGAAGCTCTACGCCACCGTGGCGGTGTTCCGGTCGGAACAGAAGGATCTGGCGGCGTTCGCCGGGACCTTCGACGACGGCAAGAGCTACTATGCCGGGCTGGACACGACGGTGAAGGGCTATGAGCTGGAGGTCAGCGGCCGGGTGACCGATCGCTGGCAGGTCAGCGGCGGCTGGACCCAGCTGTCGGTGGACCTGGAGCCGGGCGCGGGGCTGCGGGACTACATCCCACGCAAGACTTTGAAGCTGTCCAGCACCTACGACATCCCCGAACTGCGCAATCTCAAGCTGGGGGCGGCGTTGCGCTGGCAGTCGAAGGTGTCGACCCTGGACATCGGCGAGGTTTCACAGGACGCATACGCCGTCGTCGACGTGCTGGCCGCGATCGACGTGACCGACAAGGTGCGCGCGACGGTGAACGTGAAGAACCTGTTCGACGAGAAGTACCTCACCAGCCTGATGTGGAATCAGGCGTTCTACGCCCCGCCGCGCAGTGTGAGCGTGCGGCTGGCCTACAGCTTCTGAGGCGCCCGATGACCACCGTCGCCCCCACCGAAGACCAGCCCCGGACCCGCGTATCGACGGCGGCCCGGCCGGCCGTGGCGGTGCGCTCGGTGATGGGCTTCCTCCATCGCTGGGTGGGGCTGTTCATCGCCGGCTTCCTGTTCATCTCCGGGATCACCGGGGCGGTGATCTCGTGGGATCACGAGCTGGACGACGTGCTCAATCCGCAGCTGATGTACGCCAAGACCGAGGGGCCTTCCCTGCCCCCGCTGGACCTGGCGCGGCAGATCGAGGCGCGGGACCCGCGGGTGCAGGTGACCTTCGTGCCCCTGGCGCCGGAGCCGGGCGGGACCCTGGCCTTCGGGGTCGAGGGCAAGCGCAATCCCGCGACCTCCAAGGCGTTCGAGCCTGGCTATAACCAGGTGTTCGTCGGCCCGGCCAACGGGGTGGAACAGGGGCGCCGGGAGTGGGGCGCGGTCTGGCCGATCACCACCGAGAACTTCGTCTCGTTCCTCTATGTGCTGCACTACACCCTGCACATCCCGGAGATGTGGGGCATCGACCGCTGGGGCCTGTGGCTGCTGGGCGGGGTGGCGATCCTCTGGACGCTGGACTGCTTCATCGGCTTCTACCTGACCCTGCCGCCGCGGGCGAAGTCGCCCAACGAGGCGGGCCGCAGCTTCTGGAGCAAGTGGAAGCCGGCGTGGCTGATCAAGACCTCGGCCAGCGCCTACCGGATCAATTTCGACATCCACCGGGCGTTTGGCCTGTGGCTCTGGGGGGTGCTGTTCACGGTGGCCTTCACGGCCTTCTCGCTGAACCTCTACACCGAGGTGTTCTATCCGGTGATGTCCAAGGTCTCGCAGGTGACGCCGACGCCGTTCGACCTGCGTACGCCCAACGACCACGACAACCCGATCATCGCCACCAAGACCTATGACCAGGTGCTGACCACCGCCAAGGCCGACGCCGTGTCGCGGGGCTGGAGCGCGCCGGCGGGCAGCATCTTCTATTCGCCGGAGTTCGGCATCTACGGGGTCGCCTTCCACGAGATCGGCGGCGATCACGGCGGCGGCGGGGKGGGKCCGCCCTACCTCTATTACGACGGCAAGACCGGCGCCCTGCTGGGCCAGCGCGAGCCCTGGGTGGGGACGGCGGCGGACATCTTCGTCCAGGCGCAGTTCCCGCTGCACTCGGGCCGGATTCTCGGCCTGCCGGGGCGGATCCTGATCTCGTTCATGGGGATCGTGGTGGCGGCGCTGAGCGTCACCGGGGTGGTGATCTGGCTGAAGAAGCGCAAGGCCCGCGTGAAGCGCCGGCGGAGCGCGGCGCTGAGCCGGGCGTAGCGGGAACCCTGCCGCTCATCCCGGCGAAGGCCGGGACCCAGGTCGTAGGGCTGGGTTTGGGTGGGAACTTGCCAGTCGCGGCGGATGAATCTGGGTCCCGGCCTTCGCCGGGATGAGCGGTGTTGGGAGTGGCCGAGAGCCTTAGGCCCTCGGCCCGCAGGCCCTATTTCGGGGCGTTCGGGTACTTGATCCCGAGCTGGTCCAGGTAGGTCTTGTTCTTCTTCGCGTCGTAATAGAACGGCTCCATCTTCGGACGCATGACGTCCATGATCTGCTTGTTCACATGGATGGCCGGCTTGTCGTCCTTGGTGAGGACCGAGTCGTACTTCTGGTCCTTCATCTGCTCGTTCTGGAAGTAGTCCTTGGCGTCGGCGACCAGCTTGGGCGTGGTGGCGATGTCGAGGATGGTGAGCGCCACGGCCTTGGCCCCGACGACCACGCCCTTGTGCGCGATGGGGGTGGCCATGGCCATGGCGGCGGTCACGTTGTGGCCGATGGTGTTGGGGATGTTCGAGGGATAGGTGATGGTGATGGTGGGGGTGGCCCACATCACGTCGCCGATGTCGTCGGAGGCGCCGAAGGTCGGACCGCCGGGCACGCCCAGGGCCGAGACCTTGCTGGCCAGGGGCTCCTGCTTGAACTTGTTGGTGACCTGAACGGACTTGGCGAAGGCCTGGTCGTCGGCGCTCCAGGCCGGCATGCCGACCTTCTGGATGTTCTTGTAGGCGGCCTCGGCCAGGGGCTTGTTGCCGTGCATGGGGGCGGCGTAGCCGAGGATCCGGCGCTCCACCGTGGTGCCGGTGGCCTTGGCGGCGGCTTCGGAAATCTCGTTGCCGACCTGGAAGAGGTCCTTGATCGACTGGAACGTCCGCTCACGGAAGTAATACCAGACGGTGGCCACGCCCGGCACGATGTTGGGCTGGCCGCCGCCGTTGGTGATCACATAGTGCGAGCGCTGGGTGAGCGGAAGATGCTCCCGACGCATGTTCCAGGCGATGTCCATGAGCTCGACGCCGTCCAGGGCGCTGCGGCCGTCCCAGGGCTGGCCGGCGGCGTGGGCGGTCTTACCGTGGAAGGTGTATTCCACCGAGACCATGCCGTTGGAGCCACTGTCGCCCCAGCTGGTGGTGAAGCCGTTGCTGACATGGGTGAAGATCGAGGCGTCGACGCCCTTGAACACCCCGTCGCGGACGTAGAAGGCCTTGGTGGCCAGCAGTTCCTCGGCGACGCCCGGCCAGATCATCAGGCGGCCGGGGATCTTGTTCTTCTCCATCACGTCCTTGGCCGACAGGGCGGCGACGACGATCAGCGGCATGCCGGAGTTGTGGCCCTCGCCGTGGCCCGGCGCCCCCTCGACCATCGGCTTGATGTTCGGATCGCCCGGGTACTGGGACAGGCCGAGCAGGGCGTCGATGTCGCTGCCGAGCGCGATCAGCGGGCCGCCGGTTCCCCAGGTCGCCGTCCAGGCGGTGGGGATGCCGGCGACGCCGCGGGTGATCTTGAAGCCGTTCTTCTCGAGAATGCCGGTGATGTACTCCGACGTCCGAACTTCCTGGAAGCCCGGCTCGGCGTAGCTGAAGACCTGGTCGACCATCTCCTGGGCCATCTTCGCCCGGGCGTCGACGCCGGCGATGGCGGCGTCCTGCTGCGCGGGCGTGGTCTCGGCCCGGGCCAGGGCCGGCAGGGCCATGGCGCCGGCCATCAGCAAGGCCGTCAGCGATCTGGATTTCACGGTGGTGGTCATCTGATTTCCCCTTTGCGCCGCCGGCGCAGATATTCGACGCAGATCACCGGACACCCGACGGAAACACGCCCTGAACCCAGAGGATTCACATAGCTTTCGTCGCATGCAATCGAAACCGCGCTGAAAGTCGCCGGAAGATATGAGTCATCGCGACCCATGGCGCATCCCGTACAGGCGGCGCCTGTTTGCTGATCGGCGGCGCTAGTGGGCGAAGGCGCCGGGCGAGCCGGCGGCGACGAACCGACGGTCGAAGTCCTGGGCCAGGTCCTGCAGACTGACGGCGGCGAAGCGGGCGAGGACCAGGGCCTCGGCCTCCTGCAGGGTCGCCGACAGGGCGCTGTTGGTGGCCTGCTCCACCAGGCATTGGGGATCGTCGTCAGCGAGGCCGATGGCGAACAGCGGCGGACGGCCCAAGGCCGCATAGACGTCCAGCAGGGTGATCTCGCCCAGCGCGCGGGCCAGGGCCCAACCGCCCCCATGCCCCTTCTCGGAGGTCACGAGCCCCTGATCGCGCAGACCGGCCATGGTTCGCCGCACCACCACGGGGTTGGTGTGCAGCATCTGGGCGAGCAGTTCCGACGTGGCCGCGCCCTGGTGGCGGTCCATGTGGATCAGGGCGTGCAGCATCCGCGAGAGACGGCCGTCAATTCTCAAGGTCCGGGCTCCTGTCTGGGCGCTCAGCCTAGCGCGGATTAATTCGCAACAATAGGAGTTGCGTAATTTGCCAATGGAGATTATCTCGCAACTTATGACGAGACATGATGCTGAGAAGGACCCGACCATGAGCTATGACGCGATCATCGTGGGCGGCAGTTTCGCCGGACTGTCGGCGGCGATGCCGCTGGCGCGGGCCCGGCGGCGGATCCTGCTGGTGGATGCGGGACTGCCGCGCAACCGGTTCGCCGAGGCCTCGCACGGGTTCCTCGGGCAGGACGGCGTAGCGCCGGCGGCGATCATGCGCGAGGGACTGCGGCAGCTCAGCGCCTATCCCACGGTGGATTTCGTCCATGGCGTGGCGACGCGGGCGGAGGGCGAGCGGGACCGGTTCGAGGTCACCCTGGAAGACGGGAGCCGGGAGATCGGGCGGCGGCTGATCCTGGCCATCGGCCTGCGGGACGAGATGCCGGATGTGCCGGGGCTGGAAGCCCGGTGGGGCCGGAGCGTCCTGCACTGCCCCTACTGCCACGGCTATGAGATCGGCGGCGGTCCGATCGGGG
>BFBZ01002177.1_pt1 | contig 11233 bp, 11 predicted proteins | sample 1888401 | NCBI WGS metagenome assembly BFBZ01 (sample SAMD00112614, study PRJDB3348) | symbiont metagenome | host: Chara braunii | reverse complement strand
GCTGACCACCGTGTCGCTGACCCAGCATCCGGAGCTGTGGAACGCGGTGGTGGTGGAAAGCCCGCTGACCGACATGCTGCGTTATCACAAGCTGTCGGCGGGGGCGTCGTGGATCGGGGAGTATGGCGATCCGGACGTGCCGGCTGACCATGCCTTCATCGCGAAATACGACGGCTATCTGAACCTAAAGCCCGGTCAGGCGTATCCGGAACCGTACATCACCACCAACACGCGGGACGACCGGGTGCATCCAGGCCACGCACGCAAGTTCGCCGCGAAGATGGAAGCCCTGGGCTATCCCTATCTCTATTTCGAGAACACTTTCGGCGGCCACGCCAACGATGCGGACCCGGAGCTGAACGCCCGGCGGTGGGCGCGGCACTACGTCTATCTGAGTCAGAAACTCGTCGACTGATGCTGAGCATAGGGCCGCTGCACGAGGACGATCCCGTCGCCTTCGAAGCGGCCTTCACCGCCATCGGCTGGTCCAAGCCCGCCGCCCAGTTCGTGCGGTATCTGGACGAACAGACCGCCGACGACCGGGCGATCCTGGTGGCGCGGGTGGACGGCGCGTTCGCCGGCTATGTCACCGTGCTGTGGGAGCCGGAGTACGGCCCGTTCCGCGAGGCGCAGATCCCGGAGATCCAGGACTTCAACGTCCTGCCGCATCATCGCCGCCAGGGGATCGGCACGGCGCTGATGGACGCGGCCGAGGCGCTGGTTCTGGAGAGATCGTCCACCGTCGGGATCGGGGTCGGTCTCTACCCGGACTATGGCCCTGCCCAGCGGCTTTACGTGTTGCGGGGCTATGTCCCGGACGGACGCGGGGCCGCCTGGAACACTGTCCAGACGACCCCGGGGCAGACCGTCACCGTGGATGACGACCTCGTCCTCTATTTTACGCGAACCCTTAGAAGTTGACCCGGACGCCCATGATGAAGCGGCGGCCGAAGCTTTCGTGCTCGATCGGGAATTCCGGGCTGTCGCCGTAGCGGCGGCCGGCGTCGTCGGKGAGGKTCACCGCGTCGAAGAACCACTCGAAGTTCTCGTTGATCGCATAGCGGATCGACAGGTCGAGCTCCTCGTCGTCATCCCAGAAGACGTCGCCGTTGGTGACCGGGACCACGGCGCCGTTCAGCACCTGATACTCACCCACCGACTGACCCCAGGCGGTGCGGAACTGATAGGCCAGACGGGCCGAGAGGCCGTACTTTTCGTAGTAGATCGAGGCGTTGTAGACAAGGTCGGAGGAGCCCGGCAGCGAGATCTTCCGCTCTGGCACGCCGTTGACCGCAGGCACGGTGACCTCGGAGTCGTTGACCGTCACGTTGCCCTGGAAGCCGAAGCCGCCCACCCAGTCGGGCAGGCCCATGCCGGCGGCGAAGTCCTCGATGGACTGCGAGTAGGCCACTTCCACGCCGCGGATGTAGCCGTCGCCGCCGTTGCGCAGGGTGTTGAAGTTGTAGCCCGAGCGGTCGACCCCGTTGGAGTTCAGAGTGTCGCGGCCGAACACGCCGGACTGGGTGAACAGCACGTCCTTCAGGTCCTTGTAGTAGACGCCGAAGGAGAAGAAGCCGCGGGGCTGCATGTACCATTCGAAGTAGGCGTCGACGCCCATGGCGCGCTCCGGACCAGCGTCCGGGTTGCCGCCGGAGACCGACTGCGCCGCATCGTCGAAGGTGAAGTTGGGCCGCAGCTCGTCATAGTCGGGCCGCGCCGCGCCGGTGGTGAAGCCGAGGCGGACCTTCATCTCTTCGTTGAGGTTCCAGTTGATGTGGGCGCTGGGGAAGAACAGCGTGTCGTCGCTCTCGGCGCTCACGATCTGCTGGCGGCCGCCGATGGTGGCGAAGGCCTCGCCGGCGTTCTCGGTGCGCTCGACGCGGACACCGGCGACGATGTTGCCCCACTCGCGATCCAGGGTGCCCATGGCGTAACCGGCCATGATCTTTTCCTGCACACGGTAGTAGTTGGCGCTGGTGTCCATGCGGACCAGGACGCCGGCCCGCAGCAGTTCGCCGGCCAGGTTGTCGACGGCGCTCTTGGAGAAGTAGCTGAAGTCGTAGCCCAGGGCGTAGTCGCCTTGGTACGGCTTGGTGTTGCGGATCATGTCGAAGGTCAGGGGACGACCGGCGGCGGTGAGCTGCGCGGCGGTGGCGCCGTAGAGCTTCTCTTCGTGCTTCTTGGTGCGGATCGAGTACAGGCCGCCGAACTTCACACGCAGGTTGCTGCCGAACATCTCCAGGTCACGACCGGCGTCGAACTTGCCGGTGTAGGCGAAGGTCGGGTCGCCGGCGTCGGTGGTGGAGATCGCCGTGCCGGTGGGGGTGACCAGGAAGTCGTCGATGGATGACACCAGGGCGCCGCGCGAACGCACGCCGTTGGTCACGATGGTCCGATAGAGCCGGACGGTGTGGTTGTCGTCGTCGCTGAAATCGTACTCGACGGTCGGACGATCGGTCAGCGCGGTGGGGCTGGCGAAGTTCGTCCGGGCCGGGGCGTTCTGGCCGTCCTCGGTCTGGGTGTAGTTCAGGCGCCAGGACACATCCCAGTCCGCCCACAGATGCTCGCCGCCCAGGGTGTTGGTCCAGGTGTACTCGGAGGTTTCCAGCGAGTTGAAGTTCGAGGTGATCTGGGCGCCGTAGACCGTGCCCTTGGTCGGGGTGTTGCCGTTGCAGATGTCGGCGAAGCCGCTGCCGGTCTGGGCGGCGGGGACCGCGGGGCAAGGTCCGGTGTTGGTGACCGCGCCGTTGTCGAAGCGGAATATGTAGTTGTTCCGCAGTTCCTCGTCCTGATAGTCCGTGTAGATCGACGAGGCGAAGACCTCGTTGTTGTCGTCGAACTGGTACTCGACCTTCGCCGAGCCGCCGATGTTGCCGCGGGTCAGGCGGTACGGCTTGTTCTCGTATTCACGGGCCCAGCGGCGGGTCTCGTAGCCCGGACGGCGGTCGCGGGTGGCGCCGGCGGTCTGGTACGGGTCGGTCTCGAAGTTGTCCGTGACCATGTTGCGCATGTACTTGGACGCCTGCAGCACGATGCCCAGCTTGTCGTCCATGAAGGTGTTGGAGAACAGGAAGCTGAGGTCGGCTTCTTCACCGCCGCCCTTGGCCACGTAGCCCAGGGCCGCCTTGCCGGCGAAGCGCATGCCCGGATCGTCGAAGGCGCTGCGGGTGACGATGTTGACGTTGCCGGCGATGGTGTCGCCCGGCATGTCCGGGGTCACCGCCTTGCTGACGATGATCTGGCTGGCGAGCGCCGACGGGATGTTGTCGAAGCGCGAGGCGCGACCTTCGGGGCTGACCACTGAGAGACCGTCGAACGACAGCGTCGTCCAGTTGATCTTGGCGCCGCGAAGGTTGACGTAGCGGGCCTGGCCCTGGTCGCGTTCGATGGCGACGCCGGGAAGGCGGCCGATGGCGAAGGCGACGTTCTGGTCGGGCAGGCGGCCGACGGAGTCGGCGGCGATCACGCTGACCAGCGAGGCGGACTCTTTCTGCACCAGCAGGGCGGAGGCTTCGGACTCGGCGATCGGCCGTCCGACCACCACCAGTTCCTCGACGCCCGCGTCCTCAGCTTCTTCCGCGAAGGCGGTCGAGGCCGCGATTCCGCCGCTGAAAGCGACCGTTGCAAACAAGGCTGCGCGCAGCCGTGATCCGTAAGTTCTCATGCCATCCCCTCTAGTCGAGGAGCCCGCTCTAGCTGCCGGGATTTACGGTTCTGAGACTGTGAAGCGACGCAAACGCAAAGGTTGTCGAGAACAGATTGATGTGTAAATCGCCACTCACGCTCAATCGACGCAATGTATGAGGGCAATACGTCCGATCAGAGCAACGATGTGAATGTTATGCGACAGATAAGATTCACATTTATGCTGAACGGCGCGGCTCACATACGGACAAATTCTCACTAGACGGAAAACTTGAGATGCTGCAACGCAGCGACCCGCTTTAGTGCTCTTGATTTGGTGGCGATTTTACCAGGTTGGACGGTTGACCGCGAACCATCGGCTATGGTCTTCCAGCGCACAGGACAGATCGTGTGCAGGAGACGAGTTCAGTGGGCGTTTCGCGGCAATTTCATCTCCGCCTGCTGGCTTTGCTGGCAACATCCGTGCTCGGAGCATCCTGCGCGGCCATGGATCCCGAGAACGTCTCGGATTCCCCCAAGCTAAGCATCGGCGTCGGCACGCCCGTGCCTGCGGCGGGKGAAACGCCGAGAGKGGGGACCGGCGATCGCGATGCCGCCGACGACCCCGAAATCTGGGTCGATCCGAAAGACACGACCCGGGGCGTGATCCTGGGCACCGACAAGCAGTCGGGGCTCTATGTCTACGACCTGAAGGGCGCGCAGACCCAGTTCCTGCCCCAGGGCCGGCTGAACAATGTGGACCTGCGGCCAGGCTTCGCCCAGGGCGGCGTCGAGAAGGTCCTGGTCGCGGCCAGCAACCGCACGCCGGTGGCGCGGGGGATCTCGTTCTTCCTGCTGGATCCCGCCAGCCTGAAGCTGGATCTGTGGGGCTTCGCGCCCACCGTGATCAGCGAGCCCTACGGGTTCTGCATGGGCCGGCGCGGCGACGCCTTCATCGCCGTGATGGTCGGCGAAACCGGCGACGTGAAGCAGTACCGGGTCAACGACGTCGCCGGCAAACCGACCCTGACCGAGGAACGCAGCTTCGTCGTCGGCTCGCAGTCGGAAGGCTGCGTCGTCGATGACGTGACCGGCGCCCTCTATGTCGCCGAAGAGGCGAAGGGCATCTGGCGCTACGCCCTGGATCCGGCTTCGGGCGACGCGCGCACCCTGGTGGCCGGCGCGCCGTCCGAGATGTTGAAGCCTGACGTCGAGGGCCTGACCCTGCTGCGGGAGGGCGCCAAGACCTGGCTGATCGCATCGAGCCAGGGCGACAGCGCCTTCGGGGTCTGGCGGGTGGACGGCGTGTCGCCGATCTATTCCGGCCGCTTTTCGGTGGTGGGCGGCGCGGGCGCCGATCCGGTCACCGGAACCGATGGCGTCGCGGCCCTTGGCGGTCCCGTGGGGGACTTCCCCGAGGCCCTGGTGGTTATGCAGGACGACTCCGACACCGAGGGCGAGGGTCAGGCCCCCGCCGGGATCCGCAGCCAACAGAACTTCAAGCTGGTGGACTGGCGGGCGGTGAAGGCGGCGCTGAACCTACGCTAGGGCGCCGCGGCGCCAGTCGACGGCCAGATCCGGCTCGCTGAAGGCGAAGCGCCGCAGGTGACGTTCGATCACCTGCTCCAGGCGCGACAGCTTGTCGGGATCCTCGGCCCTGCCGAGCACCATGAGGGTCTCTGGGGTGGCCCGAAGAGCGGTCTCACCGATGTCGAAGGTGATCCGCCCCTCGCGCCCCTCGAAGGAGGCCGGGACCTTTTGGCCGAAGTGCTTGCAGAGCTGCGCCAGATACCACTGCGCGTGGTCAGTGGCGATCGTGGCGCTGGACCTGATCAGCCCGGCCACGGTCAGACCCGCTCGATCTTGCCGGCCGCCTCGTCGATGGCTGCGGCGATGGCGTCCACCTGGGCTTCGGTCACGTCGCCGCGCTGCATGCGCAGGGAGAGGGCGACGCCCAGGTTCTGCATGGCCCGCTGCAGCTTCGGACGGCTGCCCGAAGACCGGCTGCCGGCTTCGTCAAGGCGGGAGAACACCGCGTCGACCGTGGAGCGATTGGCCGCCAGGGCTTCTTCGCCGGCCGGGGKGATCTCATAGGCCTTGCGACCGCCGGCCTCGCCGGTCTGGCGGACGAAGTCTTCGTCTTCCAGCAGGGACAGGGTCGGATAGATCACGCCGGGGCTGGGACGATAGGCGCCGCCGGTACGCTCTTCCAGGGCGCGGATCAGCTCGTAGCCGTGGCCGGGCTTATCCTTCAGCAGGGCCAGGATCACGAAGCGAAGATCGCCGTGCTCCAGAAGCCGGCCGATACGACCGCCGCCCCGCATACCGCCGCGCATGCCGCGGCCGCCGTGTTCAAAACCGCCGCCGAACGGATGGCGGCTGCGGTGTTCGTGGTTCTTGAAATGATGATGTCGATGCATTTTCGATCCTTCTAGATATATCGATGATGCAGATATATCGCGGATGGATCGGATTGCAAGATATATCTTAGAACTATTTCTTGGTGTTCTGCTTCGGCGTTTCACCGGGCTTCGGGAAGGCCTGCTTGCACAGCTCTTCGCCATAGGCGTCGGAGAGCTGCTCCTCGGCCTCGCCCATGACCACGATGGCGAACCGGCCCCCGACGATGGTCTGGCCGACCTTGTAGTCAGCCACGACCTTGCCCGTTGAGATGTCGATCAGCTTGGCGTCGCCTCGCAGGACATTGGCGCCGGCGACCACGGTGGTCAGGACCGGGTTGGCCTTGTCGAGACGCTCGATATTGGCTTCCAGCCGCAGGGGCCGCGCGCCCTTGGCGCATTCGGCCAGCTTGGCCTTCACCCGCGACTTGAAGATGCCGTCGAACTCCGGCGTCACCTTGAGCTCGCCCTTGGTCAGGGTGACCTCGTCCACACGCCCGTTGGCGGCCCAGTCGGTGGAGAGCGGGGCGACCGCCGAACTGCGGGACATGCTCATGCAGCCCGACAGGCTGACGGCGGCGACGAGGACGGCGGCGGTGCGGATCAAGGCGTAGCTCCCATGTGGCGAAGGTACTAACGCACGTGAACGGTCAAACGTCTCGCAAGGTCTCGGCTAATAGTCTGCCGTCGGCGGCGCGGCTGGATCCGGCCCGCCAGGCGACCACGATCTCACGATTGGGATGGGGTCCCTTCAGCGGCCGAATGGCCACATTGGCCGCGGCGGCGAGGCCCGCCTCAACCGCCATGGCCGGCACGAAGCTGACCCCCAGACCGGAGCCCACCATCTGTACCAGCGTCGGCAGGGAGGTGGCGGCGAAGGCTTCCTCGTCGCCGGTGGCCTTGGGCGGGCGCAGACCGCAGGCGGCGAGCGCGTGGTCCCGCAGGCAGTGGCCATCCTCCAGCAGGATCAGGTCGTCGCTCTCCATGGCCGAGGGCGGCGCCTCGTCCATGGCGGCCAGGGGATGGTTGGCGGGCAAGGCGGCCAGCAGCTCGTCGTCGGAGACGKGGGCGTAGGCGAGGCCCGCCATGTCGTAGGGCAAGGCGATGAGGGCGGCGTCGAGCTGACCGGCCTTCAGGGCGGCGATCAGCCGATGGGTCAGGTCCTCGCGCAGGAACAGCCGCAGCTTGGGAAACTGCTTGCGAAGAACCGGCAGCGCCTTGGGCAACAGGAACGGCGCGATGGTGGGGATCACCCCCAGCCGGAACCGGCCGGTCAGCGGGAAGCCGGCGTTGCGGGCGGCCTGCACCAGCTCCTCGGCCTCGTTGAGGATGGTGTTGGCCCGCGCCAGGGCCGCCTCTCCCACCGCGGTCAGGATGACGCCTGAGCGGGCGCGATCGACCACCGGCGCGCCCAGGATCTTCTCCAGCTCCTGCACGCCGGACGACAGGGTGGGCTGGGTGACGTGGGCGGCCTCGGCCGCACGGCCGAACGAGCCATGCTCCGCCAGGAATTTCAGGTACTGCAGCTGGCGGATGGTCGGCAGGGACATACAGCCAAGATAGGTGCGATCTATCCGAGCGCCAGGGCAATCACGCTCCACCTGTGCGCGCGCTGACGCACCTGTGACGGTTTGTTGACGCCGCGTCCCCCTAGCGCCGCTGTCCGCCGTGGGATCAAGTGACGTCAGTCACTGTCCGCTTTCCTGGACTACCGGAGAACCACCATGTCGCTGGACGCCCTGCGCGAGTCCCTTCCCGCCTACGCCAAGGACCTGAGCCTCAACCTCTCGACCCTGACCGGTGAAGCGACCCTGACGGACCAGCAGAAGTGGGGGGCCTTCGTCGCCTCGGCCTATGCGGTGGGCGAACCCACGGTGATCAAGGCCGTGACCGAAGCCGCCGCCGCAGCCGGCCTGTCGGAAGAGGCGGCCAAGGCGGCCAAGGGCGCGGCGGCGATCATGGGCATGAACAATGTCTACTACCGCTCGCTGCACCTGCTCTCGAACAGCGAGTACCGCACCCTTCCCGCCGGTCTGCGGATGAACATCCTGGCCAATCCCGGCGTGGATCGGATCGACTTCGAGCTGTGGTCGACGGCTGTGTCGGCGGTGAACGGCTGCGGCATGTGCCTGGACGCCCACGAGAGCGAGCTGCGGAAGCAACGGGCGCCGCGCGCCTCGATCCAGGCCGCCCTGCGGATCGCCGCCGTGGTGACCGCCGTCAGCCAGGTGGTGGCCGCGGAAAAGGCGCTGGCCTAGATCTCCACGTCGAGGGTCGCCTTCAGGTGACGGCGGGTCGCCGCCTCCAGGGCGTCGGGCCAGTGCGCGCCGAGGCGTCGGGCGAGCGGCCTGGCCCTGGCCATGAACAACGCGAACAGCTCGAGCTGCGCGGCCAGCAGCAGGTCCCGGCGTGCGGGCGGGGTTTCCAGGCCCTCGATCACTGAGCGTTGCTCGGCGGTCAGGAAGGGGTTCAGGCGTTTGACGCCGCCGCGTTTCGCCGGGGCGATCCCGTTCTCCTCGACCATGAGGTCGATCAGCAGCTTTTGCAGGATCTCGCCGCCATGGCGCATGGCGATCCACTCCTGGCGGCCCACGGCCACCGGCGTCAGGCCGACGATCCGGAAGACCTCCTCGACCAGGGCCTCGACCCTGGCCGCCGCGCCGGTATCCGCAACGGCCGGCCGAACCGGCGCCGCCTGATCCGGATCGCCCAGCAGACGCTTCAGGCCCGCGCCGTCCATGGCCGCCAGTTCGGCGGGGGTCACGAACATCAGGTCGAACCTTTGCCAGTCGGTGGTCACCGCCGAGAGGATCACGCCATGGACCGCCTTGACCAGGACCAGGTCGGGAAGGCCGCGGTTCGGTCCGGCATAGTCGCTCATGCAGGCGGGACGGTCGGCCGTGTCCACCTCGACCACGACATCCACGTCGCTCCAGGCGTCGCCCTCGTCCCGTCCCAGGCTTCCATGCAGCCAGGCCGACCGCACCCGCGGGTCCCAGGCGAGCGCCTCGGTCAGTTGGCCGACCAACGCCTCCTGCTGTTGCGTCATCACAGCTCCTCCATACGCGCCGAGCTTGGGGTCAGTGCGAGCGCGTCACAAACGACATCGCGGCTCAGGCTTGGTGAGCTGAGGTCACGAAGCGCTCCATCTGTGTTCTGGACACCAGCCGGACCACCGGCACGTCCGGTCCATGTTCTGCGCGCAGTCCCTCGATCCGCGGGCGGTTCACCCGGTCGAAGTTCCAGATGAACCGCAGGACCTTGGCCAGATCCACCGGCCGATGAGGTTCGCCGGGGCGCAGGACGCGGGTGATCGCACGCCACACGCAGAGCGGCCGCGGCGTGTCGAGCCAGATCACCAGATCGGCGCGCGGCAGGCGCAGATCGAAGGTGGCAACAGCGAAATTGCCGTCGCTGATCCAGGCGGGCCCCGCATGCGCTTCGCGCATCAGGTCGCGGAAGGCGGGGAGATCGGCCGGCCTCCATCCGGACCGCCAGATGGCGTCGAGGCAGATGACCGGCGCGCCGATCGCTGCGCCCATCCGCCGGGCGAAGGTCGTCTTGCCGGCGCCGGCGCAGCCCAGGAGAACTATCCGCTTCTGCATTGTCGGATCGGCGCCCCTCGGATCGTCATCTATCGTGTGAGGCAGGAGCATGCGGCATGAGCGATCCCACCACCATCGACGAGTACCTGGCCGGGGTTGAGCCCCGCAAGCGCGCGGCGTTGCAGCGGCTGCGCGAGATCATCGCCGACGCGGCCCCGGAGGCCGTAGAGACGATCAGCTACAAGATCCCGACCTTCAAGCAGAACGGGCTGCTGGTCGCGTTCGGGGCCGGCAAGAACCACTGTGCGCTCTACGCCATGAACCCGGCGATCCAGTCGGCGCATGCCGATCAGCTCAAGGGCTACAAGACCAGCGCCGGAACGATCCGTTTCCAACCTGACGCGCCGTTGCCCGATGGGTTGGTCCGCAGCCTGGTGGCCGCCCGGATCGACGAGAACGCCGCCATCGTCGCCGCGCGCGCCGCCAAGCGGCGAAAGGCCTAGCCCAGCACGCTCGCCAGTCGCGCCACGCCGCCAGCCATGACCCGGGCGGGGAAGCCGGTGAAGCCGAACATCAGCCCCTGGCGCGGCTGGCTCGCGCGGTAGAGGCGGCTGATCCCGCGGRCGGKGATCCCCGCCGCGTCGGCCTGAACCTCGGCCTGCCGATCGGAGCGGCCGTCCTTGAAATAGCCGATCATGTGCATGCCGCCATCCGGCACATCCAGGTCCAGCACGTGGCCCAACCGCGCCTGGAGCGCGTCGGCCAGGGCGTCGCGCTGGGCCTTGTAGGCGATGCGGCGGCGACGGATGTGAGCGGCGAAGTGACCCTCGGACATGAAGTCCAGCACGATGGCCTGGGTCAGGCTGGGCGGCTGGCGATCCATGAGCTGGCGGGCGGCGGCGAAGGCGGGCACCAGGGGCTTGGGCAGGACCGCATAGCCCATCCGCAGGCCCGGAAAGAGCGCCTTGTTGAGCGTTCCCAGATAGATCACCCGGTCGCCGCCATCGAGCCCCTGGAGGGACGACAGCGGCGGGCCGGCGTAGCGAAACTCCGACGAGTAGTCGTCCTCGATGATCCAGGCGCCGGCCTCCCGCGCCCAGGCCAGCAGCTCCATCCGCCGCCCCATCGAGAGGGTCATGCCCAGGGGGTACTGGTGCGACGGCGTCACGAACACCGCCTTGGCGCGCGGCGCCGAGGCGACGCCGGCGGCGACCACCATGCCGGCGGAATCCACCGGGATCGCGTGGATGTCCGCGCCGGCGGCGGTCAGGGCATGGCGGGGGGGGAGATAGCCGGGCTCCTCCCTCCAGACCGGGTCGCCCGGCCGCAGCATGACGCGGACGGCGATGTCGACGGCGTGCTGGGCGCCGGCGGTGACGATCACCTGTTCGGCCTCGCAGACCACGCCCCGGGCGGCGCGCAGATAGTCGGCGATGGCGCCGCGAAGGGCGAGGTCGCCCCGCGGATCGGCATATCCGAAGTGCTCCGGCCCCAGGGTGCGCAGGGCACGGCGGGTGGACCGTGACCAAGCGTCGAAGGCGCGGGCGTCCAACAGGGTGCGGCCGGTGGTGAACAGCCGCTCCAGATTGTGCGGGACGGGGCTGACCATCTCATCCAGGTCACGGGCCGCCTCCGGCACCGAGGGCGGCTCGGCCCGGGGGGCGG
>BFBZ01002176.1_pt1 | contig 11238 bp, 10 predicted proteins | sample 1888401 | NCBI WGS metagenome assembly BFBZ01 (sample SAMD00112614, study PRJDB3348) | symbiont metagenome | host: Chara braunii | reverse complement strand
ATGACATGTGGTTCGGAAGTGGGGTGAATAGCCTCCCCGCGCCGGCGAAACAACCTCGGGATTTGCATGTCGAGTTTAACGCCGTGTCATGCTTAACCGTTCATGAAGGTGGTTGCGCTATGACACCGCCGATAGCGGCCCGGCTCATTCGGAGAGAACCATGGACATCGCCAATCTCGCCAAGGCGCTGATCCTCGGCGTCGTCGAGGGTGGGACCGAGTTCATTCCGGTCTCGTCTACCGGCCATTTGATTCTCCTTGGCCATTTCCTCGGCTTCCAATCCACCGGCAAGACCTTTGAGGTGCTGATCCAGCTCGGCGCCATCCTGGCTATCCTGCTGGTCTATTTCACCCGGCTCCTGGGCGTCGTCCTGTGTCTGCCGACCGATGCCTGGGCGCGCCGCTTCGTCATTTCGGTGCTGGTCGCCTTCCTGCCGGCGGCGGTGCTCGGCGCCGCGCTGCACGGCACCATCAAGTCGCTGTTCGAGCGGCCGGATCTGGTCTGCGTGGCGCTGATCCTCGGCGGCGTCGTCCTGTTGTTCGTCGACCGGCTCAAGCTCCAGCCGACCGAGGACAATGCCTTCCGCTTTTCGCCCATGCTGGCCTTGAAGATCGGTCTTTGCCAGTGCGCGGCGCTGTTTCCCGGGGTTTCCCGGTCGGGCGCCACCATTGTCGGTGCGCTCCTGCTCGGCACCACCAAGCGCGCGGCGGCCGAGTTCTCGTTCTTTCTCGCCATGCCGACCATGGCCGGGGCCTTCGCCTACGACCTCTACAAGAACTACAAGCTGCTCGATTTCGCCGATGTCACGACCATCGGCGTCGGTTTCGTCGCCGCCTTCATCGCCGGCCTGTTCGTCGTCCGCTTTCTGCTCGACTATGTCAGCCGGCACGGCTTCGCGCTGTTCGCCTGGTGGCGGATCATCGTCGGCACGCTCGGCCTGATCGGGCTTTTCGCCTTCCGCTGAGGCGCCGCCGGCCCGCGCCGGTTCGCCGGCGCCGGGCCCGATCGCCTCACTGCGCCTGTTCGGTGAACTGGCCGTGCTTGCGGAAGCGCCAGAGATAGCTCGGCACGATCGCTTCGACCGATTTCGGCCGGATGCCCAGGCCTTCGAGGGTGCGGCCATCGGCACTGGCGCCGGCGCTCACCACATTGTCCGACTTCAGGAGCTTCACCTGGTCGGGGGTCAGCGGCGCGCCCGGCACATATTGCAGGAACTTCGCCTGGAATTCGGCGAGCCCGAAGGGCAGCGTCAACAGCAGCCGCTTGCGCCCGGTGGTCTCCAGGATGAATTCGATCAGGTCCTTGAAGCTCTTCACCGCTGGCCCGCCGAGCTCATAGACCGCGCCAGGCTTGGTCTTGCCGTCGACCGCCGCCATCACCGCATCGGCGATGTCGCCGGCGAAGACCGGCTGGAACCGGGTCTCGCCGCCGCCGATCAGCGGCAGCACCGGCAGCATGCGCGCCATGGCGGCGAAGCGGTTGAAGAAATCGTCCTCGGGGCCGAACACGACAGACGGGCGCAGGATCACCGCGTCGGGCCGGTGGCGCAGTACACCGGCTTCGCCCGCGGCTTTCGTGCGGGCATAGAGCGCTTCAGCCTCGGCATCGGCGCCGATCGCCGAAAGATGCACCATGCGCGCGCCGGCCTCGGCCGCGGCGTGGGCGACCGTCTCGGCGCCGCGCGCCTGCACCGCGTCGAACTTCTGCCGGCCGGATTCATGCATGATGCCGACGCAGTTGATCACGACCTCGGCGCCTTCGGCGGCGTGGCGCACCGAGACGGGGTAGCGCAGATTGGCCTGCACCGCGTTGATCTGGCCGACCGCGCCGAGCGGCTGCAAATGGCCGGCGAGATCCGGCCGGCGCACCGCGACGCGGATGCGGAAGCCGCGCCGGGCGAGCGCCCTGACCACATGCCGTCCGATGAAACCCGAACCGCCATAGACCGTCACGAGCCGGTCGAAGGTCTGCATCTCGTGCCCCTTTGCAATCGCATCGAATGCCGGGTGATTAGTCCATTTCCAAACAGCCGTACAGAGCGACATGGGCATGACCGGATGCCGATCGGTTCGGATCCGGGCCTCCGCCGGGGCTCAGAGATCGGCGCTGCGCCGGGCGTGGCCGGACAGCAGAAACACCGCGAGAGCGATCAGCGCGGTGGCATTGACCGCGATGGCCAGCGGCCAGGCGCTGCTGCCGAGGCCATGGCCGACCAGGATGCCGGTGGTCGCGCCCGAGGCCATCTGGATGAAGCCGGCCAGCGACGATGCCGCGCCCGCCTTGTCGGGAAACGGTTTCATGGCGCCAGCCAGCGCCTGCGGCATGGTCAGGCCGAAACCGCAGGTATAGATCGCCATCGGCACCAGGATGCCGGCCGGGCCGAGATGGCCGACGGCGAGCGCCGCCGCCATCGAGAGCCCACCCAAGGCCAGCAGCGAGACGCCGGCGCGGATCGTCCAGCTTTCGCCCTTGCGCATCACCAGCCGGGTGCCGCCGAGGCTGCCCGAGACGAAGCCGATGACGCAACTGGCGAAGGCGGCCCCAGCCGCCACCGGGTTCAGCCCGTAGACGCCCTGCAGCACGAAGGATGAGGCGGAAATGAACGAGAACAGTCCGGAATAGCCCGCCGCGAAGATCACGGTATTGGCGATGAAGGTGCGGTTGACGATGATCTGGCCGAAGGTGCTGAGGATGCCGATCGGCGAAATCGGCGCCGCCGAGCGCTGCTTGAGCGTCTCCGGCAGGCTGAAGACGACCAGGATCAGGGAACCGAGCCCGAAGGCGAGCGCCGCGAAAAAGGTCGAGCGCCAGCCGAAGCTGACATGGAAGAGGCCGCCGGCGATCGGCGCCAGCGCCGGCACCACGCTCATGATGGTGCCCATGACGGCCAGTTCGCGTGCCGCCCGGCGGCCCTCGTAGAGGTCGCGGACGATGGCGCGGGCCACCACGATCGGCCCTCCGGCGCCGAGCGCCTGGAGGAAGCGGGCGGCGGTCAGCATCTCGATCGAATTGGCGGCGGCGCAGACCGCGGTGCCGACGCCGTAGATGAGCAGGGCCGCGACCAGCACGGGCTTGCGGCCATATTTGTCGGAAATCGGACCGTAGAAGATCTGGCCGACCGCGAAGCCGGCGAGAAAGGCCGACAAGGTCAGCTGCACCTGCGCGGTGGTCGCGCCGAGCAGCCGGCCGATATCCGGCAGCGAGGGCAGATACATGTCGGTCGACATCGGCCCGAGCCCGATCAGCACCGCCAGCAGGGCGGTCAGGGCAAAGGTATCGGGGCGCAACGGCATCAGCGGTTTCCGGCAATGCGGCCGGATCTACGCGGGTGTCGTCGCGCTGTCGAGCCGAGCCTAGCCCCCGAGCGCGCCGAGCAGCCCTGCGGCGCCGAGCCAGAGAAGGGCATAACGCAAGGTCCGGGCGATGCCGGTCAGCAGCGCCGTCGGCAGCAGCGGATAGCGGGCCATGCCGGCGACCACCGTGATGGGATCGCCGACCACCGGAACCCAGCAGAGCAGCAGGGCCGCCCAGCCGAAGCGGCCGAACAGGCGTTCGACCCGGGCGACCATGTCGGGTGGCAGTTTGAACCGCGCGAGCCAGGCGTGACCGGCCTGGCTGTCGGCGCCGCGCGCGATCAGCGTCCCGATCCACCAATTGGTAAGACCGCCGGCGGTATTGGCTGCGGTCGCGACCAGAAACAGCGCCAGCGGGTGCTGATAGCCGGTCGCGAGAAATCCGATGAAGACCAGTTCCGATCCACCCGGCAGCAAGGTCGCGGCCGAGAAGGCCGCAAGGGCCATGGTGGACAGGGTGGCGAAATCGGCGATCAAGCGGGGCTCCGTCTGGCGGCGGGGAGGGCGACCTGGGCCTGTTTGCCGGCGGCTCAGGCTGCCTGGCCACCGGCCGGCGCGCTCTCTTGCCATTTCGGATCCCTCTTGCACAGGGCCTTTCACCGCCGTTTAATACGGCTCCGTAACGAGTTGGTGCGCGTCGATGGCCGTTCAGTTGCGTCCCGCCCAGGCGATCAAGCTGATGCACGACCTGTCGCTCGCGCTGGTGCACGACGGCGAACCGGATCTGAGCGCTCGCCAGCTGGCCATCCTGCTGACCATCTATCTGGAGCCGCCGCCCCATCATGTGCGCGACCTCGCCGCCAGGCTGAAGGTCACCAAGCCGGTGATCACCCGCGCGCTCGACAGCATGGGCAAGCTCGAGCTCGTTTCGCGTCGCCGCGACGAGCGGGACCGGCGCGACGTCATCATCCAGCGCACCGTCAAGGGCGCGCTGGCGGTCGAGCGGATCGGCGACCTGATCGTCGAGCAGGCGAGGTCCCTGCCGCCGTGAGGCGTTAACGCCGCCATGCTAGAAGGACCGGCATGAATGCCATGGATCGCCGCCTGACCCCCGCCCGTCCCGACCTCGCCGCCGCCAGCCTGAAGGGGCTGGTCGAGGCCGAGCGTTTCGTCGAGGGCCGCGCCATGCGCGTCGCCGAGCCGGTCGTGCCGCTGCGCGCCGCGCCGCGCTCCGATGCCATGCTCGACACCGAGCTGACCTATGGCGAGCCGGTGTCGATCTATGACGAGCGCGACGGCTGGGCCTATCTGCAGTCGGCCCGCGACGGATATGTCGGCTACGCGCCATCTGGCGTCTTCGCGAGCGCGGCCATCCCGGCGACCCATCGGGTCGCGGCGCTGCGCACCTTTCTCTACCCCGGTCCCAGCATCAAATTGCCGGTTCTCGGCCTGATCCCGATGAACGCGCTGGTCTCGGTGGCGAGCTTTGCAGGCGACTTCGCCGTCACCGACAGCGGCGCCCATATGACGATCCGCCATCTCGCAGGTCTCGGCGAGCATGAGCCGGATTTCGTCGCGGTCGCCGAGCGCTATCTCGGCACGCCCTATCTATGGGGCGGGCGTACCAGTCTCGGGCTCGATTGTTCGGGTCTGGTGCAGACCGCGCTGGAAGCTGCCGGCGTCCAGGCACCGCGCGATTCCGACATGCAGGAACGCGAGCTCGGCGAACCCTTTGAGCTGGCGCCCGACCTGTCGAACCTCCGGCGTGGCGACTTCGTTTTCTGGAAGGGCCATGTCGGCATCATGACGAGCCCGACCGACCTGCTGCATGCCAATGGCCATCACATGGCGGTGGCATGCGAGCCGGTGGCGGAAGCTGTCAGGCGCATCGCCGACAAATCCTTCGGCGCGGTGACGAGCGTGCGGCGACTGGTCGGCGGCGCCACCGATTGATCGGCCAACTGGCGGCTCCGGCGGCTGACCTCAGCGGCAGCCGGACCGGCATTGCAGGCCGTCGAAGGCGGCCTCCTCGCCGATCGTCGAGACGGCGATGACGGTATTGTTGCGCTGCCAGGTGAACAGGCAATTGGCCATGCCGGTGCCGGCGCAGGACTCCATTTCAGGCCGGTCCTTGCAGCGCGAGTCATAACGCGAGCAGCGATCTGCGCCCGGCATGGTCACCGGCCGCCAGCCGATCGCCAGCAACGTGTCGCGGACGCTGGCATAGGGCGTGCCCCGGGCCAGGGTGGGCAGGCGTTCCGCGGCCGTGGCCGCGGCGGTCAGAGCCAGCAGCGATGCCAGCGCGAGAGCCGTCGTCCTCATTCCTGTTCTCCGTCTGCGAATCGCCCCAGCCGGGTTCCTTGTCCCGCGCGGCCACGCCGCCCGCAACCCGCCTCAGTTGCAGACCGGCTTGTCGCACTCACGCACCGCGCGCACGGCGGATTCGATCGTGCCGCGCCCGGGCCAGCCGATGACTGCGACGCCGGCGATCAGCCAGGACGGCGTCGCGGCGAGATTGGTGGCATTGGCGAGCCGCACCGCCTGCGCCAGCATCTGGCCGGTTTCCGGCTTGTCGGCGACGGTCTCGACCTCGTCGACATTGAGCCCGATGTCCTTGGCGGCGTCGAGCGCGCGCAGGCCGTCGAACACACCGCGCGCTGCCATCGAGATATCGAAGAACTGACGAACCTTGGCCTCGCCGCCGATCTGCTTGACGGCATATTCGACCCGTGCGGCCTGGAACGACGGCAGGCCGAGGCTCGGCGCGTTGACGAAACGGATGCGCAGGTCCGGATCGGCCTCGGCCATGGCCTTCACGTCATTGGCCGCGCGCCGGCAATAGCCGCAATTGGAATCATAGATTTCGGTCAGCGTGATGTCGGCGCTGTCGGATCCGATCGAGAAGCCATTGTCGAGCTCGGCGATCTCGGTCTCCAGTTCGACCGGCACGCGGAAGTTCGACACCTCGCGCCCGTCGGGGCCGCGGATCGGAAACCAGGCGTCGTCGGCGGCCGCCGGCGAGAGCAGCGTGGGAGCCGCGGCGGACAGGGCGGCAGTGACGAGCAGGCGGCGGCGGGTCAGGATCATCGCAACATCATTGTCTGGCCAGGTGGCGGCACCATGGCCGCCATGCCGCGCCAGGCAAGTCACGCCTGCGTGACGACGGCGCCACCGGCCGCGTCAGGCGGCGCGCACCGTCGTGACGAATTTCTCGACCTCGTGGCGCAGGTGATTGCTTTCGCGTGACAGGTCCTGGGCCGAGCCGAGCACCTGGGCCGAGGCCGATCCGGTCTCGGCGGCGCCCCGGCTGACGTCGGAAATATTGGCCGCGACCTGGGTCGTGCCCTGGGCGGCCTCCTGGACGTTGCGGGAGATCTCCTCGGTCGCCGCGCCCTGCTGTTCCACCGCCGCGGCGATCGCCGCGGCGATCTCGGACAGCCGGCCGATCGTCCCGCCGATTTCCTTGATCGCCAGAACCGAATCCTGCGTCGCCGTCTGCATGGTGGCGATCTGCGCGCCGATCTCGTCGGTCGCCTTGGCGGTCTGGGTCGCCAGCGCCTTGACCTCCTGGGCGACGACCGCGAAACCGCGTCCGGACTCGCCGGCGCGCGCCGCTTCGATGGTCGCGTTGAGCGCCAGGAGATTGGTCTGCTGGGCGATCGCGGTGATCAGTTTCACCACATCGCCGATCCGGCTGGCGGCAAGCGACAGCTCGGCGATGCGGGTGTCGGTCAATTCCGCCTGCTTCACCGCCTCGAAGGCGATCTTGCTGGATTCCTCGACCTGCCGGCCGATCTCGGCGACCGAGCTGCTCATCTCCTCGGCGGCGCTCGCCACCGACTGGACGTTGCTCGAAGCGTCGTTGGAGGCGCCGGCGACCACGCCGGCGAGCTGCTGGGTGCTCTCGGCGGTGCGGGTCAATTGGCCGGCGGCCGTCTCGAGTTCGCCCGAGGCCCGGGACACCGCGGCGACGATATTGCCGACCGCCGACTGGAATTCGTCGGCGAGCCGGGCCATTTGCGCCTTGCGTTCGGCTCCCGAGCGCAGCTCGAGCGCCTTCTGTTCGCCGCGCAGCCGATCGGCCTCGATCATGCTGTCCTTGAAGGTCTGCATGGCGCCGCCGAGCGCGCCGATCTCGTCGCGCCGGTCGGCATAGGCTGTCTCGACGGTCAGGTCGCCGCCGGCGAGCTTCAGCATGGCTGCCTGCATGACCTTGAGCGGGCCGGTGACGCGGCGCGACACCATGATGGTCATGGCGGCGGCAGCGGCGACCACCGCGGCCAGCAGGCCGAGCTCGAAATAGAGCTTGGAGGTCGCCGCGGCCTGCTGCCGGGCGGCGTGGCTCTTGGCCGCATTCAGCGCCGCATCGGCGACGCCCAGCAAGGTGGCGAGCTTGCTGACCGCGGCCGGGGTCCATTGCGCTGCCGTCACGCCGGCCGGCTGGCCGGCGGCCAGCGCGGTCAGGACCTTCAGGCGATAGGCGACATAGTCGGGATCGAGATAGCCCTTCTTGGCGGCGGCGACCGCCTCGGCGAATTGCGGCGGCAGCGGCAAACCGGCAGCGAGCTTTTCGAGCTCGGCCCAGGCGGTCTCCAGCCGGGTGTTGATCATGGCATATTTCACCAGCGGATCGGCCGGCAGCGCCTGGCCCGCCAGGGGATTGGAGATGAACACCGAGGCGTCGCCGGCGGCTTCGCGGGCGACCCAGGCGAGCTGCTTCAACTGCATCAGCTGGTCGATGAAGGCGTCGTCCAGCTTGACCAGGCTGGTCATCTGCCCCGACAGCTTCTCGAGCAATTCGATCATGCCGGTCGTATGAGCGAAAAACTCCTGGGCGAGGCCTGCCCGCCGCTCGGCCTTCGGCTGCTGCACCGCCTGGGCGGCTTCGGCATGCAGGGCGGAGAGCCTGGCCACCGATTGGTCGAGGCTTGCGACGAGCTGCGCGCCGGCCGGGAAGTCGAGCCCGCGCAGCGCGCCGAGCGCTGCCTTCAGCGCCGGCATCTCGGCTTCGCGATTTTGCTGGGTCTGCGGGTTCGGAGTGGTCAACCGCGCTTCGCCGACGAGGTCGCGATTGGTGGTCGAGCGATCGACGCGCAGGTTGTGCAGGGCGGTGAACAGATGAGCGGTCGCCTCGCTGACGGTGGCGATCCGGCTTGCGGTGCGCAGCTGCGTCCACGAGGTCCAGGCGCCGTTGGCGACCAGCACGACCACGCCCAGGACAAGGATGGATATCACCGCCTTGAGCAGGGCATTCACCGACAGGCGATTCAACATTCAGCGGCTCCAGAAGACGGGTCTTTCCTGGAGCCGCAATTTCTAGGGACTGCGTAAACGAACAGCTAAGAAATGAGGCAATTTGCCATAATTGAAATGGTATTTTGAGCTTCCGCCGGGGCAGATTTGGCCCGCCCTCAGTAGCCGTGTCGTGGATCGACCAGATTGACCAGCGCCTCACCCTTTTCATGCGCCAGGATCTGCTGCGCCACATAGGTCGCGATCGCCGGCGGCGAGGAGATCGCCGAGTTGTGCGGCGTCACCGTCACCTTCGGATGGAGCCAGAGCGGGCTTGCCTCCGGCAGTGGCTCGGTTTCGAACACGTCGAGCACGGCGGCGCCGAGCTGGCCCGCGTCGAGCGCCGCCAGGATATCCTTTTCGACCTGCAATCCGCCGCGCCCGACATTGATCAGCACCGGGCCGCCGATAGCCTCCGCCTTCGGCATGCGCGCGAATACGCGGGCATTGAGGAAGCCGGCGGTATCCGGGGTCAGCGGCAGGATCGCCACCAGGATGTCGGATGACGCGGTGATCGCGGCGAGGCCGTCATCGCCGTCGAACATGTCGACGCCGGCGACCGCCTTGGGCCGGCGGCTCCAGCCGGCCACCTTGAAGCCCATGACGCCCAGCTTGTGGGCCGCGTCCTGGCCGAGCTTGCCCATGCCGAGCAGGCCGACGCGAATGTCGCTGGCCTGCGGCTGGTCGCGCAGGTCGGTCCATGAACGCTCGCGCTGGAAGCCGTCATAGATCCGGACCCGCCGGAGCGCCATCAGGCAGTGCATGACGACATATTCCGACATGCGGGTGGTCAGGTCCGGGTCGACGACGCGCACCACCGGCACGCCGGCGGGAAGCTTGTGGTCCTTGAACAGGTGATCGACGCCGGCGCCCAGCGAGAAGATCGCCTTGAGGTTGGGCAAGCCGGCAAAGGCGCCCTCGGGCTGTTTCCAGGCGGCGCTATAGGCGATCGCCGCGGGATCGTAGCTTTCGGTATGGAGGACGACGTTCCAGCCCGGCAGGGCCTTCTGGAAACGGGCGCGCCAGGGTTCCGGGTCCCAGGCGGTGATGCCGAGCAGCAGGTTATTCACGGTGCGAGACTTCCATATCCGGCGGTTTCGAGATCGAAGGCGGCGGCGAAAAGCGCTTTGGTGTAGTCGTTCTCGGGCGTCTTGAACACCCGGGCGGCGGGACCTGATTCCACCACCTTGCCGCTCTTCATGACGATGATGTCGTCGGCCAGCGCCGCGACGACTTTCAAGTCGTGCGAAATGAACAGATAGGTCAGGTTCCGCCGTGCCTGCAGGTCGCGCAGCAGGTCGACGATCTGCGCCTGGACGATGCGATCGAGCGCCGAGGTCGGCTCGTCGAGCAGCACGAAGGACGGTTCCAGCACCATGGCGCGGGCAATCGCGATGCGCTGGCGCTGGCCGCCGGAGAATTCGTGGGGATAGCGATGGCGCGTCTCGGCATCGAGGCCGACATCGGTCAGCGCCGCCACGACGCGCCGCTCGCGTTCGTCCTGGCTGAGCTGCGCGTGGTGCACGGTCAGGCCTTCGGCGACGATCTCGCTGACCGACATGCGCGGCGACAGCGAGCCATAGGGGTCCTGAAACACCACCTGCATCTGCCGGCGGTTCGGCCGCATGGCCTTGAAACCCAGGTCTTGCAACGGCTTGCCCATGAACACGATGGGGCCGTCGGAGGAGATCAGCCTGAGCAGCGCCAGGCCGAGCGTCGTCTTGCCCGACCCGGATTCGCCGACAATGCCGAGCGTGCGGCCCCGCCGGACCGCAATGGAAATGCCGTCCACCGCCTTGACGTGGCCAACCGTCCTGCGCAGCAGGCCGCGCTTGATCGGAAACCAGACCTTGAGGTCGCTGGCTTCCATCATCACCGGCCCGTCACCCTTGTCGGCGCGATCCATCGGCTTCGGCTCGGCGGCCATCAGGTCGCGGGTATAGGGATGCTGCGCCCGCTCGAAGATATCGGCGACCGGCCCCTGCTCGACGATCTTGCCGTAGCGCATGACGCAGACCCGGTCGGCGATCTTGCGCACGATGCTGAGGTCGTGGGTGATGAACAGGATCGCCATGCCCTGTTCGCGCTGCAGGTCCTTCAGCAGCGCCAGGATCTGCGCCTGCACGGTCACGTCGAGCGCCGTCGTCGGTTCGTCGGCGATCAAGAGGTCGGGCTCGTTGGCGAGCGCCATGGCGATCATGACGCGCTGGCGCTGGCCGCCGGAGAGCTGGTGCGGGTAGCTCTCGAGCCGGTCCTGAGGGTCGGGAATACCGACCTTGGCCAAGAGTTCCACGGCGCGGCCGCGCGCCGCCCGCTCGGAATAACCCTTGTGCAGGATCAGCACCTCGGCGACCTGCTTGCCGACCGTGTGCAGCGGGTTCAGCGAGGTCATCGGTTCCTGGAACACGATGGTGATGTCGTTGCCGCGCACCGCCCGCATGGTCGGCTCGTCGGCGGCGAGCAGGTCGCGGCCGCGGAACAGGATCTGCCCTGACGGGTGCGAAGCCGCCGGATAGGGCAGCAGCTTCATCACCGACAGCGCCGAGACCGATTTGCCGGAGCCGGATTCGCCGACCAGCGCCACGGTTTCGCCCTTGCGCAGGTCGAAGGAAATGCGATCGACGGCGAGCGCTTCCTTGCCCATCTGGCGAAA
>BFBZ01002174.1_pt1 | contig 11247 bp, 10 predicted proteins | sample 1888401 | NCBI WGS metagenome assembly BFBZ01 (sample SAMD00112614, study PRJDB3348) | symbiont metagenome | host: Chara braunii | reverse complement strand
CCGGCTCATCAATCGCCTATGCGACAGGGTCCCGTGGCACAGCCACCTCACCCGCCGGGAACGCCTCGCACGGCAGCGTCTGCTTTTCAGTCGAGTAGGGACATCCCGACACAGGTGGAGGAGGCACCGGCGGTGGTGGAAGAGCCCACGGATATTGTGGCGTCGGCGCTGCGGACAAAGGATCGACTGGCTAGCGCCCCGTCTGCTCTGCTCGTGCCCGGCCAAGGAGATCACTCCATCAACGAGCCACGCAGCGTTCCCCAATAGCCGCAGTGGACGAGCTTGGCTTTGCGGCAAACCGGCGCTCTCCGATCAACGCCTGCAGGAAGCTATAGCGGTGACAACCCCGAGTGCGTCGAAGGGGCGCGCCACCTCGCACACAAACCTTGTGCCATCGCCATATCCGAACCGGCGCAACAGCATCAAACCTCCCGCGGACTGGTCGATTGAGCATTCGCCACGCTCCGCCTGTCGTTGCGCCGGACAAATTGCCTCGACCTGGCAGATAGCACCGGCCTCACAGGCAGCTGTCTGCCTGACCTGGTCGAAGTACGGAGGGGCTGACGACACTAATGGCCCCGCCACAACGCAAGGCCCGCCAGCGCAGGCATTCGAAACGCCGGACGATCCCTCAAAAAGAACCGGCACCTGGTAGCTGCCACCGCACTGGCGAGGCGCAACCGAAACACGGGACGACGCATCAATCATAAAAGGCGAATGTCCGCCGGCATCTCGGATGTGCGCAATGTCGCGACCAGCAACCACCAATTCAGAGGCCTCCAAGAGGACTGCCGGCACAACGGAGGGATCAGACCCTGAAAGGGTCATGCGATACGGCGCATCACTGCATACGTCCGCCGACGATACAGAAATCCTGCTCCCTCTGGCGACAATGCCCGCACCACCGGCGACCTGCAGCGTCGATGAAGTCCCGATCGTCAATTCTGATCCGACAACCAGAATTGGCCCCGTCGCCGACCGGATAAGCGACACCTTGGATCCCTCGCTTACCTCCAAGGCCGCCAGCGAACTGTCCCTCAATTCAATCGAACTTGCCATCGCTCGAACTGCACCATTGAAAGTGACGCCCGAGAAAACAAGGTGGCCGCTTTGCACGTCAACCCTCGGCTCGCCCTGAACCTGCACTCGCGCCAATTCCAGCCTCGACCTCGTGATCAAGGTCGGAAGAGACATCTGCACCATTTGGTTCGGATCCGCGCTTTCAAGCCGCAAGATCCGCCCTTCGGCACTCCCGGGTCCTGTTAAGTCCTGCTGGCTCGCGGAGAGAACATAAGGTCCTTGGCCAGCCATGAAGCGAATGGTCAGGTTCTGAAACCGACCGGAAGACCAAACGCCCAAGGCGGTCGCGAATGGTACAGGATCGGTCGGAGATATCCCGGTCCCTCCGGCCCCGACCTCCTCATCATTGCTCACGTAAATGATGGTCGGCCCAGACGCGGGCGTTGCGGCATGGAGACCCAACGCACCGCCAACCTGTTCCATGACGACCCTCACCATGCCGCCGGGAACCCGCCATTGGCCATTGTCGAAAACAATAGCCGAGCAGTCCGGGGTCAGCGGCGATCCGGGAGATCCAGAGATGATGATTGCCCGCAGGCCTGTCGAAAAATAAGGATAGCGCTCCGATCGGACAACATAGTTTCGAGCTCCCGCGACGGGGAAGCTCACCAGCGCCGCGGCCATTCGCCTCCCGGCAAAAAGATCGTCACCACTCTCGCTCTGCTTTTCCGCAAAGACACAATAGCCATAAGGCTCGCCCCACGGCGTGCGTCGCTCAACCGAGATCCAGGACGGAATGACGGGTTTGCCGTGCTCGAGTTCCGGCATCGGCAATGACATATGCCCGTTCACATCCGCCACGCGCTGCAGCGATGTCAGTACGCTCGCAAGCTGCTCGAGCCGCTGAATGTTCCGAACCACACTCGCCTGACGCTCGACGGACGAGAATGTCTCCATCGTCGCATAAACGACCACGCCGATGGCCGCCAAGACAACAATCGTCAGTCCAAGGATCGATATCATTCCGTGCCGCTCCCACGCGCCACATGAATTATTGAACAGCGCGCAACACAACTGCTACATGTCAGTCTTGATTCACGCAATCACGGACCAGAAACGCATGTCTTGCGAACTCAACAGATCAATGCAGACTCGTATCGGCATTTGCACAGCAATTTCGATTCGCCAGTCGCAGGAGGTTACCTCGCCGGGTGAATGGGTGAGAAAACCCGGCGATTTCCTTGTCTCAACGGGCTCTCGTAACCGTGGCGCCTGCCTTTCCATCGAGTAGGGGACATCCCGACTGACCTCGGTTTCCCTGAAAATTGCGAGAACGATCATGCTCGATATCCAGAAAGCCCTGACATCGACCTTCGTAATGGTTTTCGGCTGCGCGGCGCTGCAGGCTCTCCCGAGCGTTAGCGCCGCTCTCGCCCAGGACCGTCCCTATTACCGGGTGACGATTCCGTCCGGCGGCTCAAGCACGCCAGAGCCGACCAGCCTGGTCGTCACGGTCACGCCGACCTCACAGAACGCCTTTGTCGGCCAGCCGGCGGCTTTTTCCACGCAGGTGACCGGCGCCCAGGGTGTCACCGAGTTCAGCCTGCTCGCCGATATCGGCTCGCCGGCGGCCCTTGGTCTGTCGCTTGGGGCGGATGGCACGCTCGCCGGTACCCTGACAAGTCCCGGCGAGGCGTTCTTTCGCATCCGCGCCACGGATCGCTCCAATGGCGCCACCGGCACCTCCGCCGCCGTCATGGTCAAGGCGGTCACCCCGATCCTGACCTATCCGCCAGCACAGAACCTGGTCGAAGGATCCGACCTCATTCTCGGCCCGCCGTCGACCAACATCCCGACGCCCACCTTCAACTTCGCCGGCTCGGCACCCGGTTGGCTCAATCTCCATCCTGGCACCGGCCGGATCACCGGAACGGTGCCCGACATCGCCGCCGACACGCCGCTTAGCGTCAACGTCCAAGTCGCCAACGGCAGCGTCACCGCTCAGACCACCACCTCGGTCACTCTGATCGCCGCCAAGGCGGTCATTGCCGGGCTGTCAGCTACGGTGCAGGCCGGCACGGCCGTTTCCGGCTCCGCCACCACCACGCTACCCGGAACGCCGTCCTGGAGCCTCCTCGGAGCCCCGGGCTGGCTCACGATCCATCCCACAACCGGCACAATCTCCGGAACCGCGGCCGCGGGCGCCAACGCCACCAGCGTCGTTGCGATCGCAACCTCCAACGGCGCCAGCGCCCCGAGCGCGCCGGTTTCGATCGAAGTGTTTGACGAATTGTCGCTTGCATATAGCTCGACGAATTACAGCGCCTCCGAGAACGTCAGCTTCACCTCCGGGCAGCCGGCGACGGCCGGCGGCCGAGGAGCCTATTCATACTTGATCAGTTCCGGCTCTCTCCCATCTGGGCTCAGCCTCGATAGTTCGTCCGGCATCCTCTCCGGCAAGCCGACGATCCCCGGCTCAAGCAGCTTCACCGTCAAAGTCGCGGGGGCCATCAGCGGCAGCGCAAGCCAGGCATTGACCGTCGAAATCAACCCGCGCGCAACGCTCTCCGTAGACGCTTTGGCAAACATCAGCGTCCGTTCTGGGACGAACTATACATCGCAAGCCCCCGCAGCCTCGCCGACAGCAAATAACGTCCTCGGCACAGTTACATGGTCCAGCACGGGTGCCCAATTCCCCAGCGGCCTAAGCCTGGAGGCCGCAACGGGCAAAGTCATCGGGACTCCGACGGCCTCCTCCACTGTCTCCGTCTCTGGATTGAGAATTGCCGCGACCGACAGTTTTGATCAGGCGAGCGCCAGTTCGGAACTTTTCAGCATCACCGTCATGCCCCTGCCGATCGCCACGATCCCGGCGGGGCCCCATACGGCCATAAGGTCCGCAGCGCTCACCCCGATCACTCCCAGTGCGACGTTCGTGCTTGGCTTCGCCACCTGGACCAGTGTCGGTTCACCGCTGCCGCCCGGGCTCAACATCAACCCGTCAACCGGCGCCATTTTCGGCACGCCGACAACCGCCGGCGCATTTTCCAACCTCCAACTTCGTGTCACCGACAGTGAAGGAAAGTCGGCCGAGACCGCGACGTTCACCATCACGGTCAACTTGCCACTCACGTCAGCAATTAACGGAGGCGGCGCCGGAAAAAATGGAAAGCCAGCAACGTTCCCGGCGCCAACAACGAGCGGCGGCACCGCGCCTTATACATACTCCCTCAGAACGGGAACGCTGCCTTCGGGCATGACCCTCAACACATCCACCGGAGCAGTCGCCGGCACGCCCTCTCAGATCACATCCAGCAACTATGCCCTCAACGTGACCGATAGCTCCAATCCACCACTCACCGTCGCCACGAACACCTTCTCCTGGACGATTTCACCGTCACTGAGCATGACCTCATTCAGGCGATTCGATTGGTCCGGCGGCAGCTATTCTCTAGCGGACATAATGCCAGTTTCCGACTGTGTCTTGACGTCGGGATGTACGGGCGCCTCCTCCGCCGTCTTCATTCGAGGAGGCACCGGCAGCACATCGTCGACGGACATTACTGCGGCATTTGCCGCCGGGACCCAGGCATCCTCGGTCACAATCGTCTTTGCGGGCCAGGCCTCGGGCAATGTCACCGCCGGGTACAAGTTCCGGGTCTTCGATGGGACTGTCGAAACCGACTACAATGTCACCGGATCAACCGCTTCACTCACCACCTATACAATCCATTTCGGCTCAGTCAGGAACATTCGAACGATCAATATGTACGGGCTCTGCACCAATGGCGGCAGCTGCTCTCGATGGAATATCTCCAACCTTCTCTTCAACTAACTTTGCGCGCGGCCTTTAAGGGCCGCGCGCCAGGAAATCCATAGAGCAAGCGAGCCTGGGCCGCTCCTTATCTCCATGAATGATCAAATGGCAGCAGCACGACTCCTTCGCTTAAGTCTTGCTTCGCACCCTCACGAGCGGCTCGCACAGGCCTTGCGAACTCAACAGATCATTGCAGACTAATAGTGGCCCTTGCACAGCAAATTCGATTCGCCAGTCGCAGCACTTTGCTCCTTCGGCGAATGAGTGAGAAACACCGGAGTTATCCTTGTCTCGACTCGCTCTCGCAACGTCTGCTTCGACCAGGCACGAGAACGCCGCCAACCCGGCGATGTCGGTCTCGGGCGTCATCCTCTCGAATATGCAGCTAATGCTAAAAATCGCCCACTATCAGGATCTGGCCACGGTGATTGGCACTCACAAAAGCACCGTATCGAAATGGGCCGCAGGCAATCCGATCCCGCTGCGATATTGCACCCCTTTCCTGTTCTTCGTCACTTATCGGTCGCTCAGCTCTGTCGACGGCCTGTCGGAGATGAACATTGGTCGCGGGCATACCAACAATCCCATCCTTGCCGCCAAATCGCCTCAGGCGCCTGGTCCCGTCTTCATCAATACGCGCCCCCAGACGGACAGCATTCTTGGCCGGTTTAGGCAGATCCTCGGACATCTGCCATTCGGCAGCGATCTCGCGCCCGATCGGAACATCCATCAGTGGCAACACCGCAGCTCCGTGCCGGACGCAGCCGTCTTCACCGTCGCCAAGACGACGAACGCCCCGATCGAATGGCTCTTGCTCGGAATCGATCACGATCTTGGTCAGCAATGATCAATCTGATCCTAGTCCGCACTGAGAAGACGTTGCCCCCAAGGACAAATCCATGACCTCGACCACCTCGCTTCAGTCATTCCCCTTGAGGATCGGCGAGGTCGGGACCTACACGGATGCTTATCACAGTGACGGCGGATGTTCGGGCAATCCCGGCCCTGCCGGCTACGCCTTCGTGCATTCCAACATGCACGAGACTCGCCGTGAAGGCGGCGTGACCAGATCGTTCTTCCCCAAATTGATCATTGCTCGTCCAATCGGCGTCGCCACGAACAATGTGGCCGAGCTCTCTGGAGCGCTCCATGCGCTTCGGCACGCCGAACAACATGATCATCGACGAGTTCTGATCGTCACCGATAGCCAATACGTCCAGCTTGGCATCCAATACTGGATCAAGGATTGGCGGCAATATGGCTGGCGCACGAGCCGCGGAAAGCCCGTTAAGAACGCCGAGCTTTGGCAGCAGCTCGAGGCCGCGGCCGCCAGGATCCCTGACCTTCGCTGGGAATGGACCAAAGGCCATGCAGACAACGATCTCAATGAGGAAGCCGACAGAGCCGCCTTCACCACCTCACGCGAGCAACGCGAGTTCCAGACCGATTTTTCTGATCGTCAACCGATCATCATGAGTGTTCGCACCGGATGGTAACAGATCCCCCCTAACCTCAATGGCGCCAACAACCACCTGGTCCATTTCCAAGCGCCGCCGCCGAGACGTTCATGGTCAAGTTTCTCATCAAGGCTGGATTTCTTCTGATCATCCTGGTCGCCGCATCCGCCGGCGATCCGGACAAAGGTGGCTCACTCTTCACCCGCGCCTTCTTCGGCACGCCGGCCGACTACCGGCAGACTCATCAAACGCTCGACGCCAACGATACGGCTCTCAACAGCCTGGCTGGCGCGCGAGCCGGCCAAATGCCCGCGAATTCGACAAGCGCTCCCATGGTCTCGCCGCCACGGGGTCTCACCGAAGGGCCCGATCGCTCGTTCCCGGACCCGCACAGCGCCATTGTCCAGGCAACTCGGTCCAATCCGACCTGCGCAACACATCTTGCCGGCGGCACCATGCCGAATGTCACCGCTGCCCGAGATCAACGAGCGCAGATCCTTTGCAATGCCGCCTTTGCGGTCCAGACCAACCCAAGCGCCCGCACGCCTCTCTGGACGGCCCACCGGCTAACTCCGGGCTCCGTCCAGGCCGCCCGTGGCACAGTCCGATCGGCCGAGTTCTTTGAAGACGCCCGGGTATCGAGCCAGTTCCGCGCAACCCTTTCGGACTATCGCCGCAGCGGCTTCGACCGCGGCCATATGGTCCCGAGCGGAGACATGCCCGGCGATCAGCCCCAGCAGGAAACCTTCTCTCTGACCAACATTGTGCCGCAGGATCCGGTGAACAATCGCTGCTTCTGGTCAGATATCGAAATGGCGCTACGAAACTACGTCTTCCGAACCGGTCAGACCATCTACGTCATCACAATGCCGCTCAACCGAGCGCTTCCCGCTCGGACGATCGGCGGCGGTGTCGTCGTACCAAGTCACCTCCTGAAAGCCGCGTACGAGCCAGATACAGGAAGATCAATCGTATTCATGGCAGAGAACGTCGCCGAGCCGGACTGGACTTTCGGTACCATCGATCACCTCAAGCGAGCCAATGGTCTGGAGCTCTTCCCGGCCGCGGCCGATGGGGGAGGACTCATCGAAATCGACCCGCGCCAATCCCGCACGCGCGGCGGGTGCCCCGAAACTCGTCAGCCCCGAACCAGCTAGCCGTTCTACGAGGCAATGATGCACAATCCTTTCAGCGAATTTATTGCGGCATGGTCGAAAGACCGCGGCCATTCGGTGAACATCGGCACGACTTCCGACCCCTTCACTCTCAGCCTCGAAGGGCAGCCCAGTTCGATCGTCTTATCGGTCACGACCAGGGCACCATTCAAGCTCGGAGCCACCCATGCCGGCAACAACCAGCCCTCGGCGTTTCTGCTCTGCCTGGTCACCGAGGCGCTGACGGACCACCGTGCCCCAGCGATGGGGCTGCCGCGTGACGGAGAAATGACCCTCACGGATGACAACGGCAATGAGCTGATCTTCCGATCGGATGGAGATCTCATTTCCATCGACGGAACAACAACGATCGTCCCAGCTCTCAATGATCCGACGAGCCTACGGTTTGCCTCACTGATCAAAGAGGCCGTCTTCAGATAATCCCCGCGCGGCTGAATACATCCACGCCGGCCGCCTCAGCGGCGTTATCGAGCCGGCGACTGGAAGCAAGTGCCGCGGCAACCCCGGCTCGCTCGGCAGCCACGACCGTCGGCCAGGCGGCTCATCGTCCAAGACCTGCGGCCGAATTCCGCCTCCTTATCGAAACACCAGTCAAAACATTCGCCGGCGCCAAAACAAGGCGCCGGCCGACCGCGCTCGAAAGCTCCTGTCCAAAGCCAAGACAATCCTCCCCCCCGGAAAGGATAGGAAGACAATGCGCTATGCGTTCCTCGTCATCACTCTCGCCATTTCCATGCTCGGTGCGCCCTCGAAATCCAGCGCCCAAAACCTGGACGGTCGCGTCAGCGCAATGATCGGCCTGATCGCGACGACCGCCATCGCCGTCCAGCAACAGCAGAACGGCCGTCGACCGCCGGCCTACGGAAATCACCAGTCCAACACCTATCAGCAGGAGCGGTATGGCCGCTACGATCAGTCAGCAGCTGGCCGCCAGCGAGCGCCCGGCGGCGTCGACAACCGATATGGAGGCGGCGAGGTCAACCGCCCCGGCGTCTCTGGCCATCCACGATATGATCAGGGTTATGCCAACGCTACCGGTTCCCAAATCCGTCCGCGTTGTTGGCTGGAGGTCCGCCAGGTGATGCAAGGCGACGCGCCCACCCGCCCGCGCCGGCTTCGTGTCTGCGAGGACTAGGCCCGGCACCTGAAAAAATAATGGGCGTCCGCCTCTCAGAAGCGGACGCCCGCCGATCGAGACATCTCCTCGGGAAGGCGCCCAAGGATTCGCTGGCAATCGGTCCACACAATCTGTCTGCTCGCTTCAAACACGTCAATCCGGACTGGGGTCCGACAACAACCTCAACAGATTATCCTTAAGACAACATCAACAGATTGCATCTACGATCTGTTATGGCAGGATTCAACTAAGCGGCTATGCTGTTGTGTGCTCAGTACCGCGATTCATGAGCACACTTAGCTCGACTGTCCTCCGCCACCCTGTATAGCGTAACGGCCAATGAACCGTGTCATCGTCGGCGACTGCATCCGCCTCCTTGCAAAGATCCGAGACAAGTCGGTCGACCTCGTATTTGCTGATCCTCCCTACAACCTCATGCTGAAGAAGGCACTTCGGCGACCCAATGGGTCAGCGGTCATCGGAGTCAGCGAGGACTGGGACAAATTCGAGAGTTTCGGCGCCTACGACAAGTTCAGCCGCGCGTGGCTCGAGGAATGCCAGCGCATTCTCAAACCGACCGGCTCAATCGTCGTCATTGGCAGCTACCACAACATCTTCCGCCTCGGCGTCGCCCTCCAGGACCTTGGGTTCTGGATCCAGAACGATATCGTCTGGCGGAAAACAAACCCGACGCCGAACTTCGCGGGTAAGCGCCTGACCAACGCTCACGAGACAATGATCTGGGCTTCGCCCTCGAGCTCCAAGGCGCCGAAGTTCAATTACAAGGCCCTCAAGTCTGGCAACGACGACGCGCAATTGCGATCCGATTGGCTCTTGCCAATTTGCCAGGGCGCAGAGCGCCTGCGCGACGACGACGGCAAATCGGTCCATCCCACCCAGAAGCCGCTCAGCCTCATCGAGCGTCTGATCGTCATGACCACCGACGAAGGGGATATCATCATCGATCCCTTCTCCGGCACTGGAACAACCGGAGTCGCCGCCATCCGGCTCAAACGTCAGTTCCTTGGCTTCGAACGCGACCAGAACTATGCGGCCGCCGCCAATCACCGGCTGGACTCAGCAAGGCCGTACTCGATATCGCCGGCGCCACAACCGGCACCCGTTAAGTTTCCAACGATGATCGACCTGGTCGGCGCCGGCGCAATCGCCGTTGGCGATCTCTTCGAAGCGCGAACGCGAACTGGCACCGTCGAGGCCCGCGTTCTATCGACTGGGGAGTTGACGACCGCGACCCACAAGGGATCGATCCATATGCTCGCGCGTGATCTCGGCGTGCCGCAAACGAATGGATGGCTGGCCTGGAGCCTGGTCCGCGGCTCCGCCCGAATTCCGATCGATCAGATCCGCAAGGGCGGCACGGCTGACAGACTTGCACCGCTGTTTCCACTGACGCCTACCGTTGCGAGCGCGGAACAAACGCGTCGTCGAGTGCCGAGGCAACAAATCGGCTCTGCGCAGATCCCGCGGCCGATCCCGAACGTCCGGAAGTCCGCGTTCGCTCCCGCTGTGTCGGTTCCAGCGACCTGACGGCCTCGGCCGTCGAGCCGATGATTTCAACGTCTACGCCCCGTCTCCTGGTCTCTTCGTAGAATCGGCGCGCGTTCGCGATCGAGAGACGCACGCACCCATGCGACGTCGGACGGCCAAGGCGGCCGTCATTTGCATGAATTGCGTATCCTTGGTGAATGAACACCGCCCAAGGCATGGGCGCGTCAAACTGACTGGACCAATGGTCCTTGCTCCAACGATATCCGCGGAACCGCCCCGTCGGCGTCTCCGATCGGCGACCACCTGTCGAAACCGTCCAAGTCTCAACCGCTCCGCCGCCCCAATCGACGGTCATGGTTTGATCGTTGATATCGATCAGAGCCCTGACGCGCTCGGCGGAAGCGGCCGCCGGCAGAACAACAATGAACATTGCAAAAAGGCCGGCCAGTAGACGACGCATCACACCTCGAAAAGGCATAGACTCAGCTACGCGAGTGATTCCTTCACGCGAAGAAAGAGTCAAACTAAAATGTCTGACGAGAAATCAAAAAATAATCCCCCTCCAATAGACGCTTCATCCGAAATGCTGACCAACGACAACCCTCCGGACACGACCCTCGATTATGCGCAGGCACGCGAAGAAGCCCGCATAACGGTCGAACTGTTGGCAGATCATATCGTGTCCGAGCATTGTCTCGCCCGCGACCACATCGAGATCGAGCCACTGCTGCGAGGATTCCAGGAGGCCACAAGCCTCCAGGCCTTTCAGGCGATCCAACGTCGGGGCGATGACATTTTGGCACAGATCAACAACAGAAAGCGCTCGACAGCTCGCTAATACGATCTATTCTGTCCATAACGGTATGTTAACAGCACTGTCTTCGGCACTCCGCTGCTAAACAGATCAAGTGGACAAATTCGCAATGTCGAGCGGCTCCATCAGCGCTGACTTCACGGTCGAAGAAGCAGCCGCTTTCAAGGCGACCGCAACTCTCGCCATTCGACCAGGCGACCGCGCCAAGAACCCGACGGTATATTTCGTGGTCGGCCAGCAGGGCTCCGGCAAAAGCACCGCCATCCACCACATTCTGAAATCGCTGCCGCCTGGCGAGGCGGCAGCCGTTCTCGACGGCGACTTCATCACATCGAAGC
>BFBZ01002173.1_pt1 | contig 11254 bp, 7 predicted proteins | sample 1888401 | NCBI WGS metagenome assembly BFBZ01 (sample SAMD00112614, study PRJDB3348) | symbiont metagenome | host: Chara braunii | reverse complement strand
CTGAGATGATGACTTGAACAACTTAGACGAGAAGCGACGTTGCGCACGCTTCGGCTGCCAACGGCGCCCCGGCCGCCAACTGCTGGCGTCCTCTAAGCATCATCTGTGCCAACAGCGGCGCGACCGCCTGCGCCGCCCTGCGGCAAACTGTTTTTATGACGGAACTTTTGCTTTTCAAAGCAGCAAAACCCGCAATTGCACATAATGTAGTCAAACGCTGATGTGATCGTAAGCATTCTGAATATTAGGGGTGCAAAGCGTTATATTGGCTCCAACGCAGTGACTCGCGCGTTGATCACGCGAACACGAGGAGCCGAACAATGACGACGAATCCTGATCGTGCGTCGGCCAAAATCTACACGTTCCCCGCGCGGGGCCGCTTCGCGGCTGGGCAGCGGGAGGAGACGAAGCCGTCGCTCAATTTCACCTCCCAGGCCATGAAGGCCGTGGTGGGCGAAGCCTGGTACCACGACGAGGCGATCAAAGAAGAGCAGCCGCGCAAGCACTAGCCTCGCGGCTTAGGAATTCGCGGCTCACGCGAAGATCGACCAGCCGAGGCGCTTGGTGAGCGCTTCGAGCGCGATGCGGCCGAGATGGGAATTGCCGGATGCGTCGAGCCCCGGCGACCACACGCAGATCGAGGCCTTGCCGGGCGCGACCGCTAGAATGCCGCCGCCGACGCCGCTCTTGCCTGGCAGACCGACGAGATAGGCGAACTCTCCCGAACCGTCGTAGTGACCGCAGGTCAGCATCAGCGCGTTGATGCGCCGCGCGCGCTCGGCGCTGACAACGGACATTCCCGTTGATGGATTGCGGCCGTGGTGCGCGAGGAAGCGCGCCGCCATCGCAAGCTGCCGGCATGACATCGCGATAGCGCATTGGTGGAAATAGACACCGAGCGTCATCTCCACTGGATTGGTGAGCACGCCGTAGGCCTTCATGTAGTTGGCGAGGGCGAAATTGCGGAAGCCGGTTTGCTGCTCGGAGGCCGCGACCTTCTCGTCGATCGCGATGGAGGGGTCGTCGGCGACGAACCGCATGAACCGCAAAATTTCGCCGAGCGCTTCGCGCGGCTGATGGCCGGAGAGGATCAGATCGGTGACCGCGATCGCGCCCGCGTTGATGAACGGGTTGCGCGGGATGCCCTTCTCGTATTCGAGCTGGACAATGGAATTGAACGCGCTGCCTGACGGCTCGCGGCCGACGCGCTGCCACAGCCGGTCGCCGGCCATGCCCAAGGCGAGGGTGAGCGTAAAGACCTTCGAGATGCTCTGGATCGAGAAGTGAACGTCGGCGTCGCCGCCGACCGCGACGCGGCCTTCCGCATCGATGACCGCAATCCCGAAATGCCCGGGATCGACCGTCGCCAGCTCGGGAATATACGTCGCGACCGCGCCGCGGTCGGGCCGCTGCCGCATCTCCTCGGCGATCTCTTTGACGATGGATTCGAGGTCGGGCACGGCGAGGAATGTCTCGTTGGTCCGGAACCTATGCAGGATTTGAACCAATTATAGCAATGGTGCGCATATCGCCGTGTGGACACCCTTCCATTGGGCGCACGGCGTGGCATAAGAGCGCCGCAATCGTCCCAAATTCCCTCCGCAAATGATCCGCCTCGACAACATCAGCAAGCAGAATGGCCACCAGATCCTGTTCATCGAAGCCTCCGCGGCTTTGAACAGGGGGGAGAAGGTCGGCCTCGTCGGTCCCAATGGCGCGGGCAAGACCACGCTGTTCCGCATGATCACCGGGCAGGAGGGGCCGGACGAAGGGCAGGTCGCCGTCGATCGCGGCGTCACAATTGGCTACTTCAGCCAGGACGTCGGCGAGATGTCGGGGCACAGCGCCGTCGCCGAGGTGATGAACGGCGCCGGGCCGGTGAGTGAGGTCGGCGCCGAGTTGAAAGAGCTCGAGGCCGCGATGGCCGACCCGGACCGCGCGGACGATATGGACAATATCGTCGCGCGCTACGGCGAGGTTCAGGCTCGCTTCGAGGAGCTGGATGGCTACGCACTTGAGGGCCGCGCCCGCGAGGTGCTGGCCGGCTTGAGCTTCAGCCAGGAGATGATGGACGGCGACGTTGGCGCGTTGTCGGGCGGCTGGAAGATGCGCGTCGCGCTCGCCCGCATTCTGCTGATGCGGCCCGATGCTATGCTGCTCGACGAGCCGAGCAACCATCTCGATCTCGAAAGCCTGATCTGGCTTGAGCAGTTCCTGAAGGGCTACGAGGGCATGCTTTTCATGACCTCGCACGATCGCGAGTTTATGAACCGAATCGTCAACAAGATCGTCGAGATCGACGCCGGTTCGCTCACATCCTACACCGGCAACTACGAGTTCTACGCGCAGCAGCGCGCAATGGCCGACAAGCAGCAGCAGGCGCAGTTCGAGCGTCAGCAGGCGATGCTGGCGAAGGAGATCAAGTTCATCGAGCGGTTCAAGGCGCGCGCCTCGCATGCCGCGCAGGTGCAAAGCCGCGTGAAGAAGCTGGAAAAGATCGAGAAGGTCGAGCCGCCGCGCCGCCGACAGACTGTGCAGTTCGACTTTCCGCCTGCGCCGCGTTCGGGTGACGATGTTGTCAGCCTCAAGAATGTTCACAAAGCCTACGGAAGCAAGACGATCTACGACGGCTTCGATCTCACGGTGCGCAGAAAAGAGCGCTGGTGCGTCATGGGCGTCAACGGCGCGGGCAAGTCGACGCTTTTGAAGCTCGTCGCTGGCTCGACGGAGCCGGACACCGGATCGGTGGCGGTCGGCGGCAGCGTGAAGATGGGCTACTTCGCCCAGCACGCGATGGATCTGCTCGACGGCGATCAGACCGTGTTCGAGTCATTGGAGCATTCGTTTCCGCAGGCGGGGCAGGGCTCGCTCCGTGCGCTCGCCGGCGCCTTCGGCTTTTCCGGCGACGACATCGAAAAGCGCTGTCGCGTTCTCTCGGGCGGAGAGAAGGCGCGGCTTGTGATGGCGAAGATGCTGTTCGATCCGCCGAACTTCCTGGTGCTGGACGAGCCGACCAACCATCTCGACATGGCGACGAAGGAAATGTTGATCGCGGCGCTCTCGCAATACGAGGGCACCATGCTGTTCGTTTCGCACGACCGGCATTTCCTCGCTGCGCTGTCGAACCGCCTGCTAGAACTGACGCCGGAGGGGGTCCACCAGTACGGTGGCGGATATACGGAATACGTCGAACGCACCGGGCATGAGGCGCCAGGCCTGCGCAGCTAACAAGCCTGCGGAGCTAGGCCCCGCTCACATACTTCAGCGGCAATCGGTTGTTCTGCTTCAGTCGGTCGAGCACGATCGAAGAGCGCACATGGGCAACCGACTCGTGCGGCAGAAATACCTCCGCGAGCAGCCGCGACAAATCCTTCAGTGAAGGCACCGACATCTTCACAAGATAGTCGGACTCACCGGTAAGCGAATAGGCCTCCTGCACCTCGTCGAGACTCTGCACCAGCGCCACGAAGCGCTTCGCGTTGTCCGGCGAATGGGTGGCAAGCGTGACGTGGACGAAGACCAGCACGTCGAAGCCGAGCGCCTCGGGCGACAAGTGCGCGTGATAGCTCGCGATGACTCCGGCCTCTTCGAGCGCCGTGCGGCGACGCGAGCATTGAGACGCGGACAGGCCGGCCTTTTCCGCCAACTCGTTGTTGCCGAGCCGGCCGTCGTCTTGGAGCGCGCGAAGGATTCGGATATCGGCGTCGTCCATGCATGATTCTCGCTAAAAACAGAATAAATTGGCATATTATGTGCGTATTTTAGCGGGAATTCGCAAATATTGCATGAACATTGCGGCGGTCTAGAAATACCGTTCGGGAGCGACCATCAGGAGGATCGATCATGGGTCCGTTCCCGCACGACGCCCCGCCTGCAACGATCAGCGCGCAAAACCCAGCCGGGACCGACGGCTTCGAGTTCGTCGAGTTCGCTCATCCCGATCCGTTGGTGCTGCACGATCTGTTCTTGCGCATGGGTTACGCCGAGGTCGCCCGGCATCGAACGAAGAACATCTCGCTCTACCGCCAGGGCGACATCAACTACCTGATCAACCGCGAGCCGAACGGCCACGCCGCGATGTTCGCGAAGGCGCATGGCCCTTGTGCGTCGGCGATGGCGTGGCGCGTGGTCGATGCCAAGCATGCGCTCAAGCGCGCGCTCGATCTCGGCGCAACCGAATACAAAGGCCCCGGCAAGACGCTCGACGTGCCGGCCGTCATCGGGATCGGCGGCTCGCTGCTGTATTTCGTCGACGCCTACGGCGAGAAGGGCTCGCCCTACAGCACAGAGTTCGAATGGCTCAGCGCGGCCGACCCGAAGCCGTTCGGCGCCGGCTTCTATTATCTTGATCACCTGACGCACAACGTTCGGCGCGGCAACATGGACACCTGGACCAAGTTCTATGCGCAGACGTTCAACTTCCGCGAAATCCGCTTCTTCAACATCGCAGGAAAGTTCACTGGGCTCACGAGCCGGGCGCTGACCTCGCCCTGCGGCAAGATCCGCATTCCGATCAACGAAAGCGTCGACGACAAGAGCCAGATCGAAGAATACCTGCACCAGTATAAAGGTGAGGGCATCCAGCACATCGCCGTCGGCACCGAGGATATCTATCGCGCGACCGACATCGCCGCCGACAACGGCGTTGAGTTCATGCCGGGGCCGCCCGACACGTACTATCGCCGTTCGCACGATCGCGTGGCCGGGCATGCCGAGCCCGTCGACCGCATGAAGAAGCACGGCATCCTCATCGACGGCGAGGGCGTGGTGGACGGCGGCATGACGCGCATCCTGTTGCAGGTCTTTTCCAAGACCGTGATCGGCCCGATCTTCTTCGAGTTCATCCAGCGCAAGGGCGACGACGGATTCGGCGAAGGCAACTTCAAGGCGTTGTTCGAGTCGATCGAGCAGGACCAGATCGAGCGCGGCGTGTTGCGGGCGTCGTAAGCCGGCCTCCGATCTTTGTTGTCCGATGCTGAGCCTGTCTTCCCTCTTTCGGATGCGGAACGGGCCTCAAGCGCCAATTGGCGTGTCAGGTAAAACCGCACCTGGAAAAACTGACAGTGTCCGCCCGTAATCGTATCCACGATGATCGGTGTGGTTCCTCGGCGGTGTGCCATTCCAGGGAATGGATCCGCCAGTCAGCGTTGAAGTCAGTAAGAGAGCTGTCGAGTGGCCACCCCGGACGCATTCGGTCGCTTTGGGTTGGTGGGAAACAAGATGTCGGTCACATGGTCTGCGCGAGTCAAATCATTGGTGCGATTGCGGTCGACAATCGTATTCGGGCTTCTGGGCTTGGCCTCAATGTTGGTCGTCCTAGCCTGGAGGGGCGACCACCAATCCGCCGCCGGTGACGAGAATCTGAGCAGCCAGGCCCGCCGTCAGGCGGGGCTATTTTACCCGACGGCGCCTCAGTTGGCAGCGCTCGCGATACAGCCTGTCGCGGTGCAATCGTTCCGTTCGGAATTCAGAACTGAAGGCAAGATCGCAATCGACGAAGACCGGGCAACCCGCATCTACTCGCCCTATGCGGGTCGGGTAAAGCGGCTTCTTGCCGGCCCCGGTGATGCGGTGCGGCAAGGACAGCTTATTTTTGTCGTCGAGGCTGCCGATTCAGTTGAAACGCAAAAGGATCTCGTTTCCGCGATTTCGGATCTGAACAAGGCGCGCTCTCAGGTCAATCTGACTACGATTGCTGAGCGCCGCATAGCGAACCTGATCAAAGACAAGGCGATGCCTCAGAAAGACTGGGAGGAGGCGCAGGCCAATCTGGTCGCGGCGCAGAACGATCTGCGTTCGGCCGAGATTGCCCTGCAGGCCGTCCGCAACCGCCTGCGTCTGATCGGTAAGACCGACGAAGAGATCGACACGTTCGAGAAATCCGGTGTGATCACCCCCGATGCGCCGGTCTATTCGCCGCTCGCCGGCACCATCCTGCAGCGACGGATCGGTCCAGGCCAGTATATCGACGCGGGCGCCAGCGACGCCGAACCGGTCTATCGCATCGGCGATGTCTCAAAAGTCTGGCTCGTCGCCTATGTGCGTGAGAGCGATGCGTCGCAGGTGAATCTGAATCAGAAGTTGCGGTTCACCGTACTGACCCATCCGGGCCGCGTCTTCGAAGGTCGGATCAACTATGTTGCGTCATCGTTCGATCCTGAGACACGCCGCTTGCTGGTGCGGGCCTCGATCGACAACGCCGATGGCCTGCTCCGGCCGGAAATGTTCGCGAGCGTCAACATCGCCGTCGATGAGGGAGCGCCGACGCTAGCCGTTCCCCGCAATGCGATCGTCTATGAAGGCGATGCGGCTCGTATATGGATTGCGCACGATAGCGGCGCGGTGGAGCTGCGCCACATCAAGACCGGGCTGACAAACGGGTCGATGGTCCAGGTGCTGCATGGTCTCAAGCCCGGCGAGAAGGTGATCACCGGCGGCAGTCTGTTCATCGATCGCGGTGCGACGCTCCGCAGCTAGCCTCCTTCGAACCACACAAAAAACGTCCCACAAGCCGCCACGCGGAGCAGGCCTGTCATGCGCGCCATTGTCGAATCGGTTCTAAGGCTCCGGACGCTGGTTATCGCGCTGTTCGGGATGCTCCTGGTCGCCGGGGCGGTTGCGTTCAGCCATCTGAATATCGAAGCCTATCCCGACCCGGTGCCTCCGTTCGTTCAGATCGTGGCGCAGAACAAGGGCCAATCCGCCGAAGAGATCGAACGTTACATCACGGTTCCGATCGAAACGGCGCTGTCGACGGCGAAGCATCGCACGACGATGCGCTCGATTTCGCTGTTCGGATTGTCGGACGTGCGGGTGCAGTTCACCTACGACGTCACCTACGAAGAGGCGCTGCAATACGTCCTCAATCTGCTCGGGCAGATGGATACGCTGCAGAACGACACGCGGCCGGAAATTTCGCCCTGGAGCCCGATCGGCGAGATCTACCGCTATCGTCTGGTTGGGCCGCCCAACTATAGCGTCATGGATATCAAGACGTTGCAGGACTGGGTGCTGACGCGCCGGTTCCGCGCCATTCCAGGTGTGCTCGACGTGAGCGGCTGGGGTGGCAAGACCAAGACCTTCGAAATCCAGGTCGATTTCAACAAACTGATCGCCTATGGGCTGACGCTGCCGGACGTCGTCGAGACGCTCAACAAGAGCAACGTTAATGTCGGCGGTCACACGGTCGATCTCGGCATGCAGGCCGCCGTCGTGCGTGGCGTTGGCCAGATTCGCACGGTCGACGATGTTCGCAACACCATGCTGACGCAGGTCGGTGGCACGCCGGTGCGCGTGGGCGACATCGGTGAGGTGATCATCGGGCATCAGCCGCGCCTTGGCATCGCCGGTCAGGACAAGGACGACGACATCGTACAGGGCATCGTCCTGATGCGGCGCGGGGCGCAGAGCGCGCCGACCATCGAGCGCGTGAAGGCGGAGGTCGAGCTCATCAACAATTCGAACATCCTGCCGCCTGGGGTGAAGATCGAGCGCATCTACGACCGCTCCGAGCTCATCGGTGCAACGACGCGGACGGTGATGTTCAACGTGCTGTTCGGCATCGTCCTGGTGTTCTTCATCCAGTGGCTGTTCCTCGGCGATCTGCGCAGCGCCATCATCGTCTCCTCGGCGATCCCGTTCGCGTTCTGCTTTGCCATCGGCATCATGGTGCTACGCGGGGAATCGGCGAACCTGCTGTCGATCGGCGCTCTGGATTTCGGCCTGATCATCGATGCGACCGTCATCATGGTCGAAAATATCTTCCGCTATCTCTCAAGGCGGGCGGAGGAGGTTGCGCAGCTTGACGATGCGCCGGCGGGTCTTGGTGCCAAGTGCGCGAAGATTTTGCAGGCGGCCTGCGAGGTCAACAAGCCGATCTTCTTCTCGGCGATGATCATCATCGTCGGTTTCATCCCGCTGTTCACGCTGAGCGGCGTTGAAGGCCACATTTTCGGGCCAATGGCCAAGAGCTACGCTTATGCGCTCGCCGGAGGCCTGATCGCGACCTTCACGATCGCGCCCGCGATGAGCGCCTTTCTGCTACCGGACGGTATCGGCCATGCCGAAACCCGGATTATGTCTGCCCTGCGGCGGCTCTATCTGCCTATCCTGGAATTCGCACTGCGGGCCAGGGGGCGGACCCTCGTCGCCGCCGGCGGTCTCTTGGTGCTCGCCGTCATTGCCAGTCGCTCGCTTGGTATCGAGTTTCTCCCGCATCTGGAGGAAGGCAACCTCTGGATTCGTGCAACCATGCCAGCGTCAGTTTCGCTCGATGCCGGAAACACCGCCGTCAACCGAATGCGCGACATGCTCGGTCGCTTTCCGGAGGTTAAGACCGTGGTGTCGCAGCAGGGGCGCACCGATGACGGCCTCGATTCGAACGGGTTCTTTAACGCCGAGTTCAATATCCCGCTGAAGCCAAGGTCGGAATGGCGCTCGGGGGTGACCAAGGCGGCGCTCATCGACGAGGTCCTTGGAAAATTACGCGCAGAGTTTGTCGGCGTTGAGTTCAACTTCTCGCAATATCTGCAGGACAACGTGCAGGAGGCGATCTCCGGCGTCAAAGGTGAGAACAGCCTGAAACTGTTCGGCCACGACCTGGCGACGCTCACCGAAACGGCGGAGAAGATCCGCACCGTAATGAGTAAGGTGCCGGGCATTGCCGATCTCGCGGCGAATACAGTGATCGGCCAGCCAACAGTCAGCATCGATGTCGACCGTTTTGCCGCGGGCCGCTACGGGCTTGCACCCGGCGACCTCAATACCGCGATCCGCGCCGCGGTAGGCGGCGAAGAGGCAGGCAACGTCTACGAACCCAACAGCGACCGGTTCTTCCCGATCGTCGTACGCCTCGCGCCCGAATTCCGGCAGAACATCGAGGCGATCAACAATCTTACGATCGGCGTAAAGGATTCGGAGACCAGCAAGGTTATCCAGATCCCGTTGAAGGAGGTCGCGACCGTCAAGCTCGAGTCCGGTCCGCTGTTCATCTATCGCGAAGGGCAGCAGCGCTATCTGCCGATCAAGTTCAGCGTGCGCGGTCGCGATCTGGGCGGCGCGATCTACGAAGCCCAGCGCAGGATCGCCGAGGAGGTACAGCTGCCGCCGGGCTACCGGATCGAGTGGCACGGCGAGTTCGGCCACCTGCAGGACGCCGTCAAGCGTCTGATGGTGATCGTGCCGATCACCATCCTGCTGATGACGCTGCTGCTCTATGTGCAGTTCTCCTGCGTGGTCGACACGTTGCTCAGTCTCACCGCGATTCCGATGGCTGCGATCGGCGGCATCTTCGCGTTGCTCGTCACCGGAACACCGTTCAGCGTGTCGGCCGCAGTCGGATTTGTCGCGCTGTTCGGAATCTCGATCATGGAGAGCATCATTCTCCTGACCTATTTCAACCAACTCGCCGAGGAGGGGCGCGAGCGCCGGGCCGCGCTGGTGGAGGCCTGTCTCGTGCGCCTGCGCCCGCGCCTGATGACCTGTCTGGCGGCCGCCGTCGGTCTGCTGCCAGCCGCGTTCTCGACCGCGATCGGTGCGCAGGTGCAGCGGCCGCTCGCGTTGGTCGTGGTCGGCGGCATGCTGTTTGCGCCGGTGCTCGTGCTGGTGGTGTTCCCGGTCCTGGTCGATCTGTTCTCACGGCGCGCGCGGCCACAGACGAGCACAGAAACAGCGCCTCAGGCGGCGGGATGAGGCTTAGCGACAACGGCGGGTGATCACACCCGCCAAGTGAAAAACAACATACTGCCGAGGGCAGGGGGTGGTCGTGGGGTGTTCGAATAGGCTCGTGAGCCAGGTGTTCGTCGCGTTGCTGCTGTCGGGTTGCGCCGTCGGACCGGATTTCCAGACGCCGACGCCGCCGGACGTCGCGAGTTTCCTGCCGGCGCCGCGCGGCAATCCGGCCAAGGTTGACCGTGTGTCGGGGCAGAAGGACGGGCGCGGTGGCCCAATCCCGGCGCAGTGGTGGGAGCTGTTCCGTTCCGACAGCTTGAACCGGTTGGTGCAGGACGGGATCGTGCACAATGCCGATCTTGCGGCGGCCGAGGCTGCGGTGCGGGTGGCGCGCGCCAATGCGCTGGCGCAGCGTGGTACGCTGTTTCCTGTCATCGGCGCGACACTCGATGCCAACCGGCAAAGGATTGCAGTCGAGCCGGTCGTGGATCCGGAGACCGGTGAATCCTCGACCGGGCCGTCGCGCTACAGCGTCGTCACCCGCCAAGTTACTGTGTCATTCGTGCCGGACGTGTGGGGCGGAGCGCGGCGGCAGATCGAATCGGCGGACGCCCAGGTCGAGTCGCAAGCGTTCCAGCGCGAAGGAGTCTATCTCACACTCGCGTCCAACATTGCGCTGGCGGCGATCGAGGAGGCTCGGCTGCGCGGCCAGGTCGCGGCGACTAACCGCATCATCCGTTTGCAATCCGACCTTCTTCGTATTCTGCGGCGGCAGCACGAGGAGGGCCAGATTGCCATGACCGACGTCACCGCACAGGAAACTGCGCTTGCTCAAGCAGGGCTACTGCTGCCGCCACTCGAGAAGCAACTCGCCCAGCAACGCAATCTGCTTGCGTTTTTGACTGGCCGGTTTCCGAACTCACCGCACGTGCCGGAATTCCAGTTGGCCTCGTTCGAATTGCCGCGTGAACTGCCGCTTAGCCTACCAGGCGATCTCGTGCGCCAGCGGCCTGATATTCGCACCGCGGAGGCCAACCTGCGCAGTGCGAACGCGGAGATCGGTGTCGCAATCGCAAACCGGTTGCCACAGATTACTCTCAGCGCAAACGCCGGAAAGTCCTCATCCAGCGTGGCAAGCTTGGCGGCACCGGGAGCCTTTTGGTTCGTCGGCAGCAACGTGACGCAGACGATTTTCGACGCGGGTGCGCTAGCGCACAAGCAGCGCGCGGCAGAAGAAAACGTCAATCAGTCCATAGCGCAGTATCGCAGCACGGTGCTCGCGGCGTTTCAGAATGTGGCCGATGTTTTGAGGGCGTTACAAGCGGATGGGCGAGCGATCGAGGCCGCGAGTAAAGCGAGGAGGTCGGCACAACAAAACGTTGACCTCGTGCGCCTGCAGGTGGAGCAAGGGCAGGTCAATATCCCGCTGCTGATCGAGGCGCAGCGCGCCTATTTGGATACGTCGCTCGCGTATGTCGATGCGCGGGCTTCTCGCGTTGCCGATAGCGTCGCCCTTTTTCAGGCTCTCGGTGGAGGCTGGTGGAGTAAGCCTGAGCTCAACGTCGGGCAGACGAGAGGGGCGGGG
>BFBZ01000012.1_pt13 | contig 11257 bp, 14 predicted proteins | sample 1888401 | NCBI WGS metagenome assembly BFBZ01 (sample SAMD00112614, study PRJDB3348) | symbiont metagenome | host: Chara braunii | reverse complement strand
GCCGATGAATCCGAACCCGGCACCTGCAAGGATCGCGATATCCTGCGCAACGATCCGCACACGCTGGTCGAAGGCTGCCTGATCGCCAGCTTCGCGATGCGTGCGCACGCCTGTTACATCTATGTGCGCGGCGAATTCTGTCTCTTATACACATCTAGATGGTTCTCGCCAACGACCATTATGGTCTGGAGAAGGTCAAGGAACGCATCCTCGAATATCTTGCCGTGCAGCAGCGCGTCGGCAAGATGAAGGGACCGATCCTGTGCCTTGTCGGACCTCCGGGTGTCGGCAAGACCTCGCTCGGCAAGTCCATCGCGAAGGCGACGGGCCGTGAGTTTGTGCGCATGAGCCTTGGCGGCGTCCGCGACGAAGCGGAAATCCGCGGGCACAGGCGCACCTATATCGGCTCGATGCCCGGCAAGATCGTGCAGTCGATGAAGAAGGCGAAAACAGCCAATCCGCTGTTCCTGCTGGACGAGATCGACAAGCTCGGCGCAGACTGGCGCGGCGATCCTTCGAGCGCGTTGCTCGAAGTGCTCGACCCGGAGCAGAACTCGACCTTCAACGATCACTATCTCGAAGTCGATTTCGATCTTTCGGACGTGATGTTCATCACCACGGCCAACTCCTTGCGCATGCCGCAGCCGCTGATGGACCGTATGGAGATCATCCGCATCCCCGGCTACACCGAGGATGAAAAGGTCGAGATCGCCAAACGCCACCTCATCCCGAAAGAGATGAAGGCGCATGGCCTGAAGGACGATGAGTGGAAGATCACCGATGCGGGCCTGCGCGACCTGATCCGTTATCACAGCCGTGAGGCGGGTGTGCGCAATCTCGAACGCGAGATCGCAAACCTGACGCGCAAGGCCGTGAAGGAGCTGGTGTCGAACAAGACCAAGGCGGTCGAAGTCACGCCCGAAAATCTCGGCACCTATGCCGGGGTGCGGAAATACCGTTACGGCGAGATGGAAGGCGAAGACCAGGTTGGTGTTGTCACTGGCCTTGCCTGGACCGAAGTCGGCGGCGAGACCTTGCAGATCGAATCCGTCATGCTGCCCGGCAAGGGCCGCATGCAGACGACCGGCAAGCTCGGCGATGTGATGAAGGAATCGATCGACGCGGCGCGGTCTTATGTCCGCTCCAAGGCGACGACGTTCGGCATCAAACCGCCGACCTTCGACAAGGTCGACATCCATGTGCACGTGCCGGAAGGTGCGACCCCCAAGGATGGGCCGTCTGCCGGCGTCGGAATGGCGACATCGATCATCTCGGTCCTCACCGGCATTCCGGTCAGGCGCGATGTGGCGATGACAGGCGAGGTGACGTTGCGCGGACGTGTGCTTCCCATCGGCGGCTTGAAGGAAAAGCTGCTGGCGGCGCTGCGTGCGGGCATCACCACGGTGCTCATCCCGCAGGAGAACGAGAAGGATCTCGCCGAGATTCCCGACAATGTGAAGGCGGGTCTCAAGATCATTCCGGTCTCCAACGTGACCGAAGTGGTGAAAGTCGCCCTGGTGCGTGAACCCACGCCGATCGATTGGCAGGAAGAGCTGGAAACCCCGCCTCGTCTTGTCCCTGACACGGATGCGGACACGGTTGTCACCCATTAACCATTTGATGTGGGCCCGGTTCCTTTGGGAACCGGGCCCTTTTTCTTTGAAAATTGGCGGAAAAGTGAGCTTTTCGGCTTTGACCGGCCACCGGGGGACCCCTAAAGTCCGCCCCCTCGGGAGACGCAGATAACCAAGGAGCCAGCCTCGTGAACAAGAACGACCTGATCCAGCAGCTTTCCGACCGCACGGGAATTGCCAAGAACGATGCGGCCAAAGCAGTAGACGGCGTCTTCGATCTCATCCAGGACGCGCTCAAGGCGGGTGACGAAGTTCGCCTGACCGGTTTCGGGGTGTTCGTGGTCGCCACGCGGGCGGGCGGCAAAGGCCGAAATCCGCAGACTGGCGAAGAGATCACCATCAAGCCGTCCAAGCAGCCCCGCTTCCGTCCGGGCAAGCAACTCAAGGACGCGCTGAACTGACGTCGCGAAAGTGAACCCATCCCGGTGCCGCAGGCAGAAAACCTGCGGGCGGGTATGGGTCCATTTCGTTTCGGAAATGATGTCGATCGTCCGGCCAGCTCGGACGCTTCTGGGGGCGGTTAGCTCAGCTGGTAGAGCATATCGTTTACACCGATAGGGTCGGCGGTTCGATCCCGTCACCGCCCACCAGCCTTCGCTCACGCAGCGACGCAGGCTGCCGCGCCGAAGCGCACTTGCGCGAGGGCGGCTGGTTGCCGCGAGCTACGCCTCGGCAAGCCAGCCTTTGGTTGCCCACAAACCTGCTATAGTTCGCCAACGATCAGACAGGAGCTGAAATGGCATGAAGAGATTCGTCGCCCTGTACATGGGCTCCGCAACAGCACGTGAAAGACCGAACCCCGATCAGGCAACAATCGCCAGGGGAATGACTGCCTGGCACAAGTGGATGACTGATCACGCCGAGGCAGTTGTCTATTCCGGCGGCCCGCTTGGCAAAACCAAACGCATCGATCCCAAAGGGATTTCCGATACCAAAAACGCCGTCGCGGGTTTTGTGATCGTGGAAGCGGAATCACACGAAGCCGCCGCCAAGCTGTTCGAAGGCCATCCGCATTTCTCGATCTTTCCCGGTGATTCGGTGGAGATCATGGAATGCCTGCCTGTCCCCGGTGCATAAGCTCGGTATGCGCCCTTGGGTGGCCCTCGCGCGAACCGCCGCGATAGCATTGGCGTTCGCGCCACAATTGGCCCATGCCGCGGATGTTCCCCTGCTGGATAGCAGCGGCGAAAGGATCGCCTACATCGCCGATAGCGACAGCACGATCTACCTTTGGGAGGGACGGCCAGTTGCCTATCTGCGGGCAGACAGTGCGGGCGGCGACGACGTTTATGGATTCAACGGCAGGCATCTCGGCTGGTTCGTAAACGGCATGATCTGGAACCATACCGGGCGTCCGTCCTGCACCACCAAAGATGTGCTGCCCCATCGGCTCAATCCACTGAAAGGTCTCAAAGGGGCGAAACCGGCCAGAGCAGCGCGAGAGATCGCGCCCATCCGGCCAACGTTCGTCAACGCTTTCGATGATTCGACATGCCGCGCGCTATTGAGCACCGGCGCCTGATGAATGATCCGTCATTTGCGACATTTCGCGACAACTCACCTGTTCGCGCATCCGTGCGCGCGCCGTAGGATGCGGTGCCCCATCCCCGGTGTCCGCGCATGAAATCCCGCCTTTCGACAGTGTTGCTGATCGCTGCAAGTTGCGCGCTTTCGGCCTGCGCTTCCCATCATCGCCAGATACCGGAAAACGAGCGGCCGAAGGAATGGCATCCTTCGCGCGATCTGCTCACGAAATACGATGCCAACCACGACGGCACCGTGACCAAGGCCGAACTCGAAGCGGGCCTCAAGACCGAATTCGTGGCTGCCGACACCAATCACGATGCCTGTCTTACGCCCGATGAAGTCGCGGCCATCAACGAAAAACGCATACAGGAACAGGGCTCGACATCCACACCGCTGATCGACTGGAACCAGGATGGTTGTGTCGATTTCAACGAATATGCCGGAACCGCGCGCTCCCTCTTCACGGAGATGGATCGCAACGAGGACGGCAAGCTCGATCCCAAAGAGCTAAATCCGCGCGCCGCCTCGAAGGCCAAAAAGGGCGCCGGGCAAGACCAGGGGCAGGGCGGCCGTCACCATCGCCGGGGCGGCGGTGGAGGGGGCGACCAACAGCCCGATCCCGATGGCGGCGCCAACCCCGATGGCAGCACAAACCCCGATCCCGACGGCAACTGAACCCTTGCTTGACACTCCTCGGCCCGGGCCCTACATCGGCCCCCTTTCGCGGATCGCCGAGAGGCAGCACGCGGGGGCGTAGCTCAGTTGGTTAGAGTGTCGGCCTGTCACGCCGAAGGTCGCGGGTTCGAGCCCCGTCGCTCCCGCCATTTCCGCCGCATAGCGGTGAAAATGGCCTCCGAAAGGACGAGGACCGGCAGCCGGCCGCCTCGGCATGGCCTCCCGGGTTCCCCGCCAACATCGCCCCCTTCATCCCATTGTCACTACACCCAAATTTCGCGCTGAAATTCCCTTGGAAAGGTAGCGAATCTTCCTGTAAACCCCGTTCGCGCGCGCGGATAGCCAGCCTGCACTGCACCTGCGAAAAGACCCCGCCAGCCACGTCGCACGCGCCCGGCGGAGAACAGGAACTTCGATGAACGCCCTGCTTCTCGAATATCTGCCGATCCTGATTTTCATTGGGCTCGCGCTGGTGATCGGCATTGCGCTGCTTATTGCGCCGCTGATCCTCGCGCCCAAGGATCCGAACCCCGAAAAACTTTCCGCTTACGAATGTGGCTTCAACGCGTTCAGCGATGCCCGCATGAAATTCGATGTGCGGTTCTATCTGGTGGCGATCCTCTTCATCATCTTCGATCTTGAAGTGGCGTTCCTCTTTCCCTGGGCGATCACCCTGAAGGAAACCGGCGCCTTTGCCTTCTGGTCGATGATCGCGTTCCTCGGCGTGCTTACCATCGGCTTCATCTACGAATGGAAAAAGGGAGCGCTCGAATGGGAGTGATCCCGGCCGGGCAGGGGGCACGCGCAGGCGTTGAAGGCGCGGCCCCGATTGCCGACAACGACCCCTATTTCAACGCGATGAATGTAGAATTGCAGGATAAGGGCTTCCTGCTCGCCAGTGCGGATTCGGTCATCAACTGGGCACGCACGGGTTCGCTGCACTGGATGACGTTCGGGCTCGCCTGCTGCGCCGTCGAGATGATGCAAAGCTCGATGCCGCGCTACGATATCGAACGCTTCGGCGCTGCCCCGCGCGCCTCACCGCGCCAGAGCGATTTGATGATCGTCGCGGGCACGCTGACCAACAAAATGGCGCCAGCCCTGCGCAAGGTCTACGACCAGATGCCGGAACCGCGTTACGTGATTTCGATGGGAAGCTGCGCCAACGGCGGTGGCTATTATCATTATTCCTATGCCGTGGTGCGCGGTTGCGACCGCGTGGTGCCGGTCGATATCTATGTTCCGGGCTGCCCGCCGACCGCCGAAGCCCTCGTTTACGGGATCATGCTGCTGCAGCGGAAAATCCGCCGCACCGGCACGATCTATCGCTGAGGCCTGGCGCACATGACCTTGGATGATCTCGGCCAGCATATCGCACGCGCGCTCCCCGGCGCGGTGCCGAACGTCACGCGGGGCGAACTGACCATCGCCTGCGAGCCGGACAATATTCTCCCCCTGCTGCATTTCCTGCGCGATGATGCCGAATGCGCCTTCTCGATCCTGATCGACATCTGCGGCGTGGATTGGCCCCAGCGGCCCAAGCGGTTTGATGTGGTCTACCACCTGCTCTCGATCACCCGGAACCATCGCGTCCGCATCAAGCTGGAGGTCGACGAGAACACACCCGTCGCTTCCGCTGTCGGCGCCTATCCCGCCGCCAACTGGTTCGAACGCGAAACGTATGACATGTACGGCATCCAGTTCACCGATCATCCCGATATGCGCCGCCTGCTGACCGACTATGGCTTCTCCGGCTTTCCGCTGCGCAAGGATTTCCCGCTCACCGGATATGTCGAAGTGCGTTACGACGAAGAACTCAAGCGCGTCGTCTATCAGCCCGTCCAGCTCGTGCAGGAATTCCGCGATTTCGATTTCGAGAGCCCTTGGGAAGGGCCGAGCCACGTTCCTGTCTCTTATACACATCTAGATGTGTATAAGAGCGCGCCCTACATCATTCCGGGCGATGAAAAGGCCTCCACGCCGAAGGATGCGAAATGAGCACCGCGGCGGAAAATTTCGACGATCGCAAGATCACCATGAATTTCGGGCCGCAGCATCCTGCCGCCCACGGCGTGCTGCGTTTGGTGATGGATCTCGATGGCGAAATCGTCGAGCGCATCGATGCCCATATCGGCCTGCTTCATCGCGGCACCGAAAAGCTGATCGAACACAAAACCTATCTCCAGGCCATCGGCTATTTCGACCGCCTCGATTACGTCGCCCCGATGAATCAGGAACATGCGTTCTGCATGGCCATCGAAAAGCTGCTCGGTCTCGAAGTGCCGCTCCGCGGCCAGTATATCCGCGTGCTCTATAACGAAATCGGACGCCTGCTGACCCCCCTCCTGCAATCCCCCACGCAGGCGATGGAGGGGGGCCCCCTCCCCCCGCCGCTCTGGGGTTTCGAAGAACGTGAAAAGCTCATGGTCTTCTATGAGCGCGCCAGCGGCAGCCGCATGCACGCAAAATATTTCCGCCCCGGCGGCGTGCATCAGGATCTGCCGCCCGAGCTGCTCACAGACATCTATGAATTCTGCCAGCACTTCCCGAAAGTGCTGGACGATATCGAAGTCCTGCTTACCGAGAACCGCATCTTCAAGCAGCGCAACGTCGATATCGGCGTCGTGTCGCTGGATGACGCTTTCGCGTGGGGTTTTTCAGGCGTGATGGTCCGCGGCCTGTCTCTTATACACATCTAGATGTGTATAAGAGACAGCCACAGGCGTTGCGTGGGATCTGCGCCGCGCCCAGCCTTATGAGTGTTACAACGATCTGGAATTCCAGGTGCCCGTCGGCAAGAACGGCGACAATTACGATCGCTACCTGATGCGCATGGAAGAAATGCGCCAGTCCACCAAGATCATAAAACAGTGTATCGAGAAGATGCCCGCCGGTCCTGTGGTGGTCGATAACAACAAGATCGTGCCGCCCCGGCGCGCCGAAATGAAACGGTCGATGGAAGCCCTCATCCATCACTTCAAGCTCTATACCGAAGGCTTCCACGTTCCGGCGGGCGAAACCTATGCCGCCGTCGAAGCGCCGAAAGGCGAGTTCGGCGTCTATCTCGTGGCCGATGGAACGAACAAACCTTATCGCTGCAAGATTCGCGCGCCCTCGTATCCGCATCTCGCAGCGCTCGAATACATGTGCAAAGGCCACCTGCTTGCCGACGTGCCTGCCGTGATCGGCTCGCTCGACATCGTTTTCGGGGAGATCGACCGTTGAGCGTCCGCCGTCTCGCAGAACATCAGCCCGCGAGTTTCGCGTTCACGCCGCAGAACAAGGCGTGGGCCGAAAAGGAAATGACGAAATATCCGGCTGGCCGTCAGGCGAGCGCGGTGATCTCGCTTCTGTGGCGCGGGCAGGAACAGGATGGCTGGGTCACCAAGGCGATGATTGAAGCCGTCGCCGCGATGCTTTCCATGCCCTATATCCGTGTGTTGGAAGTGGCGACCTTCTACACGATGTTCAACCTTGAACCGGTCGGCGATCATCTGGTTCAGGTCTGCACCACAACGCCGTGCTGGTTGCGCGGATCGGATGACGTGGTTGCCGCCTGCAAAAAACACATCGCGCCGACACAGCACACCGTCTCGAAGGATGGCAAGTTCTCGTGGATGGAAGTCGAATGCCTTGGCGCCTGTGTGAACGCGCCGATGCTCCAGATCGGCAAGGATTTCTACGAAGACCTCGATGGCCCCACGACCGAGAAACTTCTCGAGGCCTTCCGTCGCGGTGAAACCCCCAAGCCCGGCCCGCAGAATTACGGCCGCGTTTCGTCCGAACCGCAGGGCGGCGCGCAGACGCTCAAAGACCCGCAGCTCTACAACGGCGGCTACAGTCGCAACGCAAATTCCCCATCCGACAAACCGCCCGGAGCGGCCACCTGATGCTCGCCGACAAAGACCGTATTTTCACAAATCTCTACGGCTTCGAGGATGTTGGCCTCAAAGGCGCGATGGCGCGTGGCGCCTGGGATGGCACGAAGCAAATTCTCGAACGCGGCGTCGATGCCATCATCGACGAGATGAAGAAATCCGGCCTGCGCGGCCGCGGCGGGGCAGGGTTCCCCACCGGCATGAAATGGTCGTTCATGCCGAAGGAAGTGAAAGAACGCCCGCACTATCTGGTCGTGAATGCCGATGAATCCGAACCCGGCACCTGCAAGGATCGCGATATCCTGCGCAACGATCCGCACACGCTGGTCGAAGGCTGCCTGATCGCCAGCTTCGCGATGCGTGCGCACGCCTGTTACATCTATGTGCGCGGCGAATTCATCCGCGAGCGCGAAGCGCTGCAACGCGCGGTCGATGAAGCGTATGAAGCAAGGCTGATCGGCAAGAACAACATCCACGGCTGGGATTTCGATTGCTAYGTCCATCATGGCGCGGGCGCTTATATTTGCGGTGAAGAAACCGCATTGCTCGAAAGCCTGGAAGGCAAAAAAGGCCAGCCGCGCCTGAAGCCGCCGTTCCCCGCCAATGTCGGCCTCTATGGCTGCCCCACCACCGTCAACAATGTGGAATCCATCGCCGTTGCCCCCACCATCCTGCGCCGCGGCGCGGAATGGTTCGCCGGTATCGGTCGCCCCAACAACACGGGCACCAAGGTCTTCTGCATCTCCGGCCATGTGAACAAGCCCTGCAATGTCGAAGAAGCCATGGGCATCTCCATGCGCGAGCTGATCGACAAACATGCCGGTGGCGTGCGTGGCGGGTGGGACAATCTGCTGGCCGTCATTCCGGGTGGCGCGTCGGTTCCGCTGCTGCCGAAATCCATTTGCGACGATGTGCTGATGGATTTCGATTCTCTCAAGGCCGTGCAATCCGGCCTCGGCACCGCCGCCGTCATCGTGATGGACAAGTCGACCGATGTGGTGAAAGCCATCTCGCGTCTGGCTTATTTCTACAAACACGAAAGCTGTGGCCAGTGTACGCCATGCCGCGAAGGCACCGGCTGGATGTGGCGCGTGATGAAGCGCCTCGAAGTCGGCAACGCGCAAGTGCCGGAAATTGATCTGCTGCAAGAAGTGACCAAGGAAATCGAAGGCCACACGATCTGCGCACTCGGCGATGCCGCCGCGTGGCCGATCCAGGGCCTGATCCGCCATTTCCGCCCCGAACTCGAACGCCGCATTGCCGCCCGCAAGGGCGCCACACCGATGGCGGCGGAGTAACGCGATGGCCCGCAAACTCATCATCGACGGCAAGGAAATCGAAGCGGAAGACAACATCACGCTTCTGCAGGCCTGCGAGCAGGCGGGCGCCGAAATTCCGCGCTTCTGTTATCATGAGCGGCAGTCGATCGCCGGCAATTGCCGCATGTGTCTGGTGGAATGGGTCGGCGCGCCGAAGCCGCAAGCCAGTTGCGCGTTGCAAGTGCGCGACATCTTCCCCAACAAGGATGGCACCCCCGCCCGCATCAACACCACGTCCGCTTATGTGAAAAAAGCGCGCGAAGGCGTGATGGAATTCCTGCTTATCAACCATCCGCTCGATTGCCCGATCTGCGATCAGGGCGGCGAGTGCGACCTGCAGGACCAGTCGGTCGCCTATGGCCGCGGCCATTCGCGCTACACCGAGAACAAGCGTGCGGTGACCGAGAAGTACATGGGTCCGATCATCAAGACGATCATGACCCGCTGCATCCAGTGCACCCGCTGCGTCCGCTTCGGCGAGGAAGTGGCCGGCGTGGAGGATATCGGCGCGATCTATCGCGGCGAGAACATGCAGATCACCACCTATCTGGAAAAGGCCTTCAAGAGCGAGCTTTCGGGCAACGCCGTCGACCTCTGCCCGGTGGGCGCGCTCACCTCGAAGCCCTACGCCTTCAACGCGCGGCCCTGGGAATTGCGCAAGACCGAATCCATCGATGTGATGGATGCGCAAGGCTGCAACATCCGCGTCGATACGCGTGGCTCGGAAGTTCTGCGCGTGCTGCCGCGCATCAACGAAGCCATCAACGAAGAATGGATCTCGGACAAGACGCGCCACGCCTGCGATGGCCTGCGCCGTCAGCGTCTCGATCGCCCTTACATCCGCAAGAACGGCAAGCTCGAACTCGCGACATGGGGTGAAGCTTTCGCAGCCATCGCCGCGCGCGTTTCGGCCACCAAGCCGCAAGCCATGGCCGCCATCGTGGGCGATCTGGCGGCGGCCGAAGAAATCAAGGCGTTGAAAGATTTGATGGGGTCGCTCGGCGTCACCAATCTCGAATGCCGCCAGGATGGATCGAAGGTCGGCGGCGCACGCCCGACCTATCTCTTCAATTCCACCATCGCCGGTGTCGAAGCCGCCGACGTGTTGCTTCTGATCGGCGCAAATCCCCGCTGGGAAGCGCCCGTGCTGAACGCGCGCATCCGCAAGGCATGGCTCAACGGGTTGAAGATCGCCAATATCGGCGCCGCCGTTGATCTCACCTATCCGGTCACCCAATTGGGCGAAGGCGTTTCCGCCCTGCAAGACCTCGCAAACGGCAAAGGCGATTTCGCCGCCGTGCTGAGGGATGCCAAGCGCCCGATGATCATCGTCGGCGCCGGTGCCGCCGCGCGGGCCGATGGTGCAGCGCTTCTCAATCTCGCCGCGAAGCTTGCGGGCGATGTTGGTGCAATCGGTCCGGCAGGCACGCCCGCCGAAGGCGGCTGGAACGGGTTCAACGTGCTGCACACGGCAGCCTCGCGCGTTGCCGCCCTCGACCTCGGTTTCGCAACTGGCGACATGGCCGCCATTCTTGATGGTGCCGCGAAAGGCGAAATCAATTTGGTCTATCTGCTGGGCGCAGATGAATTCGACACGGCAAAACTCGGCAACGCCTTCGTCGTCTATCAGGGCACCCATGGCGATGCGGGTGCGCACCGCGCCGATGTCGTGTTGCCCGGTGCGGCCTATACCGAGAAGGATGGGCTCTACGCCAATTTCGAAGGCCGCATCCAGCGCGGCAAACGCGCGGCGTTCCCACCGGGCGAGGCCAAGGAAGATTGGGCGATCCTGCGTGCGCTTTCCGAGGTGCTCGGCAAGAAGCTGCCATATGACAATATCGAAACCCTGCGCGCGGCAATCGTGGCCCAGGCTCCGCATTTTGCCATTCATGGCGAAGCGCCCGCGCATCAAGGCGCAGACCCCGCGATCTGGAACAATGTCGGCAAAGCGGGTGAATTGAACTCAGCGCTCCCGCTGGGCTCCGCGATCCGCGATTTCTATCTCACCAACCCCATCGCGCGCGCCAGCGCCACGATGGCCGAATGCAGCCGCATCTTCGTGAAGCCGGCACAGCAAATGGCGGCGGAGTAGGGCATGGCGCTGATCGGTTTCTGGACCTGGCTCTTCACGCTTGTGGGCGTCACGCTGCCTTATGGTTGGGCGTGGTTCCTCAGCCAGGCGACGCTCATCCTTATCTTCGATGTCGTCCTGCTCATCATGATC
>BFBZ01002172.1_pt1 | contig 11263 bp, 8 predicted proteins | sample 1888401 | NCBI WGS metagenome assembly BFBZ01 (sample SAMD00112614, study PRJDB3348) | symbiont metagenome | host: Chara braunii | reverse complement strand
GTACCACAGGTCAGCCGGAAACCCGGCCCTCCCTGCGCGATGGCTGAACGGCTGCTTCGCGTTCTCCCTGGTGCGCCGGGCTTTCTGGCCACCATCCCCACGCGAAGCGAAGCCTCAACGTGAGTTGACATCAGCATCGGGATATCAGGACCGCGCGACTTGACCGTGCGTGGCGAATTGTTCGTCGGCGCGAGCAACCCGCGCTGCAATCCACCACGCCCACCGCTCCCCGCCTCGCGTCTCGTGACGACCGCGATACGCCCCTCATCTCGAGGCGGGATGTGGGAATAGAACCATGATTTCCGAAAAAACGAAAGAGAAATATTTTCGGCGCGGGGACTGGACAGGCCAAATCAGCTTGATCGCGCAGCGGAAATCAGTTTCCCGGCGCATTGAGCATCCAGGGTTGCGCCGCCCGTGCGAACTCGGGATTTGCTGGTCCGACGCTGACACGTCGTCCTGGACTGACAAAGAGGACGACCGAGGCATTTGGCTGCGCCGCGCCGTCACGGCCAGTCGGCGAAGTTGAGCATGGTCCGTGACTGGCCTTTGGTCCGCTGCGACGAAACACCCTTGCGCCAGGCGCCCGGTGATTGACCGGTGTGCCTGACGAAGAAGCGGTTGAAATAGGCGCTGTCCTTGAAGCCGAGCGCGAAGGCGATCTGCTTGATCGTCGCGGTGGTGGTTTCGAGCCGGGTCGCCGCCTCCTGAATGACGCGCTGCTGAATCAGCGCGCTCGGTGACCGCTGCAGCACCCGGGTGCACAGCGCGTGCAGGCGATCCGGCGTGACGCCGAGCAACGCAGCATAGTCGGCGACCCGCAACTGCTGATGAAAGCGTTCCTCGACGAGCCGGCGAAAGCGGCTCAGGATCTCGGCGCTGGAGCCTTGCGCCTCGCCGGCGCTCTCGTCGGCAAACAGCCGCCAGAAGCGCAGCACGCACAGGGTCAGCTCCGATGACATGATCGAGGCCGCGCCGCGCCGTGAGGGATTTTCGATCTCGGCTGCAATCGCCGCCATCGAGCGCGCGATGACCGCGGCGAACTCAGCCGTGACGGAGAAGGCCAGGACGGCCTCGGTGCCTGCGAGGTCGAGATAGGCGGGCTCGGCCGAGGAGGGCAGGTGGCGGTGCCAGAGCCCGGAGCGCAGCCGCAGGAGATGCCCGGCGGAACCTGCCGCGACGTCGAGATGCTCGGCCCCTCCCGCCGGTACCCAGACCAGCGCCGCACCGGCCCAGATCTGGATTTCGTCTTCGGCGAAGCGCACCGAGGCCGTTCCGGCGGTCAGGCAGAGCAGGTGGACGAACGGCCGCGCGGCATCCGAGCGCAGGGCCCAGCGCCGTGCCTCGAAATGCGAGGGAATGGCTTCGGCCCCGAGCGCTGCCGGGGTGCCACGGGCCGCCGGCGGCAGCGTCCGAGGCGCGGCATTACGCGCGGTCGTCGTCCCAGAAAAGTGCACTCTTTTACCGGAACTGTCCATTGCGCCACCCAAGCCTGCGGTGTTTCCCTCGTCAAGTCCCGACGACCGCAAACAAAAAACCGCGGACGACGCCGGGGCAGAGGAACGTCACCGATTCACCCGCGCGGTCCGCGCGCGTGAACATGGGAGGAGGACAGAGAGATGACTTCGACCAACCGTCGTCAGGTGTTGCGGATCGCGGGGGCGGCGATCGCAGCCGGCTTTGCCGTATCGGCCGCCCAGGCCCAGCAGGACAAGATCCGCATCGGTTATGCGATCTCGAAGACCGGCCCCTATGCCGGCGGCGCCGGCATCACGACGCTGCCCAACTATCAGCTCTGGGTGAAGGACGTGAACGCGGCCGGTGGCATCAAGCTCGGCGACAAGCGGCTGCCGATCGAGATCGTCGAATATGACGACCGCAGCTCGTCGGAAGAGGCGGTGAAGGCGATCGAGCGCCTCGCCAACCAGGACAAGGTCGACTTCATCCTGCCGCCCTGGGGCACCGGTCTCAACCTTGCGGTCGGTCCGACCTTGAACCGGCTCGGCTATCCGCATCTCGCGGTGACGTCGGTGACCGACAAGGCGCCAGAACTCGCCAAGCGCTGGGCCAATGCCACCTTCTGGCTCGGCACGTCGGCGCAGATCTCCAATGGGCTCGCCGAACTGCTCGGCAAGCTGAAGAGCGAGGGCAAGATCGGCGGCACCGTCGCGATGGTCAGCGTGGCCGACCAGTTCGGCATCGAGCTGGCCGCCGCCGGGCGCGAGGCCTTCAAGAAGGCCGGACTGACCGTCGCCTACGACAAGACCTATCCGATGGGCTCGCAGGATCTGCAGCCGCTGCTCAAGGATGCGATCGCGAGCAAAGCCGATGCCTTCGTCGCCTTCAGCTATCCGCCGGATACGATCGGGCTGACCGAGCAGGCGCAACTGCTCAAGTACAATCCGAAGGTCTTCTATGTCGGCGTCGGCACGGCGTTCCCGCTGTTCAAAGGCAAGTTCGGCGCAGGCAGCGACGGCGTGATGGGCATCGGCGGCTGGAACGCCGACTCGCCCGCGCTCAAGGACTATCTCGCCCGCCACAAGGCGGCGACCGGGCAGGAGCCGGATCGCTGGGCGAGCCCGATCACCTATGCCAGCCTGCAGGTGCTGCAGCAGGCGATCGAGAAGGTCGGCAAGGTCGACCGTGCCGCGGTCGCCAAGGAGATCCGCGAGGGCTCTTTCGACACCATCATCGGCAAGGTGAAGCTGAAGGACGGCCTGCTGCAGGAGGTCTGGAGCGTCGGCCAGTGGCAGAACGGCGAGTTCTACGCCGTTGCGCCGGCCTCGCTGCCCGGCGCACGCGCCGCGGTCGTGCCGAAGCCCGAGTGGAAATAGCCGGAACGAGGTCGTGAGCTTGCGGACGCGCGTCAAGGCGCGCGCGTCCGCGGGCCTCGCGCAAGAGGCACCATCCCATGCTGCTGTTCGACATCCTGCTGCCCGGTCTGGTGCTGGGGGGCATGTATGCCCTGATCGCGCTCGGCCTGACGCTGCAATATGGCGTGGCGCGCATCATGAACCTGTCCTATGGCGAGTCGCTGGTCGCGGCCGCGTTCGGCACGCTGTCGCTCTATTCCGGGCTGCAACTGAGTCCGCTGCTGGCGCTGCTGCTCGCGATGCCCGCCGCGGGACTGCTGAACTGGCTGCTCTACAGGCTGTTGCTGCAGCGCCTGATCCGCCGCGGCAAGGACGCCGGTGCCCAGGAGGTCGACAGCATCCTCGTCACCTTCGGCGTGCTGTTCGTGATCCAGGGCATCATGCTGGTCGCTTTCGGCGGGCAGTATTACAGCTACAGCTATCTCTCCATTCCCGTGACAGTGCTCGGCTCGACGCTCGCGGTGAACCGGCTGGTCGCGCTTGGTTTCGCCGCACTGATCGGCACCGGCGTCTATCTCGCGCTGACGCGGACAAGGGTCGGCACGGCCGTGCGCGCCGTCGCGGTCGATGCCAATGCCGCGCGGCTGGTCGGCATCGATGTCGCTTGGCTCGCAGGACTGGCGTTTGCGTTCGGCGGTGGCCTGGTCGCGGCCGGCGGCGTGCTGGTCAGCATGTTCCTCACCTTCAACGCCTCGATGGGCGTCGTATTCACGATGAAGGCGCTGGTGGTCGTGATCATGGGGGGCGTCGGCAACGTCATGGGCGCGCTCGCCGCAGGGCTGCTGCTCGGTGTCGTCGAGACCGCGGTGGCGCGGCTGGTCGATCCCGGGCTGACCTTGGCCGCGACGTTTGCGATGTTTCTCGGCGTGCTGCTGATCCGGCCGACCGGACTGTTCGGAAAGGCGGCGTCGTGATCAGCCCCGGCAAGATTCTGGCCTGGTGCATCGGGCTCGTCGGCGTTGCCGCCGCGGTGACGCTGCCGCTCTATGCCAACGGCTACTATCTCGCGCTCGGCATCAGCATTCTCTATTTCACCGTGCTGGCAACCGCCTGGGCCATGTTCTCCGGGCCGACCCGCTACGTCTCGCTGGCGACGGCTGCGTTCTTCGGCATCGGCGCCTATACGGCGGCGGTGACGGGCGAGACGCTGAGCTGGCCGCTGCAACTGATGACCGCTGCGGGTGTCGGCGCTGTCGTCGCGGCCATCACCGGCCTGTCGACGCTGCGGCTGTCCGGCATCTACTTCATCATCTTCTCGTTCGGCCTGGCCGAGCTGATCCGCCAGCTCGTGATCTGGTACGAGGTCAACATCCACAAATCGGTCGGCCGCTATCTGTTCAGCGACATCACCCAGGAGATGCTGTACTGGCAGCTCTGCGCGCTGACGGCGCTGGTCTTCCTCGCCGGCTTTCTGCTGACGCGCTCGCGCTATGGCCTCGCGCTGCGCGCGATCGGCGCCGACGAGACCGCCGCGCGCCATTCCGGCATCGATGCGACCGCGGTGAAGCTCGGGGTCTTCATCCTCAGCGCGGTGTTCATGTCGGTGACCGGCGCGATCATGGCGCCGCGCTGGACCTATATCGATCCGGCGATCGCGTTCAACCCGATGATCTCGTTCCAGGTCGTGATCATGGCGCTGCTCGGCGGTGCCGGCTCGCTGATCGGCCCGGTGCTCGGCGTCATCCCGCTTGTGCTGCTGTTCGAGGTGCTGACAGCCGCGCTGCCCAACCATTTCAGCATCGTGCTCGGCCTCATCTTCATCGGCATCGTGATGGTGCTGCCGAGGGGCGTGATCGGGTTGGTCGATCGGGTCTGGCGGCGCGAGCCCAAGGTGGTCGGCGCCAAACCGGAGCAGGGCGGAACGCTGCTCACGGCCGAGACTGTCGGCAAATCCTTCGGCGGCCTGCGCGCCGTCGACCAGGTCAGCCTGGACGTCCGCGCCGGCGAGATCCTCGGCGTCATCGGCCCCAACGGCTCGGGCAAGACGACGCTGCTCAACATGCTCTCGGGCGCGCTCGTGCCCTCGGCCGGCACGATCCGCTTCGGCGGCACCGTCATCAGCGGCCTCGCGGCGCACCGGATCGCCCGGCTCGGGCTTGCCCGCACCTTCCAGTTGGTGCGGGTGATGCCGGACCTGACGGTCGCCGAGAATGTCGCGGCGGCGGCGTTGTTCCGCATGCGCCAGACCGGTGCGGCCGCAGAATCGATCCATGAGCTGCTCGCCCTGGTCGGCCTCGATGGCATGGCGGAGATGCCGGCGGGCGATCTCACTTACATCGACCAGAAGCGGCTGGAGCTCGCCCGCGCGCTGGCGCTGCATCCGCGTCTTGTGCTGCTCGACGAATGGCTGGCTGGGCTCAATCCGACCGAGCTGGAGACCGGCATCAGGCTGATCGCCTCGCTGCGCGACCGCGGCATCACCATCGTGATGGTCGAGCATGTGATGGATGCGATCCGCGCGCTGTGCGACCGCTGCGTGGTCATGAGCGCGGGCGTCGTGATCGCGCGCGGCACGCCGGACGAGGTGCTCGCCGATCCCGCGGTGATCACAGCCTATCTCGGAGAGCCCGATGCTTGAGATCAAGCGGCTGTCGCACGCCTATGGCAAGCACCAGGCGCTCACCGATGTCGCGCTCGAGGTCGCGCGCGGCGAGATCGTCGCCATCCTCGGTGCCAATGGCGCCGGCAAGTCGACGTTGCTGAAGGCGATCGCGGGACTGATCCAGCCGTCGCCCGGAGCCGTGATCCGGCTCGGCGGGACGGACATCGGCTCGCTCGCGCCGCATCTGATCGTCGAGCGCGGCATCGCGCTGGTGCCGGAAGGCCGCGGCGTGTTCGGCGATCTCACCGTCGCCGAGAACCTCCAGCTCGGCGCCTATCCTTCGCGCGCCCGCGACGGCGAGGCCGCGCGGCTGGCGCACGTGCTCGCGCTGTTTCCGCGTCTCACCGAGCGCATGGGGCAGGCGGTGCGCACCATGAGCGGCGGCGAGCAGCAGATGGTCGCGATCGGCCGCGCGCTGATGTCGCGGCCCGACCTGCTGCTGCTCGACGAGCCGTCGCTCGGCCTGTCGCCGCTCTTGAGCCGCGAGGTGTTCCGGGCGCTGAGAACGATCCGCGGCGACGGCGTCGGCATCCTGATGGTCGAGCAGAACGCGCGCGCCAGCCTCGACATCGCCGACCGCGTCTACCTGATCGAGCAGGGACGCAATGCCGGCGAGGGGCCGGCGCCCGAGATGAAGAACAATCCCGACATCCAGCGCGCCTATCTCGGCCAGTCGCGCGCCCCGGCTTCCGCAACCGCAACAACCCCATCGACCTAGGAGCGCCCATGAACGCGATCAATCTCCTGATTGGCGGCAAGGACCAGTCCGCCACCAATCAGCGCACCTTCCAGCGGCTCAATCCGATCAGCGGCGAGATCGCAACCATCGTTGCGGCGGCGTCGATCGACGACGCGCTGCGCGCCGCCGATGCCGCCGCGGCGGCGTTTCCGGCGTGGTCCCGGCTCGGCCCGGGCGAGCGCCGCAAGCGGCTCAATGCGGCTGCGGATGCGCTGGCGCGCAACGCCCCGGAGTTCATCGCGCTGATGATGGCCGAGACCGGCGCCACCGCGGGCTGGGCCGGCTTCAACGTGCATCTCGCCGAGGGCATGCTGCGCGAGGCCGCGGCGATGACGACGCAGATCGCGGGCGAGGTGATCCCGACCGACGTGCCCGACAACATTGCGCTGGCGCATCGCCAGCCGGTCGGCGTCGTGCTCGGCATCGCGCCGTGGAACGCGCCGGTCATCCTCGGTGTCCGCTCGGTGGCGATGCCGCTCGCCTGCGGCAACACCGTGGTGCTGAAGGCCTCGGAGATGAGCCCGGGCGTGCACCGGCTGATCGGCGCGTGCCTGGCCGAAGGCGGTCTCGGTGACGGCGTCGTCAACGTCGTGACCAACGCGCCCGAGGATGCGCAGGCCGTGGTCGAGGCGCTGATCGCCCATCCCGCGATCCGGCGCGTCAACTTCACCGGCTCGACCCGCGTCGGCCGTCTCATCGCCATGGCCTGTGCCAGGCAATTGAAGCGCGCGCTGCTCGAGCTCGGCGGCAAGGCGCCGCTGGTCATTCTCGACGATGCCGATCTCGACGCCGCGGTGAATGCCGCCGCGTTCGGCGCCTTCATGAACCAGGGCCAGATCTGCATGTCGACCGAGCGCATCGTGGTCGACGACAGGGTGGCGGATGAATTCGTCGCAAAGTTCGCGGCCAAGGCCAACAGCCTGCCTTACGGAGATCCGCGCAAGGGCGATGTGGTGCTGGGCTCGCTGGTCAGCGCCGCCGCCTGCGACCGTGTCGGCGGCCTGATCGAGGACGCGGTGGCCAAGGGTGCCGTGTTGGCCGCCGGCGGCCGCGGCAGCGGCACGATCATGCCCGCGACCATCGTCGATCACGTCACGCCGGCGATGCGCATCTATGGCGAGGAGAGCTTCGGTCCCGTCGTCACCATCGTGCGCGTCAGCGGCGTCGACGAGGCCGTGCGCGTCGCCAACGACACCGAATATGGCCTGTCGTCGGCGGTGTTCGGCCGCGACATCGCCCGCGCGCTCGCTGTCGCCAAGCGAATCGAGTCCGGTATCTGCCACGTCAACGCGCCGACGGTGCATGACGAGCCGCAGATGCCGTTCGGCGGCGTCAAGGCCTCCGGCTATGGCCGCTTCGGTGGCAAGGCCGCGATCGACGAGTTCACCGAGCTGCGCTGGATCACGGTGCAGACTGGCGAACGGCACTATCCATTCTGAGATGGCGTTTGCGGCCCGGCCCTGGCGCATCGTCGGATGCAGCCAGAGCCGGTCGTATTCCGCGCGGCCACGCGGAAGCGATTCCATATGTATCCGGGCATCGCGCAAGGGCGACTTCGGCGCGCGCCCTCACGGCGGCGACACGCGCCGTCCGTGAGCACCGACGGTGCGAGGTGCGATCGAAATTCACGTTGCAGCTCCGCTGGTTGCGGCGGACAGGCGCGCTACCTTAAAGAAATTCCAACGGCTTTAGACCGATTCAGTTTGCTGCGGCCCTTCTCTTGCCGGACGTTCGGCTCATCACGTGCAACGTCGATGACGAAGGGTGGGTTCGGGCGCATGCGGCTGTGGGTTCAGGTTCACACGTGGACGTCGCTGATCAGCATGATCTTTCTGCTGATACTGTGCCTGACCGGGCTTCCGCTGATCTTCCATGAGGAGATCGATCATCTCTTCGAGGATGAGATCGCCGCGCCGGCGATGCCGGCCGACACGCCGCTGTTGCCGCTCGACCGCCTGATCGCGGCGGCCAAGCAGCAGTTGCCGGAGCAGCATGCGCTGTTCGTGAGCCTGAAGCAGGCGGAGCCGCTGATCGTGGTCGCGATGTCGCCGACCGCCATTCCGGTGCCTGGGCAGTTTCATCGGCTCACCGTGGATGCGCGCACCGGCGTCGTTCTCGGCGAGGAAGCGCCGCATCAGGACGTCATGGACGTGATCTTGCGCATCCACCGCGACATGTTCACCGGCCTGCCAGGCGAGCTCTTTCTCGGACTGATGGGACTGGTGTTCTCAGCGTCCATCGTCTCGGGCGTCGTCGTATACTGGCCGTTCATGCGTCGCCTGCAGTTCGGCACGGTGCGGGATCGCTCGGCGCGGCTCAAATGGCTCGACCTGCACAATCTGCTCGGTATCGTCACGGTGAGCTGGGCGCTCGCGGTCGGCTTGACCGGCACCATCAACACGCTGGCGGTGCCGCTGTTCGACCTCTGGCGCGCGAAGACCATGCCGGCACTCCTCGCGCCCTATCAGGGCAAGCCGCTGGCGGAAGCAAAATCGATCGAGGCCGCCGTTGGCGCCGTCCGCACCGCGTTTCCGGATCGGCTGGTGACGTCCATCACCCTGCCGACGACGACGCGGTTCGGCAGCCCGCAGCATCTGATGATCTGGACCAAGGGCCGCACGCCATTCACCGCGCGCATGTTCAAGCCGGTCCTGGTCGACGCCCAGGACAGCAGCAAGATGGTCGCGCCCGAGCTCGCCTGGTATCTCACCGCGCTGCAGGTGTCGCGGCCGCTGCACTTCGGTGACTACGGCGGACTGCCGCTGAAGATCATCTGGGCCGTTCTCGATCTCATCACGATCATCGTGCTGTGCAGCGGACTCTATCTGTGGGCCGCCAAGCGCTGGGGCTTCCGCAGGAAGGTGTCTGGCGTCGTGACATCGGCAGCGCCTGCGGTGGTGTCGCCATGAGCTCCTCGGCCGCATCGGCGACGCCATCTGCCCGCGCCGCGCAACTCTCGACCTGGCAGGTGTTTCGTGCGCCGCTGCTGATCGGTCTGGTTGCCGCAGCCGGGCTCGCCTTCGGACTGTTCGGCGACGGGCTCTGGGACGCGCTGTGCTGGCTCGGACTGTCGATTCCGATTCTGCTGTCGCTCGCCTACGGCACGAGACGGAGCCGCGGCGCGAAGGCCGAAGCGCAAGGCGCTCGGGCCGGGACGCAGGATAGGCCGCTCTGAGCGCTGACGTCCGCCGCCGGTCGGCGGAAGATAGCCCGCATCATTGATCTCGATCCGCGCTGCTGGACTACGCGCTCGGCCAGCCAACGATCCCACGCATCTCTTGTCTTACGTGTCTTCTCTCGCGCGACGCGTCATCGCGATGGCAGCACGCTGCGTCGGCTGCGCGTGATCGATCTCGCGCAGCGAGCGCCGACGCGAGCGGTGTCGCTCCGGCCTGGAAACAAGCAGATACAAATGTCTCGATGCCTTCTCCGATCTGCGCGTGGCGCGGCGGAGATGTGGCGCATTTGAAAGCAAAGATTGATTCAAAAGTGGCAATGTGATTAGTTGTCATCGTATGATTGATCGAAATTGTTTCGATGAGTTCGAGACGATCGGTGTCGTGAGTTGAATCAGCCGACGCGATCGCATCGATCGTCCCCGCGACATGCGTTTCTTTTGAAGGCTTCAAAGAAGCGGAGGGAAAAGAATCTCGTAGTAGCGACAATCTGTTGAGTCGATCGCTTCGGCGAAGCTGTCGCTCGTTAGACGAGTTCTACGTCGCGCGACGCCATCCTCAAATACCTGTGTGTTAGGACCACCGACGAGCCGAGTTGGAACTTGGAATGATCGGGGTGTCAGGATGGTCTGTCGCATTTGGGATAAAGACATTGGATTGACGATGTCGTTGGGACTTGTGAGCTCATTGGCGCTCACGCTGAATGTCGGAGGCGTTCAATCGGCGTTTGCGCAGACCAAGCTCCCCGATGTGACCGTCGACGCGCCGAAGCCGAAAGTCCGGCAGACCGCCTCGAGACCGCAGACGACCGCGACGCGGACCGCTCAGCAGCGCCGCGTCGCTCCGCGCAACCTGCCGCCGACCGCCCCGGTGGCCTATGTGACGCCGTCGACAGGAACGGTCGGCGCGCCGCCGTCGCCCTATGCCGGCGGCCAGGTCGCGAGCGGCGGCGGCCTCGGGCTGCTGGGCAACCGCGGCGTCATGAACACGCCCTTCAACCAGACGAGCTTCACCTCGCAGCTGATCCAGAACCAGCAGGCGCGCACGATCCGCGACGTGCTGATCAATGATCCCTCGGTGCGCACGATCCAAGCCGCCGGCGGCGGCGCCGACAGCCTGTTCATCCGCGGCTTCTACTACGACAGCGGCGACTACGCCCTGAATGGCCTCGCCGGCATCGCGCCATATTATTCGACGGGCGCCAATTTCATCGAGCGGGTCGAATTGCTGAAGGGGCCGGCGGCTCTGCTCAACGGCATGACGGTCGGCGGCACTGGCGCCTCAAGCGGCGGCGCGGTCGGCGGTAGCGTCAATCTCGTCACCAAGCACGCGCTCGACACCGACATCACGCAGCTAACGGCGACCTATGCGTCCAAGACGCAATTCGGCGAGCAGATCGACGTCGGCCGCCGCTATGGCGAGCACAAGGAGTGGGGCGTACGGCTGAACAGCAAGTATTCGAACGGCGATACCCCGTGGAACCGGCAGACCGACGAGTTCGGCAATGCCCACCTCGCCGTCGACTATCATGGCGAGAATGTCCGAATCGATGCCGATGTCGGCTATCAGGCGGACAAGCTGAATCCGCCGCTGCGATTCTTCGGCGTGGGTACTGCTGTCACCAGCATTCCGTCGCCACCGTCGTCCGGCACCAATTTCCAGGTGCCGTGGGCGTATTATGCGCCGACCGATTTCTTCTCGACGGTGAAAGGCGAAGTCGATCTCAACGATCGTATCACCGCCTATGCCGGATTCGGCTATCACGACAGCAACATCAACTACCGTTATCCGTCGCCGGTGCTCTCGAGTAACGCTGGCTTGTTGTCCGGGACTCCTGGAACGGGAAGCGAGACGTACAAGACGTACGCCGGGG
>BFBZ01002171.1_pt1 | contig 11265 bp, 14 predicted proteins | sample 1888401 | NCBI WGS metagenome assembly BFBZ01 (sample SAMD00112614, study PRJDB3348) | symbiont metagenome | host: Chara braunii | reverse complement strand
TCAGCCAGCGCGAGCAATGCACTGATGAGGGCGAGAACGAGCATATTCACGGTTGTTGTTCCTTCGCTTCGGCTCTCAAGCGCTCGACCAGCGGCAGGATCGTCTTCTCGAGTGCTTCTTCCGTCACCGCGCCGATGTGCTTGTAGGCAATACGGCCGTCGGCGCTTACCACGAAGGTCTCCGGCACGCCGTAGACGCCCCAGTCGATCGCAACGCGGCCGTTCAGGTCCGCGCCGGTGCGCGTATAGGGATCGCCCATCGTGTCGAGCCATCGCGCGGCGTCGTCGGGTCTGTCCTTGTAGTTGAGCCCATGCAGCGGCACCGTTCCATCTGCCGCCAGTTGCATGAATACGGGATGCTCCTCGCGACAGGCCAGGCACCATGATGCGAAGACGTTGACCAGCGAGACCTCGCCGCGCAGGTCGCCGCTCGACAGTCCAAGCGTGCGGCCCTGCACAGGCGGCAGGCTGAACTCGGGCACAGGTTTGTCGATCAGCGCTGACGGTACGTCGGATGCGTTGCGGGTCAGCCCCCAGCCAAGCAAGACGGCCATGCCGGCGAAAATCATTGCCGGCAACAAGACGGCTAACCGTCGCAGCACAGGGCGCCGGACGGCCGGCGGTTCTGCGTCGGACTGAATGATGTTATTGCTGACCATGATGCTCCCACCGATCCAACAGGAACGTCGTGCCAAGCCAGACCCTTGGCGGGCAATCGGAGATGTTGGCCAACATCGCTGTGCCCTTTCACTCCGTCGCGTAGACGGTGGGTGCCTTGCCGTCCTTGGTGAAGGCGTAGACGATAAAGGGGCCAGCCTTCTCGCCACCCATGCCGGGAGCGCCGGTCGGCATGCCGGCCAGCGTGATGCCGGTGATTGCAGGCCGTTCGGTCAACAGTCTCTTGACGATGTCGACCGGCACCAGCCCGTCGACGACATAGCCGTCGACCATCAGCGTGTGGCAACCTTCCAGGTCAGCGGGCACGCCGGCATCGCTGCTGATCTGGGACAGGTTGTTGACCGGCTTGATGTCGACCTTGAAGCCGTTGTGGTCCAGATACCTGGCATAGGATTCGCAGCAGCTGCATTGCGGGTTCTTGTACATCACCGCATTGATCGTCGCCGCAACCGCAGGCAGCGGCGTGGCGACCGCGACCGCGAAAGCGGCGAGGGAGTAGGTCAGTTTCATTGCATTTCTCCTTGAATTAAAATCGGGATCGATGTCGGCCGTCACTCGGTCGCGTAGACGGTCGGCGCCTTGCCATCCCTGGTGAAGGCGTAAATCGTCCAGGTCTCGGTCTTCTCGCCGCCCATTCCAGGCGAACCCATCGGCATGCCAGCCAAGGCAATACCGGTGATGGGGGGATGTTCAGAAAGCATCTTCTTGATCAGATCCACCGGCACGAAGCCATCGACCACATAGTCGCCAACGACCACCGAATGGCAGCCCTGCAATTTCTCGGGAACGCCAAGTCCGGCGCTTATCTGGTCCAGATCGTTGGAGGGCTTCAGCTCAACCTTGAAGCCGTTCTTTTCGAGATAGGCTGCGTAAGTCTCGCAGCAACTGCAACTCGGGTTCTTGTACATCACGGCGTTGATCGTTGCCGCGAACGCGGGCATTGGGGTTGCGATCAGCAGGGCAAGGGCGGCGAGGCGATAGGTCAGTTTCATGTCATTCTCCTTTGGGTAGCGGTTCAAATTCAATTCACCCTAAACACCGTCATCAGGCCGGCCATCTGATGGTCAACGACATGACAGTGCAGCATCCAGTCGCCGGGATTGTCGGCGACGAAGGCGCATTCGATCACATCCTTCGGCGCCATCAGCACCGTATCCTGCCATTGCCGGTGCCTCACCGGCGCGCCGTTACGCGAAAGCACCGACAGGCTGAAGCCGTGCACATGCATGGGGTGCCACCAGGCGGTTTCGTTGCGCATCGTGAGGTGGCATGTGGAGCCGCGCGGCAATGTGAACAGCGGCTCCATGCCCGCCATTCCATCGCCGGTCATCGACACCCCATTGATCGCCCAGGCAGCGCCACCATTCATGACCGGTGTCGCCATACCCATCATGCCGCCGACGCCGGCGAGCTTGCCGCCGCCCATCATACCGCCTTGCAAGACGATCTCCTGGCGCTCGGCCGTGCCCAGATCGGGTTCGGGCAAGGGATTGCGCGTCAGGCCGACCGGCGCGTCGAACGGATGAGCCCGCAGCGGCGGCGCGGAGTCGTAGGCCAGCGTGGTCAGCGTGTAGGCGAGGCCGTCGTAAAAATCGTCGATCACAGCGTGGCGGCTGCCGGGATCGCCCTGCATGTCGATCACGGCATCGATGCGCATGGCTGGACCCAGCACAAGTCGGCCGTCCTCCGGTTCATGCGGATCGCAGGGCTGGCCGTCGATCGCCACGACGACAGGGCGATGGCCTTCGAAGCGCAGCGCCATCATGCGGGCGAGGCACGCATTGGCCAGCCGCAGCCGGACGCGCTCGCCGGCGCGCACCGGCTGATCTGCCAGGGGCGCTCCGTTGACAGTGACGGCATTACCGACGCGACCGGACATCGCCGCGTCCATCATGCTGCCGAATCCGGCAGCGATCTGCCCGTCGGTGGTAAGCCGCCAGTCCTGGAACATCCAGAGGAGGTCACGGTCGACGGCGACGGGGGACGCTTCCTCTACGATAAGGGCTCCGGCAAGTCCGTGGCCGAGCTGCACGAGGCTGTTGGCATGCGGGTGATACCAGAAGGTTCCAGCATCGGGCGGCGTGAACTCATAGACGAAGTTCTCGCCCGGCTTGATGGGGGGCTGGGTCAGGCCCGGCACGCCGTCCATGGCGTTCGGCAGACGGATGCCGTGCCAATGGACTGTCGTGTCCTCGTTCAGCTCGTTCTCGACAGTGATGCGCACCGGCTGGCCCTGCCGCAGGCGCAGTACCGGGCCTGGAACGCTGCCGTCATAGGCCCAGACAGCGGTAGATGGACCTTCGGGGCCGCCGAACCGCGCCTGGCCCGACGCGGCCTTGATCCGGCGTTCTTCGACTGCAGAGGCGCTTACGGAACGCAGCGAAGCAGATACGGCGGCACCCGCCGCCGCGATGAGGAGCCCGCGGCGCGAAACAGCAAAACTGAAATCAGTATTCACCCGGGGACCCTTCTTGACCGGTGAGACAGACAGCAGAGAGCGTCAGTTCTCTCTGCGATAGATCCCAACACGCGGAATGCGCGCAAGGACGATCAAACGCGGAGTCGCCTGCCTGGAAGCGGGGAACGCGGCGTCAGATCAGATCGCTGGGTCTGGGAGGGAATGGATCGGGGAGGAAACTTCGTCCGCGCAGGAATGGAGTGGCCAGCGCCGCCGGTTGCTGCAGTTGTGGAACCATCGTCACGGCGAGCCCCTGCGGCAGCACTGCGAGCACCGGCGCGATGCAGCTCGGCGGACAATGCATCGGATTGTCGATGCCGCCGGCATCCTTGGGGCAAGCCATGCAATCGCTTGTCACAGCCGTATCGGTCATCTTGGCCATGCCAGTTTCGGCAGACATAGCCATACCGCCCGCCATCCTGGCTGACATGACGCTGGCCTGAGCAGCAGACAGACTGAATCCTGCGGTTAGGAACAGCGCGAGCAGTAGGATCAGAACGTGTTTTGGCGACCGGCGTTCCATTGGCCTAGGCTGGCCCTAAAAGGCGATATTTGCAAGCCAAAATGCTGAACCGCGACGTTCAGACGCCTGCTCCGACTGCTGCATGAGCTGTCCTCCGAATTGAACCTTTGTCTTGCTGCTTCGTTGAGCCGGATGCCACGCTACCATTCTATTTCCAGCCGGGCGGACTTCCGATCCCGATGATCAAGGGATAGACCTGTCCGGGCTTGTGGCCGCCAAAGACCAACCCATATTGGCTGAAATCTGCCGGGACGCGGCGCCACATTCTGGCCGCAGAAAATTGGCGATTAAGGTTCGAGAGGGGTTCTTTGGCGCGGGCGACGGCAACAATGTCGCCTTCTGGCAGGCAATGACGAAATAGACGAAGCCGAAGGCAATGGCTCGCGTGAAATCCAACCAGACGGCTCCATCAAGGACAAATCTGCTTCCATGGCGGCGACGAAGCAGACTTCGTCACCCGCAAGTGGACTTCTTCAACAGCCTGCTAGCCGTTACGCGCGGAAGTCTGGCAATTTGAACCGTCAAGACGTTTGAAAAGGGCAGATCGTGACTCCACTGCAGAAGATAATTCTTGTGGTCGGCGCAGCTGCCGCGATTTCAGTGGGCGGCACAGTCGTTGTGTTGGTCCTTGAACGTGTGTTCCCGGGCGATCGCGTTGTGACGATCGTCGGCCCGTTGCTTTGCGCCGGTTCGGCGCTGATTTTCTGCAAATGGTATTATGGCCGGCTGTAGCTTTGGAGCTTTTATCCCGCTGCCGCGTTATTCGACTGATTTTTAAAACAGTTTCGGGGCGGAGGCGGAGAATTTGAACGTGAAAGCAGCGAACCCGGTTGTTGGACCGTCGAAACCGAGGCTGCTCGATGTGCTTGGCCCCGGCCTCATTACCGGCGCGTCCGATGATGACCCAAGCGGCATTGCCACGTACTCCCAGGCCGGTGCGCAGTTCGGCTTCGGTCTGACCTGGACTATGCTGTTCAGTTATCCGTTGATGTCTGTCGTTCAGGAAATCAGTGCGCGCATTGGTCGAACGACGGGACGAGGCATCGCCGGCAACATGCGCGTTTATTACCCGAATTGGCTACTGCAAGCGGTCGTCGCTTTGCTCCTCATCGCCAACACCATCAACATCGGCGCCGACCTCGGCGCCATGGCCGACGCTCTGAAACTCATCGTGGGCGGCCCACACCTCGTCTACGTGGTGTTGTTCGGCTCCGCTTCCGTCGTACTGCAGGTTTTCCTCAAATATCATCGCTATGTGTCGGTGCTGAAGTGGCTGACGTTCTCGCTATTCGCCTATTTTGGTACGGTGCTTTTCGTCCAGGTCCCTTGGGGCGAGGTCGCGCATGGGCTGTTTATTCCGAGCTTCTCACTCGATGCAAAGTTCTGGACCTCAGTGGTGGCGATTTTCGGCACCACCATCAGCCCCTACCTGTTCTTCTGGCAGGCGTCCCAAGAGGTCGAGGACGAAAAGGCCAAGCCCGGGCGCCAGCCTCTTAAGCAGGCCCCCGAGCAAGCCGAAAGTGCGATTGAACGCATCCGCCTTGATACCTATGTCGGCATGGGATTTTCCAATATAGTCGCACTCGCCATTATGATCACGGCAGGCGCCACCCTCCATGCCAAGGGCATCACCGACATCGAAACGACAAGCCAGGCGGCCGAAGCCCTGCGGCCGGTTGCCGGCTCTTTTGCCTTTGTGATTTTTGCACTCGGCGTTATCGGGACAGGGCTGCTTGCGATCCCCGTCCTCGCCGGTTCGGCTGGCTATGCGCTGGGCGAAGCGCGCAAGTGGCCGGTCGGGCTCGAACGTAATCCCTTGGCGGCGAAAGCCTTCTATGCCACCATTGCCGTCGCCACGCTGATCGGCGCTTGCCTCAATTTCACACCTATCAATCCTATCAAAGCGCTCTACTGGAGCGCTGTGGTCAATGGCGTCGTCGCTGTGCCCGTGATGGCGGTGATGATGCTGATGACGGCACGCAGCGAGGTCATGGGCACCTCGACAGTGCCGCTCATGATGCGGTTGATCGGCTGGCTCGCGACAGCCATCATGGCGCTCGCGGCCGCTGTCATGATTTTCCAACTGCTCGGTTAACCAGACGACGAATTGAAGGAGCGCGATCGTGAAAAGCCAGTTCTTGAGCCGAGGCATGGGCAAGTACACCCTCGTTGTGACTGGACTTGCCAGTATTCTTGGTTTCGGCGACGCCCGTGCTGACGTTAGGCTTGATGTCACCTATACGACGTATCAATTGCGTGGCTTGAGCCGGGCCGCGATCCACGAGGACTTGCATCGAGTTGCCACAAAAGACCGTGACGGTTTGATCGAAGGCGAGATGAAAGATGATTGGGACTGGAAATTCCGGCTCGCAGCCACGGATGACTCATGTCAAGTCAGTTCGGATGAGATCACGCTAAAGCTTAACATCCTGCTTCCGGCTTGGAAGGATGAGGCGCGCGCCGACCCGGCGCTGCGTGCTGTATGGAAGACCTATTTCGACGAGCTGAAGGCTCACGAGGACGGTCACAAAACGATTGCCGTGAATGCCGCCGAACGAATCAGCAAGCTTACGCACGGCGCGACGGCGCCCGGCTCATGCGCGGCCTTGGAGAACTCCCTCAATAGCGCCGCAAAGCAGATCGTTAAGACTGCAGAAGACGAGCAGGAGCGGCTCGATGCCAACGATTCAGAGTCAAGCGCGTTAGAATAGTTTGCCCTGGTGGGCGGAGATTGCAGTCTGCCGTCGGATCAAAGGATTTGAGCGATGAACTTGCAGATCCGCTACCACCATGCTGAAGGCATGGTTGGCGCCTTAACTATCTTTTGGAGAAAACCAAGTGACGAGCAGCACTTCAAGGCCGAACAATGAACAAACTTGACCGCTCGATGAGGCCGTATGGATTTTGAGCTTTCTGAGACATCCGTCAAACCGCTCGACTGCCTTGTTATCGGTGCAGGTCCAGCAGGTCTGACCGCTGCCATTTATCTCGCGCGATTTCATCTATCAGTTCTCGTCATAGACGCCGGCAACGGACGGGCCGCTTCAATTCCTATGTCACACAATGTTGCTGGTTTCCCCGACGGAATTTCAGGCTCCAAGCTTCTTGTGCGTATGCGAGAACAAGCACAACGTTTTGGCGCGCCGATCCGGAGCGGTGAAGTTACCAGTTTGAGAACCGAAACCGATACTCTGATCGTTAGCGGTAAGAATTTCGTGGTGCCTGCTCGAACCGTTCTTTTGGCAACGGGCGTCATTAACCGACGTCCAAGAATTCCTGATGAACTGCATCAAGAGGTACTTGCGCGGGGACTGTTGCGCTATTGCCCGATATGTGACGGTTATGAGGTAACTGATCGCCGTATCGGAGTGATCGGAAGTGGCGCGAGGGGCCTGCGTGAAGCGGAGTTCCTGCGTAGCTACAGTGACGACGTGACGCTGATTGCACCAGATGGTGCCCATGATCTGGATGGGGCACAAGCGGCGCGGCTGGTGGCAAGCGGAATTAAGTTGGTGGACGGGCCGTATCTCCATTTCCGCACGGCGCAAAACCATGTTGTTGTTGAATTGCCCGACGAGCAGCTGGCTTTCGAAGCGATATACGCCGCGCTTGGAACCGATGTCTGTTCGCAACTCGCGGGCTGCGTAGGCGCCCATCTATCGGCAGATGGATGTGTCATCGTCGACAGTCACCAGAGAACCGACGTGGCAGGCCTCTACGCCGCTGGCGATGTGGCACTAGAGCGTTTCATTTTTTGACGGAAGCGTATCCCGCATTTTCGAAGTAGTTCTTGCATTCGGCTGCCTCGATGGTTTCGACGAGGTGGCCGATGTGGCGCCAAGTTTCCTCGACGGTGCGTTTCTGAGCCTGGCGCATCCAGTGTTTGATCTTGGCGAAGGCCTGCTCGATCGGATTGAGGTCCGGAGAGTAAGGCGGCAGGTACCAAAGCCTGGCGCCGGCAGCCTTGATCATCTGCCTGATGGCTGCCGACTTATGACTTCCCAGGTTATCCATGACGACGATGTCGCCGGGCTTCAGAACGGTGAGGAGCTGCTGCTCGACATAAGCGCGGAAGCATTGGCCGTTAATCGGTCCGTCGAAGACACAAGGTGCTGCGAGCCGATCCCAGCGCAGCGCGCCGAGGAAGGTCAGCGTGCGCCAGTGGCCGTGCGGAGCCAGGCCTCGCAGCCGCTTGCCCTTCGGCCCCCAACCCCGCAGCGGCGCCATGTTGGTCTTGATCCAGGTCTCATCGATGAAGACCAGGCACTTCGGATCGAGGCCGGTCTGCCAGGATCGCCATCGCTGGCGCCTGCGGGCAATATCGGCGCGTGCCTGCTCAAGGGCAAACATCGTTTTTTTTGAAGCTCAGGCCCTCGCGCCTCAAGAACATCCAGACCGTGTTGTGCGAAACCTTGATTCCGCGTGCCGCCAGCTCGTCCTTCAGCCTATGCAGCGTCATTTCGGAGGTCTGATTGATCCGCTCCACGATGAAAGCCCGATGGGGCTCCAGAACGCGCTTGCGGTGTCCGCCCATCTTGCCCGGCGCCACCGATCCGGTCGCACGGTAACGCTGCGACCACTTCACTACAGAGGAAACTGCAACGCCAAAGCGCGAGGCAACCGCACGGCAGGTCTCCCCCTCGCCAACCGCCGCTACCGCACGCTCACGAAGATCATTTGAAAGCGCTCGCGTCATCAGATGCTGGCCTCCAACCCAGCCAGCATCTTGAATCACAAACATCCAGCTTTGGGAATCCTACGATTCTCTCAAAGCAGGAAACGCTCTAGGATTGGATCAAATCAGCAATGCAATGGGGCAGGCTGGCGTTGCCGCTGTGGCCATTCGGAATGATTTGGCCGACCGGCACGCCCTGCGACGTTGATGTTTGTACAAGCCTGTGCGAGCGCGCCATGATTGCGCTGGTTTTTTGTTCTAACCCGCACATAAATCGTCGGCGTCCGATTGTCAGCTGAGAGCAGGGTTTTGAGAACGAAAGCAAACCCCGATGCCATCATCAGGCGCCTGCGGCCAGCCAAAATTGTGACAGCGGCAATCTCCGTCGCCGCCCTGGTGCTCGACTTAGGGACAAAAGGTTGGGTGCGCGCTTCGCTTCCCTCGCCCGATGGGTTCGACCCTTTGCCGTTTCTGGCGCTTCGCCCGCGGTACAACGAAGGCACCATGTTTGGCCTGCTGTCAGGTGGCACCACATTGAGCCTAATGGTTCTGGTGACGGTAACGGTGCTCGTTATACTCGCCCTTTCGTGGTGGATCGCCCGGGCCCAAGAGCCTTGGGTTGTTTTCGGCGCTGGTCTCATGGCAGCCGGCGCACTCGGCAATCTCGTCGATCGGCTGGCGGTTGGGCTGGTCACGGATTTCATAGGTCTGCGGCATAGGCGAAATGAGGCGGGAAGTGGGATAACCGTCATATGGTTGGCTTTTCCGCGATGGCCCAATTTTCCCTCTCATGGTGGGCGGAATTCACCCGCGATAAGTGTTCAGGACCATTTGAAGAAGCCAAAATTCGCCACGGTATCACCACGTTTCGGCTTCAGGTAAGCGAGCATTAACCATTAGGATGGATATCGGATGTGGGAATGACGCATCCGTTTGGGCAAATCCGGGGACAAACGGCAGCCTGCAAGGCCTTTTGATTTGAACAGAATCGAACGACTCACAAACGGGCGTCACGATCACTTGAGCGTCTGGCCGAAATGGCTGGCAGCTGTGATTGTCGCATTTGGTTTTGTTGCCGCGGCCGCCACCGGCGCCCAGGCCGAAGTTCGTTCGCTGAAGCTCTACCATCTCCATACACAGGAAAGAGCCGAGATCGTCTTCAAGCGCAATGGCCGCTACGATCCGGAGGGTCTCAGGAAGATCAACATCATCCTGCGCGACTGGCGCCGCAACGAGCCGACCAAGATGGATCCACGCCTGCTGGATCTGGTCTGGGAGGCGTATCGGGAAAGCGGCGCCACCGACTACATCCAGGTCGTCTGCGGCTACCGGTCGCCAGCGACCAACTCGATGCTGCGCAGCCGCAGCAAGGGCGTCGCCGAGAAGAGCCAGCACATGCTCGGCAAGGCAATGGATTTCTACATTCCCGGCGTGCCGCTGAAGAAGCTGCGCAATATCGGCCTCAAGATGCAGGGCGGTGGCGTCGGCTACTACCCGACCTCCGGTTCGCCGTTCGTCCATATGGATGTCGGCAATGTGCGCCACTGGCCCGGCATCAGCCGCCAGGAACTGGTCAGCCTGTTCCCCAATGGCAAGACGCTGCATGTGCCGAGCGACGGCCGGCCGCTGCCCGGCTATCAGCAAGCGCTTGCCTCCTACAAGGCGCGCAAGGGTTCAGGTGCACCGGCTATCGAGATGGCCATTGCCGGCGGTGGCTCCAAGAAATCAAGCGGCCTGCTGGCTGCTTTCTTAGGAGGCGGCGGGGACGAAGCCGACGATAGCGACAACGTAGCGACAGCCGCTCCCAGGCCGAGGGCCGCGAAGCCGGTCCTGCCGACCGCCAAGACCAGCAACCTGCCGGGCATCGCCATCGTCGCGCCGGAGAATGCGCAGCGCGCCGATATTCCGCAGGTTGCCAAGGAGCAGGCTCCGGAGCCTGAGAAGGATACGCCGGAGACGATCGTCGCGGCGTTGCCTTCACGCAGCATTCCGCTGCCTGATTTCGCGCCGCGGCCGAAGGCCGATGTCGGCGCTCAGCCGCCCGAGAACGTTCCTGTTGCGATAGCGGATGCGACAGCCACCACCGGGCAGGCCGTGGCGACCGCACACGCGCCGGCGAACGTTCCTTCAGGTAAGCCGGATCCGTCCACCGTTGCTTACCCGGTGCAGGTCGCGGTCAACAACATACCGTTGCCGACATGGCGCCCCGAGCGTATGCCGCAGGCTGAGCCCGCGCTGCCGAACGAGGATGTACTGCTGGCGCTCGCCGCTACGCCTGAGCACGGCGACGCTGCTACCGGTGCCTTCTCGGTGCTACCGCCAGCGCGTCCCGACGAGGTCAAGGCAGTTTTCAAACAAGCCAGTGCAACCGATGGATATCAGGTCGCCTCCCTCTCCGAGCCACGCGCGGCTTATAACAATTCATCTGGCGTCAATGCCGCGTCGCCGCGCGATGCCATCACTTCCCGCCCGGCCGGCTCCGATCCTGCTCTGGCGATTGGTGCGGGCGTCAAGACTACCCGCAAGGAAGCCAGGGCCACTGCGGGTGACCCGCAGCATGGAAATAGGGCCGTGGTGGTCTCAGCGGCGCCTCGGGCAACCCGTTGGGCACTGAACAGTGGCGAGAACATCGCCTCCGTTTCCAGCGCAACGACGGCACCGCGCTATGCCTACAATATCGTTCAGACGCCGCCGAGCGAGGTTTACACCGCAGGCTTCCAGCCGAACAACCAGATGGTCGACGCAACCCGATTCGCCGGCAACGCGGTCAGATTCCTGTCAGTTGCCCGCTTCCAGACGAGGTAATCCTTCCCACAGCGCAAAGCGGTTCCACAGGCCGCGGATGACGGCATCCTATAAGGCTTTGGCGGGCGAAGGTCGATAATCGTCAAAGCTGGCTGCGCACAGTGCCCGGTCCCAGGTCAAAAAAGGG
>BFBZ01002170.1_pt1 | contig 11265 bp, 8 predicted proteins | sample 1888401 | NCBI WGS metagenome assembly BFBZ01 (sample SAMD00112614, study PRJDB3348) | symbiont metagenome | host: Chara braunii | reverse complement strand
CCCGCCGTTGGTCGTGTTATCGGCGGCGGTCTTGAACTGCGGCCCGTTGAACGCCTGGTTGAAGTTGTACACCGGCGACGAGAGGAACGAACCGGACAGGTCCTGGCCCGAGGCGAACCCCTGCGGGATCGAGGACGCACCGGACGAGTAGTTCGCCCGGAACGTGTTCATATAGTTCGCGTAGATCCGCACACCGGTGTCGAACTTGTACCCGAGTTCGAGCCGGTAGCCGGGCTGGAACGTGTACGGGCCGCCGAGCTGGTTGGCGGTCAGGGCCGGCGTCCCGGGTCCGATGAACTGGCCCGGCGTGCCGGTGAGCGTCCCGGCGCTGTCGTAGAACCCGCGGACGGCGATCGTCTCGTTCCCGATCGCCTTCGTTGTCATCAGCATCACGTATTCGACGCTGGCATAGAAGCCCGGCTGCCCGGCCTGCCCGGTCGGGATCGGGATGGTCCGGTCGCTGTTAAGCGGCACCTGGAACTGGCCGTCTTGGGCCGAAACAGGTGCCGGCAACCCGACGGCCGCAATCGCCGCCAACACGGTTCCCCAGATGTACCGATGGCGCATGACCCACATCCCCCATTCACGACATTGACGAGCAACCGGGACAGGCTCCCCAACCTGTTCCGGCCCGGCGCCCAGTTTGAACCGGGACGCCGTTCCCCTGTACGGCCCTTCGCGCCCGCCTTGGATGCAGCGGTCACGGAAAGTCGCGGGGACGATAACGMCCCGCCCGCCACGGTCAAGCATTATTCGCCCGAAATGGCCGTTTCGCCTGGAAAAGTCAGGACTTCCGCGCGCCCCGGCGCGAAGCTAGACGGGCCGCCGGGGCTCCGGCAAACGGCGCCGACCCGCGCGCCGTTGGGTACTGGGTGGACGGCGCAAGCGGGGCACGCAAAAACAGGAGTTCATGGTGCGATTTCTGATCCCGGTCCTTATCGCCCTTACCGCCTTTGCGCCGGCCCGGGCCGATGAGCCGAAGCCAGAGGCCGTGGACGCGGCTCTGGAAGGGGGCCTCAAGACGTTCAAGGTGCCCGGCGCGGCCGTCGCCGTCGTGCGCGGCGACCAGGTGCTCGTTCTGAAGGGCTACGGCCGGCGTCGCGCCGACGCGAACGATCCGGTCACGGCGGACACGGTCTTCCCGCTCGCGTCCTGCACCAAACAGTTCACCACGGCGCTGTTGGCCATGCTGGTGGACGACGGGGCACTCGCCTGGGACGATCCGGTGAAGAAGCACCTGCCCGCGTTCAAGCTCTCCGACCCGAACGCGAACGCGCTCCTGACCGTCCGCGATCTCGTTTCCCACCGCACCGGTCTCGGGGGCCACGACCTGCTCTGGTACCGCGCCCCGTGGGGCCTCGATCACACGCTGAAACAGGTTCCGCTCCTGCCACTCGACTACCCGTTCCGCGGCGGGTACCGGTACTCCAGCATCCCGTTCATGGCCGCCGGCCGGATCGCGGAGGAGTGCGGGAAGGAGAAGTGGGAGAAGCTCGTCCGCGAGCGTCTCTGCGAGCCCCTGGAGATGAAGGGCGTGTACTTCACCACAGCGCAGATCCCCGAGAGCGTCGACCGCGCCCGCGGGCACCGGCTGACGAAGGAGGGTAAGATCGAGCTAATGGCGGTGTACGAAATGAAGGAGCCGAACCCGTCCGGATCGATGAGCGCGACGGCCCGCGACCTCGCCGCGTGGCTCCAGTTCCAGGTGGCGGACGGCGTCGCGCCGAGCGGCAAGCGCCTGGTGTCCACTCAGGCGCTCCTCGAGACGCGTGCGCCGCAGACCATCATGCGCTTGAGCGGAACAGAGAAGGCACTGTTCCCGGAGACGGTGCAGATGAGTTACGCGATGGGCTGGGTGGTGAACGACTACCGCGGGCTGAAGGTGGTCGGCCACGGCGGGCTGATCGACGGGTTCCGCATTCAGATCACCCTCGTGCCGGACAAGGATCTGGGTTTCGCGGTTCTCACCAACTTGCACGACACGCGGATGCCGATGGCCGTCACGAACACGCTCATCGACCTCTACTGCGATCTGCCCGCCAAGGACTGGAACGCGTACTACCGCAAAGTCGAAGTGGACGCCGCGGAGGCGCGAAAAAAAGACCTGGCGGCCCGCGATGCGGCCCGTGACCCGAATGCGAAGTCGTCGCTCCCGCTCGCCGACTACGCCGGCGAGTATACGCACCCGGCTTATGGCACTGCGACCGTTGCGTTCGCGGACGGCAAGCTCGGGGCTCGTTACAGCAGCTTCCGGTACCCGCTGGAGCCATACGAACAGGACGCGTTCCGCATCACGGACGGTTTTTTCGCTGACGAACTCGCCGTGTTTACCGTCAAGGACGGAACGGTGACGGGGTTGAAGCTGTCGGGGATCGAATTCCAGCGGAAGTGACCATCTCGCATAGATGGGTTTCGGCTTTTCGTAGAGTGGGACCCGGCTTTGCGCCGGCCCACCGGCTTTACGGTCGAACGCCACCTTGGGGACGGAACCCATCGCTCGAGTGGGACCCGGCTTTGCGCCGGCCCATCGGGTTCGCGACGCCTTGGTGGGCCGGCGCAAAGCCGGGCCCACCCCACAAAGCTCTTCCGCGCGATTCCAAATTCGGGTTGACCGTCGGCCCGCGGGCCGGTCACAGTACGCGCCGGTTCCTGATGCACCGGAGGCGGCACGATGACGGACGTCAGTACCCACCCCCGCTGGCGGCTATTGGCGGCTCTCGTGCTGGTCGGTGCGGCGGCGCTGTACTTCGTCCGACTCGGGGAGCGGGCGCTCTGGTCGGAGGAGCTGCGCTGGGCCGAGATTCCGCGCGAGATGGCGCACACCGGCGATCTGTTCTGGCCGACCATCAACGCCCGGACGTACTACGACAAGCCGCTCGGCTCGTACTGGTTGGTGCTGGCCGCGGCCCCGCTGACGGGCGGCATTAACGAACTCGCCGCGCGCCTGCCCGCTGCCATTTCCGGTGTACTGTCGGTCGGGTTACTGATCGCTCTTGCCAGACGGTTCGGTGCGGACGGCCGGGTCGCGGCCCTGGCCGGTGCGGTGCTGGCGACCAGTTACGGGTTCGTGTTCTTCTCCCGAACCGCATCGAGCGACGTCGAAACGGTGGCGGGGGTACTCGCCGCCTTGTGGATCGCGTCCGGTCCGGAGGGCCGGTGGCCGGCGGCGCGGACGCTCGGGTTCTGGCTCGTGATGGCCGCCACCTCGCTCACGAAGGGGCTGCTCGGGTTCGCCCTCCCGCTCCTGGTCGTGGGCTGTTACTACACGTTCGCCGTTTCCACCCCCTCCGCACCGGGCGTTCTCGGATGGGTGCGGGCCGCCGTCGCGCGTAACGCGTGGTTGCTCAATGGCTGGACGCTGCTGGCGGTTCCCGTTGCAGTGGCGACGTACTTCGCCCCGTTCGCGGTCTCGGTCTCCCAAACCGGGTCGGACGAGGGGCTCGGGATGGTGTGGCGCGAGAACATCCGTCGGTTCTTCGACGCCCACAATCACCGCGGTCCGGTCTACCTGTACACCTATGTCATTCTGGGGCTACTCGCCCCCTGGTCGCTGCTGCTGCCGGCCGCCCTGGTGCGCGCGCACCGGACCCGTGATCACCTGGATCGCTTCGCGCTCACGTTCTTCTGGGCGGTGTTCGTGTTCTTCACCCTGTCGTCGTCGCGGCGGTCCTACTACCTGCTCCCGGTCCTTCCGGCCGCGGCGCTCCTGGTCGCGCGTGTGGTTCTCGCGGAAACGGCCGAGTTGGGAGTGTGGGCGCGGCGCTTGCGAACCGGCGGGTACGCTCTGACCGCCGCCGGCGCGGTGATCGCCGGGCTGGCCGCCGTCGTACCGCCGTCGGCACTCGGGGCGGGGTGGGCCGAGTCGCCCGGATTGCCGCGGCCGGGGCTCTTCCTGGCCGGATGGCTGGCCGTGGCTGTTTGTATCGGCCTGTCGATCGTCAAGTTCACGCCGGCCCGGATCGGTGTCAGCCTGGTCGCTGTCGCCGCATGGGGAATGGGTTACGCTTACCTCGCGGCCCTACCGGATCTGGAGTCGTACCGCACGACCCGGCCGTTCCTGGCCCACGTCCGGGAGGTGACGGCGGACCGGCCGGCCGATGTGGCGCTGTATCGAACGCGTGAGGCCGTCTGGTACCTCGACCCGGGGGCCGCGCTGGCCGAGTGCGATTCGCCGGAGGAGTTGGCCGCCCGGCTCGAACAGAGGTCGGCCCGTTGGGGGCTTCTGAAAGAACAGGACCTCGGCCCGGTGGCCGGCCGCGTGCGGGTGGTGGCCCGGGAGCCCTGGCACGCCTGGGAAGGAGCCGACGTGGCCGGCAAGAAGATGGTGCTGGTCGAGTTCGTAGCGGGGGCGAATTAGTTCAGGTGCCAACGGCGGGCGCTTGGGTTCTGCGGCCCACTCATGGTGCGAGGGGCACCGCGTCCTGGCGCCCGCTTCCGAACGCGACCCGCGGATTCAGCTCACCAGCGAGAAGAACAGTTCCTCCAGATCGTCTTGTTTGTACAACGTCCGCAGTTCGTCCAGTGTGCCACAGACCACCACCTTGCCTTTGGCCATTACCGCGACGCGGTCGCACAACTTCTCGACCTCGCGCATGATGTGCGTGGAGAAGATGATGGTTTTGCCCCGTTCTCGGAGCAGCCTCACGTTGTCCAGCACCGCCCGCTGAACCAGCACGTCCAGCCCGGCCGTCGGCTCGTCGAAGATCAGTACCGGCGGGTCGTTCACCAGCGCCCGAGCGATCGAGAGCTTTTGTTTCATGCCGGTGCTCAACTGGCCGCCGCGCGCGTTGCGGAAGTCGGTCATCTTGAGCGTGTTGAACAGCTCCTCCATGCGCGGCTGCAACACGTCCGGGTGGATCTGGTTCAACCGGCCGTAATACTCGACCATCTCCCACGCGGTCATCCGGTCGTACACGCCGGTGTTTGCCGATAAAAATCCCACGTGCTGGCGCACCGCGCCGGGCTGTGTCACCACGTCGAAGTCCGCGACGGTGGCGGTGCCGGCGGACGGCGTGAGGACGGTGCAGAGCATCCGGAGCGTGGTCGTCTTGCCGGCGCCGTTCGGGCCGAGCAGCCCGAACACCTCACCCGGCCGGACGGTGAACCGCACCGAATCGACGGCCGTCACCCGCTCGCCGCCCGCGCCGCGGAACCACTTCGACAGGTCGCGCACTTCGATCATCGGTCTGTGGCTTCGTGTTTGGAGGAATGGCGATCCTGCCTGCTCTCTTACTCTTCGCCGTCTACGTAATCTACGCGCCCGTCCCGTTTGCGTCCGATCGCATCGATTTGCCAGTACCGGCCGGAGATCGCGTCGAGGCACGTGAGCCAGCCGCCGCCGTGTGCGTAGGTGTCGATGCAGACGGCGCCGGGGACCACCTTCGGTTGCCCCGTCTTCTGTGACGTGTGCCCGCAGATCACCGTCTTCTTGGAATGGTGCCGCATCGCGTCGCCGAGAAAATCCCAGAACAGCGTGCAGTCCGGCTGCTCGTGCATCTCGAAACCGCACAGCACGCCGGCGTGAACGAAGATGAACCGATCGCTCTCGTGGTAATCGACCAGTTCGTGTTGGAGGAAGTGCCAGTGTTCCGCGGGCACGTCTTCGAAGGTACCGGTGCGGCCGGCGGACGCCCCGTAGGAGCCGAGCGTCTGAACGCCGCCGACGCCGAGCCACATCTTCTTCTCGGCGCGCCCGCCGTGCCGCGCGTCGAGCATCATGATCTCGTGATTGCCGCGCAGGCAGATCACCGGCCGCGCCTTCTTCAGCTCGATGAGGCGGTCGATGACGCCGCGCGAGTCCGGGCCGCGGTCGACGTAATCGCCGAGGGTGACGAGGACGTCGTCCGGTTCGGGCTTCACCCACGCGAGCAGGTCGTCGAGCGGGCCGAGGCAGCCGTGTATGTCGCCGATGGCGAGGACGCGCATGGGAGTCTCCGCGGAGAAGCTTCAGTATAACGCCGGGATGCCGATCATTCTCTTCGACATCGATGGAACGCTCGTCCGCACCGGCGGCGCCGGCAAGGCTGCTATGGAATCTGCACTGGTCGCGCAGTTCGGCGTGGCCGAACTGCGCGACGAGGTGCCGTACAGCGGCCGCACCGACACCGCGATCACCCGCGATCTACTTCGCGTCCACGGCATCGACGAGACGCCCGCGAACCAACAGGCGCTCCGCGATGCGTATCTTGCGCAGTTGCCGGGCCGCTTGGCACAAACGGGCGGAACGGTGTGTCCCGGTGTGCCCGAACTGCTCGCCGCGGTGGCCGGCGCGCCCGGCGTGGTGTTGGGCCTTTTGACCGGCAACGTGCGGGCCGGTGCGCGGACCAAACTCGCCCACTTCGGGCTGTGGGACGTTTTCGCGTGCGGCGGGTTCGGCGACGATCATTTCGACCGCGACGACGTGGCCCGGTCCGCGCTCGCGTCGGTCCACGCGCACGTCGGGCGGGCCGTGGATCCGGCCGAGGTGTGGGTGATCGGTGACACCCCGCTCGACGTGAGCTGTGCGCGGGCGATCGGAGCCAACGCGGTGGCCGTGGCGACCGGCTGGCACTCGATAGACGAACTCGTCGGCCACAAACCGGACCTGATCTTCGACGACCTCTCCGACCATGCGCGCCTGCTGATCGCTTGGGGGCGGTAGTCAGCGCAGGGCGAACCGCATGTGAGCCTGTCGGAACCTGCCGGTCTTGGCGAACCCCGCCCGCCAGGGCGGTGGGTGGCTCCTCCGGCCAACCGCGTGGGAACCGGAAGTTCGGATTGGTCGTGGGCGGAGGCACTCGCCACCCACCGCCCTGGCGGGCGGGGTTCGCCCGCGCGCCCAACGTCTGGGCAGGCGTTGGGGAACGTGCCCTTCAGCTCTTGCCCATCCTTTCCACGTATTTCTCCTCTTTTCGCTCAAGTGTCAACCCACTCGGCCTCGTCTGCCGAAACCAGTTGTGACGGATGCGCCACGGGTCGCGCGGGGCGCGCCATTTCACAGGAGCCTAGGATGACGACTTCGCAGGTAACGGCACGGTCGCTCGCCGTGCTCGCACTGGTGGTCGGGTTCGCCGCCGCCGCCAGCGCGCAGCCGACGGCCGTCACCGCCGAGTGGGCGCTCAAACAGCAGCCGAAGCAGGCCGGGGTGAACGTCAGCACGCCGGCGCCCGATCAGGCGCCGCGGTGCARGGTGMCCCCGAYCCCGAMCCCGAAAGCCCCCGCCACGCCGATGGGCTACCTCGTCAGTGACGGCGACGGTAAGCCGGTGCGGCAGTTCGTCAGCTACGACGGGAAGAACTTTAACATCGTCGCGTTCTACGTGGACGGGGTCGAAGCGTACCGTGAAGTGTACCCGCCGGCCGCGAACGAGCCGTACCAGTTCCGCTGGCTCGGCCCGAACGGCTCCAAGTGGGGGCTCGACCGCAACCGCGACTCCGTCATTGACGAGTGGGTCGTCATCTCGCCGGAAGAGGTGACGCAGGAACTCGTGCGGGCCGTGGCCGCGCGGGACCCGAAGCGCCTCGAGGCGCTGCTCGTGACCAAAGAGAACCTGGCCGTGTTCGGGCTCCCGCCCGCGGACGCGGACGCGCTGAAAGCGCGGACCGCCGGCGCCGCCAAGCGAATGGCGGACACCGCCGAAGCTCTCAAGCTGTCCGACCGCACGAAATGGGTCCACGCCGAGTTCGGGGTGCCGAACACGCGCCCGGCCGATGCGTTCGAGGGCCGCGAAGACTATACCGCACACAAGAACGGCACCGTTCTCGTGGAGGACGGCGGGAAGACCAGCTTCGTCCAGACGGGCGAAATGGTGCAAATCGGCCGCGCGTGGAAACTGATCGACGGGCCGGCCGCCGGCGCCGCCGGGACCGGCGGGACCGAGGGGCCGGTGGTGGAACCGCAAATCAAGGACCTGGTCGATCAACTCAACGCGCTCGATCAGAAGGCGCCCGCCCAGCCGACGGTCGCGGCGCTGGCCGCGTTCAACGCCCAGCGGGCCGATCTGCTGGAGCAGGTCGTCGCGCGGGCGAACGCGAAGGAGACGTGGGTGCGGATGCTGATCGACAGCCACGCGGCCGCCGCCGAGAGCGACAAGCCGGGCAACAAGCACCTGGTCCGCCTGGGGCAGTGGAAGGAAGCGATGACGCGGCCGGAGGGGAACCCCACCGTCGCCGCCTACGCGGCGTTCCGTCTGCTGACGGCCGAGAACAGCGTCGGGCTGTCGGCGGCCAAGGACGAAAAGGAGCTGCGCACCGTTCAGGAGAAGTGGCAGGGCGGGTTGGAAGAGTTCGTGAAGGCGTTCCCGAAGTCGGCCGACGCCCCCGACGCGGTGATGCGGCTCGCGATGGCCTACGAACTGTCCGGCGCGAAGGATTCGGAGCCGAAGGCGAAGCAGTGGCTCGAGTACCTCGTGAAGACGTACCCCGACAGCCGTCCGTATGCGGCGAAGGCGGCCGGCGCGCTGAAGCGGCTCGACAGCGAGGGCAAGCCACTGGAACTGTCCGGTCCGCAGCTCGGTACCGGCCAGCCGTATAACGCGGTCCAGAAGGACAAGATGGTTGTGGTTTATTACTGGGCGAGCTGGAGCCAGTCGCTGCCCGAAGATTCGAAGAAGCTCCAGGCGCTGATGAAAGATTACGGCGCGAAGGGGCTGACGGTCGTGACGGTGAGCCTGGACCACGATGCGAAACAGGCGGCGGACGCGGTGACGCGGGTGGCCCTGCCGGGCACGCACCTGTTCGCGACCGGCGGCCTGGACGCCAGCCCGCTGGCGGCCGCGTATGGCATCATGGCCCCGCCGCACGTGCTGCTTGCGGGTAAGGACGGGAAGATCGTCAACCGCAACGGCCACGTCCCCACGCTCGAAGAGGACGTGAAGAAGCTGCTGGCCGAGAAATAACCTTGTCGTAAGGTCGGCTGGTAAGTCATAAGGTCGAAAGTCGTAAAGTCGAAGACCTCAGGCATGGCGGTCTTCGACTTTACGACTTTCGACTGTTGTGGGGTGACAATGACAACAACGGCGCCCGGTGTTAGAATGCACAACACAGCTCCCGGCGGGCGTTGCTGCGCCGACCGGTGGGGGAGAAGGGGCCGGTAATGAAGTGCCAGCGGTGTCCGAAGCAAGCCACCTTGCACATTACCGAGGTGCTGGGAGAGGACCGCTACGAAGAGGTCCACCTGTGCGAGGACTGCGCCAAGAAGTACCTCGTCGAGCCGCAAAAGAAGGCTGCGGCCAAGGCGGCCGCGGCCGAGGAGACCGCCGAGGCGGAGTCCGCGGTCGCCGGCCCGAGTTGCGGCACGTGCGGCATCTCGTATCTGGAGTTCCGCAACCAGGGGCGCTTCGGTTGCCCGCACGATTACGACGCGTTCAAGGCCGAACTGCTGCCCCTGCTGGAGAGCATCCACGGTGACGTGCGGCACGTGGGCAAGGCGCCGCGCCGCCTGCCCCGCACGCAGGGGGCGGTGGTGGAACTGACCGCCCTGCGGCGCCGCCTCCAGCAGCTCGTGACCGAAGAGAACTATGAAGAGGCGGCCCGCGTCCGCGACCGCATCAAGGAACTCGAAGCCGGTTGACGCCGGAGCGATCAAACTTCAAGCACCAGAATCCCAAACGCCGGACGCGCCGGGGCGCCGTGCGGGGGGCCCGAGCCGAGGGATGTGTTTGGATTTTGGGTGTTGAGATTTGAGTTTCCCGCACAGGTGCGGCATGAAGTGCCAGATCTGCGACAACCCGGCCACTGTTCACTTGACGGAGATCGTGAACAAGAAGAAGCGCGCGCTGCACCTGTGCGAGCAGTGCGCCCGCGAGCGGAACCTGATCGCCGAGCCGCCCGGTCCGCAGCTCGACCTCAAGGCGCTGCTCAACCTGCTCATGAACCCGTTCCCGCACGCGGGGCCGTCCGGCGGTACGGCCGACAACGTGGTGACCCAGGCGGCGACCGATGCGTGTGAGGTGTGCGGCCTCACGCTGGCCGAGTTCAAAGCCGAGGGCCGGCTCGGGTGCTCCCACGACTACGACTCGCTCCGCCTCACCCTGGAGCCGCTGCTCGAGCGCATTCACCGCGCGACGGCGCACTCGGGCAAGGAGCCGAGGGCCGTGCGGGTGCGCGAGTGGAAGCGGCAGATGCAGGCCGCCGCCGCGGCCGAGGACTACGAAGAAGCCGCCCGGCTGCGCGACCTGATCCGCCGGTCGAGCAGTGGGCAGTAGATAGTGGGCAGTGGGCAGTCGAAGACAAAGAAAAAGGCGCCCACTGCGCACTGTCGACTTGGAACTATTTATGAACCTCGACACCCTGCTCCCGCACCTGGGCGAATGGCTCCGCGGCACCGGTCCCGAGTCGGACGTGGTCGTGTCCACGCGCATCCGCCTGGCCCGCAACCTGGCCGACCTGCCGTTCGCCACCCGCGCCACCGCCGCGAACAAGGCCGAAGTCGTGTCCCGCGCCCGGGACGCCGTCGCCAAGGCCGACGCCGGCCACACGCTCGAGTACCTCGACATCCCCGCGCTCCCCGTCCTCGACCGCCAGTTCCTCGTCGAGCGGCAGCTCATCAGCCGCGAGCTGGCCGGCGGACTGGAGGGGCCGCGCGGCGTGGCGTTCGACCCGACCGAGACCGCCAGCGTGATGGTGAACGAGGAGGACCACCTCCGCCTACAGGTGCTCCGGAGCGGGTTCGCGCTGGACGAAGCGTGGCGCGACATCGACCGGCTCGATGACGCACTGGAGGCCCGGCTCAGCTACGCGTTCCACACGCAGTTCGGCTACCTGACCGCGTGCCCCACGAACGTCGGCACCGGGATGCGGGCGAGCGTGATGCTGCACCTGCCGGCGCTCGGCCTGACCAAACAGATCGACAAGGTCTTCCGGGCGCTCCAGAAGATCAACCTCGCGGTCCGCGGGCTGCACGGGGAGGGCTCGCGGGCGTTCGGCGACCTGTACCAGATTTCCAACCACGTCACGCTGGGCAAGAGCGAGACGAAGATCCTCGACGAGATCCGCGAGGTGATCGTCACCATCCTCCAGTACGAGCGCCAGGCGCGGAACGCGCTTCTGAAGGAGCGGCGGCAGGCGGAACACGACCGCGTCGCGCGGGCGATCGGCACCCTCGGCAGCGCGACCATGATCACCGCCGAGGAGACAATGGAACTGCTGTCCGCGGTGCGGCTCGGCATTCCCCTGCCCCTGCTCGACGGCGTCCCCGTGACCGCCGTGAACCAGTTGTTCATTCACACGCAAGCCGCCCACCTCCAGAAGATCGCCGGGCACGCCCTGGACGGCGAGGAACGCAACG
>BFBZ01000005.1_pt669 | contig 11269 bp, 12 predicted proteins | sample 1888401 | NCBI WGS metagenome assembly BFBZ01 (sample SAMD00112614, study PRJDB3348) | symbiont metagenome | host: Chara braunii | reverse complement strand
CGGGGTCGGCGCCGGTGTCGTACTGATCACGGAATTCCTTGAAGGCGGCGGCGATGTCGCCGCGCGCCAGCGATTCAAACAGGTCGATGACGCGGGTGCGGTCGGCGAGACCGAGCATCTGGCGCACATCGTCGGCGCGGACGGTTCCGGCGGCGTGGGCAATCGCCTGATCGAGCAGCGACAACGAATCACGCACCGAGCCTTCGGCCGCGCGCGCGATCGCGGCCAGCGCTTCCGGCTCGATCTCGACCTGTTCCTTGGCCGCGATATTGCCGAGATGCGTCATCAGCACATCCGCATCGACGCGCCGCAGATCGAAGCGCTGGCAGCGCGACAACACCGTCACCGGAACCTTGCGGATTTCGGTGGTGGCGAACACGAACTTGGCGTGCTCCGGCGGCTCCTCCAGCGTCTTGAGGAAGGCGTTGAACGCCTTCTCCGACAGCATGTGGACTTCGTCGATGATGTAGACCTTGTAGCGCGCGCTCGAGGGCGCATAGCGCACGCCGTCGGTGATCTGGCGCACGTCGTCGATGCCGGTATGGGAGGCGGCGTCCATTTCCAGCACGTCGATGTGCCGGCTTTCCATGATGGCCTGGCAGTGCAGGCCCGGCGCCGGCATGTGGATGGTCGGCCCCTTGACCGAACCGTCCGGCAATTCGTAATTCAGCGCCCGCGCCAGGATGCGCGCGGTGGTGGTTTTGCCCACACCGCGGACGCCGGTCAAAATCCAGGCTTGCGGAATGCGCCCGGCCTCGAACGCGTTCGAGACCGTCCGGACCATCGCTTCCTGGCCGATCAGATCCTCGAATGTCGTGGGGCGGTATTTGCGCGCCAGCACCCGATAGCCGCGGCCGGAACCCGATGCGCTCTGGCTGTCCGCCGGGCTGTTCGTATCGGCTCCGGAATGTCCAGCATCAGCCATCGAACGGTCCGCGTATCTCTCTGGTCTCAGCTGCTACAGCGCGCTGCGCTTCGCAGAAAATTTACAGCCTTTTCGGGCGAAGTGGAAACCAGTTCGCCCAAAACAGCTGTTCTGCGGGAATTTAAGTAGGAGACTGACGAGCGACCCGATCCGGTTCTCGTTAGGGCTGCTTCCTTCCGGACCTGACCCGGTTGGCGAGTGGCTCGTCCACCGCCAATCTCCCACCCCTATTTGGGGCCAAATGGGCCGGAAAGCAAGCGCACCACAGCAATATCTGCTAGGCTGCCGGGACGAGATTCACCCTGGGAATCGCATGTCTCCTGCCGCCCCCACCTGGTTGCTCCATTCGCAACTCGAAAAAGACACCATCAATGTCGGCGATCTGCCGCTGAGCCGCGTGCTGGTGATCAAGGACGCCAACTATCCCTGGTTGCTGCTGGTGCCCCGCCGGATCGATGCGATCGAGATCATCGACCTCGACGAGGTCGAGCAGGCGCAACTGATGACCGAAATCACCCGCGTGGCGCGCGTGCTGAAGGAGGTCACGAAATGCGACAAGCTGAACATCGCAGCCCTGGGCAATCTGGTTCCGCAACTCCATATCCATATCATCGCGCGGCGACCCAGCGATGCGGCGTGGCCGCGGCCGGTCTGGGGCGTGGCGCAGGCCCTCAACCACGATCCGCAAGAAGTTGCGGCCTTCATCAGCGCGCTCCGGCGCAAAATCTGGCTCGGCTAACCATCAATGATAACAAACAAGACGTTTCCGGTCGGCTCACCGGGCTTCTCCACTCATCCCATCGATCGTGCGGCTCATCTTCGTGACGACACCGACAAATTGCTGGCTCTGGAAGAGCGCAGCGACGCGCGCGCCTATGTGGTGCATCGCGATTCGCTGCTGATCAGGAAGGATGGCGACAACCCGACCGCGGCGCTGACACTGAAGCAGGCGCGCGATTACGGCGCCAATCCGGGCACCGTGTTCCTTGGCCTGCGCGACGGCAAGCCGGTGTTCGGCATGGGCATTCCCGCCAACGCGGTCGAAGCGCTGATGTCGCGCGGCGATGTCGCCGTGAACGACCTGCGCGGCGCCATCAGCCAGGGCCTGCTGCCGGCCGACGAACTCTCCACCATCGCCATGGCGAAAGCGCTCGTGACATGGCATCAGCGCCATGGCTTCTGCGCCAATTGCGGCCAGCGCAGCGCGATGGCAAGCGGCGGCTGGCGGCGCGATTGCCCCAGTTGCAAGACTCAGCATTTTCCGCGCACCGATCCGGTCGTGATCATGCTGGTGACGCACGGCGACAAGTGCCTGCTCGGCCGGCAGTCGCAATTCCCCGCCGGCATGTGGTCATGCCTCGCCGGCTTCGTCGAGATCGCCGAGACCATCGAAGACGCCGTGCGCCGCGAGGTGCTCGAGGAGGCCAGCGTGCATTGCACGGATGTGACCTACTATCATGCGCAGCCGTGGCCTTATCCCTCGTCGCTGATGATCGGGTGCACGGCGCGGGCCGCCACCACCGACATCGTGGTGGACAAGACTGAGCTGGAAGATGCGCGCTGGTTCGACAAAGCCGATGCCGCCTTGATGCTGAAGCGCGAGCATCCCAGCGGCCTGCTCGGTCCGCATCCCGTAGCCATCGCCTATCACCTGGTCGCGCAATGGGTGAACCAGGCGTAGAGCTCACGATGTCGGCGGTGACAACGGACGCTGGTCGCGCGCGGCGGCGGATTCTCTGCATCGGAATCCCGACGCGCGACATGCTGTTTCACATCTCCGCGCTGCCGTCGCGCGGCCACAAGCTTCCCGCCGATCAGTTCAGCCAGTTCAGCGGCGGCAACGCGACCAATGCGGCCGTCGCGATCGCGCGACTTGGCGGCAAGGCGCGCCTGACCGGACCGATCGGCGAAAATCCGGCGGACACCCAGTTCATCCTCGACCTGCTGGCCGCGGAGGGCATCGAACTGCAGCACCTCGTGCGCGTGCCGGGCGCACAGACGCCGATGTCGACCATCTGGATCGACGCCGGTGGCGAACGCACGCTCGTGATCTACCGCGACCCGAAACTCTGGACCGTCGTGCTGCCGGACACTGACGCCTTGCTCGACGGCATCGATGCCATTTTGACCGAGAGCCGCTGCGCCGATTTCGTCACCGGGATCTGCCGGGAGGCGCGCAGGCGCAGCATTCCGGTGGTGCTTGATGCCGATCGGGTGATGTCGCTGCAGGACGAGATTCTGTCGGTCTCCAGCCATGTCATTTTTTCGGCCGAAGCGCTGAGGGCAACCACCGGCAAGGATGACCTGATCGAATCGCTCACACAGGTCGCCGATCTCACCCCCGCCTTCCTGGCCGTCACCGACGGCGCCCAGGGCACGTTCTGGCTCGACATCCGGCGCCAGCCCCAGCACGTCCCCGCCTATCCGGTCACCCCGGTCGATACGCTGGGGGCCGGGGACGTGTTTCACGGCGCCTTTGCCCTCGCCGTGGCCGAGGGACGCGATCTCCAGCAGGCCATGCGGTTCGGTTCCGCCGCCGCGGCGCTGAAGTGCGCCCGCCATGGTAGCGCCTATGCTGCTCCGCAACGTGCTGAAGTTGAAGCGCTTTTGACGCCGCCAGCAGTTCCCGGCCAAACCTGAACGGGTTCTAAGCTCACGACGCTTGCGCTAGAAGAATTTTCTATATAATAGGTGGATTATCCTCACTATTGGAAAAAAGTTCTTCGCCATGACCGACCTCGCCATTGCCATCGCAGAGACCAACCGCCGTCTCGATGCCATCGACCGCAAGATCCTGACCGTGCTGCAGGACGACGCCTCGCTGTCCGTCGCCGAAATCGGCGACCGGGTCGGCCTGTCGTCCACTCCCTGCTGGAAGCGGATCCAGCGGCTGGAGGCCGAAGGTATCATCCTGCGCCGGGTGGCGCTGGTGGATCAGAACAAGATCGGGCTCGGCATCTCGGTGTTCGTCTCGATCGAGAGCGGCGACCACTCCGACGCCTGGCTGAAGAAATTCGCCGAGGCGGTCAGCGCCATGCCGGAGGTGATGGAATTCTACCGGATGGCCGGTGACGTCGATTACATGCTGCGCGTGGTCGTCGCCGACATGCAGAGCTACGACGTGTTCTACAAGAAGCTGATCAGCGCTGTGCCGCTGAAGAACGTCACGTCGCGCTTCGCCATGGAGAAGATCAAATCGGTCACGGCGCTGCCGGTGCCCCCCGCCAGCGCAGCCTGATCTCCCGACGCAATTAATCGCTTTTACAGAACGATTCTACAGATATAATGAGTTGGATCGATTGATCCGGAATTGCGAGCATGGACTGACACAAGAGGTCAGCCATGAAAGCACATCCGCAACCAGTCGCCCTCACCCCACCGCGCTCGCTTGCGCGCGGTGACCATCATGATCCGGTCCACGCCATCGTCCGGCTTTGGCCCGGCGTGGCTCTGACAGCGGGGATCGCCGCCTTGGCCTTTGCGGCGCACGCCATCCCGCGCTTCGGCATGCTGAGCCCGATGATCCTGTCCATCGTCGCGGGCATCGCGCTCCACAATCTGATCGGCACGCCCGCGCGCGCTAGGGCCGGCGTCACCTTCGCGCTGCGCAAAGTGCTGCGCTTCGCCATCATCCTGCTCGGCCTGCAGCTGACCGCAGCACAGGTGCTGGAGGTCGGCGCCACCGGCGTGGCCGTGATCGCGGCCACACTGATCGCCACCTTCCTGTTCACCACCTGGCTCGGCAACAGGCTCGGTGTCGCGCGCCAACTCACGCAACTGATCGCCGCCGGCACCTCGATCTGCGGCGCGTCGGCGGTGATCGCCGCCAACACCGTGACCAATGCCGATGATGAGGATGTCGCCTACGCGGTGGCCTGTGTGACGGTGTTCGGCTCGATCGCGATGCTGACCTATCCGCTGTTGCCAGGCCTGCTCGCCCTCGATCCGCATGCGTTCGGATTGTGGTCCGGCGCCTCGATCCATGAGATCGCCCAGGTGGTCGCCGCCGCGTTCCAGGACGGTTCTGCGGCCGGTGAATTCGGCACCATCGCCAAGCTGACGCGGGTGATGATGCTGGCGCCCGTGGTGCTGACGCTGGGGCTGATCGCCAAGCGCCGGATGCAGGCCTCGGGCGAGATCCACAGCGGCGGCAAGGTCCCGCTGCCATGGTTCGTATTCGGCTTCGTGGCGCTGGTCGGCTTGAACAGCGTGATTGCCATCCCGCACGCCGACAAGGCCGTCATCGTCAGCGCAACCGGTTTCCTGCTATCGATGGCGCTGGCCGCCATGGGCCTCGAGACCGATATCAGCAAGCTGCGGGCCAAGGGCCTGCGGCCGCTGCTGCTCGGCGCCGCCGCCTTCCTGTTCATCGCCGGTTTCAGCCTGGCGCTGGTCCAGCTCACATCATAGGCCGAACGATGACACTGGAGCAGTTGCGCATCTTCGTGGCCGTCGCCGAGCAGGAGCATGTGACGCGCGCCGCCCAGACCCTCAATCTCACCCAGTCGGCCACCAGCGCGGCGATCGCCGCGCTGGAAGAGCGTTACGCCACCAAACTGTTCGACCGGATTGGCCGCAACATCCGCCTGACCGACGCGGGACGGCTGTTTCTCACCGAAGCCCGCGCCGTGCTGGCGCGGTCGGCCGCCGCCGAAACCGTGCTGGCGGATCTGGCCGGCCTGAAGCGCGGATCGCTGTCGCTCGCCGCCAGCCAGACCGTGGGCAATTACTGGCTGCCGCCGCTGATCCATCGCTATCAGTCGCGCCATCCCGGCATCGCCGTCCGGCTACGGATCGGCAACACAGAGCAAGTGGCGGGCTGGGTTCACGACGGCTCCGCCGATCTCGGCGTCGTCGAAGGCGAGGTCGATGATCCCGCGCTGTCGATTGCGCCTGTCGCCGAGGATGAACTCGTGCTGGTCGGCGATGGAACGCACGGACTGACCGGGCTGCGCACGTTGTCGACGGATGATCTGAAGAGCGCGCCATATCTAAAAAGCCTATCATGGGTGGTGCGCGAGCCCGGCTCCGGCACTCGCGCAATCTTCGAGCGCGTGCTAACCAGCCACGGAATCACGCGCGAGGACATCACCATCACCCTCGAGCTGCCGTCGAACGAAGCCGTGTGCGCGGCCGTCCAGGCCGGCGCCGGCGTCGCCCTGATCTCGCGGCTGGTGGCCGCCGCATCGCTCAAGTCAGGCGCGCTGGTCGAATTGCGCTTTCCGCCACCGCGCCGCCGCTTCTTCATGCTGCGCAACAGGGAGCGTTATGTCACTCGAGCCGAACAGGCGTTCAACGAGTTGATCGCTGAAACGCATCCGCGCGGGAGAGCGCCGGACTGACGGTTCGCGCCGGACACCACGGCGCGTAGCTGGAAACACGTACCCCGGCTTTTACTGGACCTTATTTTTTTTGATCGATCATCTCGCGTGGTGGGTCAGGACGTCGCGCATGGGACGTAAGTTGCCGATCTGGCTGAATGCGAGCGCCTTGCTGCTGGCAAGCTGGACGGCCATCGCCGCGCTTTCGCTGCGGCTGCCGGCCGGCGCCGAGATCGCCGCCGTGGTCTTCCCGCCGTGGTGGAGCGCGCAGCAAACGATATCGGCCACCGCCTCCGCCGGCGCCGCGGTCGTTCGCACCGGCATGCTTCCCGCCATCGTGATCGTGCAACTGACCGGCCCTGACGGGCTGCAGCGGCTGCGCAACGCCGGCATTTGGCTGGCCCTCGACCCGCGGGCGGTCGGCGGCTGTACCCCGCAATGACATTCACACCATGATCCCGAGGCCAGGAGGGCCGACGATGCGCCAGGAAACCGCCGACATGAACGCGCTGCGCGAGACCGCGAGCCGGGCACTGCTGGTGCWGTTGTGGGTGCACGTGCCGCTCGCCGCCGCCATCGGCCTGATGCGGGGCACGGACTGGCTGTGGCCAACCGCGCTGATGGCGCTGCTCGCCATCGCCGCAACCCTGTCCTGGCGCAGCGCCGGCAGCGCGCCGTCGACGCGCCTCACCGTTGCCGTCGCGCTGATGGGCGGTGTCTCCATCTTCGTCTACCAGCTGTCCGGACACCCCTGGCAGCCGGACATGCACATGTATTTCTTCGCCGCGCTGGCGACGCTCGCGGCTTACTGCGACTATCGCCCGATCATCGCCGGGACCGTCGCGGTCGCCCTGCACCACCTGACGCTGAATTTCCTGCTGCCCGCCGCGGTCTATCCCGGCGGCTCCGATCTGGGCCGCGTCGTGCTTCATGCGGTCATTCTCATTGTCGAAGCGGCCGTGCTGATCTGGCTCGCCTTGAAACTCTCGCAGCTGTTCGAGACCGCGGCGGAGAAAACCGCGGAAGCGGACACCGCTCACGCCGAGCAGGACCGCGCCGACGCCCAGCATGAGGCCCAGCGCAAGACCAAGGAGGAGCGCGAAGCCGCGATGCATGCGCTCGCGGCGGAGCTCGAGCACAAGATCGGCCGCATCGTCGAAGCCGTGGCAGTCGCCGCGACCGACATGCAGGCGATGTCCAGATCGATGAGCGGCACCTCCGAGGAGGCGATGCGGCTCGCGACCAGCGTCGCGGCGGCATCGGGCCAGGCTTCCGCCAGCGTAGAAACCGTCGCGACCGCGACGGAAGAACTGACGGCGTCAATCAGCGAAATCGGCCAGCAGGCAGTCCGCTCGACGGAGATCGCCAGCAAGGCCTCGAATGAGGCCGCCCGCACCAACACCATGGTCGAAGGGCTCTCGGCCGGCACCGAGAAGATCGGCGAAGTCGTCACCTTCATCCGCAGCATCGCCAACCAGACCAACATGCTGGCGCTGAACGCGACCATCGAGGCGGCGCGCGCCGGCGAACATGGCCGCGGCTTCGCGGTGGTGGCGAGCGAGGTCAAGGCGCTCGCAAGCCAGACCGCGAAGGCGACGGAGGAGATCTCCACGCAGATCCAAGGCATCCAGACCGCCACCCACGATGCGGTGACTGCGATCCAGGCGATCAGCGTCACCATCCGCGAGATCAACGACATCTCCGGCGCGATCGCCACCGCCGTCAGGGAACAGGACGCCGCGACCCGCGAGATCGCCGTCCATGTCGATCAGGTGGCGCAAGGCAGCAGGAGCGTCAACGCCAACATCATGGGCGTGACCCGCTCATCAGGCGATGTCGACGCCGCGGCGGCGAAACTGCTGGACGCCGCGACCGGGCTGTCGTCGCAGTCGGAACGGCTGCGCACGGAGATCAATGGGTTCGTGCGGACGATCCGGGTGGCGTAGGGGGCGGTAGGACGCAACAGCGAGTCGCTAATTAAAATGAGCGGCGCAGGAATTAGCTGCACCAGGCTTCCCCACCACTTGTGTCATCACCGGGCTTGTCCCGGTGATCTCGCTTAGGGAGGCAGTGCGTCCCTAAGCGGGGTTGTGTCCGCGACTTCGGCGAAGCCGAAGTCGCTGAGGACAAGCCCGGCAACGACAGTGATTAAGGTGATCGTTTCGCAAACGAACTAGGCCGCCTCAGATCTTCTGATTGTACTCGCCGACTTCCGGATGCGTGCGCAGCACCGAGTCCATCGCTTCGAACATGTCGCGCATGCGCTGCTCGGASACCGGGCTTTCCACCACCACGACCAGCTCGGGCTTGTTGGACGAAGCCCGCACCAATCCCCAGCTACCGTCCTCGACGGTGACACGCACGCCGTTCACCGTGACGAGATCACGGATGGCCTGCCCCGCGACCTTGGCGCCCTTGGCCTTGGCGTCCTCGAAATGCTTCACCACCTGCGCGACGATGCCGTACTTGGTTTCGTCCGCGCAGTGCGGCGACATGGTGGGCGACGACCAGGTCTTCGGCAACGCATTCTTCAGGTCCGACATTGTCTTGCCCGGTGCGCGATCGAGCATTTCGCAGATCGCGATCGCCGAGATCAGGCCGTCGTCATAGCCGCGGCCGACCGGCGCGTTGAAGAAGAAGTGGCCGGACTTCTCGAAGCCCGCGAGCGCCTTGAGCTCGTTGGTGCGGCGCTTCATGTAGGAGTGGCCGGTCTTCCAGTAGGTGGCCTTGGCGCCCTGCTTGATCAGCACCGGATCAGTGACGAACAACCCGGTCGACTTCACGTCGACCACGAACTGCGCGTCCTTGTGCAGCGCCGACATGTCGCGCGCCAGCAGCACACCGACCTTGTCGGCGAAGATTTCCTCACCGGTGTCGTCGACCACGCCGCAGCGATCGCCGTCGCCGTCGAAGCCGAGGCCGACGTCGGCCTTGTGCTCCAGCACCGCGTCGCGGATCGCATGCAGCATTTCCATGTCTTCGGGATTGGGATTGTACTTCGGGAAGGTGTGATCGAGTTCGGTGTCCAGCGGAATCACCTCGCAGCCGATCGCCTCCATCACCTTGGGCGCGAAGGCGCCGGCGGTGCCGTTGCCGCAGGCCACCACGACCTTCAGCTTGCGCTTCAGCTTCGGGCGGTTGGTCAGGTCGGCGATGTAGCGATCCGGGAAATTCTCGTGGAATTGATAGGAACCGCCGACCTTGTTCTTGAAATCGGCATTGAGCACGATCTCCTTCAGCCGGTTCATCTCGTCGGGGCCGAAGGTCAGCGGACGGTTGGCGCCCATCTTCACGCCGGTCCAGCCATTGTCGTTGTGGGAGGCGGTGACCATCGCCACGCAGGGCACGTCGAGCTCGAACTGGGCGAAATAGGCCATCGGGGTCACAGCGAGGCCGATGTCGTGGACCTTGCAGCCCGAGGCCAGCAGCCCTGAAATCAGCGCGTACTTGATCGAGGCCGAATAGCCGCGGAAATCATGGCCGGTGACGATTTCCTGCTTCTGGCCGAGTTCGGCGATCAAGGTGCCGAGCCCCATGCCCAGCGCCTGAATCCCCATCAGGTTGATTTCCTTGCTGAACAGCCAGCGCGCATCGTATTCGCGGAACCCGGTGGCCTTCACCATCGGCTCGGATTCATAGGCATAGGTATTCGGGGTCAGCGCGGATTTCGGCTTCGGAAACATCAAGGAGCCTCTTGGGACAAGAATTGATCGTGAAGGCTAGCGGAGGTCGGGACGACTGGAAAGACCTCCGAAAGACTTCGGAGCGATGGGTGGGCGGCAGGGCAAGCTAGGTGTCAATTGCGGCGCAAAGGTAGCAGCCGCCTGGCGAGACGCCGATGAAGCGCATGTGACGGATTTATTCCAGCACCATCTGGCCGTTGGCCATCTCAAAGCGCTTCAGCTTCGAAAGATACGACAGGCCCAGCAGGTTTTCGCTCAGCGCGCCATCGGGCAGCACCAGCGCGTCGACATCGCGCACCACCAGGCCGCCGACATCGACACTGGCCAGGCGCACCCGCGCCGCCTTGACCTGGCCGTTGGCGGTGGTGACGGTGGAGGTGTAGTCGCCGCGCGAGGGACGCATGCCGATCCGCGCGGCATCGTTCTCGGTCAATGCGATCACCGAAGCGCCGGTGTCGACCATGAAGCTGAGGCGCTGGCCGTCGATGCGGCCGTCGGTCTGGAAGTGCCCGCGCTGATCGCGTGGGATGGTAACGGTACGGGCACTGGCCTGAACGACGGGTTGCGGCCGCGCCTGAGACACGGTGACCGGCACGGGCCGGGCCGTCGCCGCCGACGACCATTTGTCGGCCACCTGCGCCATGTAGGTGCCGGCCACGACCAGGATGGCGGCGACGATCATAATGTTACGCATCACGCATACGCCTGTCCAAACACCACGCGGGGCGAACAAACCATGCCCGGCCACAAGGCGGGGCTCATGTCCACCACGAAGGCCTCTATTTTGGCGAAAAGAGTGAGCGAAGCGTTAAAGGGCACCGTCTTTGCGCAGGTAGTCAGGTCCCGCGCGGCTTGGCGCGGCGGGTGGGGGCGGCGGTGGCGGGATCATCCGGCCAGGGATGGCGCGGATAGCGCCCGCGCAGGTCGGCGCGCACGGCCGCATAACTGCCGCGCCAGAACCCCGGCAAATCGCGGGTGACTTGGACCGGCCGGTGCGCCGGGGACAGCAATTCCACCACCAGCGGCACGCGGTCCTGCGCCACCGAGGGATGGCGGTTGAGGCCGAACAGCTCCTGCAGCCGGATCGAAATCTTGGCGCCCTCTTCCGCCTCGTAATCGATCGGAACCATCGACCCGGTCGGCGCCTCGAAGTGGGTCGGCGCTTCGCGATCGAGCCGCGCGCGGTTCTCCCACGGCAACAGCGCCATCACCGCATCGGACAGATCGCCGGCAGAGAGCTGCGCCAGCGAAGTCTTGTCGAACAACGCCGGCACCAGCCATTCCTCGCGCCGCGCCGCGAGCGCGGCATCGGACAGATCCGGCCACTCATCCGGCGCGGC
>BFBZ01002159.1_pt1 | contig 11272 bp, 9 predicted proteins | sample 1888401 | NCBI WGS metagenome assembly BFBZ01 (sample SAMD00112614, study PRJDB3348) | symbiont metagenome | host: Chara braunii | reverse complement strand
CAGTTTTAGAAGCGAACTTCTTCGTCGCCAGCGGCGCGCCGCCCTCGTTGTTGAGGCGTATATAGTCGCCACCTCCGCGAACTGTCAACACCGATCGTCGACCTTTTTTCGATTTCTCGAGAATATCCACACGGGCGGAAATTCGTAAGCCGGAATCCAAGGGGAAAGGCCTCGAAGGCTGAGGCGGCTAAATATGCCCAGAGGCCAGGAAACCTGCGGGATTGCGGCCGATAGCGGCTGGCGCGATACGGAAAAACTGACCCGCCCTGCGCCTGCCGACAGGCAATTGCGACTTATCCACAGGCTGCTTACGCCTGGAGCGAACGTCCATGCGCATCAAAGAGATGAAGATCACCGGGGTCGGCGCCAAGCCGCACCGTCGATCCACGGCGAACTTCGACATTGCCCGGCAGCTTGGTCACCAGCGGCAGGTCGGCGCGGCCGATATCGATGTAGACAAGCTGGACCTCGCCGAGCTGCTCGACATAGTCGACCTTTCCCTCGAACAGGAAATCGGCTCCGGTGACGATGAACAGATCCTCCGGCCGCACGCCGAAGCTGACCTCGGTCCCCTCGGCGGACGCCGGCGTCGCCAGGGGCACGGTGACCCTATTCGCGCCGATATGGCTGATCGCCGTCACCGCGCCGGGGGTCTCGATCCTGGCCGGCACGATGTTCATGGCCGGCGAGCCGATGAACTGGGCAACGAACAGATTGCCGGGTTTCTTGTAGAGATCCATCGGCGTGCCGACCTGTTCGACATAACCGTCCTTCAGCACCACGATACGGTCAGCCAACGTCATCGCCTCGACCTGGTCGTGGGTGACGTAGATCATCGTCGTGTTCGGCATCGATTCCTTGAGCTTGGCGATCTCGATGCGGGTGGCGACGCGAAGCGCCGCGTCGAGATTCGACAGCGGCTCATCAAACAGGAACACCTTGGGATTGCGCACGATGGCGCGGCCGATGGCGACGCGCTGCCGCTGGCCGCCCGACATCGCCTTGGGCAGGCGGTCGAGATACTTGGTCAGCTGCAGGATTTCCGCTGCCTGTTTTACCCTCTGGTCGATTTCGGCCTTGCCGACTTTGGCGATCCGCATGCCGAAGGCCATGTTCTCGTAGACTGTCATATGCGGATAGAGCGCATAGGACTGGAACACCATGGCGATGCCCCGCTTCGACGGAGGCACGTCGTTGACCACCTCGCCGGCGATCCTGAGTTCGCCGGATGTGATTTCCTCAAGTCCTGCAATCGAGCGCAGCAAGGTCGACTTGCCGCAGCCCGAAGGGCCGACAAAGACGATGAACTCGCCCGACCTTATGTCGAGGTCGATGCCATGGAGGATATCGACGCTGCCGTAGGACTTCCTGATTTGCCTGAGGGTCAGATCGGCCATTGTGCTCTCCTCGATTGCATGACGCTGGGCAGGATGCCCGCCTATTTCTTGCGATGCCCAGGCTTCAGCCCGGCCAACAGATTGGTGATCCTGCCGGCCTTGCGGTTATGGATCTCGGCCTCGTTCTTGCGGCGCACGGCGCCGCGGACGAGCTTGGCGCCGAGGTAGCGGAACGGTTCGGGCGGCAGCGACATGCGCCGCTCGATGCCGACAAGGCCGCTGGCACTCCAGCGATCCTTGCGCTCCAGCACGAGGCTGGCCAGGATGCGTCCGGCAATCGGCGTCTGCGCGATGCCGGTTCCGTTGAACCCCATGCCGTAGAAGATGTTGGGATGATCGCGCAGATGATCGAAGACGGGAACGTGTTCGGGCACGCAGTCGATGGGGCCCGACCAGTCATATTCGACCGCCACGCCGCGCAGCGATGGATAGACCCTGTGCAGTTCCCGCACATTGCCTCGGCCATGCTCCGGACTGCGGTTGAAGCTGGCGCCGAAATTCCCGCTGAAGGCCACATTGCCGCTGCCGCGACCGAAGACCACCCTGCCCCCGGTGGTGCGCTGGTAATAAAGGACCTGGGCCTGTGAATCGCAGATCGAGGCGCCGTCGCGCCAGCCAATGCTGTCGAGCAGTTCGGGCACGGCGGCGGTGGCGATGACCTCGCTGGCGACGACGTAGAGATGGCGGCGCAGTTCCGGCAGCGCCGACAGCCATGCATTCGCGGCAAGCACGACCTTTTCCGCCTGCACCATGCCCCGCGCCGTGCGCACCTTGCATGTCTTGCCGGATTCGATGTCGTGGACCGGGCTGCGCTCATGGATGATGACGCCGCGCGCCAAGGCCAGGTTGCGCAATCCGATCGCCAGCTTGGCCGGATGGACCGTGCCCGCATTGGTCTCGACGACGCCGGCATAGGATGCGGATGAACCGGTGCGGCGCTCGATGTCCTCGGCCGTCAGCGGCTTGAACCGGTTCTCGCCCACCGCCGCGCTCATCGCAACGGCGTGTTCCCATGCGCCTTCCTGGGCAATCGAGCTCGCGGTCCACAGCCATCCGTCCAGCCGCAGATCCATGTCGATCGTGCCGTTTTGCTGCAGCGCCTTCAATTCCGCGATCGACGTCACCGTGTCGGCGCAGAGTTGCCGCGCCTCCTCGAGACCGACGACGGTGCCGATCTGGTCGATCTCGGCGAACCAAGAATGCACCTGGCCGCCATTGCGGCCAGACGCTCCTGAACCGCAGAGATCGGCTTCAAGCACGATGACCCGCGTCTCCGGAGCAAGCTCACGGATGCGTAGGGCCGTCCACAGTCCGGTATAGCCGCCGCCGACGATCACTACGTCAGCGCGCTGATTTCCCTGCAATGGCTCGGTTGCCGTGCCTACGCCAATATCTTGCAGCCAGAACGACCGGTCGGACGGAGGCGCCACCGCCGGCTGTCGCAAACGAAGTGTCGCCACGGTCAGGCTCCCTGCGCGTCGGTGATGAAGGCGGCATATTTGGCCGGCAGCCATTCGGGGATGGGACGCGGCTTCTGCGGAAACCCGCCGAGATGCGTGCAGGTCCGCGCCGCCGCAATCGAAGCCTTGTGCAACGCTTCCGAGGCGCGAAGGCCTTCGAAATGGAAGCCGGTCAGGAACGTCGCGATGAAGCTGTCACCGGCGCCACACGTATCCACGACATCGACAAGCGTCGCCGGCGCATGCACGACATTCGTGCCATCGTCGAAATAGGACCCGCGCCGGCCGCAGGTCAGGACCACATGCCGCGCGCCGGCCGCCCTGAGCACGGAAAGCAACGGCTCGACCGGTTGAGTGACATCGTCGGGACCGGAAGCGAACAGCATGGGCACACCGTTGAGCGGCAGCGCCAGATGCTTGGTCGACACGTCGATGCTGAACGGCACGTGATCCGCGACCAGCCGGAGCACGAGATCCTCGTTGGCGTTGGTGCCGAGATGCACCCAGTCAGCCACGGCGATGACCGCATAGTGCTCCGGTGCCGGCATATAGTTCTCACCGACTCCAAAGGATTCGTGCAGGAACTTCCGGTCGCCGGATTCATCGCGGAGCAAGGTGACGGCGGTGTCGCCGGCACGACGTTCGACATCGTCCGGTGACAGACCGACGCCCTCCAGTTCGGCAAGCACCACCTCGCCCTCGGGATCCTGGCCGACGGCGCCGAAGTAACGGGAAGACCAACCATTGCGCCGCCATTGCGCGGCGACGTTCAGGGCGTTTCCACCGACTGTGAGCAGGCCGTTGCTCAGATAGGCGTCGAGGCAATTATCCCCGACAGCGACAAGTTTTGGCTGCGGCATGAAGGTTCCTTTCGGGGATTGCTACTTGCCGATGCCTTCGGACAGGCCACGAATGAAGTAGCGCTGCGCGGCGAAGAACACGATCACGATGGGCAAGGCGGAGATCGTCATGGCGGCGAAGACAACGGCATAGTTGGTCCCATGCGTTGCCATGATCGAGGTGAGGCCGACCGGCAGTGTCTGCACATCGCTGCCGCTCGTGAAGACCATGGCGAACAGATATTCGTTCCAGGCGAACAGCACGTGCAGGATGACGCAGGAGATGATGATCGGTCGGCACAAAGGCAGTGTGATGCGCCAGAAGATCTGCCCCTCGCTGGCGCCGTCCATCGTCGCCGCCTCGTCGAGATCTCCCGGCAGGTCGAGCATGTAGGCACGGATAAGAAAGGTGGTGAACGGCACCCGGAACGCCGTGTACAGAATGATCAGCGCCCAGTAGGTGTTGTAGAGGCCGAGCGCCTGCAGCATCTTCACCAGCGGAATGATCGCCACGGTAGGACTGAGCATCAATCCGCCCAGCACGATGGCGACGACCAGCGGCTTGGCCGGCATCTTCGTTCGGGTCAGGCCGAAAGCCGTCCAGGCACTGATGAGCACGGTGCATATGGCCGAGGCGACGGTGACCAGGACGGAGACGGTCACATAGCCACGCACGCCCTGGTTCCAGGCCTGCACATAATTGTTCCATGACCAATGGGCAGGCAAGGCGAAGGGGTCGCCGAAGATCTGCGCATTGTCCTTGAAACCGCTGAGCGCCATCCAGATCAACGGATAGATGACGACGACGCCGAGGCAGACCAGGAACGAATAGAGGAGCGTCCTGGCGATGACGGACCAGACATTGACGTGCCGGGCACGCCCGACAGCAACCGTGGCGCTCATAGCTGCACCCGGCGGCGCTTCGTGTACCAGAGCTGTGCCGCGCCGGTGAGCATGGTCAGGACGAAGATGACGGCGGCAATCGCGGCACCATAGCCAAAATTGTCCTCGATGAAGGCCTTCTGGTAGAGCCATGTGCCCAGCACCTGGCTGCTGTTGTTAGGCCCGCCCGCGGTCATGACCATGACCTCGTTGAACACCTGGAATGCGCCGGTGATGGTGATGATGATCATCAACCCGGTCATTTCCCGGGTCAGCGGAAAGGTGATGCTCCACAGCCGCCGAAGCGGGCCGGCGCCGTCCATCGTGGCGGCGTCATAGAGGTCGCGCGGAATTTTCTGGATGGCGATGGCAAACAGCAGCGTCGAATAGCCGAAACCCTGCCATTGGCTCATGGCGATGATGGCGTAGATGGCGGTGTGCTCGTTGCCGAGCCAGGGCATGACAAACTGGCTGAGGCCAACGCGGCTCAGCACCGCATCGAGCAAGCCGATCTGCGGCTGGTAGATGAAATAGAACAGCAAGCCGGTCACCGTGATAGAGATGGCTGACGGCACGAAATAGACGGCGCGCCACAGACGACGCCAGCGTTCGCTCCGCAGATCCTCGATGATGGCCGCCAGCAGGAAGGCACCGAAGACCTGGAAGACGACGGAGATGATGGCGTAGAGACAGTTGTTCCAGAGCGCGAGCAGCACGATGGGGTCATGCAGAAGCCGGTCATAATTGGCGAGACCGACATTGGTGACCTCGCCCGTATAGATGTCCTGGTCGGTGGTGCTGACGATGAAATTGTCGACGATCGGATAGTAGACGAACCAGCCGATGAGAATCAGCGCGATCGCCGCCCACCGGAACGACAACAGATTGCCGAAGCGGGCCCGCAGGCTTTTTGGCCTTTGCGGCCTCGCGACGCCGCGAAGCACGGCGCCGCTTTCCATTGTGTCCGATGCTCTGGCCATTGTCTGCTTTATTTGGCTGCGGATGCGGCCTTGCGCACCTCGTCCATCACTTGCTCAGGCGTCATCGAGCCGCCTGCCAGCGCCTGCAGGCTGGACAGCCAGACGGCGGCGACTCGCGGCGGGTTGGCCGTGTCCAACCAGGGCATGAGGKACGAGGCCACATTGATGTCCTTGAGGCCATCGACCACAGCCGCGCTCATATTCTTTTCCGAGGCGCCGCCGATGGTGGCGCTCGGCTGGCCATAGGGTGGCGCCGACAGGACCTGCGCGTTTTCCTTGGAAGTCACGAACTTCATGAAATCGATCGCCAGCGGGATATTTTTCGACGCTGCATTGATCATGTAACCCTCCGGCGCGCCTTCGATCGACTTGGGGTCACCCTTGGCGCCTTCAGGCACGGGCAGTCTGAAAAAGCCGAAATCGGCAGGCTTCAGCGCCGAATCCGGCGTGGCGGCCTGATCGAACTCGATGATCTCCTGATAGTACATGGCCGACTGGGCGTTGGTGAAGGCCTGGAGAGCCGAGGCGTAGGACGTGCCGTTGACGCCGGCGCCATCGGTGCAGCGCTCGACAAGCTGACTGAACTGCTTGAGCGCCGCGACATAGCCCGGATCGGTGTATTCGGCCGTGGCCGGATCGAAATCGCGTTCCAGCGTTGCCTGCGGCACGTTGTAGGCGAGCAACTGGCCCGCAAAGTGGATCGCCGGCCAGGCCTCCTTGTTGCCGAACGAAATCGGGGTCGCACCGGACTTGCGGATGGCGTCGCAGCTGGTCAGCAAGTCCTCGAATGTGGCCGGCGCCTTCAGGCCGAGCTTGGCGAAGATCTGCTTGTTGTAGCCCATGAACTTGGCGTCCTGATAAAGCGGAATGCCATAGAACTTGCCATTGTATTCGAACGCCTTGACGGCTGCCGGAGAGAGCGTCTTGCCCCAGTCGGTGTCAGGACCAATGACCGCGCTCAGATCGACGGCGCGATTGCCGCGCACGAAGTTCCCGCCCCAGCTGCCTGTCCAGGAGAAATAGACATCGGGCAGCGAGTTCGAAGCGACCAGCGTCTTCGTCTTGCCCTTCACGCTGTCGTCGCTCTCCTGGATGAGTTCGACCTTCACGCCCGGATGGAGCTTCTCATAGTCTTGCGCCAGGTTGACGAAATAGGGCGACAGCTGCTGCAATCCGAACTTGGTCAGGATCGACAGCGTGCCGCTATATTCCACCTTGGCGTTGGGGTCGGCCGCAACCGCCGCCGAAGCGGCGAAACTGCCTGTTATCGACAATCCCAATGATGATACCGCGGCCACTGTGACCGCCACGACTTGCAGCGAACGTTTCATAAGCAGCTCCTTCAGAGGTTGAGAGGGGATCAATATTCAACGCGTTTGTAGTAGCGACGTGTCGTGAGTGGGTGATTGCGCAGCACTTCGAGATGCGCGCTCAGCCGCTCGAGCAAGGTGGCGAGCAGTACCGGCGAGATCATGCCGCGCACCTGCTCGGAGATGCCGGGCAGCTTGACCGAGGCGGCATCCAGCGTGCGGACGCGGTCCGTGTAGCGTTTGGCGAAATTCTCGACCCGGTCGGCCAGGGGCCGAAGCGCATCCTCGCCCTTGAACACGAAGACGCTGACGCCCGGCTCGACGAGCTCGAGCGTGCCGTGGAAGAAATCGGCGGCATGCACCGGGCGGGTCCGGATCCACTGCATCTCTTCCAGGATGCACATGCCGTAATAGTTGGCCTCCGGCCATGCCGAGCCGGCCCCGGTGAAGATGTGATAGGTCTCGTCCTTGATGGTCGCGGCCAGTTCGGCAGCCTTGCCCTCGAAGGCGGCCTTCGCATCGGCGAGCAGGCCCGGCAGCAGCTTGAGTTCGGCGACCGCCGCGTCGAAACCGTCATATTCGCCACGCTCGGCCAGCAGGGCGAGCACAATCAGCAGCGTCTGCAGGTAGAATGATTCCGAGGACGTGTCGTCCTCGGCGAAATTCGTGAAATTGTGATCGGCTTCCTGCGCGATCGGCGTATCCGAATGGCCGGTGAGCGAGATGGTGCGCACGCCCCGCTTCTTCAGGAATGCCATGAGTTCGACGCCTTCCTTGGTCGTGCCCGACAGCGACGGGATGACGACCACGGCCTTGTCGTCGAGACCGGCCGGCGGATCGAGCACGACCTGAGCCGGATATTCAGCGCTCACCGGGAATGTGGAGTAGCGTTTCGCCAGTTCGATCGCCGGAAGCGTGAGAAGCTGCACGCCCCCGGTTCCCATGAAGAACAACCGCTCGACGCCTTCCGCAAGCAGTGTGCGCATCAGCGAGCGCGCCTCGTCGGCGATGGCAACGGCCCCACCCTGGATCCTTACGAAGCGATCCCTATCGAAATTCAGCATGTCGTTCTTCCCTTACTCGGATGCGGCAGAGCCTCTGCCAGGGCGCAAGCGTCGATGCGCCGTCTAACCCGCTTTTTGATCAATCGCGATGGATGTGAGATCGATCTCACATCCGGATAATGGACATGCAATTTCGCGGTTGGCAAGTGCCCTGGTGATGATTTTTTTCGAACCGAAAGGAACCGGCCGCTATCAGCGCCTGCTGAACAGGGCAACCGAGCCACGCACGATCAGGCGCGTCGGGAACCTCGTGTGCCTCGGCGCCATCTTCTTGCCGGCTAACCGTTCCAGCAGGAGCTTGGCGGCCAGCGGCCCGATCTCCGAGATGGGCTGGGCCACGACCGTGATCTGCGGATCGGTGAAGGTGGCGAGGTTGAAATCGTCGAAGCCGACCAAGGAGACGTCATGCGGAATGGACAGTCCCATCGAGCGCAGACCGAGAAGCGCGCCCTGGGTCATCAGGCTGTCCACGGTGAACAGAGCGCTTGGGCGATTGCGGCGGCTGAACAGCCGTATCGTGGCGTCGATGGCATGCTCGACCGTCGAGCGCGACACGCTGATCAGTGATTCGTCGAGTGCGATGCCGTGCGATTGCAGAGAATTCTGGTAGCCGGCGAGACGTTCCTGCGCGGTGAAGATGCGTGATTCGTCGCGCAGCAGACCGATTCGGGTGTGGCCATTGGCTATGAGGTAATCGACGGCTTCACGCGCGCCGCCCTCATTGTCGACGACCACGCTGTCGCATTGCAGGTCCTTGATGACACGATCGATCAGCACGATCGGCGATCCTTCGCGCGCCAGTTCCAGTATGTGCTCGCTGTCGGTCGCCGAGGTCGGCGCCAGGATGAAGCCGCGGATGCTGAGCGCGCGCAGGCTCTCCAGCAATTCCTTTTCCTGCTCGACATTCTCCTCGCTGCTGGCGATCAGCAGATTATGGCGGTGCTTGCGCAGCTCGACCTCGATGTCATGAGCGATTCGGGCAAAGAAGGGATTCTGGATATCGCCCGGCACAAAGCCGACGATCGGCAATTGTCCGCTGCGAAGCGCCTGCGCAACGAGGTTTCCCCGATAGCCTAGCCTTTCGGCGGCCTCCATCACGCGAAGCGCCGTCTCGTCGCCGACATATCCGTAGCTGTTGAGCGCCCGCGCCGCCGTGGCGCGCGACACATTGGCAGCGGCGGCAACGTCCTTGAGGGTGATCCCTTTCTGCGTCACGGCTCTCTATCCTTTCGCGACCTTCGACATTGTGTCAGACCGCTTTATCCGGCTCGGCGCTGCCGGCGCTGTTGTGCGGCATATCCGCAGATTCTCAAACTGCCAAGAGCGCCTTGTGCCTGCGCATGCCGGCCCCCCTCGCTACCGGAGCGCATCATGGGCCGGATGATTCTGCGAATCATGCGATGAGCCCAAAACCGTGGATCCTCCGTTGTTGAGTTGACGTGAGCTCAGGCAATGATATCGGCGATGAGAGCAGCCAAGGGTTGTTCATCGCCGGCGAAACTCGCGATCATCGCATCCAGCACCCGATACCGGCCCAAGACATCGTCATCGAACGCGAAGCCCGCATGCTCGGCGAGCACAGCCAGGAAGGTGAGTTGGGTCCGCCCATTCCCCTCGCGAAACGGATGCACCGCGTTGATTTCCGCGAGCACATGTGCGGCATGCACTGAGAAGGCCCGTGGCGACAGTCCAATGAGGTAGTTGGCCGCCGCGAGGTCGTGGAAAATCCGATTCATCTCGGCATCGATGTACTCGGGATAGCAAAACCAGTTGCCGCCCTTCCCGATTCGGATTGCCCTCACCTCGCCGGCCCAATCATAGACATCCTGGAACAGATGATGGTGGATCGCGCGGTAGTGGGCATAATCGAGCGCACCGCTCGCAATCGGTTCATCGGCGCGAATCAGGAAGAGCGCAAGTTCGACCTCATCGAGATCGGCCTGGTTCTGGATACCAAGCTTGTTGCGAAGAACCGTAGTGCCTGGGTAGCAGAGCGGGTCAGCCTCGGCTGCATATACCACGCGGCCGGCCTATTTGCTGGAAATCTGCTCTTTGACCAGCGTGCGCCGTTCGTCGCCACTGAGCCCGCGCTCACGGCTTTCATCAAGAATCGCCGCCATGCGCGGAGACAACTTCATGCCCTCGACCGCGCTGATTCTCTCACCCTTGCGGCGGCTCAGGACGAACTCTCCCGTTTGGGTTGCCCTGGCGATGTCGGTGGCTTTCTTCATAGGCCGAGATTATCACGTCTACCGATTCCGGAGCAAAGGAAATTGAGGCCGTCGGATTGGCGATGGTGCTTGGGTGGGTGGTTGATCAGCAGGCATGGAGGCTCGCCTCATCACGGCGTCCGCAGGCTCAAACAAAAATAGCCCGGTTTGAACCGGGCTATCTTGAATTTGGTTGCGGGGACAGGATTTGAACCTGTGACCTTCAGGTTATGAGCCTGACGAGCTACCGGGCTGCTCCACCCCGCGCCACCTCTGCCAATCGCGCAGCGATTTGGCATCTATACCCTGCCAATCGCGCAGCGATTTGGCGTTGTGTTGTCCTTCCAATGGAAAGGGCCGCTTTTGGCGGCCCGTGGTTCCCGTTGGCGGGCCTAGAGTTTGCAATGAGAAGATTGTGTAACGTGCATTTAGCAGACCTGGCAGCGACCTACTCTCCCGCGTCTTGAGACGAAGTACCATCAGCGCTGGAGCGTTTCACGGCCGAGTTCGGAATGGGATCGGGTGCAGCCGCTCCGCCATAACCACCAGGTCGGCAAAACGCACGTTGTTCGAGAAGCTTTTGAGCGAAGGCTGCGAGGATGGGGATAGGCTGAGCCTATCTTGTGCTTTCTCGGAGCTGTTTCGCTGGTCTTTGTGTGCTTTTTCACGCCTCCTTTTTGGAGGTGGTGAGTATAAGGAATGAGAACGATCAAGCCGATCGAACTATTAGTACCGGTAAGCTTCAAGCGTTGCCGCTCTTCCACACCCGGCCTATCAACGTGGTCGTCTTCCACGGTTCTCAGGGAATACTCGTTTTAAGGTGGGTTTCCCGCTTAGATGCCTTCAGCGGTTATCCCGTCCGGATATAGCTACCCTGCTATGCGGCTGGCGCCACAACAGGTCCACCAGAGATCCGTCCATCCCGGTCCTCTCGTACTAGGGACAGATCCTTTCAATATTCCTACACCCACGGCAGATAGGGACCGAACTGTCTCACGACGTTCTGAACCCAACTCACGTACCGCTTTAAATGGCGAACAGCCATACCCTTGGGACCTGCTCCAGCCCCAGGATGCGATGAGTCGACATCGAGGTGCCAAACAACCCCGTCGATATGGACTCTTGGGGGT
>BFBZ01000026.1_pt17 | contig 11272 bp, 12 predicted proteins | sample 1888401 | NCBI WGS metagenome assembly BFBZ01 (sample SAMD00112614, study PRJDB3348) | symbiont metagenome | host: Chara braunii | reverse complement strand
CCTTCCTCAAGGCGATGGAGTTCTCAACCCTCACCCGCCGCGTCGCCGACTACGCGCAGATCGACCCGGCCAATGTCGATGCCGATCCCGGCAACAAGAGCGGCGCCAGCGTGTTCTCGCCGCTGCCGCCGTCGGATGTCACGCCGGCGCCGGGAGATGCACCGTCAGCTGCCGCGCCCGTGGGTGCGCCCGCCAGGGAGCGCGCCAAGCCGACCGGCGCGCGCGACGACAAGAACTCCAGCCTGAAGGGCACGCCGGCAATTCTGGCCGAGGCCCGTGGCGAAGCGATCCGCAAGACCGGCTTCGATCGCAAGGCGTACCAGACAATCGGCAATCTCGACCAGCTCAACGCCTTTATCGCCCGCGCGCACGACAGCGGCTATCTCGCGATCGAGGCGATGTCGGAATCGATCGACCCGATGCAGGCCGAACTCGCGGGACTGGCGCTCGCCATGGCGCCCAACGATGCCTGCTATGTGCCGCTCGGCCACCGAGAGGCCGGCGGCGGCGCGGGCCTGTTCGATGCCGGCCTCGCGCCCGGCCAAATCAAGACCACCGATGTGCTGAAAGCGCTGAAGCCGCTGCTGGAGTCCACCGGCATCCAGAAGGTCGGCTTCAACGTCAAGTTCACCGCGGTGACGCTGGCGCAGCACGGCGTCACCCTGCGCAACATCGACGACGCGCAGCTGATGTCCTACGCGCTCGATGCGGGCCGCGGCTCGCACGCGCTGGAACAGCTCGCCGAACGCTGGTTCGGCCATGCCGTCGTCAACTATGGCGGCCTCGTCGGCAGCGGCAAGGGCAAGCTGACCTTCGATCAGGTCATGATCGACAAGGCGACCGAATACGCCGCCGAAAGCGCCGACGTGATCCTGCGGCTGTGGCGTGTGCTGAAGCCGCGCCTCGTCGCCGAGCGGATGACGACGGTCTACGAGACGCTGGAGCGGCCACTGGTGTCGGTGCTGGCGCGGATGGAGCGGCGCGGCATCTCGATCGATCGCCAGGTGCTCTCGCGCCTCTCGGGCGATTTCGCCCAGACCGCAGCGCGGGTCGAGGCCGAGATCCAGGAGATCGCCGGCGAGCCGGTCAATGTCGGCAGCCCCAAACAAATCGGCGACATCATCTTCGGCAAGATGGGATTGCCGGGCGGCACCAAGACCAAGACCGGCGCCTGGTCGACCACCGCGCAGGTGCTCGACGATCTCGCCGAGCAGGGCCACGAATTCCCGAAGAAGATCCTGGAGTGGCGCCAGGTCTCGAAGCTGAAATCGACCTACACCCTGTCTCTTATACACATCTAGATGTGTATAAGAGACAGGTGCTGCAAGAGGCGATCGAGAAGGGATCGAAGGACAATTATTTCCCTGTGATCGCCAAGCATATCGAGGGGGCGTAGGTCTCGCACCGTCGTCATTCCGGGGCTCGCGCAGCGAGAGCCCGGAATCCATTGAGCCGCATGTTCCGCCGATGAATGGATTCCGGGCTCGTGCTTCGCACGCCCCGGAATGACGATGAGAGGCCGCAGCCCCCACATTGCTCCGAGAGCAATTCCAGCATGGCCGCACGGCGGATGGCACGTTAGAAGTGTATGCATCCCCTCGCGAGACCCATCATGCCCCACACATCCGCTTTGCTCGGCTTTGCGCTCGTCTCGCTTGGCATGGTGCTGACGCCGGGTCCGAACATGATCTATCTGATCTCGCGCTCGATCACGCAGGGGCCGGCCGCGGGCATCGTTTCGCTTGGCGGCGTGGCGCTCGGCTTCGTGTTCTACATGCTGTGCGCGGCGTTCGGCATCACCGCGCTGCTGTTTGCGATCCCCTACGCCTATGACGCGCTGCGCTTCGCCGGCGCGGCCTATCTGCTGTGGCTGGCGTGGCAGGCCGTGAAGCCCGGCGGGCGCTCGCCGTTCCAGGTCAAGACGCTGAAGGTCGACGGCCCGCGCAAACTGTTCGCGATGGGCTTCGTCACCAATCTCCTGAATCCGAAGATCGCGATGCTCTATCTGGCGCTGCTGCCGCAGTTCATCGATCCCGCCGGCGGCAGCGTGCTGACGCAGTCGCTCGCGCTCGGCTCGATCCAGATCGCGATCAGCGTCAGCGTCAATGCGATGATCGCGCTCGCGGCCGGCTCGATCGCGGTGTTCCTCGGCACCCGCCCGACCTGGCTGCTGGTGCAGCGCTGGCTGATGGGCACGGTGCTCACGGGGCTGGCCGTGAAGATGGCGCTCGAGGCGCGCAAGGCGTAAGCACAACTCGTCATGCGCGGGCTTGACCCGCGCATCCATCGCCTGCGTATGCAGGCGCCGACGCGTCATTCGCGAAGAGGATGGATTGCCGGGTCAAGCCCGGCAATGACGACCTCCCTTCAATCCAGCTTCGCCTCCATGCCCCGCTTGGTCGCGGGGCGGGCCATCAGCGCCTCGTACCAGCGCTTGACGTTGGGGAAGTCTGATAGCTCGACCTTGTGGCGCGGATGGCGCCAGGCCCAGCCGAGGATGGCGAAATCGGCAACCGAGAGATCGCCGGCGACGAAATCGCGGCCGTCCAGCCTGCGGTCCAGCACGCCGTAGAGCCGCCGCGTCTCGGCCATGTAGCGCTTCAGGCCGTAGGCGCGGTCCTGCTCGTTCTCCAGCGCGATGAAATGGTGCACCTGGCCCGGCATCGGGCCGAACCCGCCCATCTGCCACATCAGCCACTCATAGACCGGAATCCGTTCCGCCAGCGGCTTCGGCAGGAACTTGCCGGTCTTCTCGCCGAGATAGAGCAGGATCGCGCCGGACTCGAAGATGCTGACCGGCTTGCCGCCGGGGCCGTCGGGATCGACGATGGCCGGGATCTTGTTGTTGGGGCTGATCGCGAGGAAGGCGGGCGCCATCTGCTCGCCCTTGCTGATGTTCACCGGGATCACCTTGTAGGGCAGCCCCATTTCTTCCAGCGCGACCGAGATCTTGCGGCCGTTGGGCGTGTTCCAGGTGTGCAGCTCGATGGTCATTTCCGCTTCCCTCGCAACTATTTGGCGCCTGCTTTAGGGGGAACCGGAAGGCGGCACAACCCGCGCTTTCCGCAAGCGCGCCCGCGGAAATCGTGGCGTGGGCACTGTTGACGGCCCGATTTCCGCGCTGGAATGTGCCGGTCACCGCCGATAGATTGCCGGCCGCCTCAAACCCTCAAGGGAAAAAGCCTTTGTCCAAATCAGCCTCCCGCGCCCGCCTCGCCGAGATCATCCGCAAGCGCTCGTTCGGCCGCGGCGAGATCACCCTGGCGTCGGGCCGCAAGAGCGACTTCTATTTCAACCTGAAGCCGACGATGCTCGATCCGGAGGGCGCGGCGCTGCTCGCCGAGCTGACCTATGAGGCGCTGAAGGACGACAAGCTCGATCTCGTCGGCGGACTGGAGATGGGCGCGGTGCCGCTCGCCGGCGCGATCGCGCAGCTCTCCTGGCTGAAGGGCCACCCGATCGCCGCCTTCTTCGTGCGCAAGAAGCCGAAGGAGCACGGCGCGCGGTTGTCGGTCGAAGGGCTCGCCAAGGGCGAGACGCTGGTGGGCAAGCGGATCGTGATCGTCGAGGACGTCACCACGACAGGTGGCTCGGCGCTGAAGGCGGCGGAAGCCGTGCGCGAGGCCGGCGGCGAGATCGCACTGGTCTTCACCATGGTCGATCGCGAGGAAGGCGCGACCGAGACCTTTGCCGAAGCCGGATTGCAATTCCGCGCGCTGTACAAGGCGGCGGAGTTCCTGAAGGACTGAGTCTCGCGTGTCCCGGACGCGGTGCAGCGCGTAGCGATGCGCCGCAGAGCCGGGGCACGAGAGCATGTGCCGCTCGTCGTTTCTTGTGACGCCGTCACGCTCAATCAATCGCTCGTTTACCATCCCGCCGTAAGGTGAATCCGCCGGGGCACCGTGTCGCCGCGGCGTGGCGCGTCGGGTGGAGTTGGCGTTGCGTACAGAGTTGAATGATCGGCGCATGCGGCGCCGCGTGATGCTTGCCGCCGCAGCGTTTGCGGGTTCCGTCCTGGTCGTGCCCGCGCCCGTCTCGGCCGAAGGGCTGTTCGACTTCTTCTTTGGCGGTTCCCAGAAGCAGCAGGGCCGGCAGGCTCCGCCGCAAGCCAATTTCTTCGCCGATCCGTTCGGTCTCAACCAGCAGCCGGAACGGCCGACGTCCGCACCAAGCTCCGCACCGCGGGTGGCCGGTTCCGGACCGGCCTATTGCGTGCGCAGTTGCGACGGCAAATATTTTCCGCTGACCATGCGCGGCAACGCGACGCCGGCGCAGCTCTGCCAGGCGTTCTGCCCCGCGAGCGCGACCAAGGTGTACTACGGCAGTCATATCGACAGTTCCGCATCGAGCACCGGCGAGCGTTATGCCGACAGCGAAAACGCCTTCGCCTATCGCAAGGCGCTGCGTGCCGACTGCACCTGCAACGGCCGCGACCCGGCGGGGCTTGCGCCGGTCGATCTCGCGCTCGATGCCTCGCTGAAGGCGGGCGATGTGATCGCGACCACCGACGGCCTCGTCGCCTATACCGGCATCCGCGTCGGCAACGAGCAGTCGTTCGACTTCACGCCGGTCGCGTCCTATCCGGGGTTGACCGCGGCAGTGCGCGCGCGGCTCGGTGAAATGAAGGTCGCGCCGGTCAGCGCCGAGCTCGCAAGCGATGCGCCGCTGCCGGAAACCAGCCGCGACGTCGCGCCGTCGTCCGTTGTGCCGAAGAGCAATGCGGCAAAGTCGGGCAAGCGGGCCGACGCGAACTGACGGCGCAAGCCGTCAGCAGCATCAGCGCGCCACGATCACGCCGATCACGTTCGGCGCCGCCAGGTATTTCTCCTCGATCGCGGCGCGCGCGGCAGCACGGTTCTCCGGATTAAGGATGCCGCGCTTCTCGGCCAGGATCATCCAGCAATAGCCCCACCAATCCGTCAGCATGCCGTGATCGTCGACCAGGTCGTAGCCCTGCTCGGCCGCGAACAGGCGCGCATGCGCTTCATCGAGCGAGTCGAGCCAGGCGTGGTCCTCAAGCGAGAACAGATCGTCGCTGAAATCATCCGTGGTGTAGCCCCAGATCGACATGCAGACCGCGTTGAACTCACGATCGAGCTGGTCGTCATCGATCGCCTGGCGGCGCGAAGCCAAATGCAGCCGCGACAGCGAGCGGGCGAAATCCGCGATCCGGGTGAGGGCGAACTGATCGAAGGCGATGGTGGACATGTAGTCCTCGCAGAAGCTGGGAGACCCTAGATATTGTATCGGCACAGCGCCGAATCATAATGATATATCAAAGACTTGCTAAAGTGTTCTTAATTTGTTCTGGTTGGTTTATCGATCGCTTTTGAACGTCGCCCCGGCGAAGGCCGGGGCCCATAACCACCGCTATCCGACATCTCACATGATCGGTGCCGCGAAATGAACGCCACAGCTTATTACGTTTACATTCTCGCGAGCCGCCGCCATGGGACGCTCTACATCGGTGTCAGCAACGATCTCCGCAATCGGCTCACGCTGCATCGCTCCGGACGCGGCTCACAATTCGTCAAGAAGTACGGCGTCACGCGACTGGTTTACGTCGAGACGTACGCTTCCCCGCAGGAAGCAATCGCGCGGGAAAAAGCCCTGAAGGAATGGCGCCGCGACTGGAAGATTCGCCTAATCGAGCAAGACAATCCGGAATGGAACGACCTGTCCCACCTACTGTGAGGACTGTGGTTATGGGCCCCGGCCTTCGCCGGGGCGACGAATTGCGATGACTGTCTTCTTCATGAAAAGCAGCCGTCATGACATTCGCGCCGCCACCCCCCAAAGCAATGCGGGCCGCTGACAATGTCAGCGGCCCGTCGAAAAATTGCTTCGGAATGAAATGCGTCGGAATTAAAAAGTGCCTGCCCCATTCGCGACAGCTAGGTTTGTAAAGAACTCGTTAAGTCTTGGAAATCCGTATCACCACGGTGTTCCCGAGCATGTTTCAACGCGTTGCGCGATCGTTCAATTCGCTGCCGACAGCAGCTTGTCGCCGCACGCGTTCGCATCAAATTTGCCACCGCATTGTCGCTTGATGGCGGCGCAGCGTGCGGCGGCTGAGGCGTTCTGCGGAACGCTGAAGGCACAGCTCATCCCGTCGGCGCTGCGGCCGGTCTTGCCGGCGGCAAACGCTGCGCTGGTGGCGGTGATGCAGATCACGAACAGGGCCGCGGCGGCGATCTCGATCAGCAGTCTCATCACGGTTGCTCCGCTAAAACTGTCGCAAAATCTCGGCGTTCGCAGCCGATCATAGCACCGCGAGCGACAGGTCCGAATGCCCGAAATCGGCCCGGTCCTTGCATAAAATCACGGCAAGCGCGGTGCGTAATGGCTCTCGACGGTTTCGATTGCAGCGCAACGCGCGTATCATTGCGTGAGTTTGAACGGCGGGGATTGGCGCGTTGCAGGAACAAACAAACTATCCGGCCTTGAATCAGCCGGTTGACGAGCTGGCACTGACCGAGATCAAGGGCGCGATCCTGGCCAAGCTCCGGCTTGCGATCGGCAAGGACGCCACCGTGGCGACCCGGCGCGACTGGTACAAGGCGGCGGCGCTGGCGCTGCGCGACCGCATCGTGCATCACTGGCTGACGGCCGAGAAGCAGACCTACGACGCCGGCGCCAAGCGCGTCTATTATCTCTCGCTGGAATTCCTGATCGGCCGCCTGTTCACCGACGCGCTGAACAATATGGGATTGCTGCCGCTGTTCGAGGCCGCGCTCGGCGACCTCGGCGTCGATCTGTCGGACCTGCGCAAATGCGAGCCGGACGCGGCGCTCGGCAATGGCGGCCTCGGGCGGCTCGCGGCCTGCTTCATGGAGAGCATGGCGACGCTGGCGATCCCCGCCACCGGCTACGGCATCCGCTACGATTTCGGCCTGTTCCGCCAGATCATGAACCAGGGCTGGCAGCAGGAATACCCCGATGAATGGCTGGCGTTCGGCAACCCCTGGGAATTCCAGCGGCCGGAGGTGGTCTACAACGTCCATTTCGGCGGCAATGTCGAGCATGTCGACGAGCGCGGCCGCGATCGCGCCATTTGGCATCCGGCGGAAACCGTCGAGGCGATGGCCTACGACACGCCGATCGTCGGCTGGCGCGGCCAGCACGTCAACGCGCTGCGGCTGTGGTCGGCGCACGCGCCCGACCCGCTCAAGCTCGACGTCTTCAACTCGGGCGACTACGTCTCGGCCAGCGCCGAGCAGGCGCGCGCCGAGGCGATCTGCAAGTTCCTCTATCCGAACGACGAGAGCGCGGCGGGCCGCGAGCTGCGGCTGCGCCAGGAATATTTCTTCGTCTCGGCCTCGCTGCAGGATCTGGTGAACCGGCATCTTGCCTCTGACGGCGGCCTGCGCAACCTCGCGCAGAAGGCGGCGGTGCAGCTCAACGATACCCATCCGAGCCTCGCGGTCACCGAGCTGATGCGCATCCTGGTCGACCTGCACAATTTCCGCTGGGAGGAGGCCTGGAAGATCACGGTCGCAACGCTGTCCTACACCAATCACACGCTGCTGCCGGAGGCGCTCGAGACCTGGCCGGTCGAATTGTTCGAGCGGCTGCTGCCGCGCCATCTCGAGATCATCTACCGCATCAACGTGGCGCACCTCGCGCTCGCCGAAGAGCGCTTCCCCGGCGATATCGAATACCGCGCCTCGGTGTCGCTGATCGACGAGCGCAGCGGCCGGCGGGTGCGGATGGGCCAGCTTGCCTTCGTCGGCTCGCATCGCATCAACGGCGTCTCGGCGATGCATTCCGACCTGATGAAGGAGACCGTGTTCCACGACCTGCATCATCTCTATCCCCAGCGCATCACCAACAAGACCAACGGCATCACCTTCCGTCGCTGGCTGATGCTGGCCAATCCGCGGCTGACCGCGCTATTGCGCGAGACCTGCGGCGAGGCCGTGCTCGACGACTTCTCGCTGCTCGATCGGCTCGAGGCGCATTCCAGCGACCTCGAATTCCAGAAGCGGTTCCGCGACGTCAAGCATCACAACAAGCTGGCGCTGGCGCGGCTGATCGGCGAGCGCAACAACGTCAAGGTCGATCCGTCGGCGCTGTTCGATGTGCAGATCAAGCGCATCCACGAATACAAGCGGCAGCTGCTCAACATCCTGGAGACGATCGCGCTCTATCACGCGATGAAGGACGATCCGGCCGCGAACTGGGTGCCGCGGGTCAAAATCTTCGCCGGCAAGGCGGCGGCGAGCTATCGCTACGCCAAGCTGATCATCAAGCTGATCAACGACGTCGCCGAAATGGTCAACAATGACGCTTCGCTCGGCGGCAAGCTGAAGGTGGTCTTCCTGGCGGACTACAATGTCAGCCTCGCCGAGGTGATCATTCCGGCCGCCGATCTCTCCGAGCAGATCTCGACGGCCGGCATGGAGGCCTCCGGCACGGGCAACATGAAGCTCGCACTGAACGGCGCGCTGACCATCGGCACGCTCGACGGCGCCAATATCGAGATCCGCGACGCGGTCGGCCCCGAGAACATCGCGATCTTCGGCCTGGAGGCCGGCGACGTCATGGTCCGCCGCAAGCAGGGGCTCGATGCCAGCGACGTGATCCGCAGATCGCCGCGGCTGGAGCGCGCGATCCGCGCCATCGAGAGCGGCGAATTCTCGCCGGGCGATGCCGCGCGCTTCGCCTCGATCGGGCACGCGCTGCGCTACCTCGACCATTACATGGTCTCCGCCGACTTCGATTCCTACTACGACGCGCAACGCGGCATCGACGCCCGCTGGATGGTAGCCCCAGCCTGGACCCGCGCCTCGATCCTCAACGTGGCGCGCATGGCCTGGTTCTCCTCGGACCGCACGATCCGCGAATATGCCGAGGACATCTGGCACGTGCCGGTGCATCCAACCGCATCACCGCAGCTCGGTGCGCAGCGCGAGGCGAAGGGATAGGCCGTGATGGCATCGGGCTGGGCTCTCGCCGAGCCGCGACGTGCTGCGGCATCCGGGTGAGTTCGGCCGCGGTCACGCCCATCGTCCTGCTGCCGGGCATGGACGGAACCGGTGAGCTGCTGAAGGATCTCGCGGCGAGGCTGGCGTCGCATCGTCCGGTCCAGTTGATCGCGTATCCCCTCGATCGCTTGCTGAACTACGCCGAGCTCGCCGCCTATGTCGCCCAGCGCGTGCCAGATCGCCGGTTCGTGATCCTCGGCGAGTCATTTTCGGGACCGATCGCGATCGACATCGCCGCAACGGATGCGCGGGTCGCGGGCTTGATCCTGGCATCGAGCTTTGCGCGGCATCCGTTTCCATCGCAGCTCGCCGCGCTGGCCGGGCTGTTCGACATCAGGTGGCTGCCGAAACGGCTGATTGCCGGGATGCTGATGGGAGCGACGGCAACGCCCGAACTTTCCGCGCGCCTTGCCCAGGTGCTCGCAGGCTTGCCTCATACCATCCTGCGAGCGCGCGCCCGTGAGGCGCTTCGCGTCGACAAACGCGATCGGCTGCGCGTGCTCGCCTGTCCCGTGATGTGTCTTCAGGGTCGTTTCGACCGCGTGGTGGGCAAGAGGCAGATCGACGAAATCGTCGCCGTGCAGCCACGCTGCCAAATCCATCGGTTCGATGCTTCTCACATGCTACTGGCAACTCATCCTGAGGCCGCGGCTCGCGCGATCGAGGATTTTTGCTCGGCGGTGGAGAGAGGAGCCGGCTTCTAATCCCGAGGAGCGGAATTCGATTACGTGCGACGTCATTGAATTTGGCGCGACGGGCCGCGATATTGGGTACGAACGAACTCACGCGGTCATTGCGAGCGCTAGCGAAGCAATCCATCTTTCCCTACGTGCGGATGGATTTCTTCGTCGCTTCACCCCTCGCAATGACGACGACCCGGATTGATACTTAAGGAATTGCATGCTCTCCAAGCTCCCGCATCTGTTCGACGACGCAACGACCGTGACCGCCGGCGACAGCCGCTGGCAGGGGCGGACCAGCCCGGATTACTGGGCGTTCGTCGGCCCGTTCGGCGGCTGCACCGCCGCGACCATCCTGCGGGCGCTGATGCAGCATCCGCAGCGGGCGGGCGATCCGCTGGCGCTGACCGTGAATTACTGCGCGCCGGTCGCCGAGGGCGTGTTCGATCTCGACGTCCGCCTGGTGCGCAGCAACCGCTCCAGCCAGCACTGGTCGGTCGAGCTGACGCAAGGCGGCGGCGAGGTCACGACGCTGGCGACCGCGGTGTTTGCCGATCGCCGCCCCTCCTGGTCGCACCAGCCGGCGCAATTTCCGGGCGCCGTGCCGTTCGAGCAGCTTCGGCCCTATCCAAAGCTCGCAATGACCTGGGCCAACCAGTACGATTTCCGCTTCGCCGAGGGCGAGCCGACGTTCGGCGGTGGCGCGGCGAAGGCGCCATCGAGCGCTTACTCGAAGCTCTGGATCGCCGACCGGGTGCCGCGCAAGCTCGATGCGCCGTCGCTGATGTCGATGTCGGACGCCTTCTTCGGCCGCGTGTTTCACGCGCGGCATGAACTGGTGCCGTTCGGCACGGTGTCGCTGACCACCTACTTCCACGTCGATGCGGCCGATCTCGACGCGGAAGATACCACCCGCGTGCTCGCGGTCGCCGATGCCAAGATCTTTCACAAGAGCTATGGCGACCAGAATGGCGAATTGTGGTCGTCGTCCGGCCGCCTGCTCGCGACCACGACGCAGATCGCCTATTTCAAGGCCTAGAGCCAAGACGCACTGGAATAGAAGCCGGCACTCCGATTCTGAATCGGAGGCCAGCCAAATATCCACATTGGTCTGCTACGACCGGATTGCCTATTTCAGGGGTTGAGGGAACATTGGCAGGTCGCTTCTGTTCCACACCTTTGGGAGCACTGCCGCATGTCCGAAGCCGACACTTCAAAGCCCTCGCGCATCGCGCTGCTCGGCGTGCCCATCGAGATCGGCGCATCGCAGGCCGGCCCGCTGATGGGGCCGGACGCGCTGCGCACGGCGGGCATCGCGCGCCTGCTCGAGCAGCTCGACTACAGCGTTGACGACCACGGCAACCTTGCGATCCCGGCCGTCGTCGCCGACGGCCCGGTGCCGGCCAACACCCGATTCTACGACGAGGTGAAGACCTGGACCCGGGCGCTGTCCGAGCGCGCCTACTGGCTGGCGCATTCCGGCGCGATCCCGATCTTCATGGGCGGCGATCATTCGCTGTCGATGGGATCGATCAACGGCGTCGCGCGCTACTGGCAGGAGAAGGGCCGGCCGCTGTTCGCGCTGTGGGTCGATGCGCATGCCGA
>BFBZ01002158.1_pt1 | contig 11275 bp, 10 predicted proteins | sample 1888401 | NCBI WGS metagenome assembly BFBZ01 (sample SAMD00112614, study PRJDB3348) | symbiont metagenome | host: Chara braunii | reverse complement strand
GCCAGCTACAGCATCTCCTACCTGCCGCAGTCGGGCGACCAGTTCACCTCGCTGACCGCCACGACCCAGACGCTGAAGCCTGAGCAGTTCACCAATTACGAGGTCGGCATCAAATATGAGCTGCTGCGAAACCTGTCGGTGACCGCGGCGCTCTACCTGCTCGACCGGAAGAACACCACCGCGCCGGATCCGGTGACACCCGGCCTGATCGTTCAGACCGGCAGCACCCGGACCAAAGGCTTCGAGATTGGCATCAATGGTTACCTGACCGATCGCTGGCAGGTTGCCGGCGGCTATGCCTATCAGGATGCCTATATTTCATCGACGACGGCGGCGGCCGTCGCCGGCAGCCGGGTTCCGCTGGTGCCGCGCAACACCTTCTCGTTGTGGAACAAATATCAGATCACCGACATGTGGGCGGCTGGCATCGGCGTGGTGCACCAGACCAACATCTTCGCGGCGATCGACAACATGGTGACGCTGCCGGCCTTCACCCGGGTCGACGCCGCGATCTTCGTCAAGATCAACGACATGGTGAAAGCGCAACTGAACGTCGAGAACATCTTCGACGTCAAATATTATCCGACCGCCAGCTCCAACTCCAACATCCTGCCCGGTGCCCCGCGCACGGTGCGGCTGACGCTGACCGGCACCTTCTGAGACAGGGTCTCGCTTGAAGCACGAAGGACCGCGGCGCGCTGGCTCGCCGCGGTTCCGGATCGGGGCGCAAGAGGCCACGCTGTTCGCGCCGATCAGGCTTCGGCCGCGGCCTTCATGCTGGCGAGACCGGCTTCAAAGTCCTTGCCGATCATCTTGTCCATGTTGAGGAACAGGCCCATCAGCTTGAACATGAACGGGCTTGGTCCCTGCATGACCCAGCGCACCTCGGTCGCCTCGCCTTTCGGCTCCAGCGTGAATTCCGCGGTGTTGTGGGCTTCGAACGGCTTGAAGAAGTCGAGCTTGATCCGGATCCGCGACGGCGGCGCGGTGTCGACGATTTCCATCCGGCCCTGGCCGACCTCCTTGTTGCCCTCCCAGGCATAGACGGCGCCTTGGCCATTGGCCGGGCCGGAGCGGCTGCGCTTCATCGCCGGGTCCTTCTTTTCCCAGGGCGACCATTGGGCCCAGCTGTCGAAATCATTGATCAGCGGGAAGATCCGGGCGGCGGGCGCATTGATCCGGGTGCTGCGCTCGACGCTGAACGTATCGGGCCGATTGGCGGCATAGATCAGGATGGCCGCGATGAGCACGACCAGGATGACGAGAACGACTGACAGGGTGGACATGGATCTCTCCGATCGGGTGTTCGAGATTAGCGTCGCACGGGAAGCAGCGCGCGCAGCCGCGCGTCGCGCAGGAAAAGTCCGCCCCAGGCGAGGATGCCGAGATAGACGCCGAAGAAGGTATGGCTGAACAGCGGGCTGTCGATGCGGACATGGCTGGCGATGGCGCCGCCGAGCAGGCCGGTCAACAGGACGGCGCCGAGGATCGAGGTCTTCGGCATGGCATAGAGGACGGCGCAGACGAGCACGATCAGCCCGATCGGCCGGGCCACGCTGTCGGGATAGCCGAGTTCGGCGAGGGCCGTCACCACCGGTTCGATCTTGATCAGCTTGATGGTCGTATCGAACAGCAGGAACAGGATGACCAGGCCGCTCAAGGTCCAGCCGATGCGCTCCATGGTCTTCGAGGCCGGGGTGGTGTCGCTCGCCGTTTGCATGATGTCGTCTCCAGAAGTCTTCGGATCGAAGCCCGGATCCGCGATGGCCCGGCGAACCGGGCCCTTCGCTCCGGGACCATGCCCCAAGGACGAACGGGACAATGCCGATCCGACATGTAGCCGGCTTTTTTTTGGAATTTTTTTCGGGCCGAGATCTTTTATCCCGGGATCCTGGCGTCACTGCCCGCCAGGCTGTCCTTCAGGAGACGGTCGAGATGCATCCGGATATGCGCCGCTTCGGTCGCTGAATTCGCCAGCGCGATGGCGCGGTTGAAGGCGGTCCGGGCGTCCTCGGTGCGGCCGAGTTCGCTCAGAAATGCGCCTTTGACGCCGAAGAAGTGAAAATAGCCGGAGAGCCTCGGCTCCAGCGGCTCGATCATGGCGAGCGCCGCCGCCGGGCCGTGCAGCTTGGCGGTGGCGACGGCCCGGTTGAGGGTGACCACCGGCGAGGGCTGCAGCCGCTCGAGCCCGGCATAGAGCAGGTCGATGCCGGCCCAGTCGGTCTCTTCCGGGCGCGCGGCGCGGGCATGCAGCGCCGCGATCGCCGCCTGCAACTGATAGGGGCCCGGACGTCGGTGACGCATCGCCTTGTCGATCAAGGCCAGACCTTCGGCGATCATCTTGGCGTTCCAGCGGCCGCGGTCCTGCGCTTCCAGCAGAACGATGTCGCCGGCCTCGTCGAAGCGGGCAGGGCTGCGGGCATGCTGGCGCAGCATGAGGGCGGCGAGGCCCATCATCTCCGGCTCGGTCGGGAACAGGCGGATCAGCAGGCGAGCCAGCCGGATCGCCTCGTCGCACAGCGAGCGCCTGACGTCGCCGGCGCCGTCATTGGCCGAATAGCCCTCGTTGAAGACCAGGTAGATCATCGCCGCGACGGCCGCGAACCGCTCGGCGCGCTCGACCGCGCCGGGCGTCTCGAACGGCACATTGGCCGTGGCGATACGGGCCTTGGCGCGGGTGATCCGCTGCTCCATGGCGGCTTCGGTGACCAGGAAGGCGCGCGCGATCTGCTTGACCGTCAGGCCGCAGACGATGCGCAGCGCCACCGCGATCTGCTGGGTCGCCGGCAGGTCGGGATGGCAGCAGATGAACAGCAGCCTCAGGATGTCGTCGCGGTAATGGGCGCCGTCGAGCCTGTCGGCCAAGGCCGCCTCGGCATCGTCGAGGTCCGAGATGATCTCCTCGTCCGGCAGGGGCGCCTGCTTCTTGGCGCGCCGCGTCGCGTCCAGCGCGACGTTGCGGCCGACCAGGATGAGCCAGGCGGCGGGGTCGCGTGGCGGGCCGTTCTGCGGCCAGGTGCGCAACGCCCTGAGGCAGGCCTCCTGGAAGGCCTCCTCGGCGGTGTCGAGATTGCGAAAATAGCGCAGCAATGCGCCCATCGCCTGCGGGCGGCTCGATGTCAGTGCGGCATCGATCCAGGAAATATCCGTCACGTCGCGCCGCTCCCGGGGATGAAGACGGCGGTCGGCCGGATTTCGTAGGAACCGGTGCCGGGATTGGCCGCGGCCAGGTCCTTGGCGACGTCGAGCGCCTCGTCGAGCGATGCGCAATCGACCAGGTAGAAGCCGAGCAGCTGTTCCTTGGTCTCGGCGAAGGGGCCGTCGATGACCAGCGGCGGTTCTTTCCGGAAGGTGGTCGCCGCCGTCGTCGGCAGCAGCCGGGCGGTCGGCCCGAGCCGGCCCTGCTTGGCCAGCTTCTCATGGACCACGCTGAGCTTGGCCATGACCGCATCGTCTTCGTCCTTGGTCCAGGAGCCGACGACGTCTTCATCATTGTAGCAGAGGATGGCGTAGAGCATGGGATGCCTCGTTCTGTCTGAAAGACGAACGAGTACCCCGCCAGCCGACAACCGGTCGACAGAAAAAGTCTGGACTTGTCAGCGCCCCCCTTGGCGCGCCTCAGTCATAGGTCAAGAGCGTATCCACCACCCGGTCGATCAGAGCCCGGCTACGGGCATTCACCGCCACCAGCGCATTGGGCGCGGTTGCGTTGCGCATATTGGTCGCCGCCACGCTCTTCAGGTTGCGCAGGTCGCAGACCGTCATGCCGCGGGTGTAGGTGCCGTTGAGCTCGATGCGCGCGGAGGTGTGCAGATAGTCGATCAGGCTGTCGTCGACATAGGGCACGATGGCGCAGACGTCGTGCATCGGCGCCACCGTCAGGCCATAACCCTGCCGCTGTTTCTCCAGATAGAAGGCCATGAGGTCGGCGAGCACGGTCGCGACCTTCTTGCCGGAGGCGCGCATGCGATCGATATCGCCCTGGTCGAAGCCGGTCTGGCGGGTGACGTTGTAGCCGACCATGCGCAGCGGAATGCCGCTCTCATAGACCGCCCAGGCCGCCTCGACATCGGCGAAGATGTTGAATTCGGCGACCGGCGTGATGTTGCCCAGGGTCGTCGAGCCGCCCATGACGGTGATCTCGCGGATCCAATTCTTCAGCCGCGGCTCGCGGCGCAGTGCCATGGCGATATTGGTTTCCGGCCCGATGGTGGCGAGGATCAGCTCCTGCTTGTGCCGCTCGGCCATGTCGATGATGAAGTCGACGGCATGGGTGTCGATCACCTTGCGCGTCGGCTCCGGGATTTCGGCGCCGTCGAGTCCGCTCTTGCCGTGCATGGCGGCAATGCCGACCGGTACCTGGGCCAGCGGCTCGGCGCAGCCCTTGGCCACGGGTACGTCGAGCTTGCCCATCTCGACCACCGCCAGCGCATTGCGCGTGGTGTTCTCGAGCGAGTTGTTGCCGTGCACGCTGGTGACCCCGACCAGGTCCATATGGCGCGCGGCGAACAGGATGGCGACCGCGTCGTCGTGGCCGGGATCGCAGTCAATCAGGATTTTCTGTTTGGTGGCCATGGCGTCCTCCCCGGTGCGAAATCTCGAATCGGAACCTTGGCCTCGGCGTGATCGCGCGCCAACCGCCAATTGCTCAAACCGGCCCCGCGCCGATGAACGGCGCGATGGCGCGTGCCGCTATGGACACGGCCGCGCTGTGCTTTAGGCTTTCGTGCAGGTCGTGTCTGAATAGGCCTGTTCGAGTCCCGCCATGCCCGCCGCCGCTTCCAGCCTCGTCATCAACCCCGCCGATGGGGGTCTTCATCGCGGTGGCCAGCGTTTCGACGCCTGGGCGCTGGACTGGGGCAAGGCCCAGGGACCTGGGAGCAACGCGCCGGTCGACGGCGTCGTGGTGAGCCCGGTCGAGGCAGTCAGCCATCTCTTCGCCCGGGCCGGCACGCGCCGCATTCCGGTCGGCGTCATCGGGCCGCGCGACGCGACGCCGACCGAATATGAGCGCGCCCACAGTCTCGGTCTGGCGCTCGCCCAGATCGGCTTCACGGTCATTTGCGGCGGCCGGGCAGGGGCCATGGAAGCGGTGTCGAAGGGCGTCGCGGCCGGCGGCGGCCAACCGATCGGCATCCTGCCCGATCACGACTGGCGCGAGGCCAATGATCACGTCGCCATTCCGCTCACCACCGGCATCGGCGAGGCGCGCAATGCCATCATCGCCACTGCCTCCTTCGCCCTGGTCGCGGTCGGCGGCGGATATGGCACATTGTCGGAAATGGCGCTCGGGCTCAGGCTCGGCCGGCTGGTGATCGCCATGCCGGAGGCTCACCAGGTCGATGGCGCGGTTGCGCTGGCGGCCATTCCCGATGTGCTCGATTGCCTCTGCCGCCGTTATCTCGCGCTCGATGGAGCATGACGTCAGCATCGGAAGGCACGGCGAAACAAGACGTTGGAGCGATCCTCGGAATCAGGACGCGAAGCGACGCCCGCAAACAATCCAAGGCCCTGGGAGGACCTGACAGATGAAAAACCAAGGACCGAGCCGCCGGCTGACCATGATGGGCGCCGCTTCCGCCGCCGTGCTGGCGGCACCCGGCATCGCCCGCGCCCAGGCCGCGACGCTGCGCGTCGTCTGGATGGGCTGGCCGGAAAATCAGGTGACCCCGCTGTTCGACGAGGTGCAGAAACGCCGTCCCGACATTCGCCTGCAGGTCGAGCGCATCCCTTTCACCCAGGTGTTCCAGACCATCGAGGTGAAGCTGAACGGCCGGACGCCTGATCCGGACATCTATATCTGCGACAGCCCGCTGACCGCGTCCTATGCCTCGCGCGGCCATCTGATGGCGCTTGACGGCATGATCGACAAGAGCCGCTTCACCCAGTCGGGGCTTGCCGCGGCGACCTATGACGGCAAGATCTATTCGGCGCCCTTCGGCTCCTCCATGCAGGTGCTGTTCTACAACAAGGCCATGCTGAAGGCCGCCGGCATCGAGGAGCCCTCGGCCGACCCGGCCAAGCGCTGGACCTGGGAACAGCTGGTCGAGGCGGCGAAGAAGATCGCCAGGCCCGCCGAAAATGTCTGGGGATTTGCCTTCGAACAGTCGGAACGGCCCTACCAGCTCCTGCCGCTCGGCCAGTCGCTCGGCGGCAAGGCGCTGTCGGATGACGGCTTCAAGGCCTCGGGCAATCTCGACGGCCCGGCCTTCGTCGAGGCCTATAGCTTCATGCAGAAGCTCTATTCCGAGTTCAAGGTATCGCCGCCCGGCCAGTTCGACCCGGCGACCACGCCAGAGCTGTTCGGGACGGCCAAGGTCGCCTTCTTCGTTGCCGGCACTTTCAACTACGACACGTTCAAGACGCGTTTTCCGGGCATCGATTTCGGCGTGGCGCCGCATCCTTATTTCGCCAAGGGCAAGCCGGTGACGCCGACCGGCGCCTGGCATTTCGGCGTCAATCCGCGCACCGCCCAGAAGGCGGCGGTCGAGACCGTGGTCAAGGAGCTGCTGTCCGACGATCTCCAGGCGCTCTGGTTCAAGCTCCGGCCCTATCCGCCGGTGGTCAAGGCGATCTGGCAGCGCGAGGCGGCGACCTTCAACACCGACATGTGGAAGATCACCCAATACGAACTCGACACCACCGCTGTGCCGCGGCCGGCGACACCGGGTTTCCGCGAATATGAGGATGTGCTCCGGGTGGCGCTGCGCGACATTCAGACCGGCGCCAATGTCCAGCAGGCGCTGACCCAGGCGGCCACCCGCATCGATCGCGAGATCGCGAAGTACAAGGGGTGAGAAGGGTATCGCGCGTGGCTGATCCTGCTTCGGTGGCGACGGAAGCGCCCTTGAATCGACCCTCTCCCTTTGGGAGAGGGTTGATAGAGCTGCGCTTTTTACCAGGCCCTGCCCATGAATAATCGCTGGTGGGTGCCCTATGCCTTTCTCGGCCCGGCGCTCGCCGGCCTGATCCTGTTCCGCTTCACGCCGATCGGCATCGCCATGGTCGGCAGCATTTTCGGCGAGACCATTCGCGGCGATACGGTGTTCCAGGGGCTGAAGAATTATCGCGAGCTGATCGACGACCCGACCTTCTGGGCTTCGCTGACCACCACGCTGGTCTTCAACCTGATCGTCAATCCCTTGCAGGTCTTCCTGGCCTTGGTGCTGGCCATGCTGGTGCGCCGCCCCGGCCGCTTCATCGACGTGTTCCGGGCATCCTTCCTGCTGCCGATGACGGTGTCGATCGCCATCACATCGGTGCTCTGGAACATCCTGCTCGACCCGACGCTCGGGCCGGTCAACGGCTTCCTGCGCTGGCTCGGCCTGCCGGCCCAGGCCTTCTTCCGGTCGCCCGACCAGGCCTTGCCGACGCTGATCGCGGTGGTCAGCTGGAAGGGCGTCGGCTATTGGATGGTGTTCCTGCTCGCCGGCCTGCTCGCCATCCCCAAGGAGCTGGACGAGGCCGCCGGCCTCGACGGCGCTACCGCCTGGCAGCGCCTGCGTTATGTGACGCTGCCGATGATGCGTCGGCCGCTCGCCTTCGTGCTGGTGGCCGATACCGCCGCCAATTTCCTTTTGTTCGCGCCGGTCTATGTGATCACCCATGGCGGGCCGAACGGCGCCACCCATCTGCTCATGTTCGAGTCCTACCAGTCGGCTTTTGCCTTCCTCAACCATGGCCGGTCGCTCGCCATTTCCACGGTCATCCTGGTCATCATCCTGGTCACGGCGCTGTTCGAGATGCGGCTGTTCCGTCAGAAGGAGGGCGAGGCATGAGGCCCGACGGCACGACTTCGCCCTTGCTCACCGGCCTGCGCTACCTGGCGCTGGTCACGGTTGCCGTGGTCCTGCTCCTGCCGATCTATTGGCTGATCATGTCGTCGTTCCGCCCGGCCGAGCAGATCTTCGCCAATGCCGGGCGCTTCGGTCTCGGCACGCTTGTTCCCTCCGAGTTGACGCTGGACAACTACCGCCAGATCCTGACAGGCGGCTTCCCGCGCGCCCTGTTCAATTCGATCTTCGTCTCCTTCACCACGGTGGCGCTGGGCATCCTGGTCAACTCGATGGCCGGCTTCGCCTTCGCGGTATTCGACTTTCGGTTCAAGCGTACCCTGTTCGTCGCGGTGCTGCTGTCCTTCATGATGCCTTTCGAGGCGATCGTCATTCCGCTCTATGTGCTGATGCGGGCGCTCGGCTGGGTCGATACCTATGCCGCCCTGATCGCGCCCGATGTGGCCAGCGGCATCGTCATCTTCCTGTTCCGCCAGTTCTTCGCCCAGATCCCCAAGGAGATCTACGAGGCGGCGCGCATCGACGGCGCGAGTTGGTGGCAGATCTACCGGCGCATGACCATGCCGCTGTCCTGGCCGACGGCGGCGACCGCCTCGCTGATGATGTTCATCCACCAGTGGGACGCTTTCTTTTGGCCTTTGGTGGCGGCCAGCACGCCCGATCTCACCGTGGTGCAGGTGGCGATCGCCCGCAACATGACGCTGGAACAGTCGAACTGGGGCGCGCTCTTCGCCTCCGCCTCGACCGCCATCATGGTGGCGCTGATCCCGTTCCTGGTGCTGCAGCGCTATTACATCCGCACGGTGGCGCTGCAGAGCGACAGGTGAGGCGGCGAGTTTCTCCCGCCCGGACCGGGAGGACCTCGTGGAGGTCCTCCCTCATCAGGCGCGGCCGCTTGAGGCGGGACGCATGACCAGCCTGCGTCAGTGCAGCGGCCTGATGTTCTGGTTGACGTGGAACAGGTTGCGCGGGTCGTATTTCGACTTCACCGCGACCAGGCGATCGTAGTTTTCGCCATAGGTCGCCTTCAGGCGGGCATCGTCGCCGTCATCCATCATGAAGTTCACATAGCCGCCGCCGGCCGAATAGGGATGCACGGCCTCCCAGGCCCCCTTGGTCCAGCGGGTGATCTCGCCGGCCTTTTGCGGATTGGGATCGATGCCGGCGATGACCATGGACCAGGTCGCTTCGCGCGCATTCCAGGCGGTGTCGCCCTTGCCCACCCGGTGCACGGCGCCGTCGATCGGGTAGAGATGCATGAGCGACAACGCGCTCGGCAGCCGCCGCGCCTGGGCGATATAGGCCTCGATCGCCTGGTCGCTCAGCTCCTTGACGAAGTCGCCGCGCCAGTACCATTGCAGCCCCTTGGGGAAGAACGGATCGAACATCGACTGAAGCGCGGGGAAGGGCATCTCGCCCATCCAGTTGAACAGCGGTGCCGGCAATTGGCCGAGCAGGCCGGCCATCAGCGCCTGGCCTTCCTCGGTGGGGCCATTGTAGCAGGAGATGATGGCGCAGGCCTGCTTGCCCTGGTGCTCCCGCGGGAAGGGATCCACCGAAGGCACGGTCTTCAGGCCGACAAAGGTCCCGAGCTCCTCCGGAGCGCCCGGCAGGAATTCCCGGTATTTCTGCATGACGACGCGGGCATGCTCGATGTCCCAGAACACCGGACCGGCATAGACCATGTTCACCGGATGCGCCCGGAACAGGAAGCTGGTGACGACGCCGAAATTGCCGCCGCCGCCGCGCAGCGCCCAATAGAGATCGAAATTCTCCGATGCATTGGCGGTGACGATGCGGCCATCGGCGAGCACGACATCGGCTTCCAGCAGGTTGTCGATGGTCAGGCCATATTTGCGGGTGAGATAGCCGGTGCCGCCGCCGAGCGTCAGGCCGGCAATGCCGGTGGACGACACGATGCCGGCCGGCACGGCCAGCCCGTAGAGATGGGTGGCGTGGTCGACATCGCCCTGGGTGCAGCCGGGGCCGACACGTACGGTGCGGGTGACGGGATCGACGCGCACGCCCTTCATCATCGACAGGTCGATCACCAGTCCGTCGTCGACACTGCCGAGGCCGGGGCCGCTGTGGCCGCCGCCGCGAATGGCGACCGCCAGGTCGTTGTCGCGGGCGAAGTTGACCGCCGTGACGACATCGGCGGCATCCGTACAGCGGGCGATCAGCAAGGGGGCTTTGTCGATCATGCCGTTGTAAAGGCTGCGTACCGCATCGTAGTCGGCATCCGTCCGCTTGACGACCGGGCCGCGCATGCTCGCGGTGAAGGTTTCGGTGGCCATGGCTTGCATGATTTCCTCCTACTTCCAGATGATGATCGGCATGTCATGCCAGAGACTGCGCCGCTTCCAGGGGCTCGGCAAGGCATCGACGCGTCCTCGAATCGACGCCCTGGACAGGGGGCGATCAGCCCTATCCGGCCGGCGGAGCCGTCGAGGCGGTGGCAGCGGCGACGCGGATTTTCGGACGATTGCACATCGATCCGAGCTCATTGCGCCATAGTTTGCCGAAAAATCGGATCGAAAAGCGTTGCTCTCCGAAGCTATTGCCGAGGCCTTGATCCGGCCCCCTGGAGAGTTTTTGCCGTTACACCTTGCGTTCCCATGAGGCGCCCCCCATATCGGTTTAGTCGATAGGCGGTCGCGAGGCGGATTTCAGGTCCGTTTCAGGCTGCAAGACTGGCGGTAAGCTGGTCGACTATTCGAAGAATCTGGCCTGATTGCACTGCCGGCGGCTGACGGACTTCCGCGTCGCCTGGCATTCCGCATCGCCAAATGAAGTTGACCGCGGATGTACCGGCGGCTTCGTTGGTGGCGATGTGGCAGCATGATGCCCGACAAGGCGCCTGGCGCCTTGATTGGCCCCGCACCTGGTGAAGGTCGCGGGGCCTTTTAGTTTCTAGGCTTTTATTGGCTGGTGTGGGGGAGCGGGCGGAGCGCGCTCGCGGCCGCCGTCAGCCCGCCTTGGCCATGCCGGCGGCGCTTTCGGCGGCGCGGCCGAGCAGCACGTCGCGCTCGCGGGCATTGCGGGTGAGCGATGCCGCCCGCTCGAAGGCCAAGCGGGCCTCGTCGAAGCGGCCGAGCTTGAACAGGAAGTCACCGCGCACGCCCGGCAGCAGGTGGTAGGCCTTCAGCGTCGGTTCGTCGGCCAGCGCTTCGGCCAGCGCCAAGCCGGCGGCCGGCCCGAAGGCCATGGCGTGGGCTACCGCGCGATTGAGCTCGACGACCGGCGATCCCGCGGTCCGCGCGAGCGCGTCGTAAAGCGTGGCGATGCGGGTCCAGTCCGTCGCCTCGGCCGTCCGGGCGCGGCCATGGCAGGCGGCGATCGCGGCCTGCAGGGCATAGAGGCCATTGGCGCCGCCGAGCGCCTCGGCGCGGGCAAGGCCCGCGAGGCCGCGACGGATGAGCAGGTGATCCCAGCGGCCGCGATCCTGGTCGAGCAGCAGCACCGGCTCGCCCGACGGGCCC
>BFBZ01002167.1_pt1 | contig 11284 bp, 12 predicted proteins | sample 1888401 | NCBI WGS metagenome assembly BFBZ01 (sample SAMD00112614, study PRJDB3348) | symbiont metagenome | host: Chara braunii | reverse complement strand
CCCCGCCACGTTCTGACTGCAACGCCTCACGTTGACCTCGCGTTTTTCGAACCGCCTCGCCTTTGCCGTGTTTGCTGGTATTCTTTGAGTCGTGAGGCGCGGGCCCCACAGTATGATCCCGAAAAGTGAAACCCGGTTTTCGGAACAGATCATGCTCAAACGAGATGGAGCCCCATCCCGGGGTCTCTCGGGATGAAACAGGCTCGAGAAAGGGCCGATGGCAGAACGACCCACCCTAAGCAGCAATAACCGCCTGGCCGGACGCCTCGCCCTGAGCCGGCTGGCGACCCGCGCTGCGATGGTGGTCGAGCGCGGCTGGCCATTGCTGCTTCCTCTCGTCATCATCGCCAGCCTTTTCCTCAGCGCATCGTGGCTCGGCATCTTCCACCGGCTGCCGGACATGGCGCGCATCTGCCTTGTCGCGGCCTTCGGCATCGCCGCGCTTGCGGCACTCTATCCGCTGCGCTTCTTCCGTATGCCGGCCGCCGCCGAGATCGATCGCCGCATCGAGGCCGCCAATGATTTGCGGCACGGCCCGGTGCAGGCGCAGACCGACCGCCCGAGCGGCAGCGAGTCCAGCTTTTCGCAGGCGCTCTGGCGCGAGCACCAGAGGCGCATGGCCGACCAGCTCGGCAATCTCGGCGCCGACATACCGCGCACGCGCGTGCCGGAGCGCGACCGATGGGGGTTGCGTGCCGTGGCCGCGCTTTTGCTCGTCACGGCCTTTGCCTTTTCCTTCGGGCCAACCGGCGGCAAGATCGCCGACGGCTTCAATGAGCATGGCGTGGCGGATTCCGTGCCGCCGCGCATCGACGCCTGGGTGACCCCGCCCGCCTACACCGGCAAGCCGCCGATCTTCCTCACCGCAGATGCCAACCAGGCGATAGCCACGTTCAGCGTTCCGGAAGGTAGCGACGTTTCGCTGCGCGTCACCGGCGGTTCGGGCGAGGAAACGCTGAGCTACGCCGATAAGGGAGGCACCGCCCACGCCATCGACCCGGCTGGCCCCCAGGCTGCCGGCGGAGCCAAGCCGGCGGCGGCAACACCGTCGACGGTGCGGCAGTTCACCGGCAAGCTGACCATTGACGGCACGCTGACGCTGAAATCGGGCGAAGATGAAGTCGGCCGCTGGGCCTTCGCTGTCATCCCCGACAAGCCGCCGCAGATCCGCTTCGTCGGTGAGCCGAAGCGCGCCGCCAACGGCACTTTCGAACTGAACTATCAGATCGACGATGATTATGGCGCGGCCTCCGCCAATGCGGTTTTCGCGCTGGCCGATCCGCAGGCGCCAAATGCGCATCCGCTCTATGGCGCTCCCGAAATGCCGCTGGCGCTGCCACGGCGCGGCGGCAAGACGAACACCGCCAAGACGACGAAGGACCTGACCGAGCACGTCTGGGCCGGCGCCAGCATCAAGCTGACGCTGACCGCGACCGATGATGCCGGACACAAGGCGACAAGCGAAACCAAGACGCTGGTCATGCCGGAGCGGCCGTTCTCCAACCCGCTGGCGCGGGCGGTGATCGAGCTGCGCCGCATGCTGGCGCTCGACGCCAACGCCAAGGGCCGCGTGCTCGACCTCATGGACGCAATCACGCTGCGGCCCGAGGACACGTTCAGCAACATGTCGCACTACCTTGCGATCATGAGCGCCCGCAGCCGGCTGAAACTGGCCCAAGACGACGATCAGCTCCGCAACGAAGTCGCGTATCTGTGGGAAATCGCCCTCGGCATCGAAGAGGGCAATCTTTCGGCCGCCGAGAAGCGGCTCCGCCAGGCACAGCAGGCCCTGCAGGACGCCATCAAGAACGGCGCCAGCGACCAGGACATCGAAAAGGCGATGAAGGAACTGCGCGAGGCGATGAACCAGTTCCTGCAGGAGTTCGCGGAGCGCGCCAAGCAGAATCCGAACGCGCCACAGATGCAGCAGAACGGCCAGGAACTGCGCCAGAGCGATATCAACCGCATGATGGACCAGATCGAGAACCTGGCGAAGTCGGGCGATCGCGACAAGGCGCAGCAGTTGCTGTCGCAACTCCAGGACATGATGAACAATCTCCAGGCCGGCCGCGACCAGAAGGGTGGCGGCCAGCAGGACAGCGAGATGAAGCAGCAGATGGACAAGCTGGGCGATATCATGCGGCGCCAGCAGGAGATGATGAACGAGACCTTCCGCATGGATCAGATGCGGCGCGGCGACCAACAGACCGATGAAAACGGACAGCCGCAGCCGGGCGATCAGGGCAAGCCCGGCCCGGGCGAGGACCGCGATCCGCTCGGCCGGCCAAAGCCGATGACGCCACAGGAATTCGCCGACGCCATGAAGCAGCTGCAGGAAGGCCAGGGGCAACTGCAGAAAGACCTCGACCAGTTGAAGAAGGGGCTCGAAGGCATGGGACTGGAGCCCAGCCCGGGATTTGGCGAGGCCGGCAAATCCATGGGCGATGCCGAGCAGGCGCTTGGCAACGGCGAAGGCGACCGTGCTGTCGGCGATCAGGGCCGGGCGCTGGAAGCACTGCGCAAGGGCGCCAAGGACATGATGAAGCAGTTGCAGGCGATGCAAGGCGACCAGGGCGGCAGCCAGCCGGGTGGCCGCCAGCAGAATGCCGATCGCGATCCGCTTGGCCGGCCGCGCTCCACCGAAGGGCCCGATGACGGAAGCTCGGTCAAGGTGCCCGACGAGATCGACGTGCAGCGTGCCCGCCAGATCCTGGAGGCGATCCGCAAGCGGCTTGGCAATGCGCTGAGCCCCGACATCGAGCGCAGCTACCTTGAGCGCCTGCTAGAGCTGAAATAGTCGTCATCCGGGCAGAGTGCCGCATCGCCCGGCTGATCGGGCGCGGCAATGCGTTGCATGGGAAAGCTCAACGGCTACCAACCATGCCCGCCGCCTGCGCCATCTCATATTCCCTGCGCGAATAGCGCTGGAATGCCGGGCGGGCGGCGAGGCGATCGAGATACGCCGCAAATACCGGATTCTCCGGCAATACCCGCAAGACATTGGTCGCGTAGTGAATGCCGCTGCCGATTTGCACGTCGGCAGCGGTGAAGCGGTCGCCAACGATATAGGGTTGGGTCGACAGTGCCTTCTCCAGATTGGCGACCATTTCGGGGAACGAGCCGTAGGAATAGCGCGGTCCCATGAAGTCGATGCCGTGGGCTTTTGCCGCCACCACCGGATCGAGGACGGAATCACAATAGACCAGCCATGTCAGATACCGCGCACGCGTGCTGTCGCCCGGCGCCGGCGCAAGCCCGGCTTCGGCAAAGGTATCGGCGAGATAGATGGTAATCGCGGCCCGCTCGGTGACCACAGTGCCATCATGATCGATGGCAGGCACCTTCTTGTTTGGCTGGATTGACCGATAGGCCTCGGGAACGCCTTCGCTGGCCCGGATATCGACCGGCGAGAATTCGAACGGCACGCCCAGTTCCTCCAGCAGCCAGTGGACGCTTGAGGCGCGGGACCATGGTGCGTGATAGAAGGTGATCATCTCGTTCGTCCTCCGGTTTGGATATTGCCTTTTACCGAACTGCTCCTGACAGCTCTGTGTCAGGAGCGTTGGCAACAGGCATCGGTTTCCCGGGATAAACGGCAACCCAATTCGCGCCGAGCCACTACCGGTTGATGAACGCTTCCCGGATCGCTTCCTCCATGCCGTCGATCGCCTCGCCGGACGCATTCGGGTTGCGGTGCATCACGACATTCGAGGAATCGATGTCGCCGAACCCGTCGGCGACGGTCAGCTCGCGGCAGTCGGCCGGGATATTGCTGCGCGAGATCGGCGCGATCGCCAGCCCGGAAGTGACGGCGAGCCGCAAGCCCCCATTGGTGTCGCTGGTATAGGCGACACGGTAGGCGAGCCCTCGCTGCTCCAACGATTTTATGGCGAAGTCCTGGCACCAGCCGGCACGATTGTAGAGCGCGATCGGCACCGGGCGCTCTTCATGCATCTGGTGCAGGTTGGACGTCACCCACACGGTCGGGTCGTGCATCAGCACTTCGCCGCCGGAATGATCCTGCCATTCGAAGACGACAGCCAGATCAAGCTCGTCGGCGGCCAGTGAGGCGATCTGGGCGCCCGAATGCGCGTAGCGGACGGTGACTTCGACCTTGGCGTGGCGCTTGGCAAAGGCACCAAGCGCCCGCGACAGGATCGCGTGGCCATATTCCTCCGGAATGCCGATGCGCACCGGGCCGCCGAGCGGCGGCGCAGCCATTGACGCCGCTGTTTCGTCGAGCAGGGAAACGATGCGCCTGGCGTTGCCGATGAGTTCGCCGCCGCGCCGCGTCAGCGCCACGCCACGCGAACCGCGTTCGAACAGGCTGTTGCCGATCATGTCCTCGAGCTTCTTCATCTGCATGGAGACGGCCGACTGCGTCCGCCCCGCCCGCTCCGCCGCCTTGGTGAAATTACCGGTGTCGGCCACCGCGACGAAGGTGCGCAGAAGATCGCTGTCGAGGGTGGGTTTCATGGCGCTCATCATAAGAGAATTTGATTGCTGGCATCATTCCAATTCGTTTGCAACATGTCAAACGTCGGACGATAGTCGCACTACCCATTGGATATGCGGCCGCGAAATCGGCTGCGGACCAATCTGAAGAGTCCTCACTCGTGCCCGCTGCCCGAAACGGTGGCGGGTTCTTTTTAGTCACATTCCTATCGGCCACGGCCGCACACGGAGACCAGAAACGCCATGCAGAACCGGATTGTGCTCGGCATGCTGAGCCTCTGCCTTGGCGTGCTGGTCTTTTCACTTCAGGATCCTTTGGTCAAAGCCGTCTCCGGCACCTATCCGGTGACGGAGGTCATAATGATCCGCGCCGTCGTGGCTTTGCCGATCCTCCTCGTTCTCGTTCATGTCGATGTCGGGTTGCCTGCGATCGCCTCCAGACGGTTCGCCATGTTGGCGACGCGCGCCTTCATCCAGTTTGCGTCCTACACGGTCTACTATCTGGCGATCGCCGCCCTGCCCCTGGCCGACGCTGTGGCGCTCTACTTCATGGCGCCGCTTTTCATCATGGCGCTGGCCGGACCGTATCTGGGTGAACGCGTGTCCTGGCAGACGCTGGCCACCGTCATGCTCGGACTGGTCGGCGTTCTGGTGATGCTGCGCCCTGGCGCCGGACTGTTCGACTGGGCGGCACTGCTTTCGCTGGGTTCGGCGGTCCTCTATGGCTTTTCGCAGCTTATGGCGCGCAAGATCGGCGACACCGAATCATCAACCGTCATGGCGTTTTACCAGAACGCTGCCTACATGATCGGGGCGGCCGTGGTTGCCGGCACGTTCCACCTTGCCGGCATAACCCATGCCGTCCACCCAAGTCTCGAATTCCTGGTGCGGCCGTGGCTCTGGCCGACGATGCCCGATTTCCTGAAGATGGCCGCGTGCGGCGTCGTCGCCTCGGCCGGAATGATCCTGCTGTCGCAGGCCTACCGGCTGGCGCCCGCCAACCGCGTCGCCACCTTCGAGTATACCGGAATCCTGTGGTCGCCTTTGTGGGGCTTCCTGTTCTTCGCCGAGGTGCCACGACCGACGACGGTCATCGGCGCGGCCCTGATCATTGGCGCCGGCCTGCTGGCGCTGAACCTCAGTCGACGCCCTGTCGCCAGGCCGACTACCGCAGTGAGTTGCGATCCGGCCTGACGAAAGTCAAACCAGGCGATTTAAAAATCAGACGAGGCAGACCAGCGCCCGCTCAACCCGCGAGCGGATCTCGGCCAGTGTGAAAGGTTTCTGCACGACATCGAGAATGATGCCGTTGAGTTCCTCGGCGCGCTCACGCTGGTCGGCATAACCGGTCATCAGCATGATCCTCATCGCCGGAAAGCGGGCGGCGGCGGCAATGGCCATCTCGATGCCATCCATTTCAGGCATGCGGATGTCGGAAACCACGAGATCGTAGCCACCGAGCGCCGCCTGGATCATCGACAGACCCTGCGCCCCGTCGGCGGCAATGTCGATCACATGCCCGGCACGTTCGAGCGCGCGGGCTGCGAGGGTACGGACGGACTCATCGTCCTCAACAATCAGGAGCTTTGCCATGGCGGCATATTTGGCGTCGAAAAGTTGCGTTTTTCTGAACCGCCAGCAGTGTCGAGAAGAAATTAGACGTCGCCCTTGACGATGCCCACGAACGGCAGTTCGCGAAAGGCGTGGGCGACATCCATGCCGTAGCCGACGACGAAATAGTCGGGGCAATCGAAGCCGACATAGTCGGCGTTGAGCTCCGTCTGGCGACGCATGCGCTTGTCGAGCAGAACCGCGATGGCGCAGCTTTTGGCGCCGCGCGACAGCATCAGGTCGCGGGTGAAGGTCAGCGTCTTGCCCGATTCGAGTATGTCGTCGATCAGCAGCACATCGCGGCCGGCGACCTCATTGTCGATGTCGCGCAATACCCGCACCTCGCCGCTGCTGGTGCCGGCGCCATAGCTGGAGATGAAGATGAACTCGACTTCCGGCGACAGCCCGACATCATGCATCGCGCGGATGAGATCGGCGGCGAAGACGAAAGATCCCTTCAGCACCGAAATCACCAGCAGGTCGTGGTAGTCGTGCTCTGCGATCTCCTTGGCGAGTTCGAGGTTGCGCCGCGCAATGGCGGAGGCCGAGAACAGGACCTCGATGTCCTTTCCACGTACAACTGGCATTTTTCGCCCTTTCAAGGTGCTCGCCCGTAACGCCCAAGGGTGCGTTGAGATTCGGGTCAGGCTGGCCGGCATCACCCGAATATCAGCACCCTATTCGGCGAAGGTGACCGATACGGTCTTCACGCCGTTTCTAGGCACCTCAAGCCGGCTGGCAAAGCCAAATCTTTCGCCGGCGGCCAGCGGACGACTGGATGTCCCCAACGTATATCGGGTTGTGAGCCCGTCATTGCCGGTGACCCGGATCTCCAGCGGCGGCAGCGGTGTCGGCCCGTTGCCGTCATTGGCGGCTTCTCCATCAACGAACAGCATTGGCTTTTCGCCGGACGCATCGACGCGCGACGTCACGCCTGAGATGCTGAGCGCGCGCGCCGAGTCCTGCGTCGTAAGGAAAGGCATCTGGCGCACCAGCGCGTGGCCGCCGGAGATCCAGAATGCAGCCAGTGCCGCGCCAACGCCGGCAATCCAGAAGATCGGTCCGCCGCGCGACGCCGGCGGGGGTTCCAAAGGGGGCTCGGGCTTGCGCAGCATGTCCATGCCCTCGATCGACGGCGTGGCAATGACGCGCGGCAGCGGCGCCGCCGCATCCGTTCGGGAGCCGAAGCGCGGCAGCACCTCATAGTCGGCATCGACGACGTCGGTAGCCAAACCGCGCATGATGCGTTCCGGCGCTGGAATTGCAGCCGGATCGGTCATGATTTCGCCGAAAACCGGGCGCGCGGTTCGATCCTCAGCCATCATGGCCCCAGTACTGCAGCACGTGTCGCTTTTCGTTTCTTTTGCGTAAACGCAAATGGTTAACGCTTCCCCACCGGAGCTCCTGTGATCAGTCTAAAATGCCCAGCAATTAACCAACGGTTAACCATGCCGTCCGATGGTCATTCTACACAATGGGCTGGCGAACCGCCGCCGCAAGCTTCAGGTCGTCGAAATTGATCCGCTTCGAAAATGTCGGCCTCCGCTATGGCATGGGTCCGGAAATCCTCCGCGACATTTCCCTGCACATTCCGGAGCGCTCCTTCCAGTTCCTGAGCGGACCGTCAGGCGCCGGCAAGACGACTTTGCTGCGCCTGCTGTTCATGTCGCTGAAGCCGACACGCGGGCTGATCACCATATTCGGCAAGGACCGCTCGCGCATCTCGCGCACCGAACTGCCCCATCTGAGACGGCGCATCGGCGTGGTATTCCAGGACTTTCGCCTGCTCGACCACATGACCACCTACGAAAACGTGGCGCTGCCGCTGCGCGTGCGCGGACGCGAGGAGGCGAGCTACCGCACCGACGTGACCGAGTTGTTGAAATGGGTTGGCCTGGGCGAGCGCATGCATGTGCTGCCGCCGGTGCTCTCGGGCGGCGAAAAGCAGCGCGCCGCGATCGCCCGAGCCCTGATCGAACAGCCGGAGATCCTGCTTGCCGACGAGCCGACCGGCAATGTCGATCCGCCGCTGGCGCGACGCCTGCTGCGGCTGTTCATCGAGCTCAACCGGCTGGGTACGGCGGTGGTGATCGCCACCCATGATCTCGGCCTGATGGAACAGGTCGATGCACGGCGCCTGATCCTGGCCGGCGGAAGGCTGGATATCTATGACTGATCTTTCCGCTGACCATCTTGAAGAGCACGACGCCGAGGAGACCGTGGCAAAGCCGCGCGCCCAGCGCAAGATGGCGCCGATCGTGCCGGCGCAGAACATTGCCGGCCGGGCGCTGGTGCTGGTCATCGCCATCATGACCTTCCTGTCGTGCCTGACCTTCGGCGCGGTGACGCTGGTTCGCGACACGGCATCGGTCTGGGAGAACCAGATCTCGCGCGAGGCGACGGTCCAGATCAAACCCGTCGACGGCCTCGACATGGAGGCGGCCCTTGTCCAGGCATCGCAGATCGCCAGCCAGTTTCCCGGCGTGAAAGGCACCAAGATCATTGACCGCGAGGCGACGGCGCGCCTGCTGGAACCGTGGCTGGGTTCGGGTCTCAACATCGACGATCTGCCGGTGCCGCGTCTGATCATCGTCACCATCGATGAAAACAGCCCACCCGATTTCGCCGCGATGCGAGCGGCGATCACGCCCAAGCTGCCCAGCGCATCGCTGGACGATCATCGCACCTGGGTCGACCGGCTGGTGGCCATGGCCCGCACCACCGTCACCATCGGCATCGCCGTGCTGGCGCTGATGCTTTCGGCGACGGTGCTGACCGTGGTGTTCGCGACGCGCGGCGCCATGGCCGGCAACGGACACATCATCGAAGTGCTGCATTTCGTCGGCGCCGAGGCGCGTTTCATCGCGCGCGAGTTCCGCCGGCACTTTCTGGTCACCGGCATGAAGGGCGCGGCGGCAGGCGGAGCAGCCGCCGTCGCGGTCTTCATCGTCTTCTCGTGGTGGTCGTCGCGCAACATGGCAACGCCGCAAGCCGACCAGGCGACCGCCCTTTTCGGCAATTTCGCCATCGGCTCGGCAGGCTATTTCGGCGTCGTCCTGATGGTGCTGGTCATCGGCGCGCTCACGGCCGCAACCTCGCACGCCACTGTTGTCGCCTATCTCAGCGACATCGATGTCCGCCAACCGGACGCCGGTTAAAGGTCAGGACCGATCACGAATGAAGAACCACCGTAACGCAAAGTGCGCTTTTCCGCTACCAAAGGCCATATTTCGGGATTAACCATGGCATGATGGACGCGCGGGATTCGACCAATACGGCTGGATGCACGCCAGTGCTGGTTGCGCGTTCCCATGCGCCCCGCAAGCCGGGTCGTTTGACCACCGCGTTGCGCGCATGTTCCTTCCTCCTGCTTGCTTTCGTAGTGCTGTTTGCCGGCGGTTTCGGCTGGTTCGCAAACAAGGTCAGCCATCTCACCACGCCCACCAATCCCGCGAAGGCCGACGCGATCATCGTACTGACCGGCGGCCAGTCGCGCCTCGATGCCGCGATGGACCTTCTGGCATCCGGGAAGGGCGCGCGGCTTTTGATCAGCGGCGTGCATCCTTCCGCCAGCCGCCGCCAGCTTCAGGCTGCGATCGGTGGCGACAAGAAGCTGTTTTCCTGCTGCGTCGACATCGACCGCGCCGCGCTCGATACGATCGGCAATGCCGAGGAAAGCGCCAAATGGGTCGAGAGCCATGCCTATGGCACGGTGATCCTCGTCACCAACAATTATCATATGCCCCGCAGCCTGCTGGAGATGGGCCGGCTGCTGCACAACGCCAAGCTTGAACCCTATCCGGTGGTCAATACCAACCTCGACAATGGCGGCTGGCTGACCAAGCCTGAAGCGTTGCGCGTTTTGTTCACCGAATACAATAAGTATCTGCTGGCGCTGGCGCGCGGCATCGTGCCGGTAAAGCCGACGCCGGACGGTATCGCATTGGCCGACACCTCGGTCGGCGGCTGAAGCCTGCCTACTCCTTGACCGGCGCGTCTGGCGCTTTCCTCAAACGTGCGATCTCCTGCTCAAGGCGTTCAATGCGCCTGTCCCTTTCAGCCAGTGCGACTGCCACGTCGGCTGCCTCGAAACGCTGCGGAATGTGCTGCGGGCAATTGGCATCCCACGCGGCGACGGTGAACAGTATGACCTGCTCGGGCCGTGCCCTGTAATCCCGTGGCATCAGCCTCGCCAGCAATTCGCCATCGTCCTCGACAATGCGCGCCGTGCCCCAGATCTTGATGCGCTGCCGATGCATGTAATCGATCAGGAACAGGAACGCCTTTGGATTATCCGCGAGATTGCCCTGGGTGATGAACTGCCTGTTGCCGGAAAAATCGGCGAAGCCGATCGTATGTTCGTCAAGCACCTTGAGAAAGCCGGCGGGCCCGCCGCGATGCTGGATGTACGGCTGGCCATCTCCGTTGGTCGTAGACAGGAAGATACTGGTCTGCGCTTCGATGAAGGTGGCAAGGTCAGGCTCGATCACCGCCTGCCAGCCACCGCGCTCCTCGACGCGGGCGTATGACTGGCGCGAGCCCTTCCGGGCCTGGATCGCCTTGACGGTCGGCGTGAAGGCGACGTCGCTGGTGAAAGCATGGGCATTCATGGAACGCCGATCTCCGACAGTGAGCTTTCATCCTGCGGCCGATGGCCGAGCGGCGAGACCGGCTGAAAGTCGATCTCCGTCCTGGCAACTTCATTGATATAGTTGGTCCAGACGTTCAGGGCGACGTGCTGTACGATCTCAATGATCTGCGCGTCGTCATAACCCGCAAGCCTGACGGCATCCACGTCTTCCGCGCCGACATGACCACGGTTGCGGGCGACCTTGGCCGCGAAGTGGACGGCTGCGGCGGCCTTGGGATCGTTTGATCCGCCTCTACGGTTGGCGGCCATCTCGGCGTCGTCAAGCTTGGCGAGGTTCTTGCCAAGGTAAGTGTGTGCGGAAAGGCAATAGCTGCAGCCGTTGACCTCGGCGACCGCCAGCGCAATGCGCTCGCGCGTCGGCGCCGGCAGGCGGCCCCTGGCAAGCGCGCCCGACATGCCGAGATACCCTTCGAGCGCCGCCGGACTGTTGGCGACCATCCGGAACAGGTTCGGCACGACGCCGAGTTGCTTTTCGACGGCCTGCAGCATGGGTTGCGCGGCTGCGGGGGCGGCCGCGATGGACGATGGTGTGGCGATACGGGGCATGAGGATCTCCTTTCTTGAGAT
>BFBZ01002163.1_pt1 | contig 11312 bp, 7 predicted proteins | sample 1888401 | NCBI WGS metagenome assembly BFBZ01 (sample SAMD00112614, study PRJDB3348) | symbiont metagenome | host: Chara braunii | reverse complement strand
CCTCCTCGATGGAGCTGTCCAGGCTCGCGACGACCGCCATGAGGGATGGCCTGACCGAGTCATGGGCCACCTCCAGACGGTTCAGCTCACCTTGCCTGAGCTCCAGCAGCGTATCCAGCCGGGCCACCAGCGCCTGCAGGGATCGCACGGCCGCCGAAGGTGCCTCCCACAGCGCCGGGGCCGTCCTGTCGCAAAACCGCGCCAAGGCCTTCGCATCGCCCTCGTCGGTCTTGTTGCGCACCCGCTCGAGTTCCATGAAGCGCTTGACCTGCAGCGGGTTCACGACCGAGACCGCCACCGCGTGGTCGTGAAGAAAAAGCGCCAGGCCCTCGTGGTACGTGCCTGTGGCCTCCATGCAGACATGGGCTGCCGCCTTGCCGCCGGGCAGATTCGACTCCAGCCATTCAAGCAGCACCGCGAAGCCGGCGGCATTGTTGGGGAACACCTTGGATCGATATTTACCTTCCGACCTCAGCCATGCCACATCGAGCTTGGCCTTGCTGATGTCGACTCCTACGTTGCATGTCACCGCGCTACTCCTTGGCTCAAGGATCAATACGCCACATTCGACATGCACAGCCTGATATGCGGGGTCATCGCAGGCCAACCGGCCAGCGACGCCCCAAGACACCGTTCGAGCTACAGCGTCGAATCCGTCCGGCTCCCCAGTCTTTATTGCGGGTTGGTCGACCCAAGGAGGAGCACGGGTTCGCCGGACGGGCTCCCTTCAGCGCTACGGGAGCGGGAGAAACAATATCAGGGGAGGAGTCGTCCGACAGTTCGGCGAACGACAGGCTGAAGGTCGGCTACGCGCCGAATCCCGATTACTTCAAAGACTGCCTGGGTCAGGGCGCCACTAGCGCGACGGGCGATGCGTACGATCGGGAACGCCCGGCCGTGTCGGACAACGTACGGCTGATCACCAGCGAGTTTTCGGTGGTGAACAGTGTCTTGAAATGCAAGGGAAGCGGCAATGCCATACCGCAGCCGATCGTCGATGGCGTCGAGCGCTTCGACATCATGTACGGCGTCGGCGCCTCGGCCGGAAGCGAACAGGTGGTGCGCTATGTGACGGCCGATGACGTCGCAAATTTCAAGCAGGTTCGCACGGTGCGTGTCTGCCTGCAGCTCGCGGGCAGTTCCAGGAGCAACCCGGGCGGCGGCTATACCGACTGCGACGGAGCGTCGCAGACCAGCAGCGACGGCAGGCTGCGACGCGTCTACACGGCCGTGTTCGCGCTGCGAAACAACCTGGGCGCGCTATGAAGCTCTTCCTTAGTCTTCGCGCGCCCCAGGCACAGCACGGGTTTTCGCTTTTCATCGTGATGATCATGCTGCTGCTCTCGGCGCTACTGGTTGTGGGCGGCGCGCGGATGGCCCAACTGCTCGAATCGGTGGCGGGCAACCAGCGCGAATACCAGCGCGCCTTCGAGGCCGCCGAAGCCGCGCTGCTGGATGCGGAGCGCGACATCCGGCAACTGGCCTTTGCCAGCGCAACTCAGACCTACGTGGCGTGTTCGACGCTTCCGGCGTCGCGCTGCCGCAAGGCTGACGATGGCCGCGTCTTCCCCGACCGGGACACGGGTTGGGTGACTGCCTATATGAACGACGGCGCCAACAGCTGCGAGCGAGGCATCTGCTACTTCGCCGAGGACGGCTCGGTGGCAGCTGCATCCGGCAGCGAGGCCTACCGGTTCTGGACCCGCGATTCGTACGTGAACAAACATGTGTCGTACGGGCGGTTCACTGGCGCGCCCACCGCCGGCAATCCGGCATTGGATGGCGCCAGGTACTGGATCGAGGTCATCGACCGCAAGAACAGCAAATACCCGCTGTACCGGATCACCGCATTCGCCACAGGTGCCCGCAGCGCGGGCACCGCGGGCGGCACGCGGGTCGAGTTGCAGATGTCCTTCGATCCGGACCCGGTCACCAAAGTGAATTGAGCATTGCGAGAGGGAGGGGTATGAACATCGAGAAGTTTTCGAGGAACGCCGCAGTGTGCGGCCTGATGCTGGCGCAGACCGTCGGCCAAGCTGCGCAGTATTCGCTGGCGCAAGCCCCGCGCAGCACTGCGGCCAGGGAGCCGGCGCCGAACGTGATCGTGTCGGCCGACAACACGGACCGCATGGCCGTAGGGGATGACATTGGGGCCTTGAAGGCCGCACTCAGGGGGGGCTTTTCCGAGGCCAACATTCCCAATGACCGGGTCCGCCTTGCCTGGCAGGCGCTGGAGCAGGGGGCGTCCGACCGAAACTGCGCTGCATTCTTGAGCAGCAGATTCCCGTGCCTGATCGGCGGTCGTGTCAACGCGAACCTGATGCGCTCGCTGGATAGCACGCACCGCGCCAACTTCATGACCTGGTTGGACATCCTGCAACTTTCTGGCAGAGGGGCCGCAGACCAAATGATGATCCGCGCCGGCGATTACATGAAGACCACTGGCCGGTACAGCCCCTATTCGGACGACCCGGGGGTGGAGGAGGCCACGCAGTCGGGCTGCCGCAGGTCTTTCCATATCCTCTTGACGGACGGGTTCGGGATGATCCGCAGATCGCCGGGCTTCGGAAACGAAGACGGAACGCGCCGCGTCCTGCCCGATTCCGTGATTTATGAGCCGCGAGCTCCTTACAGGGATAACTTCGGAGACGCACTGAATGGGACGCTGGCTGACTTGGCCTTTCACTATTGGGCCACTGATCTGCAGCCGGGCATGCCGAACAAATTGAGGACGCTTGTCGCTGAAGCTGGTGATGTAACGGTTGGGGCGACAACGGTCCCCGAGTACTGGAATCCCAAGAACAATCCGGCTACCTGGCAGCATCTGACGACCTACACCATCGGACTCAATACAGTGTCATGGGAAGGGCGACCGTATATTTCGGCGACCGCAGTGCAGCCCGCCTACAGCGGAGATTATTCTGGGCTGGTCGACGGCTCGATCTCTTGGCCCTATCACAACCGGATCGACCTCTGGCATACCGCACTCAGCAGCCGCGGCACGTTCATACCAGCTTCGAACGCCCAGGCACTTCGCGACGCCATCAAATCCATCCTCGACAGGATCCTGACCGACACCAGCCCCCGGCAGACCTCCATCTCGGCAAGCACTTCAAGGCTGTCGACAGGCACGATCGTCTATCAGTCGGGCTACGACCCGTCGAACTGGTCGGGGGTGCTGACTGCCACGAAGTTCGACACCAACGGCAAGCTGGCGAGCAAGCCCGAGTGGTCCGCGGGCGACCTGCTGGATGCGCGCATGGCGAAGGCGGGGGCGCACGTCAGCGATCGCAAGGTGCTCAGCTTCTCGGGCACCACTGTGGCAACGACCACCAGCACGGCGACCGTCGGCTCTGGCGTGCCGTTCAGGTGGGACCGTCTGAGCGACGCGCAAAAGGCGGCGCTCAAGGGAAGCACTGCCACCGACGCCAAGAGCACAGCGTTTGGCCGGGCTGTGCTCGACTTCCTGCGCGGCGACCGCAGCAACGAGGACACCGGCCTGGGTTTGCGCAAGCGCAGCCACGTGCTCGGCGACATCGTGGGTTCCAGTGTCTGGTACACGGGTCAGCCCAGGAGCGGCTTCACCAGCGACGCTTACGCCACGTTCGCCTCGACGGCCCGCACGCCGATGGTCTACGCAGGCGCCAACGACGGCATGCTGCATGCCTTCAACGCGGGAACTGGCAGGGAAGAGTTCGCCTATGTGCCCGAAGGCCTCTACGGCACGGCGGCCGCGCCCAATCTCAAGCGGCTCAGCGAGGGCGCCTACTCGCACAGGTATTACGTCGACGGGAGCGCCTTCGTTGCCGACATCTACATGGGCGCGGCAGCCACCGCCAAGACCACCAACGCCGAGAAGGCGGCGGGGTGGAAGTCTTTCCTCGTGGGCACGCTGGGAGCGGGCGGCAAGGGCTACTTCGTGCTCGACGTCACCAAGCCCGAGAACATCTACGAGTCCAGGGCTGCCAGCGTGGCGCTGATCGACACGACCGCGCTCTCCGACCGCGACCTGGGCCACCAGTTCCAGCAACCCGCGCTCGACTCTTTCTCCAGGCGTGCGGTGCAGGTGGCGCCGCTGAACAACGGGCGCAAGGCCGTGATCCTGGGCAACGGCTACAACAGCACGAGCGAGAAGGCCGTGCTGTGGATCCAGTATCTCGACGATGACAAGTCGGTCCTCAAGATCCCCGCTCCCGCCACACAGGACGCTGGCACCGGCAATGGGCTGTCTGCCCCGCGGGTGGTGGACCGCGACGGCGACGGCAAGGTCGACTACGCCTATGCCGGCGACCTGCGCGGCAACCTGTGGAGGTTCGACCTGAGTGATACCGACAGCCGCAAGTGGAAGGCCACCATGGGCTCGGGCGCCACCCCATCGAGCCTCGACAACGTGCCGCTGTTCGCGGCTGGTGCCACCCAGCCGATCACGGCAGCGCCGGTGGTCGTAGGCCATCCGCGCGGCGGCTACATGGTGGTGTTCGGCACGGGGCGGCTGTTTGCCTCTGGTGATGACGGCACTACCGCCGGCCAGTACCTGTATGGTGTTCGGGACCCGGCCAACGGCGATGCGGGCACTGCGGCACTGACCGACCTGGTGGCGCAGACCATTGGAGTCGCCACCGTCGAGGAAGACGGTGGCGAGTTCCGCACCGTCTCGGCCAGCGACGTGAGCTACAGCGGTTCGGACGCCAAGCGTGGCTGGTCCCTTCAACTGCCGACCGCCGGGGAGCGCATCGTCTACCCAGGCGATGCGCTCAGCAGCAGTGCAGGCTTGTTCTCGACCACCATTCCTGGCACCGGTAGCAATTCAGCTGATTGCACCGCCGGCACCGGCGATGACGGCTGGTCGATGGTGATCGACTTCTTCAGCGGCTCCGCTCCCGACGGCATTGCCTACAACGCGTCCGCCACGGCGGGCAGCTATCTGGGCTTCCGAAACCGTTCGGGCAAGGACGACATCGCCTTCGAGCCGCAAGACCGGGCAAAGGGCAAGGACGTGATCTGCAATGCGGCAGGCGACTGCAACACGCCGAAGCGGCCGGATGTCGTCCGCCGCTTCGGCTGGCGAAATCTGATGTCGTCGTCGAACTGACGATGCAACCGAGGCAAGTCATGAAGAACAAGCAATCCAGGGCGCAAGGCCGTGAGCAGATTCGCTCGCGCGGCTTCACGCTGATCGAACTCATGATCGTGACGGTGGTGATCGGCATCCTCGCCGCCATCGCCTACCCGAGCTATACGCGCTATGTGCTGCGGGCCAAGCGAGCCGACGCGAAGCAGCAGTTGCTGCAGGCGGCGCAGTGGACCGAGCGCTACCTGACCGCCAACGGCAGATATCCGCCCGACAACGTCGCGTTGCCGGCCGGGCTGCGCCAGGCTCCATCGTCCGGTACGGCGAACTACGCCATCAGTTATGTCGCAAGAACTGCAACTGCAACTACCTACACACTGAGAGCCGTTCCGGAGGGTGCGTCGAGCAACGACGAGTGCGGAACGCTCACGGTGAACCAGCAGGGCGTGAAGCTGGCTGCCGGCAGTACCAACGCCTCGGATGCGCTGGTGCAGCTCTGCTGGAATCGTTGAGGCGCCGGTTGCCGGGGCTCAGATGTCCCGCAGCAACTGCCGGAATTCGTCAACGTCCTCGAAGCTGCGGTACACCGAGGCAAAGCGCACATAGGCGACCTTGTCGAGCTTCTTGAGTTCGCGCATGACGAGCTCGCCCACCTTGGTCGAGTCGATTTCGCGCAGGCCGCTGGCCAGCAGCTTCTGCTCGATGCGCAGCAGTGCGTTGTCGATCTGTTCGATGCTCACCGGCCGCTTGCGCAGCGCCAGCATCATCGAGGCGCGCACCTTGGTCGAATCGAAGTCGGCGCGGCTACCGTCCTTCTTCACGACCACCGGGAAATTGACGTCGGGCCGCTCGTAGGTGGTGAAGCGCTTGTCGCAGGCGCTGCACTGGCGGCGCCTGCGGACGAAGTCGGCGTCTTCCGAAACGCGGGTCTCGACGACCTGCGTTTCAAGATGGCCGCAAAAAGGGCATTTCATGCGGCCGGGTCTTCTTCTTTTCGGAGATCAGCGGTAGACAGGGAAGCGGCTCGTCAGGGCGTGGACCTTGGCGCGCACGGCTTCGATGTTCGCCGCGTCGCGCGGGTTCTCGAGCACGTCGGCGACCAGGTTCGCGGTGATGCGGGCCTCTTCGTCCTTGAAGCCGCGGGTGGTCATGGCGGGGGTGCCGATGCGCACGCCGCTGGTGACCATCGGCTTTTCGGGGTCGTTGGGGATCGCGTTCTTGTTGATCGTCATGTGGGCGCTGCCCAGCACGGCTTCGGCTTCCTTGCCGGTGATGCCCTTGGCGCGCAGGTCGACCAGCATCACGTGGCTTTCGGTGCGTCCGCTCACGATGCGCAGGCCGCGCTGGGTGAGGGTCTCGGCCACGATCTGTGCGTTCTTGACCACCTGTTGCTGGTAGGCCTTGAACTCGGGAGACATGGCTTCCTTGAACGCGACGGCCTTGGCGGCGATCACGTGCATCAGCGGGCCGCCTTGCAGGCCCGGGAAGATCGCGCTGTTGATGGCCTTCTCGTGCTGCGACTTCATCAGGATGATGCCGCCGCGCGGGCCGCGCAGGCTCTTGTGGGTGGTCGAGGTGACGATGTCGGCGTGCGGCACCGGGTTGGGATACACGCCAGCGGCCACGAGGCCGGCGTAGTGGGCGATGTCGACCATGAAGATCGCGCCGACGTCCTTGGCCACCTTGGCGAAGCGCTCGAAGTCGATGCGCAGCGAGTAGGCCGAAGCGCCCGCGATGATCAGCTTGGGCATGTGCTCATGCGCCTTGCGCTCCATCGCGTCGTAGTCGATGGCTTCGTTGGCGTCCAGGCCGTAGCTCACGACGTTGAACCACTTGCCGCTCATGTTCAGCGGCATGCCGTGGGTCAGGTGGCCGCCTTCGGCCAGGCTCATGCCCATGATGGTGTCGCCGGGCTTCAGGAAGGCGAGCATCACGGCTTCGTTGGCCGATGCGCCGCAATGCGGCTGCACGTTGGCGGCGTCGGCGCCGAAGATCTGCTTGACGCGGTCGATGGCGAGTTGCTCGGCCACGTCGACGTGCTCGCAGCCACCGTAGTAGCGCTTGCCCGGGTAGCCTTCGGCGTACTTGTTGGTGAGCTGCGAGCCCTGGGCGGCCATGACGGCCGGCGAGGCGTAGTTCTCGCTGGCGATCAGCTCGATGTGATGTTCCTGGCGTGCGTTCTCGGCTTGAATCGCAGCCCAGATTTCGGGGTCGGTCTGTTCGACCAGAATGTTGCGTTGGTACATGGCAGTCCTTTGAAGACGAGGTCCTTGTTCTTCAACCAAACAAGGGCTGCCCAGGCGAACGGCTGAACGCCTGTTGTGGTCAGGCGGCACGCTTCCCAGTGGTATTCCACGTCAGCGCGTGGCACCTTGTTAGGGTGCTGCGCCTATCGCCAGTCGCGTACGGGGCCGAGTGTAGCTCACACCCGGCCGGAACGACTTTAGGAAACAGAGGAAAGCAGGGCGACCTTTGCGGGCTGTTCCGTGCTTTCTTCAGCCTTGATCGGAGCCGGCGTTGGCGTCACGTTGGGAATCGGCTGTGCGCGAACGGTGGTCCGGGGCGATTGCACCGACGGCGCACGGCCGTTGGCGACCTGCAGCAGGCGCTCATGCTCGGCCATCACCTTGCCGGCATAGCCGCCGTCGTCTTCCAGGTTGGCCGCGCCCACGTAGTAGCGCAGGCCGCCTTCGAGCGAGCCGGCGCGTGCAATGCATTCCTGCAGCACCTTCACGCCGACGCGCATGTTGGTCACCGGGTCGAAGGCGGTGAGCGTGCCGCCCGCGCTTTCGTACTTGTCGCCGTGCACGCGGGTCATGACCTGCATCAGGCCCTGGGCGCCGACGTGGCTCTGGGCAAAGGGATTGAAGCTTGATTCCACGGCCATGATGGCCAGGATCAGCGTCGGGTCGAGCTTGGTGCGCTTGCCGATGTTGTACGCCTCGGCGACGAGCACGCTCAGCGGCTCGGGCGCCACGCTGTACTTCTTGCTCAGCCAGTAGGCCACGGCCGCCTGCTGCTTGGGCAGGTCGGCGGGGCTCGCGGCCGTGGTGCGCTCGATGGCGGTCGGCTCGAGGTCGGTGGCTTCGGGCGCGGGCTTGCGCGACTGCAGCCAGCCCATCAGTTGCTCCTCGCCGGTCTTGCGCAGGTCGGGCCGCGCCACCAGGGCGAGGGCCGCGAACACGATGGCCAGACCGACCAGTGCAAACCCGTTGTGGGTAATTTCAAAAAAGCCGTCTGCCACGTCGGACACGAAGGTCCTCAGCCCTCGGGCCGTGGCATCAAACGCCTTGTTCATCGCTCTTCCTTTCTGTGCGGCACCCGTGTCGCAACGCCATGGAAGGCGATGGATGAAGGCAACGGCGCTTGGATTGGTACGAATCAGGCTCCGCGCATGGAGTGAAGGGGGTTAGGAGCGCGGCGGCCTGATCAAGCCGGGGGAATTCGGCAGCGGATTCAGGTGGCCCCTCTGCGTCGGGCAGTCAGGGCAGCGCGGATTCTAGCGTGGCTAAATACCCGGTCAAGCATAAGAATTTGTTTTCTTATGCTAATAGTTGTTTTAAAAAATGGTTCCCAAGAGGCATTTCGGTTTACGGGAAACCCCTTTGTAAAACGCGTTTGCAATCGGAGGGTGCGACGCCTAATCTGGACGGGCCTGGCTTTTCAGGCGTTCTTCCAAGGCCCGGCAACCCGAGGTGCAAGTCAAGGGTTCAGCGGTTGAGGAGCCACGGTGGCAATCTCTTGCTGCCAGCACGGCGGGAACCATTGACTTCCGGTCGCGCGAATCGATGGCATGGGTTTTGTGCCCGCCATCAAGCCCGGTGACGAGACATTCCGTCGACTCACCGGGCTTTCTTCATCTGGGAGACCCCGTGAAGCCCGTTCTCCGGTATTTCTTCCGGGACGGGGCTTGCGTCCTTTCTGCGTACGTAGCGTTGGCGCATGTTTGCGGCACACTCCAGCGATGGACGTAGCTTCGATCAAACAGAACAAATGGGTGCGGCGTGGGATCGTCGCTTTGCTGGTGTTGTTGGCTTTCTGGGTGATCGCCTGGCTCGCGGTGCCGCCGATCGCCAAGAGCCAGATCCAGAAGATCGCGAGCGAAAAGCTCGGGCGGCAGGTAACGGTTGGCAAGATCGACTTCAAGCCGTGGACGCTCGAGCTCACTCTGACCGACCTGCGCATTGCCACCGCCGACGGCAGCAAGTCGCAGGTGGCCGTCAACCGCATCTATGCAGATGCCGAACTGCAATCGATCGTGCGCCTCGCGCCGGTGATCGACGCGGTCACCATCGACGGCCCCGCCATCCTGCTGACGCACCTGGCCGACGGCAAGTACGACATCGACGACATCCTGGCCAAGCTCTCGGCCGGCCCGCCGCCCGACCCGAACGCGAAGCCCGCGCGCTTTGCCATCTACAACATCGCGATCAATGGCGGTTCCGTCGATTTCGACGACCAGACCGTCAAGCGCAAGCACGAGTTGCGCGACTTCGTGCTCAAGGTACCGTTCCTGAGCAACCTCGATTCCAAGCGCGACATCAACACCGAGCCCAAGCTCGCGTTCGCCCTCAACGGCAGCAAGTTCGACTCGGCGGCCTTCACCACGCCCTTCGCCGACAGCCGCAAGACCGACGCCCACGTGCAGTTCAAGGGGCTCGATCTCGTTCCGTACCTCGGCTACATCCCCGGCGGCCTGCCGGTGAAGCTGCAGGCGGGCAGCCTCGATGCCGACCTGAAGATCGGCTTCGAGCAGGGCGCGACCACCGGCCTGAAGATCACCGGCACGGTCGAGGCCCACACCACCAAAGTGTCCGATGCGCGCGGCCGCGACCTGCTGGCCTTCGAGTCGCTCAAGCTGGCGCTGGCCGACGTGCGTCCGCTGGAGTCGGTGTTCCACCTGAGCGAAATCGCGCTGGCCAGCCCGCAGCTGACGGTGGCGCGCGACGCGGCCGGCAAGCTCAACCTGCTGGCCACCGATCCGGCCACCGGCGCCACCGAGAAGGCCGCGCCGCTGCCCGCCGCTGCTGCAAGCGCGCCGGCCGGCCAGCCGGCGCCAAAGCCGGCGCTGAAGGTGCAGGTCGACAAACTGGCCCTGAGCGGCGGCCGCATCGGCTGGCGCGACGAAACCGTCAATCCCGCCGCGGCCGTGGATGTGACCAACCTTGGCATCGACGTCGCGGGCGTCACCTGGCCGATGGAGAAGCCGGCCGAGTTCAACGGCAGCACGGCCGTCGCCGGCGCCTCGCTCAAGTTCAAGGGCACCGCCACGGACAAGGTGGCCGACGTCCAGGCCGAGGTCGATGCGCTGCCTCTGTCGCTGGCCGCCCCTTATCTTGCACAGAGCCTGGAGCCCACGCTCGACGGCAAGCTCAGCGGCCAGATCGACATCGCCTGGGCCCAGCCCGACCTGAAGTTCAAGGCGCGCCGCCTGTCCGCCGACGGGCTTGCGCTGACCCAGGCCAAGACCGCGCTGGCCAGCGTCGGGCGCTTCGAGCTGGTCGACGCCGAGGTCGACATGACGAAGCACACGCTGAACGTGGCCTCTTTCACCGCGACCAATCCCAAGGTGCGTGTGGAGCGCGACAGCGAGAAGCGCTGGATGTTCGAGCGCTGGCTCAAGACGCCGGCCGGCGGCGGCACGAAGGAGGTCGAGGCCAAGGTCGCGGCCCCCAAGCCCGCGGCCGCCGAAACGCCGCAACCCGGTGCCAACACCAAGCCCTGGGCGCTGACCATCGGCACGCTGGCGGTCGACAACGGCGCGCTTTCCTATTCGGACAAGGCCAGCGCGACGCCGGTGACGGTGGAAGTCACGGCCTTCAAGCTGCACGCCCAGAAGATCGCGCCTGAAACCAATACGACATCGCCGCTGGAGGTCTCGGGCCGCATCGGCTCCGGGCGCTCCGACCCGGGCCGCTTCGACTACAAGGGCAACGTCGTGCTCAAGCCGCTCGCGGCCGAGGGCCGGCTGGAGGTGGTGTCGTTCCCGGCGCACACCTTCAAGGCCTACTACGCGGACGCGCTCAACGTCGACATCCGCCGTGCCTTCGCGAGCTATCGCGGCACGGTGCGCTACGCGACCTCGCCCGCGGGCATGAGCGTCAAGCTGGCCGGCGACACCGCGCTCGACGACTTCCGCGCCAACAGCGTCTCGCTGACCCAGTCGCCCGGCTTCGACCGCAGCAACAACCAGCTGCTGAGCTGGAAGACGCTGAGCCTGCGCGGCCTGCAGGTCAGCATG
>BFBZ01002162.1_pt1 | contig 11312 bp, 15 predicted proteins | sample 1888401 | NCBI WGS metagenome assembly BFBZ01 (sample SAMD00112614, study PRJDB3348) | symbiont metagenome | host: Chara braunii | reverse complement strand
TTGCCGCGCTCCTGATCGGGGCTCGCTACTCTTGGGAAAAAAAAAGACCATTACGGATCTACCCGTCTTCCCCCCGAGCTGCACGCGGTTGAGAAAGCGACCACTTGATTGGGACCCCACCGAGGCAAGGTGTTTCTGAGAGAGAGAGAGAAAATTCGCCCTCATCTAGCTTTCATAAGAGAAGCGCACAGGCCGCCCACGGGCAAAGATGTGATCAATCCGAAACTTCATTCGGCGGCTCCCAAGAATGAGCGCTTACTAGCGGCCTATGCACTTTCCGTGAACTTCCGTTCCTGGTTGATAGTACCCGTCGAGCGAGGCCGAGGGATGCCGGCAGCCGCTGCATACCTGCCTCTCGCAGTGATGAACTATTGACCTGAGTGCAGCACGTTTTTACTGGTTGCTTTGCGCTCTCAACTTCCGATAACCGGGCGTTTATGTGCCTATCGTTATCGTCGGTTGGGCAATAGGCTCGTCGTTGGCGCGAAAGCGGTTTCTATCAGCGGTGCCCTGATGGGACAGGGCATGGTCCAACAGGCCGAAATACGGAGCGTCGCACGCGTTGGGCGGCTGCTTCAAGACTGATTGCGGTCAGCCGGCATCGCCCGTCGGATGTCTGCTGTGCGCCGCAATCAAGCCATCCGCAGCGCATTGATCCGTCTCACCACCGTAGCAATGACGACGGATTTGCGCTGCTCAATCGTCGCTCGCTTAGATTTCCGTCTGCTCCGAGATCTCGAGGGCGTCATCCACCTCGATGCCCAGGTATCTGACCGTCGACTCAAGCTTTGAATGGCCGAGCAGCAACTGCACCGCACGAAGGTTTCTCGTCCGCCGGTAGATCAGCGTAGCCTTAGTCCGACGCATCGAGTGAGTTCCGTAGTCGGTGGGATCCAGTCCCAGCTCTCTGACCCAGCCACTCAGTATTCGGGCGTACTGCCGGGTGCCGAGGTGCGGCGAGCCGTGCATTCGGCTCGGGAACAGGAAGTCGTCCGATCGCAGGCCGGCACGCTGGATCCACGCATGCACAGCCTCTCGGGTTCCGGGCGTGAGCTCGAATTGCACCGGACGCTGGGTTTTGTGCTGCATCACCGTCGCCCGTGGTGCAACCTGCTCCCCGTGGCAGACGTCTCTGACCTTCAGGCTGACAAGATCGCAGCCGCGCAGCTTGCTGTCCAAGCCCAAGTTGAAGAGAGCCAGTTCGCGCACTCGACCCTCTAGTTGCAGCCGCACCCGCAGCGCCCAAATGTCCTTGAGCTTGAAAGGCGCCTTCTGGCCGACGATCTTGCCCTTGTTCCAGGGCACTCGGCAGCTTGCAGTGTTTACTGATCCCATGATGGTCTCCCATCGAGTTGAGGGAGGCTAAGCATGCGCGTGCCGGACCGCAGCTGTGCTTGTTGCAGCCGCGAAGCAGCGCCTGCGTTCACTGAGTTAGGGATCAGCTTTCGCGACTATGTTTTACCTATGGCAAGGGGCACAATCGGCCACAACCGGTCGTTGGCAACGAGTGCTCAATTTACCGCCAAGCGGGCATTCGAATTCGTTTCAACGATAAGCAAGAACTGCGGCCATCCGTACATTAGAAATATTCCGATCGTTTGACCCATGACCACCTTCGCAGAACGCCGGAAGTCACTACCTTTGCAGCTAGCCCTCGAAGGGCGGCGATGGAAGCTGTATCAGTTCAATTCTGCGAAGAACGATCAGATGAACTGGGAAATGAAAATGCTGCGGTGCTTCATTTCTGCCGACGATTTAGTTCGCTGGGAGAACGGACGACAGCAGGTCAAGAGATTCATTGAAAGCGATGAAGTGCTCTCTTCATTGGTGAAGTTCGTTCAGGCCGATGAGGTTGGTGAGGACTATTTGATCCACGCGAAGCCGCCATACGACGGCGGCTACTCGTTGGCGATGCTGCACGATTGGCGCGCCCAGGCAGACGAAGGCGCTCCGCCCTTCGGGTGTATAGAAGCCGGCAACGCGCTTGCAATCGGCACGACAGATGCGATTGCAAAGGCCCTGCGCAAAGGGCGCGAAGTGGATCTCCCGTTGATCGAGTCGGCGCTCCTTGGCCCAGGCGATGACACCTTCTATTTTTCTGACGGCATCTGGTACGTCTATGACGTCACGCCGACAGGCGAGGCGAGCTGAGGTCGGGGCTGATCCGTTGCGCCGGCAACTCATGCGGCTACAGTCGGCCACAACCGGCCGTTCACAATGGACGCTCACAGATGGCCTGACATCCAAAATGCTTGATCTCTATGCCCCCATTGAGCCAGGAAACTCTGCCGCAGGATTCAGGATAGGGCAGTCACTATCGAGCATAGAACCGTTCCTTCAAGACGTTAGTCATGTTGACTACGCGCCTGACCGTGTTTTCGGCGCGCGAGCAGCTTGGGTGCATTTACGTTTTCGAGGGCTATTTGGGCACATACGAAGGCGTGCGGGTCGGTGACATGCTGTCAGCGCTGCCAACGTCCGAGGCATTCGAATTTGATGATGGCGACGAGATGTATTACCGCCACGATGGCGACGGGCAATACCTTCCCGGCTTTGCGGTTGTCGCGGAGGTGGCCGAGACGCCAGAGCGCGCTTCAACTCAGGTCACCGGCTACTGTGTCCACAACTGGAACATCCTCCGAGCCCGGGCTTGATCGCGTAAGGCATTGGGGGAACTGCGGCTACAGACGCGGTCTTGCGAGCAAACCCATCTCGCCCTCCGGCCAAAAGTCGGTCGGTCGCAGCGACCGGAAAAATTAGCTCAACAGCAACTTTTGCACTTCCGAGAATGCCAACCGATCTGACATGTCCGAGTTGTGACCTTAGGGTCTCTATTGGTGGCTACTTCACCAATCATAAAGACGGCTTCAGCGGCAGAAGCCTCGTTCCCTGTGGAGCATGCGGGACGCAACATGCGATCAAGCATGGGATACGCGACTCCGGTCCAGAGTACTTTGACATCCAGAAGGTCATTGTTGACTCTTTCCCTCCAGGCGCGCTTGACCGAGTCGTGGTGCGAGTTCAGAAGTTCCGCAAACCAAAGACGACACTACCGGAAGCGCTAGCGATTGCGACGGATGCGCCATTCACGCTGGTCGAATCCACCTCCGCTAGCCAAGCCCTTCAGATCGTAGAAGATCTTGAAAGGATCGAAATCCATTCTCATCGGGAGACCATTGGCCGTGAGCGAAACCCACTCTTCGGTTTGGCGCAAGCTGACCGTATCGCATATCACGCTCGACCTCAGCATGGTGATGTGGTGCTCCCATGGCTGGAAACGGAAGAGCCGGCGCCGGCGGAAGTATCAGCGATGCGTTGCATGGCGTGCGGTCGCGTCGGAACTTTACTTCGCACTCCCCCTGCTGCTCTTTGCTGCCCGGCATGCGGAAGGGCAAATTTGGCCGAGGCAGGTTCTTGGCTCACCTAGTAGTCAGTAGCAAACGGCTAGGTTCGGCCAATACCGGTCGCTCACGGACTGACCTGAAATCATCCGGAAGCAGACGCTCTCACCAATTACAGGTTCTTCATGAACGATCCAGCGCGCATTCCGCAAGCGATCTTTGATGCCGTCTCACCACTTCTGGAGCCGGAGTGGGTCGAACTGATTGTTGACTACAGCGTAGACGAAACCCAAAGCGACATGGCGGCGAGCTATTCGGTCCAAAAGGGCGGGCACCTCGAAGAGGTTGCAATTTTGCTCCCGCAGGTCGTAGATGGATTATTTCGAGACCTGAGGGGCAGTCTTCCTGATCGGGCAACGCAAGCATTCTCGACCTGCCGTTACCGCGTTACGCGAAGCGGCTCCTTCGAAGCCGAGTATTCCTACGACAAAGTCGACTGGGATAGCCTGTTGGCGCGCTCCGGATGGAACTTCCCGGACATCGCGACCAAGCGAACACAGTGAATGGTGCTGCCCCGACGTGCGGCTACAGTCGGCCATCAGCGGAAGTTCGCCCGCAGTTCCCAGTTCGCCATGAAGCCGACGTTCAGCTCTGTCGCCCAGCGTGAATGGCCGTGCCTGAGATCATTCGTGTGGAAGGCTCGGCGAGCTTGGCTCGCAGGCTCGTTCATTGATCTGATATTCCATTTGCAGTGCGACCCATGCTCGCATCCACGAGCCGTAGCGCCGCTGAATGTCGCACAGGCTGCGATCCAGTTGCGCGGCAGGCGAGACGGAATCCGATAGAGAAAGCGGATGTACCGTCGCTTTGAGAGCGCTTGCCGACACAGTTTTCAAGATCAAGCCTGCACTTGTGCGCACGGGTCCGCCGGAATCGCTCACTGCAGTGACGCTCGCTCGGCCTGTGCGGGACCAAGCGTCCGCGGCGAAGGCCAGCTTGATGTCATCGATGCCCTCGCGCACCCTGATTTCCATGGCGTCTCGCCGCCAGAACGCCACCGCATTGACGACGTAGGTCCAGATGCCGCCTGCATCGAGCTTGAATCGCGCGCTGTCGTGCTCGGGGCCCCAGGCGTTCGCGTCGAGTTCTTGCGCCAATGCCGTCGCACGATCATTTCCACCAATGGCCTCCACCAGCGCCAATGCAGCCGGCAGCGACGCGCTGACGCCGGTCGTCGTCGCCACGTCTCTATCGACGACATAGCGCCGATCCGGGACGTAGCTTGCTGTCGGATAGCGTTCGAGAAGCTCGCGGCGGTCGTACCAGTGACCGGCAAAGCGCCGGCCGTCGAGCAGACCGGCCTTGCCGAGCACGAGCGCTCCGGAACAGATGCCGATGATCTTTGCCCCCTTGCCAGCCTGCGCTCGCAGCCATGCCAGGACGGCAGGATCGTCGTCGACGTGCATGGCTGGCACGATGACGTAGTCGGCGCCCTGGGGGTGACGTCGGTCAAAGCTTTCGATGTCCGTCTTTAGATCGATCTCCAGCGCGGGCATCAGCGTCACTTTTCCTTGCCTTGGCGCAACCGCCTCCAGCTCGGCCACGGCGGCTCGTCGGAGCACCGCATACGGCACTAGGAAATCTGTGGTTTCCGTGCCCCCGTTGAGTGCGAGTACCGCGACCACCGGAATGCGCCGGTTCGGGCGCAGTGCATCGACAAACGTGGGCCCATCCGCGCCCGCTTCATTCGCCTGAGTGCGACTGACCGGCGTCGATCGCGACATTGCGGAATCCATCGAACAAGCTATCAGGCCGCTCCCAAACACTACGATGCAGCCAGCAATCTTCCATACCCAGCCCATGTCCAACCTTTGCATTCGAAAAATAGGCAAGCATGCACTTCGATCACAAACCTGAGAAGGACGAAGAGGCCGCGATTTCCGCCATAACGCGCACGGTGGTGTTGGTGGCGTTCGATGGAGTAGAGGTACTCGATGTCGCGGGACCTGCCAGCGCGTTCAGCAAGGCAACAGAACTGGTGCCGGACGCTTATCGGCTTGTAGTCGCATCGCCCGATGGAGGAAGCATCACGACGAATTCTGGCTTGACGCTCTCTGACACCCGGCCGTTGCATGCCATCGACAGCCCCATCGACACCCTCATCGTGGCGGGAGGCGATGAGCCCGCGTTGCGCACGGCAATTCTCGATCGCGGCGTGAGCGACTGGGTCGCCGACGTAGCGCCCCGGGTGCGGCGCGTGGCAAGTGTGTGTACCGGCGCTTTTGCGTTGGCGGCAGCTGGTCTTCTGGACCGGCGAAGGGTGACGACGCATTGGCGCGCTTGCGAGTCGCTCGAGTCCTTGTTTCCGCTGGCCGAGGTGCAGCGCGATCGCATCTATGTGAATGACGGGCCGGTCTGGACCTCCGCTGGGGTAACGACCGGCATCGATCTCGCGCTGGCCTTGATCGAAGCCGATCTGGGTCGCTCTATCGCGGTCGAGATTGGACGCAATCTGGCGCTCTACATGTTCCGCGGCGGTTCTCAACCCCAGCGGAGTCCTGTGCTTGACGCGCAGGCTGGGGCCTCCACGCGCCTGCGCGAATTGGTTGCGTGGATTGCGACGAATTTGGCCGAGGACTTGTCGGTCGACGCGCTGGCTACGCGTGCCTGCATGAGTACAAGGAACTTCGCGCGTGCCTTCTCGCAGGAGGTCGGCTCAACGCCCGGACGCTTCGTGGAGGCCCTCCGGGTCAGCCATGCCACTGCACTGCTGCTACAGACCGATTGGTCGCAGGACAAGATCGCGAGCCACAGCGGCTTTGGCTCCCTCGACGCATTTCAACGTGCCTTTCGCCGGCAGCAACCAGGAATGACGCCCGATGGCTACAGAGGCCGCCGCCAACAATAGGCGGCGCAGAAGTCAACCTATTCCAACACGGCACGACGGTGGGTCACGGCTTGATGAGGCTGCGATTGTTCGATCAAGGCTGAGGAGCCAAGCGGCGCCTTTGGAGCGGAACGAACGACCGCAGAGGGGCCCGAAGCGACTGGTAGCAGACAGGCTACAGTCGGCCAAGAGCGGACTTTCCGATCTGCTGCGAAAACTCAGCCCTCAGATGACCCTCGACGATCTAACCGTTGGCTTTCACCACCTCCAGCGCGAGACGATGCTCTCAGATTGGACGTGGCTCCTTGGCACGAGCGCTCTCCCTGTGCTGGTTACCGCCGTCGGGAACGCATTTGTGGAGGAATCGAGCAGCGGCGAAATCAAACTGCTCGATGTCGGTTCAGCGGACTTGATTCTGATCGCCGCGTCGACCGTCGAATTCGAGGAGCTGCTCGCGCAGCGGGAGTTTGTTGCCAAGTTCTTTGACGTTCAACTCGTTGGCGAACTCTTCAATTCTGGGCAAACCCTGGCCGCTGGAGAACTGTTCGGATTCAAGCGGCTGCCGACCATGGGAGGCGACTACGTCATCGACAACTTCGAGGCCACAGACATCGAAGTGCACTTCAGTGTCAACGGCCAGCTCCAAGCGCAGCTCAGCCGGCTCAAACCGCAGACGGTCATCCGTTCGGTGAGCATCAGGGACGCTGGCCACTAAGGCAGCCCGAGTTGCCAGTCACTAGGCCTGGAGGTCTTTGAGGAGTTGAGCAAGGTGAAACTGTTCGCTACTCCACCGAGTAGCGAAATACGCCCAAAAATATTGGGTCAGCGGCGACTGGCCTTTTCACCTTTTCTGGCGCATACGCAAAATCAAACTGAACAGTTACCCAGCGCGCTTCTGAAAGTTTTCGACGTTTTGCCGTTCTCACTGCAGCGTCTATGAAGCTGACAGAGTACGAAATCTCTTTCAGCAGGCGCTCCACCTTTGTCAGCTCGAACGAAAAACAGTTCGCTTCTTGGTTGTCCAAGCTGTAGTAGCCGACTCCGCAGAGATCTTGCAACACATCGTTCGATCCATCGCCGTGTCGTGAGTAGCCGAGCCAGATGGAAACCTCACCGGGGCTTTCGAAGCCTTGCGTGTAAAAGTCTTCGTCTTCGGAGTAGTCGCGGCGTGCCATAAGGATGCGAGGAGTTGAAGAAGTATGAGCGAATGCCCGAAGCTGGCCGGCAACTATAGTTAGCTGATGCCGCAGCGGCCGAGTCCACTGTCGCGTCCGATCGTTGCCTGCCAATACATGAGCTTTTCCTTAACACTTTCAACGGCTGATCGAACCCGGTTCTGAGAATGCGCAGCCGGTACACCCCGACAGGCTGATGGCATCTATAACCTTGGCGCTCACGGCAATCTTGTTAAGTTCATCCACGACGAGCCAGTTCAAATTGGCGATTCCTGACTCATCGAGCACGATTTTCCGAGCGACAAGGACGTCTCCAAGCTCCTCATCAAGGTCAACATCGGATTTTCTAAGATCGAGTGCTCGAGGGCGCATGAGGGAGTTCAATGCGAAAAATTGCTGCCCATCGAACTTGCTACCGTTATAGGAGACTGCAACGGGAAACAACTCGACTTCCGCGCCGACGAGTTGAAGAGCCGCGGCAAGCTTGCGAGAAACGATATCGATGTGAAGCGACCTCATGAAGTCAACGAGACCCCGAGGTGAATCAGGTGAGTCGGATACGTCGAATTCGAGACTCGGATACTGGTCTGCTAGGCTGACGCCTCCCCAGTATTGAAAGTTCAAGACTTCGTGCGAGTTCACTAGCCTGCATTCTGGATATGGGACATTACCGGAAACGTCACGGTGAAGAATCCAATGCATTTTCTAGAGTAAAAGTATGAGGGGAAGGTCGAAACAGGTGACCACCGGCAAGGATGAGAGTTAGCCGCGACCGGCCGCTTCTGGCCGCATTCTGCCGTCAGGCAGATGTTCGCCGTATCTCGCTAAATCGCATTCGCCGAAGGTCGCCCTGCGATTCAAGTTGACCGGATTCGACAAGCAGCCTGACCCGCTTCGCGAAGAAGGCGTCGGGAACCCCGCTTGGGAGGTCCCGCGTCGACAGCATCGCCATCCCGACCACGCGTGCGACCTTCCTCCAATCGTCGGAGACTTGCGAAAGAAGTGCCGTATCGATAAGCGCAAGTTCAGCTTGAGACAGCTTTGCAACCCGTGCGCCCTCTGCGGGCGAAAGCTCAGTGTTGCAAATTTCTTCGTTCACGGAGCTACCTGCAATGTCGTAGAAGCCCTCGGAGTCAAATCGGCAGCACCATTTGACGTGAGACCAAGTGCCCGTTGAGTTGGCCTCAACGACTCCGCGAGCAAACAGCACTTCGTGCGTGCCGTCGTCATAGAGGTTATCTTCTTGAACCTCAATAGGGAGACCTTCAACGAGCAGGACGGGCGAGCCGTTGATGTCCTTCCGGAAATCAGTCTGCGACAGCATGATGAGATCGCGCTCAAGCAATTCGTTGAAATCGACTGAAAAACGAGATGTCATATCGAATGTCTGGTTCTGGCCGAATGTAGCCGGCAGCGCTGCTGGCGCGAAGGCGGAAAACCGAGCATCTGCCTATGCCTGAAAGCGGAATTTAGCGATGCCAGCACTCTTGTGAATCGCCAGCAACTCCGGCATCCACGTCGACGCGGCGATTTTTTGCTTGTCCCGCAGGATGCTCCTCAGGGGCGAGTGGCTTGTGTGCGCCAAAAGCCACCACGCGCAATTGGCTTCTATCGGCTCCAAATTGCACCATTACATCTGCCACCGCATCAGCGCGTCGCTTCGCTAGTTGCTCTGGGTGAGCTTCGTGCCGCGAAGCATGGCCTTCGATGATGACCGGCTCTCGGTTCCCTATTGCAGCACATGCGGCGAGCCGAAGCTTTAGTAGGTCTTTCTGAGATTCAATCTTCGAATCGTTCTCCGCAAATCTGACAGTAGGTTGTGCGTAGATGATCGACATCGACCAAGTAAGTATGGGGAAGCACACAGCGAGCAAGATCAGCGTTGTGGTTCGGATTAAGTCGTTGCGATTTCGCATCTTCATTTCTACTTCAGCTTCTGGCCGCATTGTGCCGGCCCGGCGAACGGCCGGTTCTGGCCGATAGTACCCATTCGCGCGAGGCCGAGGGATGTCGGCAACCGCTGCAAAGCGGGCAGCCGCTGCTAGTTCGCAGTTAGCCCGAGCGGCCTCTGCTCGAAAGCAAGGAATCACCCGATTGCGATGCGTCTCGCGATATCCCCGATAGTGAGCCCGCGTGACTGTGTGTACGAATCTGCCGCAGATTGCCCCGCTGCCTCCGCGCTCACACCATTAGGTCCGGCCCGAGCCTAGCCGCGATAGGGAGCGAAACGGATTGCTAGGCGTAGCTTGCTCACCTAGCCGGCGCACGTTGTAGAGGCTTGCCGCTGCGCATATTTGTGGCCATAGCGCGTGCGCTCTCAAGAGCCTCTACGTCCGACTGAACAGCACGGTCGAACGATCTGGCGATGAACTCGCGGCGGGCACGGGAATTCGCGGCCCAGCGTCGAGCTATCGTGGTGGGGCGCGTTTCTGTAGCCATCCCAATATTTTCTCCCTTATTTGTACAGACCAGACATCAGAGCGCCCACCTACCCCAGCATAGCCGTCCTTCGTGTTCGTCCGCTTCAGACTGAGGCTGTGTGAAAACGGGCGAAGTCGATGCTTTCGAGGGTACCCAAGCCATTCCCGATGGTCTTGATCGTTGATCCTGGAACGATCTGAGAGTTCGAGCGCGAAGGGAACGCACTTCTCAAGCGTTTTCACACGGCCTCGACTGGGCGCAGACCTTCATCCTCAGTGCGCAACTGACCGCTGCCGGTCTAGACAGGATCTAGTAAATAATTGTTGAAAACAAGAGAGTTCTTTTTTTCTCTCTATTTGGAAAACAAAGATTCATAAATATTGAGTCCAGTATCAAGTAATGTCTAAATTCATCAAGTAATTTCTTGATGCGCAGAGGAGAGGTCTGCAGAGGCGTTGAGAGTGCATCGAAATTAGTGCGTAGTCCTTGTCGGCCCGTCGAATTTCGGAAATACTTAGGCGCTGTGAAGCACCACGATTTTCATTCCGCAGATGAGGCTTCGTCGCCGTCGTCAGCGATTGAGGCGTTGACCTTCAATCGCCTTTTTGATCAATTCGGACCGTTGCTCCCAGTTGAAGACGCCTGGAAGCTGCTTCATTTTCCAACTAGGGATTCATTCAATCGTGCGATCCTAAAGGGACGCTTGCCGCTTCGCCTTATCCGGCCACCGGGTCGGCGCGTAGGGTTCTTGGCCACCGTTGCTGTGGCCGCCTATCTAGCCACACTCGCGACAGATGCTGCCGAGGAGGATTCAACCATGTAAAGCAAAACGCCGACTCCCCTTTCGAGAAATCGGCGCAGCCAGCAGCCGGTGAGAACTGCCTAAGGATTTCAGGCCCCTTGGCAAAGTATCTCCCCAGCTGAAGGCCGCGTCAAGCCTTCCTGCGCCTGTTTTATCAGCAGGCCGAATTGGAGAGATACATATGAAAAATCCCAGTCGCGAGGTCATCACGCGCTCACCGAAGCGCATGGTCGGCATCCTCAATTGCAGGTGGTTTCAACCCACTGCCATTCATCATGAAAGCCGCCTGGAGAAGCATTTTGTGCTGCGCACAATGCTCTCTCCGCTTGTTCGCAGCATCCAGCATCAGCCATTCACCTTGAACCTTGGCGATAGCCGAAGCTATACGCCGGACTTCCTGCTGACCTTTTCCAATGGGCAGAGCGCCGTCGTGGAGGTCAAACGCTCAGAACGAATTCCCGCTCTGAAGGAGCGTTTTGACGAGATCACCAGGCGCCTAGCGGCGGACGGTCAAATCTTTTTCGTGGTTCACCAGGGACAGATCGAGGGACAGCGGCGCGCCGAGCGCGCCGCCCTGCTGAGGCGCTACGCTGTTGATTTCCATCCAGAAGTGACCCAGTTGACGGTGTGATTTCCATCTAAAACTGACCCACGTAGTAACCCTAACCTGCTGCTTTTAGCGGCAG
>BFBZ01002152.1_pt1 | contig 11313 bp, 13 predicted proteins | sample 1888401 | NCBI WGS metagenome assembly BFBZ01 (sample SAMD00112614, study PRJDB3348) | symbiont metagenome | host: Chara braunii | reverse complement strand
GGAAGCCGTCATCACCGTCCCGCGCGCGCTGATCGCCGAGACCATCGATCTCGTCGCCGTGCTCAGCGGCCGCGGCTCGACCCGTCGCCTCGCCGAACTCGCCCGCGTCAAGGGCCTCCAGTCTGACGGCGACTACCGCGTCATCCCCGCAACCCAACCTGCTTCAGGAGATTCCGCATGATCCTCTATGCCTTACGTATTCGCCGTCAAATCGTGACCGCCGCGTCCGTCGCCGTCGTCAGCATGATGCTGGCCCCAGCAGCCCATGCCTCCGGCTCTTCGATGCCGTGGGAAGCGCCGCTGCAGTCCATTCTCGAATCCATCGAGGGACCTGTGGCCAAGATCATCGCCGTGATGATCATCATCATCACAGGTCTGACACTTGCCTTCGGCGACACATCAGGCGGCGCGCGGAAGCTGATCCAGATCGTCTTCGGGCTCAGCATCGCTTTCGCCGCGTCAAGCTTCTTCCTGTCGTTCTTCTCATTCGGCGGCGGAGCGCTCGTCTGATGGCGAGCCTGATCGACAGCGCTGGCGACGTGCCAGGCTATGCCGTCCCGGTCCATCGCGCCCTCACCGAGCACATCCTGCTCGGCGGCGCGCCGCGCTCGATCGCTATCCTTAACGGCACGCTGGCGGCGGCGCTCGGCCTTGGCCTGCGCCTCTGGCTGGTCGGCCTCGGGCTCTGGGCGATCGGGCATTTCGCGGCGGTGTGGGCGGCCAAACGCGATCCGCAGTTCGTCGACGTGGTGCGCCGCCACCTGCGCATCCCCGGCTTCTTAGGCGCGTGAGGTCCCAATGATGAACCTCGCCGAATATCGCCGGACCTCAACCCGCCTCGCCGATTTCCTGCCCTGGGCTGCGCTCGCGGGCGAGGGCATCGTCCTCAATAAGGACGGCAGCTTCCAGCGCACCGCCAGGTTTCGTGGTCCCGACCTGGATTCCGCGGTGCCGGCCGAACTCGTGGCCGTCGCCGGCCGGCTCAACAACGCCTTCCGCCGCCTTGGGTCGGGCTGGGCGATTTTCGTCGAAGCACAGCGCCATGGCGCCGGCGCCTATCCGCTGAGCCGCTTTCCCGAGGCGGCGTCGGCGCTGGTCGACGCCGAGCGCAAGGCCGACTTCGAGGAAGAGGCGTCGCACTTCGAGTCCAGCTACTTCCTGACCTTCGTCTACCTGCCGCCGGCCGAAGACGCCGCCCGCGCCGAGAGCTGGCTCTATGAAGGCAAAGCGGACAACAGTCTCGACCCGCATGAGGTACTGCGCGGCTTCGCCGATCGTACCGACCGCGTGCTCCAGCTCATCGAGACCTTCATGCCGGAATGCGCCTGGCTCGATGACGGCGAGACGCTGACTTATCTGCATTCGACCGTCTCGACCAAGCGCCACCGCGTGCGGGTGCCCGAGACGCCGATGTATCTCGACGCGCTGCTAGCCGACCAGCCGCTCACGGGCGGGCTTGAGCCGCGCCTGGGCGACGCGCATCTGCGCATCCTGACCATCGTCGGCTTTCCGACCGCGACTACGCCCGGGCTGCTCGACGATTTAAACCGGCTCGCCTTTCCGTATCGCTGGTCGACGCGCGCGATCCTGCTCGACAAGACCGACGCCACCAGGCTGCTCACCAGGATCCGCCGGCAATGGTTCGCCAAGCGCAAGAGCATCATGGCGATCCTGAAGGAGGTGATGACCAACGAGGCGTCGGTGCTCGTCGACACCGATGCGGCGAACAAGGCGGCCGATGCCGACCTCGCGCTGCAGGAGCTCGGCGCCGACTATGCCGGTCAGGCCTATGTCACCGCGACGGTCGCCGTCTGGGACGCCGACCCTCGCATCGCGGCCGAGAAGCTGCGCCTGGTCGAGAAGATCGTTCAGGGCCGCGACTTCACCGCGATGGCCGAGACGATCAACGCCGCCGACGCCTGGCTTGGCTCGCTGCCGGGCCATGTCTACGCCAACGTCCGGCAGCCGCCGATCTCGACGCTCAATCTCGCCCACATGATTCCGCTGTCGGCGGTGTGGGCGGGGCCGGAACGGGACGAGCATTTTGGTGCTCCCCCCTTGCTCTATGGCAAGACCGAAGGCTCGACCCCGTTCCGGTTTTCCCTTCATGTCGGCGATGTCGGCCACACGCTTGTCGTCGGACCGACCGGCGCCGGAAAATCCGTGCTCCTGGCGCTGATGGCGCTGCAGTTCCGGCGCTATCCCGGTTCACAGGTCTTCGCCTTCGACTTCGGGGGAAGCATCCGCGCGGCGGCGCTCGCCATGGGCGGAGACTGGCACGATCTCGGCGGCGGCCTGACCGAAGGCGCAACTGACAGCGTTTCGCTGCAGCCGCTCGCCGGCATCCACCACGTGCCGGAACGCGCGTGGGCCGCGGATTGGATCGTCGCGATCCTGCAGCGCGAGGGCGTGACGATCGCGCCGGAGGTGAAGGAATATATCTGGACGGCGCTGACCTCGCTGGCAAGCGCGCCCGTCGGCGAGCGCACCCTGACCGGACTCGCCGTCCTCCTTCAATCGAACGATCTCAAACAGGCGCTGCGGCCCTATTGCGTCGGGGGCGCCTATGGCCGGCTGCTCGACGCTGAGAGCGAGCATCTTGGCGAAGCCGTTGTGCAGGCGTTCGAGACCGAGGGCCTGATCGGCACCGCCGCCACGCCCGCTGTCCTCGCTTATCTCTTCCACCGCATCGAGGACCGCCTCGACGGCAGCCCAACGCTGCTCATCGTCGACGAAGGCTGGCTGGCGCTCGATGACGAGGATTTCGCCGGCCAGCTCCGCGAGTGGCTGAAGACGCTCCGCAAGAAGAACGCGTCCGTCGTCTTCGCCACCCAATCGCTCTCCGACATCGACAGTTCCGCTATTGCGCCGGCCATTGTCGAGAGCTGCCAGACGCGGCTGCTGTTACCGAACGAGCGCGCGATCGAACCGCAGATCACCGCGATCTACCGCCGCTTCGGGCTCAACGATCGCCAGATCGAGATCCTCGCCCGCGCGATGCCGAAGCGCGACTACTACTGCAAATCCCGCCGGGGCAACCGACTCTTCGAACTCGGTCTGTCCGACGTGGCGTTGGCACTCTGCGCCGCCTCCTCAAAAGCCGATCAGGCCGCGATCGAGCGCGTCATCGCAGAGCACGGCCGCGAAGGTTTCCTGCCGGCCTGGCTGCGTCTGCGCGGCGTCGCCTGGGCCGCCGACCTCATCCCCAACCTCAATAACCTGGAGACCCAGCCATGATCTTCCGTCGCTCACGCGCGGCGCTTCTTGCCGCGTCGATCCTTTCCGTCCCCGTGGCGATGTCGCCCCTGATGGTCCAGCCCGCGTCCGCGCAATGGATCGTCTACGACCCGACGAACTACGTGCAGAATGTTCTCTCCGCCGCTCGTGCCCTGGAGCAGATCAACAACCAGATCACCTCGCTTCAGAATGAAGCGACGATGCTGATCAACCAGGCGCGAAACCTCGCGAGCCTGCCTTACTCTTCGCTTCAACGCCTGCAACAGTCCGTGCAGCGGACGCAGCAACTCCTCGGCCAGGCGCAGCGCATCGCCTACGACGTCCAGCAGATCGACCAGGCCTTCACCTCCACCTACGGCAATGCGTCGATGTCTGCCTCCGATCAGCAGCTCGTCGCGCAGGCGCGCGAGCGCTGGCAGAACACGGTCGGCGGCTTGCAGGACGCTATGCGGGTGCAGGCCGGCGTCGTCGGCAACATCGACACCAATCGCGCCGAGATGTCGGCGCTCGTCGGCCAAAGCCAGGGAGCGACCGGCGCCTTGCAGGCGGCGCAGGCCGGAAATCAGCTTCTCGCGCTTCAGGCCCAGCAGCTCGCCGACCTCACGGCCGTCGTCGCTGCGAACGGACGGGCGCAAGCGCTGACCGAAGCGGATCGTGCGGCGGCTGCCGAGCAGGGTCGCGAGCAACGCCGCCGCTTCCTGACGCCCGGCGTCGGCTATCAGCCGGGCAACGCCCGCATGTTTCCGAATGACAACTAAGGCCCCTGAAGAGGATCGTGTCATGGACGGCAAGCTCATGGCGCGCCTTGGCGCCGTCGTCTTCGTCGCCGTCGCCATCGCTGCGACGGCGATCGAGATGACCCGGAAAGAGGAAGAACCGCCCGCCCAGGCGTCGCGACCAAGCGAAGACACGCCGGTGGATCCTCTGCGCGAAGCGCAGCGGCGGTGCCAACTGCTTGGCGAGGCCGCCGTGCGCGATGCCGAATGCCTGCGAACCTGGGCCGAAACACGCGACCGATTCCTCGGCATTGCGCCCGCACCAACGCGGACGCCGCCGCAGCATGACGACGGGCGGTGATCCATGGGCGGCACCGGCGTCATCGACCAATTCCTAGAGGTCTTCACCCGCTACATCGACAGCGGTTTCGGCCTGCTCGGCGGCGAGGTGGCGTTCATAGCCACGACGCTGATCGTCATCGACGTGACGTTGGCCGCCCTGTTTTGGAGCTGGGGCGCCGACGACGACATCATGGCGCGACTGGTCAAGAAGACGCTGTTCGTCGGCGTCTTCGCCTACATCATCGGCAACTGGAACAATCTTGCACGCATCGTCTTTGAGAGCTTCGCCGGGCTCGGCCTGAAAGCTTCGGGCACGGGGTTCACCGTCGAAGATCTCATGCGCCCCGGCCGTGTTGCGCAGACCGGGCTCGACGCCGGTCGGCCGCTGCTCGATTCCATCTCGAATCTGATGGGCTGGATCGCCTTCTTCGAGAATTTCATCCAGATCGTCTGCCTGCTGTTCGCCTGGGTTCTGGTGCTGCTTGCCTTCTTCATTCTCGCCGTCCAGCTCTTCGTTACCCTGATCGAGTTCAAGCTGACGACGCTCGCCGGCTTCGTGCTGATCCCGTTCGGGCTGTTCGGCAAATCGGCGTTCATGGCCGAACGCGTTCTCGGCAACGTCATCTCAAGCGGCATCAAGGTGCTGGTCCTCGCCGTCATCATCGGCATCGGCTCAACCTTGTTCTCCCAGTTCACCGCCGGCTTCGGCACTGAGGCGCCGACGATCGATCAGGCGATGGCGATCGTGCTCGCCGCGCTCTCGCTGCTCGGACTCGGGATCTTCGGCCCTGGCATCGCCAACGGCCTCGTCTCCGGCGGTCCGCAGCTCGGCGCCGGCGCGGCGGTCGGAACCGGGCTCGCCGCGGGCGGGGCTCTGGTCGCGGCCGGCGCGGCTGGTGGAATGGCCCTGCGCGGCGGCGCCGCTGCGCTTTCCGGAACTGCCGCTGCCGCTCGAGGGGGAGCGGCCCTGGCCGGTGGCGCCTCGACGGCCTACAGCCTCGGCGCTGCCGGCCAGTCGGGCGCGTCCGCCGTCGGGTCCGGACTCGGTGGCGTTGCTCGCGCCGCTGGCGCGGCCGCCACCTCACCGCTGCGCCGCACGGCCTCCAAGGCAGCAGACAGCATGAAGTCGAGCTTCTCAGAAGGCGCCAAATCCGCGTTCGCGGCGACCGGCGGCACATCGACCATGGGTTCGGTCGGCGCGAGCGCGTCCGAGGCTGCGCCGTCCGCGGCGGCTGACGGGCCGCCGGCGTGGGCCCAGCGGATGAAGCGCTCTCAGGCCTTGAGCCACGGTGTGACCGCGGCCGCCCATGCCGTGCGCAGCGGCGACAGCCACGGCGGCGGCTCTTCCATCAATCTCTCCGGAGGCGACCGCTGATGTTCAAACGACCTTCTACTCACTACGGCAAAGCGCCAGAACCCGAGACACCTTATCAGCGCGCCGCCCAGGTCTGGGACGAGCGCATCGGCACCGCGCGCGTCCAGGCGAAGAACTGGCGCTTCATGGCGTTCGGTTCGCTGCTTCTGTCCGCCAGCTTCGCGGCGGCGCTGGTCTGGCAATCGGCCCGCGGCACGATCGTGCCCTGGGTCGTGCAGGTCGACAAGCTCGGCCAGGCGCAGGCCGTGGCGCCAGCGGTCGCCGATTATCGCCCGACCGATCCCCAGATCGCCTTTCATCTCGCGCGCTTCATCGAGCAGGTCCGCTCGATTCCGTCCGACGCCATCATCGTCCGGCAGAATTGGCTACGCGCATACGATTTCACGACCGATCGCGGCGCGATGGCGCTCAACGACTACGCGCGGTCGAACGACCCTTTCGCCAAGGTCGGTCGACAGCAGATCGCTGTCGACGTCTCCAGCGTTATCCGGGCGTCGCCCGACAGCTTCCGCGTCGCCTGGGTCGAACGCCGCTACGAGAACGGCCAGCTCGCCGAGACGACCCGTTGGACCGCCATCCTCACCATCGTCGTGCAGGTGCCTCGCAACGCCGATCGGCTGCGCGCCAACCCGCTCGGAATCTACGTCAATGCCATCAACTGGTCACGGGAGCTTGGGCAATGAAGCCGTCTATCCGTAAAGCTGGAAACCCGGCTTCTCGCACTTCCGCATTTGCGGTTCTCCTCCTGTGGACATCGGCGCTCGCCGGCTGCGCCACAGCGAACAGGCCGCCGGAGATCTCTTATGATGATGCGGTGCCGGCGGCCCTGAGCGCCGATCCTCCTGCTCCCGTGCGGGTGGTCGAGCTGCCGCGACCTCTGCCGCTTCCTGGTCAGATGAAGCCTGTCGAACCATCCCGCGGCACACCCGAACCCACCGATCCGACCGCGCGCGTCAATCAGGCCAACGCCGCCGCGCGCGTGCAGCCGGTCCGCGACGGCTTCATCAACGCCATGCAGGTGTATCCCTATACGGGCGGCGCGCTCTATCAGGTCTACACCGCGGTCGGCCAGATCACCGACATCGCGCTTCAGCCGGGCGAGCAACTGGTCGGCTCCGGGCCGGTCGCTGCCGGCGACACTGTTCGCTGGATTATCGGCGACACGGTGAGCGGCTCGGGCGCGACCAGCCAAGTCCACATCCTGGTGAAGCCGACCCGCGCCGAGCTGATGACCAATCTCATCATCAACACCAATCTGCGCACCTACCACATGGAGCTGCGCTCGACCGAACGCACCTATATGGCGTCGGTGTCCTGGCAGTATCCGCAGGACCAGCTCATCGCCCTGCGGCGCCAGAACGCACAAGCCGAGGCCGCCAGCCCGGTCGCCACCGGCATCGACCTCGCCAACATCAACTTCCGATATGCGATCGAAGGCGACCGTGCGCCGTGGCGACCACTGCGCGCCTACGATGACGGCCGGCAGGTCTTCATCGAGTTCCCACGCGGGATCGGCCAGGGCGAGATGCCGCCGCTGTTCGTCGTCGGTCCAGAGGGCAACACCTCCGAGCTCGTGAATTACCGCGTCCGCGCCAACTACATGATCGTCGACCGGCTGTTCGCCGCCGCCGAGCTGCGCTTCGGCGCCGGCGACCGCCAGAAGCGCGTCCGGATCGTCCGCACCGATGGGAGGCCGGCGTCGTGAGTGAGCCCGAACCCCGGAAAGAGGAAGACGAGGCACCGCTGACCGGGTCGGCCAGCGATGCGGCCGCCCCGATGCGGCTGCGTGCCGAAGCGCCGCGCGTTACGCGGCTCTCACGCAAGGTGCTGGCCGGCATCGGTCTCGTCGCGAGCGTGGGCATTGGCGGCGCGCTCATCTATGCGCTCCAATCACGCGACGGCGGCAAGTCCGCCGAAGAACTCTATTCGACCGACAATCGCTCGACCGCTGACGGCCTTGCCGGATTGCCGCGCGATTACAGCAGTGTTCCCCAATTGGGTCCGCCGCTTCCCGGCGACCTTGGGCGACCCATCCTAGGCGCACAAAATCGTGGCCAGCCGTTGCCGAACCAGCCCAATCCCGGCCTCAGCGCGGAGGAGCAACGGCGCCTGCAGGAGATCGAAACGGCCCGCGTCAGCAGGCTTTTCAGCGGTACCGAGAATCGGCCTATGGCTTCGACGAGCCCCGGCGGCGCGACGATCGCGCCGCCACCGGCGCCGGACCTCACTGGCCTCGGCCTCGCGCCGCCACCCGCCACGCCATCGGCCCAGGATCGGCAGCTCGCATTCCTCAATGCGGCCGCCGATCGGCGCACAGTCGCGCCGGATCGCGTCGCCGCGCCCGCGTCGCCTTACATCCTTCAGGCAGGCGCCGTGATCGCAGCGGCGCTCATCACGGGCATCCACTCGGATCTTCCAGGCCAGATCACGGCGCAGGTGACGGAGAATATCTACGACAGCCCAACGGGCCGCGTTCTTCTGGTGCCCCAAGGCACACGCGTGATCGGTCAATACAACAACAGCGTTCAGTTCGGTCAGAGCCGCGTACTCTTGGTCTGGAACCGGCTGATCTTCCCGAACGGACGCTCCGTTGTGCTCGAGCGTCAGCCGGGCGCAGACGTCGAGGGCTATGCGGGCCTTAAAGATGGCGTCGATTACCATTGGTGGGATCTCGCGAAGGCGGCGGGCCTCTCGACACTGCTGAGCGTCGGCGCCGAGCTTGCCACCAATGACGACAACCGCCTGATCCAAGCGATCCGAAACGGCGGGCAGGACACCATTAATGATGCGGGCCAGCAGATCGTGCGCCGCCAGCTCAACGTCGCGCCGACGCTCACGATCCGGCCGGGCTTCCTCGTGCGCGTGATCGTTACGCGTGACCTGGTGCTCGAACCCTATGGAGGCTAACCGATGGGCAAGCTAAAGCTCGGACCGCTCGAAGACGACAAGCCCGTAAAGATTTCGGTGGAGCTGCCCGCTGCTCTCCACCGCGATCTCCTTGCCTATGCGGAGATCCTGGGCCGCGAGACTGGGCAAGATGTTGAGCCCGCCAAACTGGTCGCGCCGATGGTCGCGCGCTTCATGGCGACGGATCGCGGGTTTGCGAAGATGCGCCAGGGTTCCCGCCCGCGACCGGCGGGCAGCGTTCCTCCAAAAGGCGAATGAAGTTTCGGAGCGCCGGATTCTCGTTGCCGTCTCGCCAATAGGCGCGATAGCCGATCCGGGTCGAGCCGTTGCCGTCGCGCGCTTCGCGGTAGACGACCCCGGCATAGCTGGCGCCCATGCAGGCCTCACACATCAAGCTGACGCCGCGACCGGTGCCGACCAGGCTCTTGATATTCTCGGGACTGACATCATGCCGAACGACGTCAGGCAGGTCGCCGGGCGAAGACAGCTTTGCCACGAGTATGTCTTGGATCTCCGGGCCGGGATCGCGCTCGCTCAGCAAGAAGCGTTCGCGTTTCAGGTCCGTCCAATAGATAATCTCGTTCGCGGCCAGCGGATGGTCCTCGGGTAAAGCGACGATGACGCGCTCACTCCACAAGACCATCGAACGATTGCAATCCGAGGCGGGCTCCCCTGTGACGACAGCAATATCAATGGTGCCAATCTGAATTCCATCAAACAAGCGCGAACGTGATCCTTCGATTGTGCTTATCTCGACCTGAGGAAAGCGGCGCCCGTACTCGATGAGACTCGCCCTGAGATTGCCGGCCGAGAGAGAGGTGTAGAAGCCGACTGTTAGATATCCGGCCTCGCCGCGGCCGACGGCCTTGGTTCCATCAATTACAATCTGCAATTCATCGAGAACCCGCCTAACACCGCAAAGAAAATCCCGGCCTGCCGCGGTCGGCTCCACTCCGCCATTGGTCCGCTCGAACAACTTGATCCCAAGTTGCTCCTCCAGATGCTTGACCCTTCGACTGAGATTCGACTGTTTGAGGCCGAGCAAATCCGCCGCTTTGCGAAAGCTGCCACAGCGTTCTGCCGTTTCGGCATAACGGAGATGCTTGAACTCAATAGCCATAGTTACCGCGCGCACCGGTTAAGCGCCGAACTGACAATTGGCGTCTTGTTGAGATTTCCGCCTGGACATGAAGCATGATCAAAACGGACGTCGAGGATTGCGCAGCGCCTGGTCGATGACTGCTTGCGATCTCGCTCTTAAGAGCAAACCTAGGATCTCCAGATCATTCAGAAGGTGCACCGGGTCCTGATGTAGGGCCGTCCGCAACGCGCCCTTAAGCCACCCGCTCATGCCTGGGTGCGCCAATACCCATTCGATCTGTCGCTCAGCCTCGCTCAGCTCATCACCGGACAGCTCGGATATGCCCATTCGAACCTCCTTTCCCCGGTCCATGCGTCACGGGTTGCAGTCGCTGCATTGCCCAGGATCCGCGGTTGTTGGTGGCACCAAATTCTCGATCCGGTGGCCACAGGCCGAGCACGACAGCMCCTCCGCCCTGATCGCCAAGGTCGGCCCGCCGCACCATGAACAAGGCAGACCGGCGAGGCGTTCGGTCACGGCGAACCCGGGCGCTGCGCAAACTGGACACGGGCTGCGGAACCGGCGGACCAGATCGAGGGTCGCGCGCTTGATGGCGCGCATGCGCGTCGGATTACGATGCGCGCGCATGTCGGTCTCGACAAAAGCGGCGCCGCACATCCCGATGACCTTCGTCACGGCGTATTCGAGGTCTTCCGTGTTCCGGATATCCTTGATCAGGGCGCGGGCCGGCGCCGGCTGGCCGTCGATGACGCCCATGACGATCACGCCGTGCTCAGGGAACTGCGCGCGCTCCGCGAAAGCGCGTGCCGCACCCACGTCCGACACAACCGCATGGCTGAAGTTCGTGGTCGGACTCGCATGATGCCCGATCAGTTCGAGGCCGGAGGCGCGGTCGGCGAGAACGACGATTTCACGGGCAAGCGGGAGGAATGGAATATACGGGTGCGGACCGAAAGTGCCTTCGCTGGCCAACGCCACCTGGGCATCGGGCGTGTCCGCGAACGCTGCCGCGATCTTGGCCCGCGCCGCATCGAGCTGCGAGCCGGTCCGCTCGACGTCCCGGCTGAAGGTGCCGAAGCGGTCGGTATCGATGCCATTGCTCACCCTGACCCGCAGGCCAAGCGCGCGCTCCAGCAACGGCGCGATCACCCGCTCCTTGGCGTGCATCGTCGCGAGCACCGCCAGTTCGTGGTCGTAGGGGCGTGGAGCAGCCGACATGGCTAGAAATACCCCTCGCGCTTTTTCTGTTCGAGCGAGCCGCCGTCCTCGCCGTCGCTGATCCGGCCCTGCCGTTCCGACCCGGTCGCCGCCATCGTCTCCTGCACGACGGAGCGGAGGTCCGCCGCTTCGGATTCGACCGCAGCCGTTACCGGCCAGCAGCCAAGCGTCCGAAAACGCACAGTCTTGGTTTGGACGGTTTCGCCGGCCAGCAGCCGGATGCGGGGTTCGTCATCGACGACGATCAGCCCGCCGCCCCTCTCGACAACCGGCCGGGGCGCGGCGAAATACAGCGGCGCCAGCGCGATGTCATGGACGAGCGCATAGGTCCAGACGTCCGTCTCGGTCCAGTTCGACAGCGGGAATACCCGCGCCGACTGATCCTTGCCGAGCCGGGTGTTGTAGAGATTCCAGAG
>BFBZ01002160.1_pt1 | contig 11326 bp, 14 predicted proteins | sample 1888401 | NCBI WGS metagenome assembly BFBZ01 (sample SAMD00112614, study PRJDB3348) | symbiont metagenome | host: Chara braunii | reverse complement strand
GCATGAGCGAGAGCGTGCGCATCATCGAAATGGGCCCGCGGGACGGCCTGCAGAACGAGAAGATGTCGATCAGCGTCGCCGATCGCATCGCCTTCATCCGCGCGCTGGTCGCGGCGGGCCTGACCACGGTCGAGGTCGGCGCCTTCGTCTCGCCCAAGGCGATCCCGCAGATGGTGGGCTCGGACGAGGTCATGCGCAGCGTGGCTGCACTGCCCGGCGAATTCCATGTGCTGGTGCCCAATGTGAAGGGCTATGAGGCCGCGCGCGCCGCCGGCGCCAGGGTGATTTCCGTGTTCACTGCGGCCTCCGAGAGCTTCTCCCGCGCCAACATCAACTGTTCGATCGCGGAGTCGCTGGAGCGCTTCAAGCCGGTGATCGCCCACGCCAGGACCGACGGCATCAAGGTGCGCGGCTACGTCTCCTGCGCGCTTGGCTGTCCCTATGAAGGTGAGATCAAGCCGCAGGCCGTAGCCGGCGTAGCCAAGGCGCTGTGGGATCTGGGCTGCTACGAGGTCTCGCTGGGTGACACGATCGGTGTCGGGACGCCGCTCAAGGCCAAGCAGATGCTGCGCGCCGTCTGCGACGATGTGCCGGTGACGCATCTGGCGATGCATTTCCACGACACCTACGGCCAGGCGCTGGCCAATCTCTATGCGGGCATGGAGGAGGGCGTCCGCGTCATCGATGCCGCGGCCGGCGGCCTCGGCGGCTGCCCGTTTGCGCCGGGCGCGACTGGCAACGTCGCGACCGAGGACGTCGTCTACATGCTCGAAGGCATGGGCATCCGCACCGGCGTCGACATGACGAAACTGCTGGCCGCCACCAACGACATGAGCCGGCTGCTCGGTCGGCCACCCGTCAGCCGTGTTGCAGCGGCGCTGAACGCGAAGAACAGGCGAATAGCGAATGGCGAGTAGCGAATAGGGGGCCCACTCGCTAGATCCCTATTCGCTAATGCCTATTCGCCATTCACGGGCCGCGTCAGCGGCTCAGATCCGGCCCCATCACGAGATCCGGCAGCGCCGTCGAGATCTGCGGCACGAAGCAGAGCAGCAGCACGGCGGCCATCATCAGCAGGACGAACGGCAGCGTGCCCCAGATCACCTCGCGCAGCGGGATGTCCGGCGCGACGTTCCTGATGACGAAGATGTTCAGACCCACCGGCGGGTGAATCAGGCCCATCTCCATCACGATCGTCATCACCACGCCGAACCAGATGATGTCGAAGTTTGCTGCCCGCAGAGGCGGCAGGATGATCGGGGCAGTCATCAGGATGATCGATACCGGCGGCAGGAAGAAGCCGAGCACGACCACCATCAGCAGGATCGCGAACAACAGTTCCCAGCGCGGCAGGTGCATCGCCACGATGGACTCCGCCACCGACTGCGAGATGTGCAGGTAGCTCATCACGTAGGAGTACAGCAGCGACATGCCGATGATCAGCATCAGCATGGTCGATTCGCGCAGCGTCGCCTTCATGATGGGCGCGAGATCGGCCGGGCTCCAGACGCGGTAGATGATCGCGATCAGCACGAGCGCGAGGATACCGCCGAGACCGGCTGTTTCCGATGGCGTGGCGAGGCCGCCATAGAGCGCGACCATGACGCCGGTCAGCAGCAGCACGAACGGAATCACGCGTGGCAGCACGGAGAAGCGCTGCGCCATCGTAAAATCGTCCTTGGTCAGGATGTCCGACCACGCGCCCGATTTCTCATAGACGGCTTTCGCGCGCGCATATTCCTGCCGGAAGCGCACCACCGAATAGACGCCGAACAGGGTCACCAGCAGCAGCCCGGGGCCGATACCGGCCAGGAACAGCCGTCCCAGCGATTTCTCCGCCGCGATCGCGAACAGGATCATCGTAATCGAGGGCGGCAGCAGAATGCCGAGCGTGCCGCCGGCCGCGATGATGCCGGCGGCGAAGCCGCCGGAATAGCCGCGCTTGCGCATCTCGGGAATTCCGGCCGAGCCGATCGCCGAGCAGGTCGCGGGGGACGATCCCGCCATCGCCGCGAACAGCGCGCAGGCGAACACGTTGGCGACGCCCAATCCGCCGGGCACGCGATGCAGCCACGCATGCAGCGCCGAGTAGAGGTCCTGGCCTGCGCGGGAGCGGCCGATCGCCGCGCCCTTGAGGATGAACAGCGGGATCGACAGCAGCGTGATCGACGCCATTTCCTCGTAGACGTTCTGCGTGACCGTATCGAGCGACGCGGTCGGCATGTAGATGGCCATGAACACGACGGCCACGGCGCCGAGCGCGAACGCGATCGGCATGCCCGCGAACATCGCAAACAGGGTCGAGAGTCCGTAGGCAACCCCAATTCCGAACACGCTCATCGACGCGCTCCGGTCAGCGGAGCCACGATCTGCAGCAGCATCTGCAGGCACAGCAGGGTCATCCCGGCGGCCATCAGGCCGTAAGGAATCGCCAGCGGCGGCGACCACATCGAATTCGAGACCTGACCATCGACCCAGGCCTCATGTGTCAGGGTCCAGGATTTCCAAGTGAAGAAGGCACAAAACAAAAAGCTCGCGACGTCGACCAGCCAGAGCCTGATCTTGTTGGCGAGCGGCGACATCAGCCCAACGAAGGCTTCGATGCTGACGTGGCCGCGATGCTCCTGCACATAGGCCGCAGTCATGAAGGTGGCGCCGACGAGCAAGAACACGGCGGCTTCGTCCTGCCAGTAGTTGGCGGCCTTGAACAGTGCACGGCCCGCCACGCTGTAGCTCAGGATGAGGCAGGCCGCGACCAGTGCGAACGCGGCCAGAACCACGATGATGCGATTGAGCAGCGAGACAACACGCTGGAGCGGCGCCAGCGGACCGCTGGCGCCGATGGCTGTCGTGGCCTCGGTATCGATAACGGGCGCGTGCATCAATCAGGCCGCGACGTCGGAAGCGAGCTTGAGGAGCTTGGCGCAGTTCGCAGACTTGCCGCCATAGTCCTTCCAGGCCGTGTCACGGGCAATGTCGCGCCATTTGTTGACGGTCTGGACATCGAGCTCCACAACCTTCGCGCCCGCCTTTTCGTAGACCTTGGCAACTTCGATGTCGTCGTCCTGCGCGCCCTTGCGCCCGAACGCCTCCATCTCCGCGCCGACCGCCAGGAGGATGTCCTGCTGGTTCTTCGGCAGCTTGTCGAACGAGGCCTTGGACATCATCAGCGGCTCGAGCATGAACCAGTACGACGCCTTGGCGCCGGAGGTCAGGGCCTTCGACACTTCCTCCAGGCGGAACGAGATCAGGCTGGTCGACGAGGTGATGCCGGCATCGCAGGCGCCGGTCTGCATCGCGGTGTAGATTTCGTTCGATGGCACCGACAGCACCGAGGCGCCGGCGGTCTGCAGCACCATGTCCATCTCGCGCGAGCCGCCGCGCACCTTCATGCCCTTGGCGTCCTCCGGCGTCACCAGCGGCCGCGATCGGCTGGCAACGCCGCCCGCCTGCCAGACCCAGGTCAGCAGGATGATGCCCTTGTCGGCCAGAAAATCGCTCAGCGTCTTGCCGACCGGCTCATTCTTCCAGCGCATGCCCTGGTCGTAGGTCGTGACCAGACCCGGCATCAGCGCGATGTTGGTCTCAGGCACTTCGCCGCCGGCGTAAGGCATCGGATAGAGGCTGATGTCGAGCGCGCCCTTCCGCATGGCCGAGAACTGCGCGACGGTCTTGATGAGCGAGGAGTTGGGATAGATCTCGGTCGCGATCTCGCCGCCGGAGCGCTTCGCAACCTCTTCGGAGAACACCCGGCAGAGCCGGTCGCGGAAATCGCCCTTGTCAATGGTGCCGCCGGGAAACTGGTGAGAGATCTTCAGCGTCGTTGCTGCGTGGGCCGTACCGGTTCCAAAACGCAGCATGGCCGGCGCAGCGAGCGCGGATGCGATGACATGACGGCGTGTGAGCATGAGATTTCCCCTGAACAACTTCTGGTTGGGTTCCCGACCCGGTTCGTTGGCGTGACTTATACCAGCCAATCTGTCGAGCTTACCTCTAGCCGAACTAGACAGTTCGTTCGAGGCCAAATGCATGGGAAGCGACATATTGCTGCGGCGCACGTACCGGCCTGTGAATCCCTTGCGCGGTTGTACTAACATGATCTTGCCGGGCAAAATTGTGTCCTCGATTCCGGAACGGGACGCATTCGAGTCAAATTTGATCGAACAAAATTCTCGCCCGCGCTCGTAACAATCGCCTTCATCGGAACGTCGATATCCAAGAACGGCGCGTCCGTCGCCGTCGAACCCCGTCATACGAAGGAGCGATCATCATGACCAATCGTAGCCGCCTCATCCTCGGTATCTCCGCTGCCGCCCTCGCGTTCAACGTGGCCGTCGCGCCGGCGGCCTTCGCGGAGGACAAGATGAGCAAGGACGATGGGATGAAAAAGGGCGCGATGTCCCACGACGGCATGAAGAAGGACTCGATGGCGAAAGACGCCATGAAGAAGGACGATGCCATGTCCAAGGACGGGATGAAGAAGGACGACGGCATGATGAAGAAGAACTAGCTCGTCTCGCACGGCATCGTGCGATGGGACGACCGTATCAGTCCCATCGCCGATGAATTGAGGAGTCGCGCGATGCCGGACGCGACGACACGCAGGTCTCGTGGCGGCGGCGTCGCTGCTTACTTCTTCTTTCCACGGGCCTTGCGCGCGGCGTAGCGCGCATCACGCTTCGCCTTCTGCTCAGCTTCCATCTCGGCCAAGCGGGCGGCTTCTTCTTCCGCCTCGCGCGCAAGCCGGGCACTCTCGGCGGCCTTGGCCTCTTCCTCGAGACGCTGTTGCTCAGCCTTGGCGGCCTCGCGCTCCAATCGCTGCTGCTCGCGGCGGGTGGCGGCGGCCTCGCGCTCCTGCCGTCGCTTCACGACTTCGGGATCGTCCGGTCCCGGCTGCGATTTGAACTTCTGCACGATGCTCTGGCGGGCCTGCTGCGCGGCCTTCTGCCGATCGGCAAATCCAGGTTCCTTGAATCCTCTCATGGAGACGTCGTCACTTCGCTATTTGGGTGTTCGATCAGGGTGTGGTCGGTCAGGGGCTGCACGCGCCGCCAGGCAATTCTTCCACGAGTTCGTGAACACGAGCGGAGGCCGACGCGAGCCCGTGTGTATAGGATCGCATGCGTCGATGACAAATGCTTTATCGCCGCTCCTCCACATCCGTCCTGCCTGGCGCTTGCATGGCGCTCGCCGGAGGCTATGTAACCATCCCCGTCGCTGACGCAGGTCGGCCGGCCGTGAGTCGCTTCACGCCTCGCGGGCACCAGCGCACCGCCCGGGTGCGACATCCAACGGAGTTGACCGGCATGACCTCTGTTCGCCGCGGGCGCATGGCGCTCGGCCTCGCGCTCGTCGCTCTCGTGGTCAGCGCATGCGTGATGACGGCGGTCCTCGCCCGCCCGAGGCCCGTTTCGGCCGGTGTGCTGGGTTCCGAATGGGAATGCGGGCAGCTGTTCTGGGTGACGAGCTGTACCCGGATCGAATCGATCTCGCCGGCATCGCGCCAGCAGCAGCAACCGCACGGTGAGGCCGCTGGCCTGCGTGCCGCCTAGGCGCACCGGCGATGAGTACGCAGGGGCCGGATAGACGTGGCGCCGTGGCGGCACTCGTGTTCGCGGCGCTCGTCGTGGCCTTCGGCTTGTGGCTGGCCCGCAGCCTGACCTCCGCAAGCCGGATGCAGGACTGCCTGATGTCGGGACGAACCAACTGCAATGTGATCGTGCCCGACCGGTGACCGCCGATCTGCCCGTACCGGATCGGCAAGGCCGCGCCGGCGAGTTTGCATGATCGGAGCGGCGAATCAGCCGGCGTCTCGGTTAACCTGACGGCAGCAGGTTGACGGCAGCAGGTTGACTTGGCCGCAAAATCGTCGGGATTTTACCCGTTTGTCGCGCAAACTATGGTGTGTCCGGACCATCCACGCCGAAGCCGGCGATCCGGGATCATCAATCCGCATCACACCCCGCGTGCGCGGCAACCAGCGCAGACGGCGGGCGATCAAGGGTAGGGGAGAATGACGTTGTCCAACCAGAGCACACGGTGGCTGCCCGCGATCGCGATCCTGACCGCGGTCGTGATCCCCGCCCAAGCCTGGGCGCAAACCCAGGACCAGGCTGGTCCTGGCGCCGGGCATTCGCCCCAGGCCCGCCCGCCGGGTGTCATTCGCCAAGCGCCGACCCAGGGTGGGCAACCGGCCGGCCAGCCCCATGTCCAGATCCCGCGGCAAGCCGGCCCCATGGCCGGCCAGCCGCAGGGAGCACAGCCGGGCGCACCGCCGCGGGCTGCCGTTGGCCCTCAGGGACGTCCGCCGGGAGCCGGTCAGGGCTTCGCAGCGGGCCACGGCCCGGGCCCTGGTCCGGCGATGGCCGGGCGGGGACCGGATGCGCGTTATGCGCACGGCCGGGTCGCGGTGCGCGACTATGGTGGGCAGTCTTATCGCGGCCGCGTCGGCTGGGAGGGTGGCCGATGGCGGCACGAGGTTCACAACGGCCGCCCGGGCTGGTGGTGGGACGTCGGCGGCGTCTGGTACTATTATCCCGAGCCCATGGAAGGGCCGCCGACCTACGTGTCGGAGGACTATGCTGACGATGTGGTCTATGCGCCGTCGGCGGCCTACGAGGCGCCCCCGCCGGTTGCCTACGAGCCGGCGCCGCCTCCGGCCGAAGTCGATCCGGGCGCCAGCGCGCTCGGGGGCGCGATCATCGGCGGGGTGCTCGGCGGTATCCTCACCGGCAAGGCGGGCGGTGCCGCGGCGGGCGCCGTGCTTGGTGGTGCCACCGGCGCGATCGCCGGCGCTACGGCTGCGGCGCGACCAGGCTACTATCTGTCGCAGGGCAATTGCTACTATCGATATCCGTCGGGAGAGTATGTGGCGGTCGATCCGCGCTCCTGCTACTGAGCGCTGCCGACGGTCGGAGCGCTGCAGTGAGCTTGGTTGGCCGCTGCGGAGCTCTGGCCGAATCTCCGCAAAGCTCCGGAGCGGGAGTTGGAGCGAATCTTGATAGACTCCACTTCATTGTTCGTCACTGTTCGAGAGGTGAGAGCTCCGGGGCCATGACCAAGGCGTCCAAGCTGGTTGCCGCCAAGGGCGGAAGGGTTCTCCTGGTCCGGCGCCGGGCCGACGGGCGCTGGATGTTTCCGGGTGGCCGCAAACGCGCGCAGGAGACGGCGAAGGACTGCCTGAAGCGCGAAATCAAGGAGGAGCTTCCCAAGCTCAAGCTCGGCCGGCTGCGGCTATGGAAGGAAGTCACCGCCAAAAACAAGCGCTCGGGTCGCAAGATGAGCGACGCCATCTTCATCGCCAAGCATGCCAAAGGGCGCCTGGAGATCGGAGACAAGAAGGAGATCGACCGCGCGGTGTGGCAAAAGCCCTACGGACTCAGCCTGACGCCGACGTCGCGCTACATCCGCGACCAGCTGTTTCCACGAAAGTCGGACTGAACCATCGTATGCTGGGAACATCCCGGCCGCTTGGGCGTTATCTGCCCATGCCTTACGATAGCACAGACAGACAGCCTCGCGTCCTCACGCCGGAAGAGCGTCGGGCGCGTGACGCCACCCGCAGGGCTGATGCCGAGCAGGCCATGCGCGATCACGAGGCGGCCCAGCGGGCCTTTTACGCCAACCGCGAGCGGCTCAGGGCCGAGCGTCTGGCGCGGGAGGCCGCCACCAAGTCGGGCTGACGGGCGTTCCTGTCAGCTCGCCTTGCGGCTCCGGAACGCATTCGCCATCCGCAGGAACGCTTGATCCAGCAACGCATACATGTCGCCGGTGATGTCGCAATCGAACATCGCGCGGCGCATGCATGTCATCCACTCGTCGCGCTCGGCGTCGCCGATCGGATACGGACGGTGCGCGGACATGATGCAGCGATGTTCGGCCCGCTCGAAATAAAGCGCTGGCCCGCCCAGCCATCCACTGAGAAATTCGAACAGCAACTGCTTGATCGGACCGAGATCGGCGTCGTGCATCGCGCGGATGCGGCTGGCGCCGGGCTCCTGGTCCATGATGGTGTAAAAGCGCTCCGCCAGACGGCGCACGCCGGCTTCGCCGCCGACGAGCTCATAGGGCGTCGCCTCGTTCACAACTGCTTCTGCTTCGCTGGCCGAATTCGCTGCCGTCATCGCATCTCATTTCCGCTCGCCCCTCTGCAGCCAACAAGCGGCAGAGGTATGGCGCCTTGATCTGGATCAAGCGGGAAAACGAGCGTGCGTTCGGGCTAGCGGATGCTGGCTTTGACGAGGCGCTGCCGGTCGGTGTCGGCGGCGATCTGGCGCAGCGTCTGTCGGAGCAAAGCGAGGTCGACCGGCTTGGAGAACGGCGGATAGACATTCAGGCCGAGGATCTTGCCGGCGCGGACCGTGACGTCGCGGGTCTGATCGTCGGAGCCGCTGATGATCAGCACCGGGGTGCGGGATTTGATGTCCGCCAACAGCTGCAACACCTCGGTGCCGGAGCGCTCGCCGAGATTCAGGTCGAGCGTGATGCATTCGAAATTGCGCCGGCGCAGCACGCTCATCGCGCCGTCGACCGAGTTCACGCCGGTCGTCGCAAAGCCTGCCTGCACGGCGATCTTGCGCAGGATCGACAGATGAACGTCGGCATCTTCGATCACGAGAAGTTCGTTCAGCATGGTCCCCGTGCGGCTGGTGTGTCGGCTACAGATGGACCCGCGGAACTTAAGAGGGGGTTTCTGATTTCCTCGTAAACATTCGATCCCGTAGAACAACGGAAAATCTGCACGCTATCCGCCATTGCCGCGGCGTCGCGCGGCTCAGAACGGCCGCCGGCTCGACATCGCGTTGGAGGAGCCTGGCAGATTGGTCGTCGGCGTCGAAGCGGGCGGTGGCAAGCGGCCGCGCGATTGGCGCCAGTGCTGGACGTGCAGGAGGATGCCGGCCACCAGCAGCGGCGCGACGGCGGCCACCGCCAGCAGCGGCGACAGCGGCTTGGGGGTGACCATCTCCATCGTCATCTCGCAGACCATCCAGATGGCTGCGGACGCCAGCACGAAGTCGCGGGAGGGGATGCGGAGCCAGTACAGGAAGCCGGTGATGATCGCGGCCGGCGCAATGATCGGGCCGATCATGTAGAAGTTCAGCTCGGGCGGCGTCACGGCGTCCAGAACCATCGATGCCAGCAGCCACAGGCTGAGGAACATCACAACGCCGTCGACGTATCTCATGGCCAACCTCCGCCGCGACATTTTGGCGCAATCTTTGTCCGGTTTATGGCTGTTCCGTCAAGGGCCCAGGCGTCCCGGGACGATTTGCAGCCCGATCCGATGGATTATCGCCCGCGGCCAGGCATACCGACCAGTTCCTGGTTCCACGACCATCCCCTGCTCAATCCGCCGAAAACCCGAACGGAACCGACGACGTCCGGAAATCGTCCGGCAGGATCTCGCGCCCGATCGGCGGCGCGGAGCGTGCCGCGCATTTCGGCCGGTGGCAGACCCGGCAGGCAACGCCGATCGGGGTCGGCGCGTCGGCATCAGGCCCGTGGCCGTCGCGGGTATAGATCAGCTGCCCCGCATGCTCGGCGGCGCAGCCGACCGCAATCGCCCGCTCGACGCGCACCGCGCCATAGGAGCCGCCGCCGGCGGTCACGGTGCGGGCGATCGAGAAGAACCGGCGGCCGTCGGGCAGCTCCAGCCATTGGGTCACGATCTGGCGCGGCGTCTTGAAGATGCCGTGCACCGACCACAGCGGGCAGGCGCCGCCATGCCGGGCGAACGGGAAGCCGGCGCCGTCGAGCAGCTTCGACACGTTGCCGGCGGGATCGACGCGGATCAGGAAGAACGGGATCCGTTCCGCGCCCGGCTTCTGCAGGGTGGTGACGCGATGCGCCGTCTGCTCGAAGCTGGTGCCGAACTGCCGCGCCAGCGCCTCGAGATCGTAGGCCCTGGCATCGACGGCTTTGGCGAAGATCGAATAGGGCATGATGATCGCAGCCGCCGCGTAGGCCGCGAGCGCGCGGCGCGCCAGCAGCTCGGCGGTCTTGCTGGCGAACTTGCCATCCTCGAGTGCCGCGCCGATTTCGGTGTCGAGCTCGAGATAAGCGAGCTGCCGGGCGAGCTCGAATTTCAGGCTCGCGCTGTCCAGCGAGTCCTCGATCAGCAATTGCCGGCGGTGCAGGTCGAGCCGCCTGAGCGAGCCAAGCATCACGTTCGGCGGCATGTAGCGGACCTGGAGATTATGCCGGACGCGAAAGCGCTCGATGAAGCCGGCCGGCCCGGCGGAGACCTGCGGAGCCCCCGTCGGCGCCCCCTGGAAGATGGCCTGCGCCAGCCGCTCGGCGGCATCGTCGAGCTGGGCAAAGTTGTTGCGGCGGGCGGCGAGGAAGCGGCGGACATCGGCGACGGGATCGTTGGCGTCGAAGCCGTCATTGCCAACGCGGGGCGCGCTGCCGGCCGGCACCGGAGCGCGCTGCTCGGCCAGCGCGAGCTGCTCCTCGCGATACGCCGTGTAGAGGCGCAGGAACGCCTCGGTCATGCCGGGATAGCTGACGGCGAGATCGCTGATCTCCAGCGCGGGGATGTCGATGTCGGAGAACATCGGGTCCTTGAGGACCGACTGCATCCGCGCGGTGTGGTCGGCCCCGCCGTCGCCGGCGAGATCGGCAAGGTCGATCTTGTAGGTCCGCGCCAGCCGCAGCAGCATGTCGGCCGTCACCGGCCTCTGGTTCCGCTCCAAGAGCGCCACGTAAGGCGCTGAGATTTCGAGGTCCGCGGCCATGTCGGCCTGGGTCAGGCCGAGCTCGCGCCGGAGCCGGCGCAGGCGCGGGCCCATGAAGATCGATCGTGCCGTGGCGGTGGTCATGGCCAAATTCCGGTCTTGTAATCTCCTTACAGCTATACACGAGAAGTTTGTAAAGTGTGACAAGTTTTCCGCGCAATGTCTGGTCCGCCGGCGCCGGGTGCTTACAACAGGTCCCAGGTTGTCCTTAACCAAGGGATCACGGACATGAACTTTCAACCGCGTGGACTGAACGACCAGGCTCTCCAGGGCCCCTCGTCCTACCAGGCCGAGGTCGAGGCGGCGCGTGCGCTGCTCGAGACCAACCCGACCTGGAACGGCGTCACCGCCGAAGCCGTGGCGCGCATGCGCCTGCAGAACCGCTTCAGGACCGGCCTCGACGTCGCCCGCTACACCGCGGCCGTGATGCGCGCCGACATGGCCGCCTATGACAATGATAGCACCAAGTACACCCAGTCGCTGGGCTGCTGGCATGGCTTCATCGCGCAGCAGAAGCTGATCTCGATCAAGAAGCATTTCGGCAAGACCGACCGCCGCTACCTCTATCTCTCGGGCTGGATGATCGCGGC
>BFBZ01002157.1_pt1 | contig 11330 bp, 10 predicted proteins | sample 1888401 | NCBI WGS metagenome assembly BFBZ01 (sample SAMD00112614, study PRJDB3348) | symbiont metagenome | host: Chara braunii | reverse complement strand
CCCCGCCGATGACGATCAGCAGCATCGAGGCGAAAGGGATGTACATCGAAACGGGCTTGGCCACGACGATGCCGCTCCAGCCCATGGCAAGATAGAGCAGGATCGCCAGCCGATCGTATCGCCCCGGAAACAGGCATTTCAGCACGATGCCGAAGGCCGCGAAAACCCAGACCGCGATCAACATGGCAAACAGCAGCGGATCCTCGGCACCACGCTCGAGAAAAGGCGTATAGGTGGCGGCAATCAGCACATAGATGAAGGAATGGTCGAAACGCCGGAGAAACCATTTCGTCCGCGACACGGGCCACAGATTATAGGTGAAGGACATGCCCAAGGTCAGCACAAGGCCTATGCTGTAGATCCAGGCGGCAGCGATTTCGCCATGGGAGCTCCAGACGGTCGCGTAGAAGATCAATACGGTCGCGCCGATGAGCGCAAATATGACGCCGACGCCGTTGACAATGCTGTCGGCGATCACTTCATACCGGTCGTAAGCCCAGCGAATGCCTTTGTAGTCGGCCATATAGTGCGTGTTCCAATTCCGTAACCACCCGATCCTTGCACCTCGCCAAGGTGGACGCAACCGCACGGAACGGGCATTTCGATAAATCTTCGTGAACGGCTAAGGCATCTCGTCAACAAGAAGCGAACGCTCAATCCGCAATTTCTGGCCTTCTGTGAACAATGTAATTCCGCCATATACAGCATCAAGTACAGCGGGCCGAGAATATCAAAGAGGCATATCAACCGGCGAAATCTCCGACCCGCCACTGACGGCCATTTGCCGCCGACGCCGGTTGCCTTTTTTTCACATGTATCGAGGTTGGAACTGACCCCCATGACCGAAATCGCCCCTTCCTATGCACTGACACGCCCTGCCTATGTCGGCCAATCGCATCTCGTCGTCACCGACCTGCCTTTGGTATCGCGCTTCTATCAGGACATGCTCGGCCTGAAGGTGATCGAGAAGACGGCAAGCGGCGAAGTGCTTGCTGTCGCCGGCCAGCCCCTATTGACCTTGACCACGGATCGGGCTGCAGTGCGCGCCCCACAATCGGCGGCCGGCCTGTTTCATACCGCCTTCCTTTTGCCGAACCGCGTGGAGCTTGCCCGCTGGCTGCGGCATGCCGCACAGAATAACGTCGTGCTCGAGGGCGCATCGGATCATATCGTCAGCGAGGCGATCTATCTTTCCGACCCCGAGGGCAACGGCATCGAGATCTATGCCGACCGGCCGCACGACCAGTGGAAATTCCACGGCGACGGCACCGTGGAGATGGCAACGCTGCGGCTCGATCTGCAGGCGCTCTACGAAAGCGCGCCGCAGGATCGCTGGGACGGCATGGCCGATGGTTCGGCCATCGGGCACATTCACCTGCAGGTTGGCGATGTTGCCGATGCCAATGCCTTCTATCGCGACGTTCTCGGCATGAAGGTCATGGCTGCGCGTTATCCCGGTGCCACTTTCCTCGCGACCGGCGGCTATCACCACCATCTCGGCGCCAATACGTGGAACAGCCGAGGTGCTGGCGTCCGCTCCGAGCACATGACCGGCCTTTCGGATTATACGCTGCGTTTCAACGATAAGGCCGCACTCGACAGTGCTGTCGCCGCTCTGGAGCAGCACGAGATCAAAACCGAGAAGCGCGATGGCGGCGTTTCGTTGCGCGATCCCTGGGGCATCGGACTGAACCTGATCGCCTGATTCCCCCAACACACCCAGACGTATCGAGGCCCGCTCCGGAACCGGAACGGGTCTTTCGCGTTTGAGTGGTAAGGCGATCGTGCCTTCGGGGATTTGACGGGCATGGAGATCGATAAAACCGCCGGCAGCCAGCCACGCGGCCCGGTGGGGCGTGAAGGCGGTTCCAGCTCGGGGCGAAACGCGCCCCAGGGATCTGGCAATGACACAGCCGCCTCCGAGCTCGTGGATGATCCGCCACAAAGCCAGCTTCAAGTCGCCGCCTCCTGGGCGACCATAGGCATCTTCCTCATTCTCGCGCTCGCCGGCGTCTACATGATGTCGATCATCCTCATTCCGGTGACGCTGGCTGTCGTGGTCGGCATGATCCTCGGCCTGGCGGCCGAGAAACTGAGCAAGCTCGGCGTGCCGCGCGTCCTCAACGCTGTCCTTCTCTCGTCGGCCGTGGCGCTGGCCATCTTCCTAATTATCAATGCGCTGGCGGGACCGCTGGCCAAGCTGGCGCAGGAGGCTCCTGATTTTTTCCAGCGAACCTCCGATAGGCTGATGCCTTATCTCGATCGGTTCAAATGGCTGCACATTTCGCCGGAAACCTTCCAGAGCGGCCCCATGTCGATCAGCACCCTGCTGGAAAACAGCGGCAATGTTCTGCATGTCGTTTCCAGCAATCTCACTCCGGCCATCGTTCAAATCCTGATCTTCTTTGCGGCATTGCTGTTGTTTCTCGCCAGCCGCATCACCCTGCGCAAGACGATCATCATGGCCTTTTCCAACAGGGCGGCGAGACTGACGACGATCCGGATCATCAATGCGGTCGAGCAGGTGCTCGGCTTCTACTTCGCCACGGCTTCGCTGATCTATGCCGGCATCGGCGTCGCCATGACCATCATCGCCTATGTCGGCGGCTTGAGCGTACCGGTGCTCTGGGGCGTCTTCGCCTTCGTTGCCAGCTTCATCCCGTTCCTCGGCGTCACGACGATGACGATCGCGCTGGCGATTGCCGGGATCATTACGCATTCGGACATCGTCATCGCACTCGCCCCCGCCATTGTCTTCTTTGCGGTGCATTTGGCCGTGGAAAACCTGGTCTTTCCGGCGATCATGGGCCGGCAATGGGAACTCAATCCCTTTGTCGTTTTCTTCGCCATCATCTTCTGGACATGGATGTGGGGAGCCGTCGGCGCCATGCTGGCGCTGCCGCTGTCGCTGATCGTCATGACGGTCATCAACGAGCTTTTCATCGAGGAAAAGGTCCAGCCGCAACTGCCCGGCTGAGGCAGAACCGCGCTTTACGCCATCAGTTCGTGGTGCCGTCGTCGCCCTTTTCGGGGATATCCTGCAGGCGGACGAACTGCACGCCCTTGGCTTTCAGCGCCAGAATGCTGGCCGCCACGCCCTCGCCGGCTGCATGCGTCGGCTGATTGATGTGGGAGATGATGACATCGCCGTCCTTGGCGGAGGCATATTGCTTCTCGACCATCCTGGCCGGCAGCAGCGAGCCGCTATCACCATTCACCGAGTACCCGGCGATCCGATAACCCATGCCGCGGATCTGCGTAATGGCGGCAGGCGTATATTTCGCGGTCGCGCCGCGGAACCAGCGCGGCTGCGGAATGCCGGCGGCGATCATCGCATCGCTCCCACCCTTGACCTCCTGGGCCACCGCCTGCGGCGATCCGGCGGCGGGAATGCCATAGACCTTTGTGGGGACATCGACAGCGGGAATATGGTTCTGTCCGTGATTTTCCAGCTCGAAGAGATCGGGGTGGGCCAGGAAGACGGCAAGAGAATCGGGATTGGTACGCAGCCAGCGCGCGGTGACGAAGATGGTCGCCGGGATACGCTGATCGACCAGAGTGCTCAGAATGCGCGGATCGGTCTTGCCCATACAGGCGTCGAACGTCAGAGCAATACGCGGCGCACCCTTGCCGGCCCGATTGACGTGCAGATGTGGCTCGACGAGCTTGACGTTGGAGGCCGGAGCCTTCGGCGGCAACTCAGGCCAACCGGCCGGCGGTTGCGTCGGCTGAGCGGCCACGACGACCGAGGCGGTGGCGAAAAGGAATGCGGACGTCAGCAAAAAACGGTTCATCGGGCAGCCACCGAGTGGATCGAGCAATAAAATCTGGCGGAAGAAGCCTGTGATTGCCACAGCTTTTCACGTCGACGCTCGCCATCATCCGGCAACACGCCGGAAATATGGCAAACTGGCGGCAAATGTGGCCATTTCCATCACAATGCACTGAGCTTACAAAGCACAAGGCTGCGGGCTTCAACCAAACCACGTCTATGTTACGATTGATATGAGACCGCCTTAGCACTATCTGCGTATTTTTCGGTGCTCCCAAAGAGAGACATGCATGAGCCGCGATCCCTATGAAATTCTGGGCGTAAAACGGGATGCCCCGCAAAAGGATGTCCAAAGCGCCTATCGCAAGCTTGCCAAGAAGCTGCACCCCGATCTCAACCCTGGCGACAAGCAGGCAGAAGACAAGTTCAAGGAAGTCTCGGCAGCCTATGGCATCGTCGGCGATGAGGAAAAACGTGCGCGTTTTGACCGTGGCGAGATCGACAGCAGCGGCGCCGAGAAGCCGCCGCGCAGCTATTACCGCGATTACGCTGCCAATGAAGGTCAGCGTGGCCCCTATCAGAATGCCGGCGGATTTGCCGATTTCGGCGATGCCGACGACATGTTTTCCAATTTCTTCTCGCGGCGCAGCCGAGGCCAATCCCAGATGCAGGGTCAAGATCGTCACTATACAATGGAAGTCGACTTTCTTGACGCCATCAACGGCGTGAAAAAGCAGATCAGCCTGCCCGATGGGCCGGAGCTTGATGTCCAGATACCGCCGGGCACCCGCGACGGACAGACGCTGCGCCTGAAGGGTAAGGGCGACCCCGGCTTTAACGGCGGCAAGCCCGGAGATGCGCTGATTGCGGTGCATGTGCCTCCGCACCGTTTCTACACGCGCGACGGTGACGATATCCGGCTGGAGCTGCCGATCTCACTGACCGAGGCGGTGTTGGGCGGAAAGGTCCGTGTTCCCACTCCATCCGGCGCCGTCACAGTGACACTGCAACCGAATTCAAATTCCGGCAAGGTGCTGCGGCTGAAGGGCAAGGGTGCGCCGGTGCGCGGCAAGGACAACGGCGACGCCTACGTCACTTTGAAGGTAGTCCTTCCCGATGTGGCCGACCCCGAGCTCACGCGTTTCGTCTCCGAATGGGAGGCAGGCAAGACGCAAGATCCCAGAAAGACCATGGGAGAATAGGTGATGGAAGAGAAAGAGTTTCGACTGCACCTCGAGATCGAGACGACAGTGCTGGAAGTCTGGATCTCGCAAGGCTGGCTGGTTCCGGAAATCACCGACCGGGGCAGGAATTTCCGCGAGGCCGATATTGCGCGCGGCCAGCTCATTCTCGATCTCAGCAACGCCATGGGCCTCAACGAGCCCGGTGTCGATGTCGTCATGGATCTGGTCGATCAGCTTCACAGTCTCCGCGCAACGCTGCGCGATGTGACGGATGCCGTCCGCCGCCAGCCGCCCGATGTGCAGGAGCGCATCCTGTCTGAACTTGCGCGCGTGGAAGGCCAAAGGCTGCGCTAGCCTCTGGCGGAATCGACCGGTCGTTCAATTATAGAGATAGTGCTGCTGCCAGCTGTCGCGCGGCACCTTGTCGCCAATCTGATAGCTCAATTCCCGAACATGAACATGCTGCGGGCCAGTGACGCAATTATACGAGAGATGATACCAGTCGCCCTTGCTGCGGAAGACTGCGCCGGGCGCATTCATGGAATCAGTGTTCATCGCGGGATCGCCGAAGGTATAGGCAATTACCTTGTCCGGCTTGAAGCCAGTCTTGTCCGTGCCAATCCGCTTCATCGCCTCCGCGTCGCAGGCCTGCTCCATCCGTTCGGAAGGATCGAGCTTCTCCAATTCCTTCTTCATGGTCGCATCAACGGCAAAGGCGGAGTTGGCGAAAGCGGCCAAAGGGATAAGGAGGGCAAAGAATTTCAGCATGATGACCGTCCCGTGCATTGTTCTGGATTTGATTGCGTCCATTCCACCGGGGAAGGCGGTTCAACCGCCCTATGTCGACGCATTACGTGTCGACTTCGGTAAAGAATGTGGTCTCATCAAGGCAACGTTCCCCTCGGATTTTCCGCACGCCGCCTGTTCAACCGAGATTAATTACCACGACTTGCATGAAGCTTGAGGACACACTTGCCTATTGAACCTCGCGCGGCTGCCCTCTATTTCTCTCTTCTCCTCGCATCCGACTTTCATACCAGAGAAAGCGCTCCAGTGTCAGTTTTCAAGAGCCTCCGCACGCCGCCTGCCGCCCCGAAAAAGCCCGTTACGGATACGCGCCACGGCATCAGCCGCAGCGACGATTACGCCTGGCTGCGCGCCGACAACTGGCAGGCGATGTTCAAGGATCCGTCGATCCTGGCCCCGGAAATCCGCGCGCATCTGGAAGCCGAAAACACCTATATGAATGCGGCTATGGCCGACACGAAGGACCTGCAGAAGGCGCTGTTCGCCGAGATGAAAGGCCGCATCAAGGAAGACGACAGTTCTGTTCCGGTCAAGGATGGTCCTTACGCCTACGGCACGCTCTTCGTCACCGGTGGCGAGCAGCCGCATTACTTTCGCGAGGCCCGCGACGGCGGCGACCGCAAGCTGCTGTTGAACGGCGACAAGGAGAATGAAGGGAAGTCCTATTTCCGCCTCTCCGGTATCGACCATTCCACAGACCACAGCCACGGCATCTGGGGCTATGACGACAAGGGCTCGGAATATTTCACGCTGAAGGTTCGCAACCTCGAGACCGGCGAGGATCTTGCCGATGTACTCGACAATACCGGCGGCGGCGGCGTCTGGGCGCCCGACGGCAAGAGCTTCTTCTACACGCTGCAGGACGAGAACCATCGCCCGTCGAAGATCTTCCATCACATCATCGGTACGCCGCAATCCGACGACCGTCTGGTTTATGAAGAGGAAGATGCCGGTTTCTTCATGGGCGTCGGCGGCTCGCTGTTGGATGATTATATCTTCATCGATATCCACGACCACGAGACCAGCGAATACCGCATCATCCCGACCTCGGATCTGACGGCCGAGCCGAAGCTGGTGGCGGAGCGCGAGACCGGGATCGAATATGAGATCACGGAGGGCGGCGAGGTCTTCTACATTCTGACGAATGACGGCGACGCCAAGGATTTCAAGATCATCGAGACGCCGGCCGACAGACCGGGCAAGGAAAACTGGCACGAGATCGTTGCCCACAAGCCAGGCACGCTGATCCTTAGCCACATGGCCTATGCCCGCCACCTCATCTGGCTGGAGCGCAAGGACGGTCTGCCGCGCATCATCATCCGCGACCGCCGCAGCGGCGAGGAACATTCCATCGCCTTCGAGGAAGAAGCCTATTCGCTCGGCCTGCAAGGGGCTGCGGAATACGATACGGATGTCATCCGCTTCTCCTATTCCTCGATGACGACGCCGAGCCAGCTCTACGACTACAATATGGTGACGCGCGAGCGCACCCTGTTGAAGACGCAGGAAGTGCCCTCGGGCCATAATCCGGCCGATTACGTCACCCGCCGCGTGTTCGCTCCCGCCTGGGATGGAGAACAGGTGCCGGTGACCCTGCTTTATCGCAAGGACACGCCGCTTGACGGCTCGGCTCCCTGCCTGCTCTATGGCTACGGCGCCTATGGCATCGCCATTCCGTCCGGCTTCAACACCAATTGCCTGTCGCTTGCCGATCGCGGCTTCGTCTATGCCATCGCCCATATCCGCGGCGGCAAGGACAAGGGCTTTTCGTGGTACGAAGACGGCAAGATGGAGAAGAAGACCAACACGTTCAAGGACTTCATCGCCGCTGCCGACTATCTGAATGAGCAGAAGTTCACCTCTTACGCGAAGATCATCGCCGAGGGCGGTTCGGCGGGCGGCATGCTGATGGGCGCGGTTGCCAATATGGCGCCGGAAAAATTCGCCGGCATCATCGCCGCCGTCCCCTTCGTCGACGTGCTCAATACCATGCTCGACGACACCCTGCCGCTGACCCCGCCGGAATGGCCCGAATGGGGCAACCCGATCGACAGCAAGGAAGAATACGAGCAGATCGCCGCCTACAGCCCCTATGACAATGTCGGCGAAAAGCCCTACCCACCCATCCTCGCGCTTGGCGGCCTCACCGATCCTCGCGTTACCTATTGGGAACCGGCGAAATGGGTTGCCAAGCTGCGCGACAAGACGACGGGCGATGCGCCGATCCTGTTGAAGACCAACATGGATGCCGGTCATGGCGGTGCGTCAGGTCGTTTCCAGCGCCTGGAGGAAGTGGCGTTCGAATATTCCTTCGCCATCAAGGTCGCGAATAAGATGTAGGCGAAATGCCGGGAGGAACCGATGAGCGTCTTTGTCGCCCTGCTGCGTGCCGTCAATGTCGGCGGCACCGGCACATTGCCGATGGCGGAACTGAAGGTGCTCTGCGAGGAGATCGGCTTCACTGATGTGAAGACCTATATCCAGAGCGGCAACCTGCTTTTTCGCTCGGCTGAGGCCGAGGCCACGGTGCAGGCACGCCTGGAGGAGGCATTGGCGCGCAAGATGGGCAAATCGCCCGGCGTGATCCTGCGCAGCCGCCGGGAGCTAGAGACCGCAGCGGAAAGCTCCCCCTTCCCGAATGCCAAGCCGAACTATCTGCTCGTAACCTTCCTTCCGGAGGCAGCGCCGAAGGATGCGCTCGACAAGCTCATCGCACCCGGTGGCGAGGAGGTGCAGGTGGCAGGAAGGGAAATCTACATCCACTATCCCGACGGTTCGGGGCGTTCGAAATTGAAACTGCCAGCGCTAAAGGCGGGAACAGCGCGAAATCTCAACACCCTGAGGAAACTGGCGGAAATGGCGCGGGAGATGGAGGACGGCAAACGCTGACGACACTGCGGGATACGATCGGACTGCGACCCGCAGCTTGCGTCTCTTCCTCGCCCGCCCTACCTTAAAGACATGAGCTCTCTTCCTTCCGAAACCGCTGCGCTTCAAGCGCCACCCGTTCCCTTCGACAATAGCTATGCGCGCCTGCCGCAGCAGTTCTTCGCGGACCAGGCGCCGACGGCTGTGGCGGCGCCGCGACTGATCAAATTCAACGAGGCACTGGCGCAAGAGCTCGGGCTCGACGTGGCCGCGCTGGAGCGTGATGGCGCAGCGATCTTTTCGGGAAACCAGCTTTTGCCGGGATCACAGCCAATTGCCATGGCCTATGCCGGGCACCAGTTCGGCAATTTCGTGCCGCAGCTCGGCGATGGTCGCGCTATCCTTCTCGGCGAGGTGAAGGACCGCAACGGCAGACGACGCGACATTCAGCTTAAAGGTGCTGGCCCGACGCCGTTTTCGCGGCGTGGTGACGGGCGTGCTGCGCTTGGCCCGGTGCTGCGCGAATATATCGTCAGCGAGGCCATGCACGCACTCGGCATCCCGACGACGCGGGCACTGGCGGCTGTGAGCACCGGGGAGCCGGTTTACCGTGAGACGGTACTGCCCGGCGCGATCGTCACGCGCGTAGCGGCGAGCCACATCCGCGTCGGCACCTTCCAGTTCTTTGCGGCGCGCGGCGATGCCGACAGCCTGCGGACACTGGCGGATCATGTCATTGCGCGCCATTATCCTGAAGTCAGAGACAGGGTGAATCCCTATCTGGCGCTTCTCCAAGCTGTGGCCGAACGGCAGGCGGCACTGATTGCCCGCTGGCTGCATGTCGGCTTCATCCATGGCGTCATGAACACCGACAACATGACCGTCTCAGGCGAGACGATCGACTTCGGTCCCTGCGCCTTCATGGACGCCTATGATCCGGCAACCGTATTTTCTTCAATCGACCGCAACGGTCGCTATGCCTATGCCAACCAGCCGGCGATTGGCCAATGGAATCTTGCCCGTCTCGGCGAAACGCTGATCCCGCTGATCGACCCATCGCCAGATACGGCGATCGACCTGGCAAATACCGTCATCAAAGCCTATGGCGAGCGCTTCCAGGCCCATTGGCTTGCGGGCATGCGCACCAAGATCGGTCTGGCGAACGAAGAAGATGGCGATCTTGAGCTGATCCAGTCGCTGCTGGCGACCATGCAGCAACAGAGCGCCGATTTCACGCTCGCATTCCGCCGGCTTGCCACTCTCGTCGCCGATGACGATATCACGGATTTTGCCGCTACTTTCGAGGATCCGCAATCCCTAGCGCCCTGGCTTGAGCGCTGGCGCGAGCGGCTGGAGCGCGATCCCCGGACTGCGGCGGTACGGGCGCAGGCAATGCGAAAGGCCAACCCGGCCTTCATTCCGCGCAATCATCGAATCGAGCAGGCGATCCAGGCCGCGGTCGAGGACGAGGATTTCTCGCTGTTCGAGGCACTGCTCGAGGTGCTTTCCAGGCCCTACGAGGACCAACCGTCCTTCGCTCCCTATGCCGAGCCGCCCCTGCCGGCAGAACAGGTACTGCAGACCTTCTGCGGCACTTGAGAAACGCCGGACGCACAAGCCCCGGACAGGTTTGCGGAGTCATCGTCGCGTCAAACCCCACAGGGAGATATGACGATGAAGGTGCACCACAGCACGCAGAATTACTTCAGCACACCGATCCGCGGCAGCCAGCAGGATGCCGATGGTGACGACGGCACGCCTTTTACCCTGCCGGGCGGCGATGGCGATCAGCAGGAAGAATCGCAAGGACCTTCGATCTCGTCGAGCGGCGTCCCGTCCTCGATTTCGTCCGGCTTCTGGCTCAGCCAGATCGGCGCGACATCGTCTTCTGCATCCGACGGTAGCACCGATGAAGACGATTCGTCAGCTGCAAGCAGCAGCTCGGCAGCTTCGGCCAAACAGTCCAATCAGGACATTCTGGATGAGTTTGCCAAATGGGCAAACATGACGCCGGCCGAAAAGATCCGCGCGCAATATCTCGACGCCCACGGCCTGACGGAAGATTCCTTCAAGTCGCTGTCCGCCGACGATCAGAAGGCCATCAACGACCAGATCGCCGATGAGATCAAGCAGAAGCTCGGCGTCAACAATAGCGACGACGACAAGGAAACGGACAGCGCGTCCTCTGCCTTGTCTCTTGTTTGAACCTATTGCCACGTTACATGAAGGCGATGCGATCCTGATTCACATCACGATCGCATCGCCTTGTTTTATCTACCATATTTCCTGCTATTGCCCGACCATGCCGACGACGATCTTGCCGACTTCGGCAAAGACGGCTTCGATGTCTTTCGCCGGTGCCGTGCCCTCGGCGACGAAGGTCGTCACCAGGATCGGCCCGCGCTCCGGCGGCCAGATGACGGCAACATCGGCATAGGAGCCGTTATTGCCGGTCCCAGTCTTGTCGCCGACCTTCCACTCTTTCGTCAGTCCGGCGCGCAGGCGATTGTTGCCCGTGGTGTTGCCGACGAGCCAGTTGACCAATTGATCCCTGGATGTTTCCGACAGCGTATTGCCGAGCGTCAGAAGACCGATACTGTCGAGCATGGCATCCGGCGTCGTCGTATCGCGCGGATCGTCCTTGATCGCCTGATTGACGTCTGGCTCGTTGCGATCGAGGCGGGTTTCCGTATCGCCGG
>BFBZ01000025.1_pt268 | contig 11333 bp, 11 predicted proteins | sample 1888401 | NCBI WGS metagenome assembly BFBZ01 (sample SAMD00112614, study PRJDB3348) | symbiont metagenome | host: Chara braunii | reverse complement strand
CAGGCGCTCGGCGACACCGGTCAGCCCCGACGGCGAGAAAACAATGAAGCCGACGAACACCAGCCCCAGCCAGAACAGCCAGTTCTCGCTGTAGATGCTCAGGAACTCGCGGAACATGATGTAGAACAGCGCGCCGAGCGCCGGCCCGAGAAAGCTGCGCATGCCGCCGATCACGACCATCGCCAGCAATTCGCCGGAAAAACTCACCGAAATCGGATCGGCCGACGTCATGCGGTTCTTGTAGAGCAGCAGGATGCCGGCAAGCCCTGTGATCGTTGCCGACAGCACAAAGGCCGCGAGCTTGTAGCGGTTGGTGGCGTAGCCGAGAAATCGCGCCCGCTGCTCGTTCTCACGGATCGCGACCAGCACAGTGCCGACCGTGGAATTGTGAAAGCGCCACAGGATGAACAGCACCACCAGCGCGATGACGCAGACGAACCAGTAGTAATTCGCCGACGATTCCAGATCGATCCCGAACAGCGCGGGACGGGTGATGCCGCCAAGCCCGTTCTCGCCGCCGGTGACCTCGGTCCAGCGAAACGACACCACATAGAGCATCGCGGCCAGTGCGAGTGTCAGCAGAGAGAAGTATACCCCGCGCCGTCGCAGGATCAGGTAGCCGAACGCCGCCGCGATCGCAGCAACCACAACCAGCCCAAGCAGCGCCGGCCCGACAAACGATCCCGGCATCAGGCTGCGCTGGGCGATGGCCGCGGCATAGGCCGCAAGCCCAAACCAGGCGCCATGGCCGAACGACACCAGTCCGGTATGACCGACCAGGATATTGAGCGCCATGCAGGCCAGTGCGAAAATCACGACCTCGGTCGCGGAGGTCATGGTGAGGCCCATCGCCAGCAGAACCGGCGGCAGCACCAGCATGGCTGCGGCGGCGACGATGAGGGGAATCGGGAGCTTGTTCCACATGCGCACTTACTCGAAACGCATGATGCGTTCGCCGAACAGGCCGCGCGGACGGAAGAGCAGGACGAGCAGCATCATCAGGTAGATCACCGCGGTCGACCATTGCGTCAGGCCGAGGCCGATGGTGATGCCCTTGACCAGGCCGACCATCAAAGCGGCGACGACCACGCCCCAGAATGAGCCGAGGCCGCCGATCACCACGACCACGAACGCCGGCGTGATGATCTCGTTGCCCATGGCGGGATGCACCGAATAAATCGGCGCCAGCAGTACGCCGGCGAGGCCAGCAAGTCCGATGCCAAGTGCCGCGACGGCAGACATATACGGCTGAAGCGAGATTCCGAGCGCACCGACCATGTCGGGGTTTTGCACCCCGGCCCGCACCACTCGGCCGAACGAGGTCTTTTGCAGCAGGACCCACAATCCAGCAATGCAGGCGACGGCCACACCGAGCAGCACGGTGCGATAGAACGAATAGATGAACGATCCCACCACCACCTGACCGCGCAGCGCCGGAGGGATGGAATACGACAGCGGCGGCGCACCGAAAATCATGCGCAGCGCCTGCTCCGCCACCATGGCAAGACCGAACGTCAGCAGCAGCGACAGGATCGGATCGGCGCGATAGAAGCGCCGAAACAGCAGCCGCTCGATCACCACGCCGAACAGCGCCACGGCCACAGGCGCCACCACGAAGGCGCCACCAAATCCGAGATAGGGCGACAGCACCAGCGTCAGGTAGGCCCCGATGGCGAAGAACGCGCCGTGTGCGAGATTGACGATGCCGCCGAGCGAAAAGATCAGCGACAGACCCAGCGCGATCAGCAGGTAGTAGACGCCATCGAGCAGTCCGTTGAGAACCTGCTGTGCGAAGAGGATTGCAGACAAGGTGGCCGTCCCGTCGGAAAACGCGCGGATGCGCTGAAAATCAAGGAGAAGAAAAACGTTCCCCCGAGACCAAATCCCGGGGGAACGCGGAAGGTTGCACGCTCAGGTCGCGAACGTGCAGGCGTTTTCTTCCTTGGTGGAGGCGATGACCTCGAGATCCTCGTCTGGCCCCGGGACGGGCCCGCTCGAGGAAAAGATGTCCCATTGGTTCTTGATCCTGTCCGGCGGCAGCGCGGTGATGGCGTACATCTCGTGCATCAACTGATGGTCGGACGCACGGAAGTAGCCTGGGCGCGTCTTCAGCACATCGAACTTGGCACCTTTCTCGAAATACTCCACGATCTTGGTCGAGTCCGGCGACTTCAGTTCATTCACCGCCTGCGCCACGATTTTCGTCGCGATATAGTCGCCCCAAGCCTGGTTTTCCGGCGGCTTGCTGTATTTCTTGCTGAACGCCGTCACGAATGCCTTGGTATTCGGCGTATCGATCAGGTGGTGCCAGACGCAGGGCCAGGTGCCGACAAAGCTGCCCTTGCCGGCCGCCCACGCCAGCGCGGTGTCGAACCCGAAACCGCCGACGGGGAACGTCAACCCGAACTCGGAATACTGCTTGAGGAAATTGGTGATCTGGGTGCCGGACAGATTGAGCACCACGAGATCGGGATTGGAGGCGCGGATCTTCAGCAGATAGGCCGAGAAATCGGTCGCATCGGTTGGCACAAGATCGTCGCCCGCGAACTGTCCGCCGTTGGCTTCCATGAAGCGCTTGGCCACCCGCAGCAGGTCATGCCCGAACGCGTAGTCCGCCGTCAGCGAGTACCACTTCTTGCCCTTCACGAGGCCCTCCTTGAGGAAGGAACGGCCAACCGATTTCACGTACATCGAGTTCTGTGATTCGACATGGAACATGTAGCGCTTGCAATCGGAGCCACGCAGCGCATCGGAATTCGCGCCGGTGTTGATGAACAGCGTCTTGTTGCGCTGGGCCACCTGGGCAATGGTCAGCGCCGAAGCCGATGATATCTCGCCGATGATGCAGGCCACCTTGTCGCGCTCGATCATGCGCTCGGCCTTGGTCGAGGCGGTCTGAGGATTGACCGAGTCTTCCTTCAGAAGCTCGACCTTGCGGCCCCCCATCCCGCCGCTGGCGTTGATTTCCTCCACCGCGAGATCGATCGCCATCACGGCATATTCGCCGAGCGGCCCGAGAAATCCGGTCCGCGGCGTCAGATGGCCGACCCGGATCACGTCCGAGCTCTGGGCCAGCAGCAGCGACGGCGCCGACAGGCCGGACACCATCGCAGCGCCGGCGGCACCCTTCAGCAACGCACGGCGCGTGAAACGACCTTCTCTCAACATCGATTGCCCTCCCTGGTTCGATATTCCGCATCACGCGGAGTCTTTGTCCCGGCAGGCCCACCCTGTTATCGGCGGTTGATATGTCTTGCCGTGATCTGTGATCACAGTTAGAGTGGCAAAACGAAACGGGGTTGTCCAGTGCCTTGGTTCCGGCGGGCGAAAGCGAAGGCTGGTTCGAACCGGGAAAACCCGGCAAACATGATAACGAAAGCCCGTGAGTCCGGGGCTGAACCGGACCAGGCGCCACGAGGAAGCAATCCGCAGGAGTTTGGCGTGGGTCCCTCCACCACCGCACTGAGCATCGTTGAACCGCTCGACCGTCAGACGCTGGGCGAACGTGCCTACGCGAAGCTTGCGGATCTTCTGATCTCCGGCCGCCTCGCGCCCGGCGAAAAGCTGTCATTGCGGGGCGCGGCCGAAGTTCTCGGTGTCTCCATCATGCCGGTGCGCGAAGCGGTGTCGCGCCTGATCGCCGACAAGGCGCTCGAAGTAGCGCCCAATCGCGCAGTCCGAGTGCCGATCATGTCGACGGCGCAGTTTCGCGACCTGACCAAGATCCGGATCGAAATCGAAGGCTATGCGGCGGCTCAGGCGTCGACCCTGCACAGCGCCGACGATCTCGCAATGATAGCCGCCGCGGAGGAGGCCATGCGGCGGGAAAGTGAGGCGTCCGATCCGGACCTTCCCCGCGCCGTCGAACTGAACAAGACCTTCCATTTCGCGGTGTATGCCGCCGCCCAGTCTCCGACGCTGGTCGAGATCATCCGCGCACTCTGGCTGAAGGCCGGCCCGGTCATCAATCTCGACCTGCGCGCCAATCCGAAGCGGCTTGCGGCCAGCGGCGTGGTCGCCAAGCATGCCGCCATCCTGCGGGCTGTCACGGAACGCAACCTCGACGGCGCGCGCGCCGGCATTGCCGCCGATATCTCCGGCGCGTCCAATTTCATTCTCTCGCGCGGCGGTCTTCCCGACTGATACGCCGGCCATTTCCGGAGTTTCCATGGATCTCGATATCAAGGGTTTGCGCGTTCTGGTCACGGCCGGAGCCAATGGAATAGGCCTCGCCATCGCGCGCGCGTTCGCCGGCGAAGGTGCGAAGGTTTTCGTTTGCGACATCGACCAGGCCGCGCTCGCCGGGCTCGGCACGAGCGACCCGGCGCTCAAGACCACGCTGTGCGACGTGTCGAACCGCGCGTCAGTGGTCAAGCTGTTCGATGATGTCTCCGCCGCCTTCGGTGGCCTCGATGTGCTCGTCAACAATGCCGGGATCGCAGGGCCGACCTCGAAGGTCGAAGAGATGAATCCGGAGGATTGGGATCGCTGCCTCGAGATCTGCCTCACCGGTCAGTTCAATTGCACACGCCTGGCAGTACCGATGCTGCGAACCAGCAGCAACGCCTCGATCGTGAACATATCCTCCGCCGCGGGACGGCTCGGGTTCGCGCTGCGGACCCCTTACGCCGCCGCCAAATGGGGCGTGATTGGGTTCACCAAATCGCTTTCGATCGAACTGGGGCCGGACAACATCCGGGTCAATGCCATCCTCCCCGGTCTCGTCGCCGGCGATCGCCAGCGCCGCGTGCTGGAAGCGAAAGCACAGCAACGCGGCATTTCCTTCAAGGAGATGGAAGAGACCGCGTTCTCCTTCACCTCGATCAAGGAGTACGTCACCCCGCAGCAGATCGCCGACCAGATCGTGTTCATGTGCAGCCCGCGTGGACGCACCATCTCCGGTCAGGCGATTTCGATCTGCGGCGACACCCGCATGCTGGGGTGACGCTCTCAGCTACACCGCAGCAAACCCGATGCTTTGACGCAGCGCCCCATGCTGCGGATCGGTCAGCACCTCGATCAGTTGCCGCGCTGCTTGCGCGGCCGGCGCAGCGGCGGTGATCCCAGCCGTATAGATCGTTGCCAAACCATGGCCGGGCGGCAATGGTCCGATCAGGGTCACGCCGGATGTGCCGAGGATCTCGGTCACCTGGGTACAACCGATGGCGCGCGCGGCCGACGACAATGATAGATGACGCATCGCCGTCATCCCGTTTGGAAATATCCTGAGTCGTCCGGTCACCTGCTCCGCGATCCCCAGATCGGCGAGCACCCTGGCGAAATGAATCCCGGCCGTCGCGGTTTGGGTGTCGGGCGAAAAGATCTCGTCGGCCGCAAGAAGCGCCGCACGCAGACCGTCGGCCGTATCGATGGTGACGCGCGTATCGCTTGCACGCACGGCAACCGCGGTCTCCACACGACCGATGTCGGTCACCGTCCCCGGCGTGACAAGGCCCTGCCCGGCCAGTTGGTCAACGATTGCCCGGCTGAGGATCACGARATCAGCCGGCGTGCCCTCCCGCAATTTTGCCGCCATGGCCCCAACGGCACCGAACTCGCCGGATACGTCCATCCCGGACATCGCCTTGAATGCCGGCGCGAGCCGTTCCACGAGGCCCTGCGCGGCGCCTCCACTCAGAATTTTCAGATCAGTCATGAGATTGAATTCCATTGCCGCGGTTCAGCGACCTGCCGACCGGTAAGAGCTTTATTGTGTTTTTTCGACAAAACGTTTGGCGACGTCGCCCCATTTGGCGATGTCGCCGCGCAGATATGTGTCGAACTCCGACGTACTCATCGACATCGGAACCGCGCCCTGCTCCGCCCACAGCGTCTTGATCTGGGGTTGCGCGACCGCATCGCGGATCGCGACGTTCAGTTTCTCGACGACATCCCGCGGCGTTCCCGCCGGCGCCGTGAAGCCGAGCCAGATGGTTGCGTCATATCCCGGCACGCCCGCTTCCGCGACAGTCGGGACATCGGGCAGCACGGATGAGCGAACCTTGCCGGTGGTGGCCAGCGCCCTGACCTGCCCCGCCGTGATGTTGGGGGCCATGGTGGTGATGGCATCGATCATCATCTCCACCTGGCCGCCGATGACATTGTTGCGCGCCTCGCCGCTGTTGCGGTGCGGCACGTGAACGATGTTGGTGTCGGTCATGGCTTTGAAAAGTTCACCCGCCATGTGGTACGGCGTGCCCTGGCCGGATGAGGCGTAATTCAGCTTGCCCGGCTGCTGTCTGGCGAGCGCAATGAAGTCCAGCAGCGTTTTCGCGGGAACCGACGGATTGACCACGATCACGAGGTCCGACGAATTCACCGGAGCCACCGGCGCAAAATCCCGCATCAGCTCGTAACCCCGGTTCGGCAGCAAGGTCTCGTTGGCGGTCTGCGTGTTCGACATCATCAGTAGCGTATAGCCGTCCGCCGGCGCCTTTGCGACTTCGAGCGTGCCGATCACCCCGCCGGCGCCGGTCCGGTTCTCGACCACGAAGGACTGCTTGAAGCGCTCCTGCAGCGCCTTACCGATCAGCCGCGCAGTGACGTCGGCCGGGCCTCCCGCGCCGAATGGCACGATGATCTTGACCAGTCGTGAAGGATAATCCGGGTCGCTCTTCTGAGCGCTCGCGCCCGACACACAGAAACTCGCGATCAGAGCAATCGCGACACCTAGCCGATTCATCCCACTCCTCCGATTTTCTTGGTTTTGTAATTTTTCTTGTTGTTCAGGTTATTTATCAGTTGCTCACTTTATCATCGCCGAACCGATTTTTGCGACCGAAATTGCGGCAGGACCGGCATCGTCGCACCTTTTCCGGATGCCGCGAATGATGCTATGCCCGCGGACAGCGTCAGTACTCGCCCGTCAAGGAAGCCCGACCGCATGGCACAAAACGCTTCGAACCTTCAGATCGACTCAGCCCGCCTGTGGGGTGCCATTCACGAAACGGCGCAGTTCGGCGCAACGCCCAAAGGTGGCGTCCGCCGACTGACACTGGGGCCAGAAGACAAACAGGTGCGGGACTGGTTTCGTGCGGCCTGCGAGGCGGCGGGATGCGAGGTCCGGATCGATGCGCTGGGCACCATGTTCGGCATTCGCCGCGGGCGCGACATGTCCAGGGCTCCGATCGGCCTGGGCTCGCACCTCGACACCCAGCCGACCGGCGGCAAGTACGACGGCATTCTCGGCACCCTCGCGGCTCTCGAAGTGGTGCGCACGCTGAACGACGCAGGGATCGAGACCGAGACCCCGATCTGCATCGTCAACTGGACCAACGAAGAGGGCTCGCGTTTTCAGCCCGCGATGATGGCCTCGGCGGTTTACGCAGGGGACTTTACCACCGACGATATTCTCGCCCGGACCGATGCCGAAGGCATCAGCGTGGGACAAGCGCTCGACAGCATCGGTTATCGCGGCGCGGAGCCGGTCGGCCAGCTCAAGCTCGGTTCATTCGTCGAACTGCACATCGAACAGGGGCCGATCCTCGAAGCGGAGAACAAGACCATCGGCGTGGTCGATCATGGCCAGGGCATGATCTGGTACAATGGAACGATCACCGGCTTTGCCAGCCATGCCGGCTCGACACCCATGCCGCTGCGGCGCGACGCGCTGGCGACCTTGTCGGAAATCGTGCTCACGGTCGAAAAGCTCGCCAAGGAGCACGGCCCCAATGCGGTGGGAACGATCGGCGAAGCCGTGATCCAGAATCCATCCCGCAATGTCATCGCGGGCGATCTCACCTTCACCATGGAATTCCGCAGTTCCGATGAGGAAACCCTGGCCAAACTCGATCGCGCCTTGCATCCCGCCGTTGCCGAGATCGCCGCACGCCGCAAGGTAACCGTCGACCTCAAAACGATCTGGCGCAAGGAGCCGACCCATTTCGATGCCAATGTGATCAAGGCCATCGAAACCGCGACCAACGCGCTCGGCTACTCCAACCGTCGCGTCACGTCGGGCGCCGGTCATGATGCCTGCAACATGAACGGTGTGATGCCGACCGCCATGATCTTCGTGCCGTGCAAGGACGGCGTCAGCCACAACGAACTCGAGGATGCCACGCAGCCGGACTGCACCGCCGGCGCAAACGTCTTGCTGCACACGGTTCTGTCGCTGGCCGGTGTCGCGCAATAAAGCGTTTTTCGAGCGCCGTGGAGGTCGTTCAGGCCCGGAGATCGCGCGACAGCAGCTCCAGCCGGTGTTGCTCGCGCAATGCGTCGGCGGAAAGGCAGATCACCTCGGAAATCTGCAGCAATTGTCTGGCCAGCGGGCTTGTCTTGCGCCAGACCATGCCGATGGTCCGCAATGGTTGCGGGTCTTCGAAGCGGGCGACGGACACCGGAGCCGAGCGCGTTTCCACCGCCACGGCCATTTCTGGAATTAAGGTGACGCCGATGCCGGCGCCCACCATCTGAACGAGCGTCGACAGCGAGCTCGCGTCCAGCACTTCGCGTGGCGACGACTGAATATTGCAGAACGACAGGGCCTGGTCGCGAAAACAGTGCCCCTCCTCCAGCAGAAGCAGCCGCATCTCGCGCAGCGTTTCACTGCTGGGCACCGGAGTTCCCTCGTCTCCGCCGGGCCGGACCAGCAGGAAGTTTTCAGTGAACAAGGCAACCTCGGTCAGCGAGGGTTCAGACACCGGCAGAGCGACGATTGCCGTGTCAAGCCGACCGGCAGCAAGCTCCTGGATCAGTTTCGGCGTCACCGTTTCCCGGATATGGATGTCCAGTTCGGGATGCAGGCGCGTGAGATTGCCGATAATCTCAGGCAACAGGTAAGGGGCAATCGTCGGGATCATTCCGATCCGCAACTGACCCACAAGCCGGTCCCGCGTCGCCCGCGCGAAGTCTCCGAGTTCATCGACCGAGCGCAGGATGTCGCGGGCCCGTTGCGCCAGATCCTCTCCGAATCGCGTGAGCACGACTTGTCGCGCCCCTCTCTCGATCAGCACACCGCCCAGGATGTCTTCCAGTTCCTTGATCTGCATCGACAGCGCCGGCTGCGAGATCGCGCAAGCTTCCGCGGCGCGTCCGAAGTGGCCGTGACGCGACAGCGCATCGAAATAGCGGAGCTGCCGGAGGGTGACATTATTCATCAGATTATCTTATTGCTGTAATCATTAAAGTCAATTTTACCTGATGAATTGTGCTACGTAGACTGCTTCTAATCGGACTTGTAACGCGACTTGGAATTCTCACAGGAGGCCACGATGGATGACAAAACCAAATGCCCGTTTTCGGGCGGAACCCCTACACCCGCGAACCGGGACTGGTGGCCGAACCAACTCGACCTCGGGATTCTCCACCAGCAGTCGAATCTGTCCGACCCGATGGGCGAGGCGTTTGATTACGCTAAGGAATTCAAGACCCTCGACCTGGACGCGGTGATCAAGGACCTGCATGCCCTGATGACGGACTCCCAGGAGTGGTGGCCGGCAGACTTCGGCCATTACGGGCCGCTGTTCATCCGCATGGCTTGGCACAGCGCGGGTACCTACCGCATCGGCGACGGACGCGGTGGCGCCGGCGCCGGACAGCAGCGTTTCGCGCCGCTGAACAGCTGGCCGGATAACGCCAATCTGGACAAAGCGCGTCGGCTGCTGTGGCCGATCAAGCAGAAATACGGCCGCAAGCTGTCCTGGGCCGACCTGCTGATTCTCACCGGCAACGTTGCCCTCGAGTCGATGGGCTTCAAGACCTTCGGCTTTGCCGGCGGCCGCGCCGACGTCTGGGAGCCCGAGCAGGACGTCAACTGGGGTCCGGAAGCCAAATGGCTGGACGATCAGCGCTACAGCGGCGACCGCGAGCTGCACGGCCATCTCGGCGCCGTGCAGATGGGCCTGATCTACGTCAATCCGGAAGGCCCGAACGGCAAGCCGGATCCGCTCGCCGCGGCGCGCGACATCCGCGAAACCTTCGCGCGCATGGCGATGAACGACGAAGAGACGGTGGCTCTGATCGCCGGCGGTCACACCTTCGGCAAGACCCACGGCGCGGGTGATGCCTCGCTGGTCGGTGCGGAGCCGGAAGGCGGCGCCATCGAGCAGCAGGGACTCGGCTGGTCGAGCAAGTACGCGACCGGCATCGCCGGTGACGCCATCACCAGCGGTCTCGAAGTCACCTGGACCTCGACCCCGACCAAGTGGAGCAGCAACTTCTTCTGGAACTTGTTCGGCTACGATTGGGAGTTGACCAAGAGCCCGGCCGGCGCGCACCAGTGGACGCCCAAGGGCGGCGCCGGGGCCAACTCCGTGCCGGACGCGCATGATCCGTCCAAGCGTCACGCGCCCGCCATGCTGACCACCGACCTCGCGCTGAAGATGGATCCTGCCTACGAGAAGATCTCGCGGCGCTTCCACCAGAACCCGGATCAGTTCGCCGACGCGTTCGCACGCGCCTGGTACAAGCCTGTCTCTTATACACATCTAGATGTGTATAAGAGCGGCGTGGGCGTCCGCGTCGACGTTCCGCGGCTCCGACAAGCGTGGTGGCGCCAACGGCGGCCGCATCCGGCTTGCCCCGCAGAAGGACTGGGAGGTCAACCAGCCGGCTGAATTGTCCAAGGTGCTCGGCAAGCTCGAAGCCATCCAGAAGGAGTTCAACGCGGCCCAGACCGGCGAGAAGAAGGTCTCGCTCGCCGACCTGATCGTGCTGGGCGGCTCCGCTGCGGTCGAGAGGGCGGCCAAGGACGCCGGACAGGACGTGACGGTGCCCTTCAAGCCGGGGCGCATGGACGCGTCGCAGGCGCTGACGGACGTCGACTCCTTTGCCGCGCTCGAGCCGACCGTGGACGGCTTCCGCAACTACATCCGCGGCAAGCATCCGATATCGGTGGAAGCGCTGCTGGTGGATCGCGCCCAGTTGCTGACGCTGACCGCGCCGGAGATGACCGTGCTGGTCGGCGGCCTGCGCGTACTCGGCGCCAATGTCGGCAAGTCCGAGCACGGCGTCTTCACCGACAAGCCGGAGACGCTGACCAACGACTTCTTCGTCAACCTGCTCGACATGCGCACCGTGTGGGATCCGGTCGCGGGTTCCGAGGGCCTGTACGAGGGGCATGACCGCAAGACTCGCGCAGTCAAGTGGACCGGCACCCGCGCGGACCTGATCTTCGGATCGCACTCGCAACTGCGCGCTCTTGCCGAGGTCTATGCGAGCTCGGACTCGAAGCAGAAGTTCGTCAGGGATTTCGTGGCGGCATGGGCCAAGGTGATGAACGCCGATCGCTTTGATCTTGCCTGATCTCGGCGCACTGTCCGTCGCGGTCTTCCAATCGAGACCGCGACGCCGTCGAACGTGATGCATGAAGCGGATTCAGCAACGCTGAATCC
>BFBZ01002145.1_pt1 | contig 11347 bp, 14 predicted proteins | sample 1888401 | NCBI WGS metagenome assembly BFBZ01 (sample SAMD00112614, study PRJDB3348) | symbiont metagenome | host: Chara braunii | reverse complement strand
CAGCGCGAAATCCGGCAGGAGGTCGCCGACCTTGACCGCACCGGCGCCGACGCCGGCCTCGGCCAGCCGGCGCGCATGGGCATCGTAGAAGGCAACCGAGGTGGCGGGTGCCTTGTCGCGGATGGCGTTGAGCGCGTCGGTGAGCCTGTTGACCATGCAGGGAAGGTTAGCCGGGACGTCGGCCGGCCTCAACGCGGAACCCCATAGCGGCCGGGCATCGGTTTGATAGCGCACCGATATTTCCAATCGAACGCGCGGGCGACGATACCAGAGCGGTCAGCGACGACGGGGACAAGCTCCACCAGCGCCGCGCCATCCGAACCGCCGGCCCAATGCGCCGACCCGGTCGCCAACCTTCTGGAGGAAGTTCCATGTCGCTGTTCGTCGTGAAGAAGATCGCCCTTGCCGCCACGCTTGCTCTCGGCACGCTCGCGCTGCCGCTCGGCGCGACCGTCGGCCTGATTGCGCCGGCCCTGGCCCAAGGCGGCTCCGATGCCGGCTCGTTCCTGATGACGCCCGACATGATGGTGCAGCTGCGCGCCTATATGACCCGCACCACCTCGCCGGTCACGACCTTGCCCAGCAACCTCAACACCTCGACCGGCACCTCGATCCCCGACACGCTGGAGCTGCGCAGCTTTCCGCCGTCGATGAACATGACATCGGTCCGCTACATCAGGACTCACGACGCTCTTGTGGTCGTCGMCCCGCGCMCCCGCCGCGTCCTGCAGGTCGTCCGCTAAGCGGCTGGCTGCGTCGCGACCTGACGCCGACGCCCGGTTCCGACCGGGCGTTTTCGTTTTGGCGCGGCTGGGGGATGTCGAGCCAAGGCAGAGCTCTATCGGACAGCGCCGAGGTTCTGCTTCAGACGACGCGAAGGCGCCAGGCTCGTCGCTTCACCGCTCCCGGCCGGGAGCGGCGAAGAGGTGTCCCGTCCGCCTGCGACCTTGAGGCCGGCACGGCCACCCTCACAAGCGCCGCGACAACGCGCTATGATGCGCCACCTGCCTTGTCGCCCAGGGTTCGCGCCGCCATGACCAATGCCGTCCACACCACGCCGCTGCCCTCGGGCGCGCCAATCCCCGTGCTCGGACAGGGCACCTGGCACATGGGCGACCGGCCCGGTCGCCGCGCCTCGGAGATCGCCGCGCTGCGGCTTGGCCTCGACCTTGGAATGAGGCTGATCGACACCGCGGAAATGTATGGCGACGGCGCCGCCGAAGCGCTGGTCGGCGAGGCCATCGCGGGACGGCGCGACGAGGTGTTCCTGGTCAGCAAGGTATTGCCCCACAATGCCACCCGGCGCGGCACGCGGGCAGCCTGCGAGGCGAGCCTGAGACGGCTCGGCACCGACCGTATCGACCTCTATCTGCTGCATTGGCCAGGCGGCGTGCCACTGGAAGAGACGATCCAGGGCTTCGAGGATCTGACGGCCGCCGGCCGCATCCTGCATTGGGGCGTCAGCAATTTCGACGTCGAGGACATGCGGGCGCTGGACGAGGCCGCCGGCGGCGACGGGGTCGCTGCCAACCAGGTGCTCTACAATCTCGCCGATCGCGGCATCGAGTTCGACCTCCTGCCCTGGTCGCATCGCCACGGCCTGCCGGTCATGGCCTATTCGCCGATCGAGCAGGGCCGGCTGACCATGCATCCGGTGCTGAAGACCATCGCCGGCCGCCATCCCGGCGCCACGCCGGTTCAGGTGGCGCTCGCCTTCGTGCTGCGCCAGCCGCATGTCTGCGCTATTCCCCAGGCAGGCACGCCAGCCCATGTCGCCGAAAACCGCGCGGCGCTCGACCTCGTCCTGACCGAGCAGGACCTGACCGATCTCGATCGCGCCTTTCCGCCGCCCAGGGCGAAGCGCCAGCTCGCGATGATCTAGCCTTGATATCGCATCCGGCGAAGCACCCGACGCTCAGGTGACGCTCTTCTCGAAGCACCTGGCGTCGCTGTCCTCCTGTTCCGCCGCATGCTCGGCGGAACGATCCGGCAAGACGATGGTCGGCCCCATCCGGGGCGCCTTGATCGACGGCGTGGCCGCCGCCGTCATACGGCGCATCGGCAGGTGCGCGTCAGGTCGCGCGGCCGGAATGTCCTGAAAGCGTTGCATGACTGTCTCCTCTCGCGGCTCGACAGTGTCTTCGTCGCCCGGGTTCGGATTGAGCCCGGGTCCGGGTTCCCGGCACCCAAGTCCGGTACCGGGGCATGGCACGGCCCTCGAGGAATGAACCGGCGAAGGCAGCGAAAGTTGCGCCTCGACGGCCCATCGGCCCACGGCCCCGCATGCTCCCGGCATCTTATTCCGATACGCAGGCGACGGCCAGCTGGACCGGCCGCTTGCAATATTGACGAGTCGCGCCAGCGGCTTGCGCCAGGCGCCGGAGGTTGCGATTCAGGTTGGGTGAGGCGCCGGCGGGCCGGTTCGCGCGGGCCGACCGGTTGACAGCGGCGAGCCGACGGGCGACGCCCGGGCACCCACCAGCGGAAGGCGAGAACCCTTGGTCGACAAACCCTTGGTCCACGACGTCGCGCCCTTCGACCCCGCCTTCCAGGCTGAGCTCGCAAGGCTGCTCGCCTGGCGGCGCGATGTCCGCCATTTCCGGCCCGACCCACTGCCCACAGGCACGCTCGACCGGCTGATCGGGCTCGCCGCGCTGGCGCCTTCCGTTGGCCTGAGCCAACCCTGGCGTTTCGTCAGCGTGGAGACACCGGACCGGCGTGCCGCCATCCGCGCCGAATTCGCCCGCTGCAATGCCGAGGCCCTGGCGGCCCAGGCCGGCGAACGCCAGGCCCGCTACGCCGGGCTGAAGCTCGAGGGGCTCGACCAGGCCCCCGATCATCTCGCCGTCTTCGCCGACCCGGCGACACCCCAGGGCCACGGCCTCGGCCGGCGCACCATGCCCGAGACCATGGCCTTTTCGGTGGTCATGGCGGTGCACACGCTGTGGCTGGCGGCGCGCGCCGAAGGCATCGGCATGGGCTGGGTGTCGATCCTGGAGCCGGCACGGATCACCGCCGCGCTCGCGGTGCCCGCGGCCTGGCAGTTCATCGGCTATCTCTGCCTCGGCTATCCCGCCGAGGACCATGAGGTGCCGGAGCTCGAGCGCCTCGGCTGGGAGCAGCGCGGGCCGCAAGCCCTGCTGCGCAGGTAGCCTGTCGTCGCATGGCAGGCGCCTAAAAAAGCCCCGCCGCAAGTGACGACGGGGCAGTCAATGGAGAGTGTCGGGACGCCCCGGCGCGCACGCCCCCAAGGGGACGCAACTGGGATGGCCGGGGGTATCCCGATGATGCAACGCATGGGGCGAAGAAAAGGTTCCCGGGGGCGAATGGCGAGTGGCGAATGGGCATGAGGCGACGAGCACGGTGCCCCCTTCGCCCGTCGGCAACCGCTGGCCCGAAACGTTTCGCATCGTGCCCCATTCGCCACTCGCCATTCGCCACTCGCCTATCCTACCGTCTCGCACCGGAACCCGTCGCCCCAGCGCTTGATGCGGCCGACCGAGGGTGAGGGAAAATGCGCGGTGCAGCAGAGCGTCGCGGTGTCGCAATAGCGCTCGAGGAAGCCACGCCGCGTGGTCGCGGCCTCGGCCGGGTCGACGTCGAAACGCATCGACATCGCGGGATAGCGCGCCTGCAGCGGCGAATGCAGAAGATCGCCCGTCATCACCGCCTCGTCTCGACCGCGGCCGAAGCGGATGGCGACATGGCCCGGCGTGTGGCCGGGCGTCGGCAAGAGCCGGACATGGTCGCCGATCTCATGCTCCATGTCGACGAGCTCGGCCCGGCCGGCCTCCATCACCGGCAGCACGCTGTCGCCGAAGGCCGCCACCGGCGCCTTGACATGCTGTGCGGTCCAGTGACGATATTCCTGCTCGCCGAAGACATAGCGCGCCTTTGGAAAGGTCGGCACCCAGCGACCATTGTCGAGCCGGGTGTTCCAGCCGACATGGTCGGCATGCAGATGGGTGCAGATGACGAAATCGATATCGTCGACGGTCAGTCCCACGGCCGCGAGCCCGCGCATGTAGCGGTCGTCGGTCTTGTCGTGCCAGGTCGGCCGGGCCGGCCTTGGCTTGTGATTGCCGATGCAGCTGTCGACCAGGATGGTGTGATGCGGCGTGCGCACGACATAGGACTGAAAGCAGAAGATCAGCATGTCGTCGGCATCGAGCGCTTTCGGCCTGAGCCAGGAGCGGTTCTCCGCCAGCAGTTCAGGCGTCAGGCCGTCGAGCACCTGAAGCGCCGAAAAAAACGGCACCTCCTGCTCGATGATCCGGTGCACGGTCATGTCGGCGAGACTGAAACTGGTCGTCATGGGCGGGGTCCCTGCTGATAGGCAGACGAGGTTACACGCAGATGGCGCCGGGCGAATGCCCGATCGCGAATGGTGATGATGCGAGCAGCGTGACATCCCGGCCTGACGCTGCCGGCGCCCCTTCTCCCGCGAAGACGTGGGCGAGGGTTTACGCGCGGCCTCGCGCATTGGCGCCATTCGCCATTCCTCCCCTCACACCTTCCGGACCACCGCATCCCGCGACCCGAGCGGCCGACCGGTGGCTGAATAGAGCGTCAGCCGGCCGACCTCGTCGCCGGTTTCCGTGTCGCGCAGGGTCGAATGCGGTTCGCCCGGGGCATAGAAGGTCGCCTCGCCCCATTGCCGCAGCGCCACGATGACCAGGAACAGGCCGCGGCCCTTTTCGGTCAGCACATAACGGTGATAGGCGCCGCCTTCCGCCGCCGGCTCGACCGCCAGGATGCCGCGCTCGGTCAGCGTGCGCAGGCGCGCGGCGAGGATGTTCTTGGCCAGGCCCAGGCTTTTCTGGAACTCGCCGAAGCGGGACAGCCCGTCAAAGGCGTCGCGAATGATCATCAGCGACCACCAGTCGCCGATCGCGTCGAGCGAGCGGGCAACCGGGCACGGGTCGGCGGCGAGACGTTTGCGCTTCACATCCGCTCCTCGGGCGCGCGGCGGATTTGGCCGCCTCCTGCTTTTCTGGTTGCAAGATAAAACCAACAGGCCTATCCAACAAGTGGTTTCGTTATTAAACCATATGTTGGATAGGAGGTCCCCATGCGGGTCGAAACCGGCGCTGGCGGCGCGGCGATGCGCGCCACCGGAACGCCCGGCGCCCCTGCCTTGTCGCGGGCGATCGCGCTGCTGTTCGCGATCGCCTCGGGCCTGGCGGTGGCCAATGTCTATTTCGCCCAACCGCTGCTCGACCGGATGGCCGAGGAATTCGCGATCAGCCACGGCGTGGTTGGCCTCGTGATGACAGTCACCCAGATCGGCTACGGCATCGGGCTGTTGCTGGTGGTGCCGCTCGGCGACCTCGTCGACCGGCGCCGGCTGATCGTCGGCCAGTCGATCGCTTCCGCCGCCGTGCTGCTGGTGGTGGCGACCGCCTCGAACAGCGCGGTTTTCCTCGCCGGGCTTGCCGCCATGGGCCTGCTCGCCGTGGTAACCCAGGTGCTGGTCGCCTTCGCCGCGGGCCTCGCCCTGCCCGACGAACGCGGCCAGGTGGTCGGCATCGTCACCAGCGGCATCGTCATCGGCATCCTGCTCGCCCGCACCGTCTCGGGCACGCTCGCCGATATCGCCGGCTGGCGTTCGGTCTATGTCGTGTCGGCCGGCCTGACGCTCGCCATCGCGCTGGTGCTCGCCCGCGTATTGCCGACCGAGACGCGGACGCCCGCCGCGACCTCCTATGTCAGGCTGATCGGTTCTGTCTTCACCCTGTTCGTGGAGATGCCGGTGCTGCGCATCCGCGCCACCATAGCCATGCTGATCTTCGCCGCCGTCGTCACGCTGCTGACGCCACTGGTGCTGCCGTTGAGCGCTCCGCCCTTCTCGCTCAGCCACACCGAGATCGGCCTGTTCGGCCTGGCGGGGGCGGCCGGCGCGCTCGGTGCCTCACGGGCCGGCGCATTGGCCGATCGCGGCCTGGCGCAACGGATGAGTTTCATCGGCCTCGGCTTGATGCTCTTCGCCTGGCTGCCGATCGGCTTGATGAATTGGTCGCTCTGGGGCCCGATCATCGGCGTGGTGATCATCGATTTCGGCCTGCAGGCGGTGCATGTCACCAACCAGGCGATGATCTATGCCGAACGGCCCGAGGCGCAGAGCCGGCTGACCGCCGGCTACATGATCTTCTATTCGATCGGCAGCGCGCTCGGCTCGATCGCCTCGACACTGACCTATGCCGCCGCCGGCTGGACCGGCGTCTCGCTGCTGGGCGCGGCGATCAGTGCCACCGCGCTGCTGTTCTGGGCGGCGACGCGGAGGGGGTGAAGGGCGAATGGCGAGGCGGCGACGCGCGCCGCCCGATCGCCTCACGCCCCCGCGAGCGCGATACAGGCGAACCCCACCTTGGCCGCGGTCGGCACACCGAAACGGGCGGTGTGGCGGGCCGGCAGACCACCCGGAAAGTGCTTCACATATTCGGCGTTGCAGGCGTCGTAATCGGCGGGGTCGGTGATCAGCATGGTCATCTGCACGATCCTGTCGAAATCGCTGCCGGCCTCGCGCAGCACCTCGGCGATGACGGCAAGGGCCGCGCGCACCTCGTCGGCCGCGGTGGGGCCGCGATGGATGCCGTTTGCCGGGTCATGCGGCGCCGTGCGGCCGGAGACGAAGACGAGGCCCGCCGCACGGGTCGCGGCGCTGTAGGGTCGGGCCGATCCGGCCTCCGGCTCGTCGAAGAAATCGATGGTCATCCGGTCATGTCCCCCACAGGCCTCGTCAGCGCCGCTGCCGGGCGCAGTATCGCGTGGCGTCGAAGTCTATGACCGAAGCTCCAATTGGCAATATCGGGACCGGCAATATCGGCATCGCCGCTGTCAGCCGACAAGCGGCGCGCCTGCCGACAGCCACGGCAGAGGCATGCCCCTCTCCCGGCGCTTCGGTTCGTCGCGTGTCGATTGCCGGCGCCGTCGGCTCGGCTCAAGCCGCCGCCTGTTCCGGCCGCCACCAGACCAGCGGGCCTTCAGGCGTATGGCCACGGGCACTGCGGCCGGTATTGACCGCTGACTCGGTGACGACGCGCGGCGAGCGAATGCCCAATTCATAATGCTGCACGATGGCCAGCGCGATCGCCCGGCGAATACGTGGTTCTCCGCCAGCGCCGCCGAGTTCGCGCGTGGTGGCGTCGAACACCTGCTGCATCTGAACCAGAATCTCCGGCCCGAAGATGTCGTCGATGTCGAGATCGGCGAGAGCGCTCCGCATGGTCGGCTCCTCCTCGATGGCATCAGGCTTCGGGTTGCGGCGAAAGCTGTGAATCGCGTTACAACTAAGGTCTAGCAGACAATTGGTGATGCAATGTGACAGCTGGACGTCGCGGGTCAAGCGAAGCCCCACCTGTCCCAGCCGGGATCCGCCGATGCCGGGTCTCGATCGAGACTGCCCTAAGGCAATCGAATCAGGCGCTTCCCGCGATGCAGCAAAACGCGTCAAGCCACAGCCTGCGCATCAAGCATCACAGAAACGTGATCTCGGGAGCTTTCGCAAGGGAACGTCGTCGCACGCGCATGGCCCCAAAAGGCCATCGGCTCGCGTCGGCCTCGCCCCCTGACTCGCGAGGATTGCCGGCGGCTCCCCTCTGAATGTCCGAGCGCCCAAGGTCGAAAAGACACCCAGAAGGTTACCCGGCAACGAGTGGCCTTCGTCGTCCTCGAGACAGGCTCTTGCGGTTTTGAACCGGCGCCGAGGCCGGACGGACGCCGACTATTTCACCACTTCGAGGTGGCCATAGATGGAGCCGTAGGAGACATTGTTGCGCCGGTCATCCGCCAACACACCGATATCCTCCAGCAACGCCCGGATCGCCCGCTTCGGATCGCCGTCGAACTCCGCCAGCACCGCTTCGACATCCTCGTCCGTCGGCACATAGGGCACACCCGGCGGCGACAGGCCGACATCATGGCCCGAGCTGTCATAACCCGCGCCATCCTCGCGGAACTGGCCTTGCGCCGGCCATTCGCGCTTCTGGTCCGCGGTCGCCGCGAATATCGGCACCACCTGCATCCTGGCTGCCTGAGTCATGGAATCGAATCTCCTGGCCAACGCCTAATGTTCTTGTTATGTTCTGGCTCGTTGTCAAAAGCAAGCGGAAATCGGCCCGCGGTTGCCGGCACCGCGTCGCTGCAGCATTGTCGACCCGGATCTGCCGTCCTCATAGCCTGCGGCCCTCTCGCAGAAGGCGACCAGGAGACGACAATATCGGGGATCTTGCGGAGCCGCCGCACAATGACCTTGGGAGCACGCGCCGGACTTGTCGGCCTGGCCGGCCTCGTGCCCGAAGCCGAGGGCCGAGGCCGGGGACCGAATGGCTTGGAACTGCCCAGGCAAAGGCGTCATGGCGTCTGGGTGCCGCCCGGCCACAGGCGCCCGCGCCGGCGGCCGGGGCTGGGATCGGAGCCGGGGTCGTGGTCACGGCTACGGCCATAGCCGATGAAAGACCGACGAGCGCCCGATGCGGCGGCCTCGCCAACCGTTGCGCCCGTGCATCCGCGCCGCCCCTGCCGGTCGCCGGCCCCTTAGCCGTGCCGGTTGCTTCCGCCTAGAATGCAGCCATGGCCGCCGCTCGGGAGACATCGTGCGACAGGCATCATCGGAGACGCATCATGACCAGGCTGAACCGCATCATCGAGACCGCGCTTTATGTCGACGACCTCGAACGCGCCGCCCGGTTCTACGAGACGGTGATGCAGTTGAGCCCGCTGTTGAAGACCAAGACGCTGTTCTCCTATGACGTCGGCGGCGCCAATGTCCTGCTGATCTTCCAGCGCGGCGCCTCGCTCAGGACCCAGACCCTGCCCGGCGGCACGATCCCGCCCCATGACGGCGCAGGCCCCGCCCATATCTGCTTCGCGATCGACCAGGACGCGCTCGCCTGGTGGGAGGCGCGGCTGGCCGTACACGATACCCCGGTCGAGGGCCGCACGACCTGGGAGCGCGGCGGCCGGAGCCTCTATTTCCGCGACCCGGACGGCCACCTGCTCGAGCTGATGACGCCGGGCAACTGGGCGATCTACTGAAGCGACCCGCGCGCGCCAAGCGCGAACCGGTGCACATCGTGGGGCCACGATCCGTGAGAGCAAGCGGCGACGCGCCGATCCCGCCGACAACCGGCGCTGCCGGGCCGTTCGGCCGGCGGCGGCACAGAAAGTGGGGATCAGGTCGCAATGCGAAAACATCTCGCTGTGGATCGTTCCTGGCCGGATCACCCCTGGCCAGCGGATACACATGGGAACGCGATAGCCGCCCGCCCAATTGGTCGCCTTCTCGCAGCGAAACGGCGTCGTGCGCCATCCGGCCAGATCATCACCTCGGCCCTTTGTCAGTGGCGCAGATGACGATGGTCTTGTCGACGACGCCGAGGTCGTCGAGCGTCTTCAGGAGCTGGCCGACATGGCCGTCATGCTTCACCATGCCGTTAGGATAGACGCCCTGGCCGGTCTTGCCCTGCAGCTCCGCCGCGAGATGAGTGAAAATGTGCATGCGGGTGGAGTTGAAGCAGCCGAACCATGGCTTGCTGGCCCGACGCTGCCGATCGATGAAGTCGAGGGCGCCGGCAAGGAATTCCTCGTCGATCGTCTCCATGCGCTTGCGGGCAAGCCGCCCGACATCCTCGATCCGGCCGTCGGCGGAGGCCCTGATGACGCCGCGAGCCGATTTGGGATCCTCGCGGCTTTTCATCATCCGCCCCATTCCGTGCTTTGAAATCTGTTGGCTGGGATCTTGATCGGCGAGAAACCACTGACCTTGCCTGGCCGCCAGGCGGTCCGGCCGATGCAAGCCCCGCTCGCGCATGCTCCGGCAGATTCAGCCGAACCCGTCGGCAGGGGTATCCAGTGATCCCCACTGCGACATCGAGGAATTCGCCGAGATCCAATTCCGGTCCCGCTAAGGTCGTCAGCCGCAAGGCGAGCCATGCCGTTCGCAAACGGCACTGTGCTTGCCGATCCCCGTCCTTAGCCGGACGTGTTGACCACCGACGCCTGCTTGGCGGGGCGGCCTCGATTTCGGTGCGAGAGCCGCGTTTGCCCGGAACGGATGCCCCGCGCGCACGCGCCGCCGGCTGGAACGGCATCCTCCTCCGTCCTGGTCTGCGCAGGGCCAGCCTCGGTGCGGGTAGACGGCCGGTCCGACTGCCGCACCACGTAAGGTAACCCCCGATACTAATGCATCACATAAACGTGACCCAAATACCTCTTGCACACCACAACGGTTGTAGCAGCATTTGAACTCAGCGGTTTGATTGCAGGTGAATCGCCATGCGAGATTGCCCCAGCCAACGTGTCCTGACGATTGAAGGCACCGGCAGAAGCGGCCGCATCTACACGGCCGAGGTGAGGCTCGGGACACTCACCGAGAAGGGCATCGTCCGGATGCTGCAACGGCTGGCCGCCAGCCACCTGACCCCCGACCAGATCATCGCCGCCTCGTTGCCGCAGAATGCCATGGGCTATCGTCCGCTGCTGGAGCCGAAGATTTCCGGATCGCAGATCACCGTCGGCGTCATGCCGTCCTATGTCGCGACCGTCAGCCCGGGCGAGGGAGAGGATATGGCGCTCAGGCCATCCACCAGACTGCCCGCACCGCGCCGCTGGTTCTGATCAAACCGGCGCCCTTGTCGCGACCATCAGGCCCGGCTGACGCCGGCCTGATGACGCGTCAGCAGCGCGACGAGCGCTGCCCACGGGGAGCGCCGCCGCAGCGCCTTGCGCGCGCCGGCCAGCGCCAGCACGGCCAGGCGCTCGGGATCGGTGGCGCCGGCGGCGTAGCGTTCCAGGATGGTGCGGGCGAGTGCTTGGTGCAGGCGGGTCGAGCCGCCGCYGACACCCAGCTCGACGCAGCAGCGACGATAGGTCGTCCGCATGGCGACACGGTCGGCGGCAGAGAAGGAGCGCACCTGATGAGCCTCATCCATGCGGGACGCCTTTCGATGACGCAGACACAATAGGCTTCGAAAGCACCGCAGGCGAGGGTTGCCCGTTGATGAAAAGCATCCCGCCAAAGCGTTGAGCGATCATTTCCGTCGCGCGCCGATCATTTCAACGTGATACCGCGCGGACTGCCCGAAAGCGCGCCAAGCCACCCCCCAGGCCCTGGGTCGGCTAGCGTCATTTAACGCGCCGGCTAATCAAGCGCCCACAGGTTGTATGGACCATGTCAATATAGCACGCGCACCAGCTATGCGGCGTTCGGCCTCTTGCGATCCGGGCGGAGAACGGGCCCAGCGCAGGAAATAGCGGGCCGGTCTCGCCTTTGGCCCACCGGCCGGCCCCGCCATGGATCCGCCCCATGCCGGATGCTATCCATGGCCGGCACCAAGCCTCCGGAAAA
>BFBZ01002156.1_pt1 | contig 11354 bp, 3 predicted proteins | sample 1888401 | NCBI WGS metagenome assembly BFBZ01 (sample SAMD00112614, study PRJDB3348) | symbiont metagenome | host: Chara braunii | reverse complement strand
TCGCCCGCGATCGCGCAGTTCGCCCGCCGGCTCGCGGAGAGCGGGTGCCGCGTCCTGGTGCCGGTACTCGTTGACCGCCGCGATGCGCTTTCCGCGAACCCGAAGCTCGGCCGGGCGACCAACCTGCCGCACCGCGAGTTCGTTCACCGCATGGCCTTCGAGATGGGCCGCACGCTGATCGGGTACGAGGTTCAGAAGGTACTCGCCGCGGTCGATTGGTTGTCCACTGCGAAAGACCGCTCGCCGGTCTGGGCCGCGGGCTACGGCGAGGGCGGGTTGGTCGCGCTTTGCGCGGGCGCGCTGGACACGCGGATCGAGCGCTTGGCGGTGAGCGGCTATTTTGGTGCAAAACCGGACGTGTGGAACGCCCCACTCGACCGCAACGTGTGGGGGCTGCTGCGCGAATTCGGCGACGCGGAACTGGCCACACTCGCCGCCCCGCGCCTCGTGTTCGTCGGAAACTGTGCGACACCGAAGTTCGACGGGCCGACGAAACCGCAACCGGGGCGTGCGGGCGCGGCGCCCGGCACGCTCGGCGGGKGCCCGATTGAGATCATCGAAGCCGAGTGGAAGCGCATCACCGATTTGACCGGCGGAGCGAACATCAGCATGTGCCAAATGGCTAGGGCGGAGGATCTGGTCGCGGCAGCGGGCCTCGACCAACTCGTTCTCCCACAGGCGCTCTGGAACAAGGCCACCGACGGCCGCGTTCCGCCGACCGACATGCGCCTCAACTTCGACCCCGCGGAGCGCCACAAGCGGCAGTTCGATCAGCTCGTCACGCACGTCCAGAAATCGTGGCGCGATTCCGAGGCCACACGCAAAGCGTTCTGGGCCAAGGCCGAAGCGAGTTCCCCTGAAGCGTGGGAGAAGTCGTGCGACTGGTACCGCGACTACTTCCACACCGAGGTGATCGGCAAGCTCCCGGAGCCCACGGTCCCGCTCAACCCGCGCACGCGGCAGGTGTACGACGAGAAGACCTGGACCGGCTACGAGGTGATGCTCGACGTCTACGACGAGGTATTCGCTTACGGCATCCTGCTACTTCCCAAAAACCTGAAGCCCGACGAGAAGCGGCCGGTGGTCGTGTGCCAGCACGGGTTGGAAGGCACCCCGCGGGACACGATCGAGACCGAGCGGCGGCCGACCTACAACCACTTCGCGCGCCGGCTCGTCGAGCAGGGCTACATCGTTTATTCCCCACAGAATCCGTACTACGGCGAGAACACGTTCCGCCAGTTGCAGCGGAAGGCCAACCCGCTGAAGCTCTCGCTGTTCAGCTTCATCATCCGGCAGCACCAGCGCACCCTCGACTGGCTCACGACGCTCCCGAACGTGGACCCCAAGCGGATCGCGTTCTACGGCCTGTCCTACGGCGGTAAGACGGCGATGCGCGTGCCGGCCGTCGAGAAGCGGTACTGCCTGTCCATCTGCTCCGGCGATTTCAACGAGTGGATCGGCAAGAACGTCTCGGTCGATCTGGACCGCAGCTATATGTGGACTCGTGAATACGAAATGTACGAGTTCGATTTAGGCAACACATTTAATTATGCCGAGATGGCGTTCCTGATCGCCCCGCGGCCGTTCATGGTGGAGCGCGGGCACGACGACGGCGTGGGCACCGACGAGATGGTCTCGTACGAGTTCGCGAAGGTCCGCTACCTGTACGCGAACCGGCTGAAGATCCCCGACCGAACGACGATCGAATACTTCCCGGGCGGGCACCAGATCAACGCGAAAGGGACGTTCGCGTTCCTGAAGCAGCACCTGGACTTTCCGAAGTAGATGCGGCGCATATTCGGTCGTGTGGGTCGGTGACAGTGTCACGGTACGAGAGCCGGGCGCCGCGGTCCCAGGGGTACCGATCAACACGACTTGGTATCACTCGATTGGCGGGCGCGCCGGGGGCGCAGCCGCGGTGAACGACGGGCCCGGATCATAACGCGACGCTCATCTTTTTCAGACGCGAATTCGGGACCGTTCCGCAGTTCCTCCAGACCGCCCCAATAGGGCCATTTCTCTCATTCCGATCTCACGGCGCAATAACCGGGTAATTGCGATAAACTGGGGGCAGATTAAAAGTTCTCTTGCATCGATAGTTTTTCGTTGCTGGCCCGGATAACGGACGATATCCAGTCGCATCACGTGTGTGAACATCTCGTTGGTCCGGCGGTGCCGCCCGTGGGGGAAACGGGCGCCCGCGAACCGCGGTCGTGCGAAACCGCGACTGCGGCCGAACCCGGCCCAACGACGTGTCGCCATTCCTGGGGGATGTTATGGTCCAACGTCGCAGCGCCCGCCCGGGCGCGATTCCGTTCTGGAAACTGTTCAAGCTGCGCCGCTGGCTGCCGGGCGCGCTGGCGGTTGCCGCTGGGCTGACCGGGCCGGTCGAATACGTGCTCGCGCAGCCCACCATGCCCGCGCCCGGGGCCCCGGGCGCCGTTGCCCCGCACGCACCGGCCCACCCGGTCGGTCCGCCGGAAAAGACCGTCAGCCTGAACTTCGACAAGGCCGACTGGAACAACGTCCTCGACTGGTACGCCACGGAAACCGGCCTGACCATGATCACCACGGTCAAACCGACCGGCAGCGTGACCATGAAGCCGGGCAAGGAGCGCAAGTTCACGATGGCGGAGGTCACCGACCTCATCAACGAGACGATGGCGCAGCAGAAGTTCATTCTGATCCGCCGCCACATGACGTTCTTCATTCAGCCCGCGGACGAGAAGATCGACCCGACGCTCGTTCCCCGAATCGGCGTCGACGAGTTGCCCAAGCGGGGCCGCACCGAAATCGTTCAAGTCATCCTCCAGGTGAAGGGGCTGATCGTCGCCGACGCGGTGGACGAACTGAAGAAGTTGCTCACGCCGTTCGGCCAGATGGTGGCCCTGGAGAAGTCCAACCAGATCCTGGTTATGGACACGGTCGGGAACCTCAAACGCATCATCGAGACACTCGACCAGGGGGAGAAGGTCGATTCGGATTCGCTCAACCACGTTCTCGAGTACCGGCGGGCGCAGGAAATCGCAGAGATTCTCAAATCACTGCTCGCCGACCGGGACACGAAGACCGAGCTGACCGGAACTCAGAACATGCCCGCGTTCGGCGGGTTCGGGCCGGGCGGCGGCGGGTTCGGGCCGGGCGGCGGCGGGTTCGGACCGGGTGGCGGCGGGTTCGGACCGGGCGGGTTCGGACCGGGGGGCGGGGGTGGCGGGCCGGGGGGCCGGGGCAATAACAACAACAACCCGCAGGGGGCGACCAACGCGCGCATCAAGACGGTCCAGATCGCCGTGGACGCGCGCCGCAATGCCATCCTTGTCACGGCCCCGCAGGACAAGATCGGGCTGGCGAAGAAGATCATCGAGGACCAGGACAAGCCGCTGAAGGCCGGTCAGAATAAGTTCGTACCGGCAGAGCCGGTGCTGAAGACCTACCCGGTTCCCAAGGGCGCCGCGGCCGACCTCGCCAAAATGGTCGAGGCCAAGATGCCGTGGCTCCGGGCGATGCCGCTCACGGCGCAGGACCAGATCATGGTTCTGGCCTCGCCGGAGGACCAGTTCGAGGTCGCGCAGCTCCTCAGCATGGACAAGCCGGGCGGGGCGGGTCTGGAGAACGCGGTCGTCCCGCTGAACGTTCTGGACCCGGACGACGCGGTCAAGCGGCTGACCGGGGCGTTCCCGAAGCCGGAGGCCGGTGGCCCGCACATCGACGCGGTGAAAGGGCCGACGCCCGGTCTGTACATCAAGGGCACGTCGGCCCAGGTCGTCGAGGCGAAACAGATCCTCAAGCTCTTCGGTGAAACGGGCCTCGACGGCGCGATCAACACCCCGCCGGCCAACCCGTACTCGCGGACCATCGACCTCGGCAGCGGCAACGCCGCGGTTCTGGCCGAGCTGCTCGCCAAGGCCCTCGAAGGGATGGGCAAGAGGGCCAACGTCGTCGATCCCCTGAACCCGGCGCCGCGGACGGGCCCGGGTTGGAACCCGCCGCCGGGCTCCAATCCGCCGGGCTCCACCCCGCCGACGATGCCCGGTTCCAATCCGCCGAAGCCGCCGGTCCCGCCGATGCGGGTCCCGGGTGTAGGTGACCTGCGTCAGCCGCTCGCCGGGCGCGACTATCACCTCGCGTCCGCGCAGATCGTGGACCCCGAGAAGAAGGACGACAAGCCGGTCACCATCACCGTGATCGGCGGTAAGCTCCTCCTCCAGAGCGAAGACACCAAGGCGCTGGAGGTGCTCGCGGCCCTGGCCAGATATTACACGATTTCGCCGGACGACAAGGGCTCGAACAACCTGTTCAAGGTGATCCCGCTCCGGTACGTCTCGGCCGAGGACGCGGCCCGCGAGCTGACCGAGATCTTCAACGGCCCGCCGCAGCCCCAACAGCAACAGCAACAACCGGGTGGCGGGTTCGGCCCCGGCGGGTTCGGGCGCGGCGGCTTCGGTTTCAACCCACAGGCCCTGTTCGGTGGGGGCGGTGCGGCCGCTGCGGCGGCGGCCGCGACCGTGACCCCCAGCCCCGGGCGCATCCGGGTCGTGGCCGAGAAGAGCAGCAACTCGCTCGTCGTTGTGAAGGCCGCCCCGATCGACCTCTTGCTCATCGAGAAGTTGCTGGCGATCGCCATCGACGGCGGGCAGCGGAACGACTCCGGGGCTCTGCTCAAGACGTTCGTTCTGCCGGTCCAGAACGCCAGCGCCAGCGAAATGGCTTCGATCGTGCGGGGCGTGTACCGGAGCGCGATGGCGACCACCGGGGCCAGCCCCCAGGTGGGCGGGTTCCCGTTCCTGGCACAACCGCAGCAGGCACAAACGCCGCCCCGTCCGCCGGCGCTGGCGATGGAAGTGGACACCCGCTCCAACAGCCTGGTGCTGGTCTGCGCCGAACCGATGTACGAAGACATCAAGACGCTGGTCGGGCAACTGGACAGCGCGAGCATCAGCACCACGGAAGTGACGCGCCTGATGCCGCTGAAGGGCGTCGATCCCAACGTGGTCCAACAGGCGATCTACGCCCTGCAGGGCCGTGACACGCGGAACCAGAACGGGGCGTTCGGTGGCGCCGGCGGTGGGGGCTTCGGCGGCAACCGCGGCGGCATCGGCGGGGGCGGTCTGGGCGGCGGTGGTTTCGGTGGCGGGGGCCTCGGTGGGGGCGGCTTCGGTGGCGGTGGCTTCGGCGGGGGTGGCCCGGGCGGCGGTGGTTTCGGTGGCGGGGGCTTCGGCGGCGGCGGTCCCGGTGGTGGTGGCTTCGGTGGAGGGGGGCCCGGTGGCGGGGGCTTCGGCGGTGGCGGCGGGGGCCCCGGTGGCGGGGGCATGCGAGGTGGCGGTGGTGGCGGCGGCGGTCCCGGTGGTGGGACGAGAGGCGGCGGGGGCGGGGGCCGGGTCGGGATGGGGCCGACCGGCGAGGGCTACTCAAATTTTGACTACCGGGGCACGGATGCCCCTTCGGCCCCCGCGATGAAGCTCTACGACCCGGCGACCGATGTGGCCGACCTCGGCTACAACCGGCCCGCTCCCAAGAAGTCCCTGAACGAGATCGTCCAGGTCGGCGGTCAGCAGCCCGGTCGGCCGCCCCGACCGGGCGAGGACATCGTCCTGCCGATGGAGGACCCGAGGCCGCCCTACGGCGATCCCGGTTTCGGCGGGCCGGTCGGTCCCGGTGGCGTGTACTCCGGCGCCGCCCCGCGCGGCACCGTCACGGCCATTCCCGTGACGGGCCTGGACTCGATCATCATCCGCGCCACGGACCAGCAGGACCTCGCGATCATCCTGCAGCTGATCGACGAGCTGACCAAACAGGCCAAGGGCACACAGCCGAAGCTGGAGATGGTGCACCTCGAGCACGGCGACTGCAACTACATCGCCGACACGCTCAACACGCTCTTCGCCCGCGTGACGATCGGGCAGAACGGGAACTACGTCGCGGCCGCGGCGCGCAACCCGCAGAACACGGCGATCGCCCAGGTGGCCGGGGCCAGCCCGACGCAGAACGTCTACTGCATCGCGGTCCCCCGCTTCAACGCCGTCCTCATCGCCGCGCCCGAGGCCCGGATGGAGGACGTGAAGCGCGAGATGAAGCGCCTCCTCGACCAGGCGCCCAGCGCGCCCTTCAAGGCGTTCAAGCTGAAGAAGGCGTCCGCGCAGATCGTCGCGTCGCAGCTCCAGAACTTCTGGAACTCGCGCTACCCCGGCGAGGCGCTGACCAAGAACCAGTTCCGCGTCACGTTCGACGTGGCGAACAACACCGTGTACCTCCAGGGCAGCCCCGGCGACCTGAAGGACGCGGAAGAACTGATCGGGATGATGGACCAGTCTAACAACCAGTCCGTCAACGACATGAGGGTGTTCCGGCTGCGGAACGCTCTGTCCGACGAACTGGGCCAGATCCTCAGTAACGCCCTGACCGCGAACGTCGTCAGCCCGCTCGTTCAATCGCAACAGACCGGGCCGGTGGCCCAACAGGCCGGTGGGCAGGGGGTCTTCCAGCAGGGGGTGGGCCAGCAGGGGTTCGGTCAGCAGGGCCTGGGCCAGCAGGGCCTGGGCCAACAGGGGTTGGGTCAGCTCGGTCAGCTCGGCCAGCTCGGCGCGAACCAGGGGGCCGCGGGCGGTCTGGGCACGACGACGGTGCGGAACATCAACGCCATCATCCCGACCGTCGGGACGGGCTCCGGCGGCGGGCTCTCGACCAAGACCAGCGCCATCCGGTTCTACTCGGCCAAGGACCAGAAGGTTTACGAGACCGGGTACCTGGAAGACGTCCACATCGTCTCCAGCGCGCGGACGAACGCGCTCATCGTGTCCGCGCCCACGGCCACGATGACGCTGATCGAGAAGCTGATCGACAACCTGGACACGGTCGCCGCGGCCCGGTCCTACGTGAACGTGTACAAGCTGAACAAGGCGGACGCGTACCTGACGGCGAACCTGCTCGCGCAGCTGTTCACGGGCCAGGGGCGGCAGACGACCGGGCTCGGGGCCGCCGGGCTCACGAACGGCGGGGGGGCCGGGRCCCYGGGCTCCCMGACCAACGTCCGCCCGCTCATCACGCTGACCGGCAACCCGTCCGACGGGGCGTCGCTCATCGACCTGCGGCTGACGGTGGACGACCGCACCAACAGCATCATCGTGGCCGGCTCGCTCAACGACCTGGACACCATCCGGACGGTCGTCGCCAAACTGGAAACGTCCGAGGTGCAGGCCCGGTACAACGAGGTGATCAAGCTGCGCAACGCCGCCGCGGCCGACGTGACGACCGCCGTTCAGACGTTCTTTACCAACGCCCTCAACGCGTACACCACGCCCGGGTACACCAGCATCTACCTCCAGTTGCTGCGGAGCGTGGTGGTGGTCGCCGAACCGGTCAGCAACACGGTGCTCATCAGCGCCACCCCGGAGTACTTCGGCCAGATCAAGCAGATCATCGAGCGCATCGACGCGCAGCCGCCGCAGGTGATGATCCAGGTGCTGATCGCCGAGGTGCAGCTGAACAACGACCAGGAGGTCGGGGCGGAACTGGGGCTCCAGAGCCCGGTGCTGTTCAACCGCGGGATCTCGAGCGGGACGACGTTCACGCCCGGGTTCGCCTTCAACAGCACCTCGGCGCTGGGGAACAGCAGCCTGGCCAACGCCCAGACGGTCGGGTTCCAGGGGCTGACCAACCTGGGCGTCGGCCGGACATCGGCCACGCAGGGCGTCGGCGGGTTCGTGTTCTCCGCGTCCAGCAACACGCTCAGCGTGCTCGTCCGGGCGCTCCAGACCCAGGGCCGGGTGAACATCCTCAGCCGCCCGCAGCTGCAGGTGGCCGACAACCAGACCGGGTTCGTGCAGGTCGGTCAGAACTACCCGTTCCTGAGTGGCAGCACGCTGACCGCGACCGGGGCCAGCCAGCAGTCGATCTCGTACGAGCCGACCGGTGTGACCATGCGGGTGACTCCGCGCGTGAACCCGGACGGCAAGGTGCTGATGCGGGTCGAACCGCAGATCGAGAGCGTCACCAGCTCGCCCGTCAGCCTGGGTAACGGGGTCCAGGCCCCGGCGTTCAACGTGGAAACCGTGCAGACCACGGTCCTCGCCTCCGACGGCGAGACGATCGTGCTCGGCGGCCTCATCAGCAAACAGGAGACGCTGCAGGAGAACGGGGTCCCGTACATGAAGGACATCCCGTACCTGGGCTCGCTGTTCCGCTACCGGACGCACTCGGTGCAGCGGCGCGAGGTCATCATCATCATGACCCCGCACATCGTCCGCAGCGAGTTCGACCACGCCCGCATTCTGGCGGAGGAGTCGGCCAAGATCCGGTTGTGCCTGCCGGAGATCGCCAACATCCACACGCACGGGATGGAGGTGATGGGGCCGGCGGCGAACGGGGCGCGGCCGGTGCTCACGCCGCAGGGCGCGGGCGGCCCGGGCGGTTACGTGCCCGGCCCGGCCTACTTCGGCCCCAACGACCCGGTGCCGCTCAACGGCGCGCCCGGCTACCAGCCCTCGGCGACGCCGCCCACGGGCATCCAGCCGGGGTACGTCCCGCCGGCCCCCTTGCCGCCCGCGGGCGTTCAGCCGGGGTACGCCCCGGCCGGGGCCCCGATCGGCGGAGTACTGCCGGGGTACGCCCCGGGCGGCGTGCCGCCGCAGGTCGGGGCGGTGCCGTACCAACCGGCGCCCGCTCAGCTCCCGTCCGCGCCCGTCCAGCCGTTCCAACCGCCCGTGCAGGGGCAACCCGGTCTGCCGGGGTACGCCCCGCCGGCCGCGGGTCCGGAACTGCCGGGCGCCGGTCCGCCGGTGCAGCCGTCCGCGGGCCAGTCGGGGGCCGGGACCCCGCAACTGTGGCCGAACCAGACGGGCGTCATTCCGGTGAGCGCCGCACAACCGGCGTTCGGGGCGCCGCTCGCGGGCCCGCCGGTTAATGTGGCGCCGACCTACGTGCAACCGGTTCCGCCGCCGGCGTTCGCGATGCGGCCGCCGGTCGGCGGGCCCGCGGCCCCGCCGGCGGCGTACCCGCTGGGGGGCTATGCCCCGCCGGCCCCTCAGGTCGGACCGACCGTGAACCGCGGGTACACGATGATGGGCGGGGTGCCCCCGCAACCGGCTCCGGGCAAGAACGCCCCGCCGGCCGACTCGAAACCCAACACAACCAAGGAGGGCATGTCATGGGTGGACCGAAACAGCAACAACTGACTGTGATCGCCGCCGCGCTCGCCCTCGCCTTCGGGAGCGGGTGTGCGACGACCGACAGCGCGAAGGCGCCGGTCGCGCAGAAGCCCGACGTGACGCAGCCGGGGGTGTTGCCGCCGCCGCAGGCGATGACACAGACCGCGGCGACCGCCGCCCCGAACGGGGCGGTCGTGCAGGCGGGCGGGACGCAGCCGGTCGCGGCGCCCGCGTCGTCGATGCTGGCGAAGCTCACCGCCCGGACCGAGAAGAAGGTCCCGGCGACCGAGATGGCGGTGGGGTGGCGGAACCGGATCGAGTACCTCCCGGACCCGTCGCGGAACGGGGCCGCGGGCGCCGGGCTCGTCGGCCAGTTGTTCCTGTACGGCGGCCCGAAGTCCGAGTTCGCGCTGGCCGACGGCGTTCTGACCGTGGACCTGATCGACGAGACCCCGCGCCCGGCCGGGCAGCCCGCGGCCACGGCCGAGCGGTGGCAGTTCGATAAGGACACGCTGCGGAAGCTGATCGTGAACGACGAGACGTTCGGCAAGAGCTACGCGCTGTTCCTGCCGTGGCCGGCGTACAAGCCGGACATCACGAAGGTGCGGATCTCCGCCCGCTACGACCCGGGCAACGGGCACACGCTCTATGCCGAGCCCACCGCGCTCAGCATCGATACCGTCACCCGGCAGTGGGACGTGTCCCGAAAGACGGTCCCGGCGGGCAGCCAGGCGCAAATGGGGTTCGGTCTCACACCGGCCAGCGGTAACGTGCCGTTCACGTCCGGAGCGCCGATCCCGCTCGGTGGGCCGGCGTCCGGGGCGCCGATCCCGCTCGGCGGGGCGATGCCGAACGCCGCGCCACCGATGCTCCCGCTCCCCGCGGCGTCTGGTGCGCCGATTCCGCTGGGGAACATGGCCCCGGGCGGGGCGATGATGCCGCTCACGCCGAACACGGTGCTGCCGATCGCGCCGCCCGCGCCTTCGGCCGGTGGGCCAACGGCGGGTGCCGTGCCAGCCGGTGTGGCGCCGGTGGAACCGTTGCAGCCGCTCGCGATTGTCGTCGGTGGGCGACCGTAGGCGGCGAAGCGCAAACGAACCCGGGGCGGGTGGAGCGTGACCTCCGGTCACGTCTTCGCCCGCCCCGGGCTCGTTTGCGCTCGCGCCGGGGCGCACTTTTCCGCACGGGCGGTAGAGCGGTTCACGAATTGCCGCTCGAACGTCCGCGTCCTACACTTCAGTTCCACTGTCGACCGCAACAGGGATCGAAATGACCCCACCGCTCCTGACCCGTCCGCGCGCCGACCTCCCGTCGCGGTCCAGTCTCGGCAAAATTGTGGTGAGCGATTTGGACCGCGTGGACGCGTACCCGACGCTGTCGGACACGACCGTGCGCGTCATGGGCATGGTGAACAACAGCAACGTGTCGGTCGCCGAGGTGTCGGGGATCGTGCGCCGCGACGGGGTGATCGCCGGTGCGGTCCTCCGGGCCGCTAACAGCTGCACCTACCGGGGCGGGAAGGAGATCGAGGAGGTGCAGCAGGGGGTGCTGCGCATGGGCCTCCAGGAGTGTTGCAAGCTGTTGAGCACGATGGGCGTGAAGAACATGTACAACCGCTACCCGGCGGCGGTCCAGGAGCGCTGTGACGCGCTCCTGCGGCACTCGCTGTTCGTCGCCCGGCTCGCGTCCGGGCTGAGCACCGCCGCCGCCGTGAGCCTGCCGGGGCCGGCGTTCACGGCGGGCCTGCTGCACGACATCGGCCGGGTGGTGATGTGCGTGAAGTGCCCCGACGATGTGGCCACCGTGGCGCTCCTGACCGGGGAGGAGACCGAGGACACGGTCAAGCTCGAGCGCGACCGGGTGGGGACCGATCACGGCGCGGTCGGGGCCGATTTCGCGGTGCGCAACAAATTACCCGAGAGCATCGTTAGGGTGATCCTGAACCACCACCGCCCGGCCGACGAGGGCCCGCACCGCGAACTGGTCGCGCTGGTCGCGGTCGCCGATCGGATCGCCAACCACGTCCAGGTGCGGCACAACGTGACCGGGTACAACCTGGTCACCTGCCCGCACTTCCCGGCCCTGGCCCGCGGGTGGACGCCGGTCCGCGCCGCCGCATTCCACAAAGCGCTGGCCCAAACGGTCGTGCAAGCTATGCGCGACACCAAGACCATGCTCCGGTCGTGCGAGTGACGGCGGGTTCGCGCCGGG
>BFBZ01002155.1_pt1 | contig 11359 bp, 10 predicted proteins | sample 1888401 | NCBI WGS metagenome assembly BFBZ01 (sample SAMD00112614, study PRJDB3348) | symbiont metagenome | host: Chara braunii | reverse complement strand
CGACATGCGTTTCACTGCTTCTCGCGCGCAGAGAAACGAGCCGACGACATTGATGCGCATCATGCGTTCCAGCCGTGCGACATCCATTTCATCGACGCGCGACTTGACGTCGACGATGCCGGCATTGTTGACGAGCGCGTCGAGGCGGCCGAAAGCGCGGTCGACCTGCTCGAACATCGACAGGATCTCGGATTCATTGCCGACATCGGCCTTGATGGCGACGGCTTTGCCGCCCGCTTGCTCGATCTCCTGCACAAGAGCGCCGGCCGCGGCTTCGTTCGACGCATAATTGACCACGACACGGTAGCCGGCATCGGCGGCAAAGCGGCATGTCGCGGCACCGATGCCACGGCTGCCCCCCGTGACCAGAACAACGCGCGCCGCACTCATTCCTGGCAACCCTTCATGACGAATACATCCCACGGCACTTTCGAAAACCCCTTGCCGCCATAGGCCAGGGAATGCCGCAGCGATGGCCCTAGATCGGGCAGGATCAGCGTCTTCGGCGCATCCACGCCTTCCGCCGGCAACAGCCCGATCGTACCCATGTCATCCGACGTATAGATGATGCCGCTCCAGAGCGTGCAGGCCGCTAGTTCGCCGCCCGTGACGTCGCCCTCCGGGCATTTGTACATCAGCGAGCCATTCGGCCGCGCCTCGCCCGTACTCCACATGACGATGCCGTTGAGCACGACATCGTTGTCGAGGATCATCCTGAATGTGTTGGTGACGGTCGCCGAGGTGCCGGTCGGGGTAAAATCGATCTCGGTGCCGCTCTGGGGGTCGCCATAGACGGCAAGCGCGATCGGACAGGCGGCAAAGGCGTTCGCCGCGGCGAGCGCCGTTGCAGCCGCCAGCGCCGAGACAGAGAGAACCCTGGCGAGGCGAAAGGAATGGGTCGTGATGCGCCGGCGCATGTCCTTTCCCATGGCCTCTTCAGGCAAGCAGCCGGATCAGCATCAGCACGAGGCCGATGATGGAAACGGTCCACACGCCGGTGCGTGCAACTGGAACGCCGAAGGCAAATACCGGTATGTAGACGACCCGCGCCCAGAACCAGACCATCGCGCCGGTCGCGCCAAGCCCGCCAACCCTTCCACTTGCCGCGAGCGCCACGACAAGCGCGATGAAGGCGCCATAGGTCTCGACGAAGTTACGCAAACCCCGTGTCAGCCGGTCGGTCACCAGCGAGATGCCGACTTCGCCGTCGCGATTGCTCATCACGTAGCCAAGGCCGCCATCCTTGATCAGCGACAACGCCTGGATGACGATGTGGACGAGGAGCAGGATGACGCTCCAGCCCAGAATCCTGATTTCCGTCGATGCGGCTAGAGCTTCCATTGGGCGTTCCTCCGTGGGCTGGCCCAAACGGCCGACCTAGGAAACACTAAGGGAAATACGTTTAGAGATCGAGCACCAGCCGTTCCGGATCCTCCAGGCTTTCCTTGACCCGCACCAGGAAGGTCACGGCCTCCTTGCCGTCGACAATGCGATGGTCATAGGACAACGCCAGATACATCATCGGCCGGATCACGATCTGGCCGCCGACCACGACAGGCCGGTCCTGGATCTTGTGCATGCCGAGGATGCCAGACTGCGGCGCATTGAGGATCGGCGTCGACATCAGCGATCCGTAAACGCCACCGTTGGAAATCGTGAACGTGCCGCCCTGCATGTCGGCGACCGACAGCTTGCCGTCACGCGCCGCGATGCCCAGCCGGCCGATATCCTTCTCGATCTCGGCGATGGACATCTGGTCGGCATTGCGCACCACCGGCACGACCAGCCCCTTTTCGGTACCGACGGCGACGCCGATATGGGCGTAGTTCTTGAAGATGATGTCGGTGCCGTCGATCTCGGCATTGACCGAGGGGATTTCCTTCAGCGCGTGGGTCACCGCCTTGGTGAAGAAGCCCATGAAGCCGAGCTTCACGCCGTGCTTCTTCTCGAACACGTCCTTGTACTTGGTCCTGAGCGCCATCACCGCTGACATGTCGACCTCGTTGAAGGTGGTCAGCATGGCGGCGGTCGACTGCGCTTCCTTGAGGCGGCGCGCGATGGTCTGGCGCAGCTTGGTCATGCGCACGCGCTCCTCGCGCGACGCATCGTCACCCGATGACGGTGCGCGGACGGCGATCGGCGCTGGCGCTGGCTTCGGCATCTCGGCAGGCTGCGAAGGCGCACCCTTCGACATGGCGTCGAGCACGTCGCCCTTCAGCACCTGGCCGCGCTTGCCGGAGCCGGAAATCTGATCGACAGCGAGGTTGTTCTCGGCGATCAGCTTGGCGGCTGACGGAGCCGGCGGCATGGTGCGCTGCTCAAGCTCGCTCTCGCCGGCGATCTTGGCGCCCTGCGCGGCGGCCTGCCTGGTCGTCGATGCCGCGGTCGGTGCCGAGGCCTGCGCCACGGCGGTCTCCTGCTTCGGCTCTGGGGTTGCCGCCTTCGCGGCTCCGCCTGCCGAGATCATCCCCAGCAGCGCACCGACCCCAACCGTCTCGCCTTCCTTGGCGGTGATCTCGCCCAGCGTGCCGGCGGCGGCGGCGGGCACCTCCACCGTCACCTTGTCGGTTTCAAGCTCGACCAGCGGCTCGTCGGCGGCAATGGCATCGCCGACCTTCTTGAACCATTTGCCGATGGTCGCCTCGGTGACGGATTCGCCGAGAGTGGGAACGCGGATTTCGGTAGCCATTGTGCCTGTCCGTTTCTTGTCGGTTCTGTTCTTTATTCGCCCGGATCTGCCCTACTCGCCAAGCGCGTCTTCGAGCAACGCGGCGAGCTGGGCGAGATGCTTGGACATCAATCCGGTCGCGGGCGATGCCGCGGCCGGCCGGCCGGTGTAGCGCACGCGCTGATGCTTGGCGTCGATATGCGCCAGCACCCATTCCAGATACGGGTCGATGAACGACCAGGCGCCCATGTTCTTGGGCTCCTCCTGGCACCACACCATCTCGGCATTGCGGAAACGCGACAGTTCGGTGATCAGCGCCTTGGCCGGGAACGGATAAAGCTGTTCGACACGCAGCAGGTAGATGTCGTTGATGCCGCGCTTCTCGCGCTCCTCGTAGAGGTCGTAATAGACCTTGCCCGAGCACAGCACGACGCGGCGGATCTTCGAATCCTTGACCAGCTTGATCGCCTGGTTGGGCAACAGCTGGGCATCGTCCCACAACAGCCGGTGGAACGAGCTCTCGCCCGACATTTCCGGCAGCGTCGACACCGCCCGCTTGTGACGCAGCAGCGACTTCGGCGTCATCAGGATCAGCGGCTTGCGGAAGTCCCGCTTCAGCTGCCGGCGCAGGATATGGAAGTAGTTAGCCGGCGTTGTGCAGTTCGCCACCTGCATGTTGTCCTCGGCGCAAAGCTGCAGGAAGCGCTCCAGACGTGCCGAGGAATGCTCCGGACCCTGGCCTTCATAGCCATGCGGCAAAAGGCAGACGAGGCCTGACATGCGCAGCCACTTGCGCTCGCCGCTGGAGATGAACTGGTCGAACMCCMCCTGGGCGCCGTTGGCGAAGTCGCCGAACTGCGCTTCCCACAGTGTCAGCGCCTTCGGCTCGGCAAGGCTGTAGCCATATTCGAAGCCCAGCACCGCCTCTTCCGACAGCATCGAGTTGATGACTTCATAGCCGGCTTGTGCCGCCGACAGATTGTTGAGCGGTATGTAGCGTGTCTCGTCGCGCTGGTCGTAGAGCACGGAATGGCGCTGCGAGAAGGTGCCGCGTTCGGAATCCTGCCCGGACAGGCGGATCGGGTTGCCGTCGAGCAGGATCGCGCCAAAGGCCAGCGCCTCTGCCGTCGACCAGTCGATGCCTTCGCCGGAATCGATCGCCTGGCGGCGATTTTCGAGGAAGCGGATGATCGTCTTGTGCGCCTCGAAATCCTTCGGCACGTCGGTCAGCTTCTTGCCGATTTCCTTCAGCGTCTTGACCGGCACGGCGGTCTTGCCGCGTCGCTGTTCGTCCTGGTTGTCGGCCGTGCGCAGGCCCGMCCAGGCGCCGTCAAGCCAGTCGGCCTTGTTGGGCTTGTAGTGCTGGCCAACTTCCCACTCGGATTCGAGGTGCGCCCGCCAGTCGGCCTTGAGCTTGTCGAACTCGGCCTGGCTGATATGGCCTTCGGCAATCAGGCGGTCGGCATAGATCTGCACCGTCGTCTTGTGGGTGCGGATGTTGCGATACATGATCGGCTGGGTGAAGGCCGGTTCGTCGCCCTCATTGTGGCCGAAGCGGCGGTAGCAGAACATGTCCACCACCACCGGCTTGTGGAACTTCATGCGGAACTCGATCGCCACCTTGGTGGCATGGACAACGGCTTCCGGATCGTCGCCGTTGACGTGGAAGATCGGCGCCTCGATCATCTTGGCGACGTCGGAAGGATAGGGCGACGAACGCGAGAAGCGCGGATTGGTGGTGAAGCCGATCTGGTTGTTGATGATGAAATGCAGCGTGCCGGCGACGCGATGGCCGCGCAGGCCCGACAGGCCGAGGATTTCGGCGATCACGCCCTGGCCGGCGAAGGCGGCGTCGCCATGCAGCAAGAGCGGCAGCACCTTGGCACGCTCTTCCAGCGGCACGATCTCCTCGCGGCTGCGGCCGAACAGATAGTCCTGCTTGGCGCGCGCCTTGCCCATCACCACCGGATCGACGATTTCCAGATGCGAGGGGTTGGCGGTCAGCGACAGATGCACCTTGTTGCCGTCGAACTCGCGGTCCGACGAGGCGCCGAGATGGTACTTGACGTCGCCCGAACCCTCGACCTCGTCAGGTGCTGCCGAGCCGCCCTTGAACTCATGGAAGATGGCGCGGTGCGGCTTGGCCATAACCTGGGAGAGCACGTTCAGACGGCCGCGATGCGCCATGCCGAGCACGATTTCCTTCATGCCTAGCTGGCCGCCGCGCTTGACGATCTGCTCCAGCGCCGGAATCAGCGCCTCACTGCCATCGAGGCCGAAACGCTTGGTGCCCTTGTACTTGACGTCGATGAACTGCTCAAAGCCTTCGGCCTCGACCAGCTTCTGCAGGATCGCCTTCTTGCCGGTGGCGGTGAAGGATATCTCCTTGTCGGCGCCTTCGATGCGGGCCTGAATCCAGGCCTTTTCCTCGGGGTCCGAAATATGCATGAACTCGACGCCGAGCGTCGAGCAATAGGTGCGGGTCAGGATTTCCAGCATCTGCCGGATGGTGCCGAATTCGAGCCCGAGCACATTGTCGAGGAAGATCGGCCGGTCGTAGTCGGCAGCGGTAAAACCGTAGTTTTCCGGCGACAGTTCGTTGTAGTCCTCGAGCGGCTTGGCGATGCCCAGCGGATCGAGATTGGCGTGCAGGTGGCCGCGCATGCGGTAGGCACGGATCATCATGATGGCGCGCACGGAGTCGCGCGTCGCCTGGTGCACGTCGGCGTCGGAAAGGACCGCGCCGTTGACGACCGCCTTGTCCTTGACCTTCTTTTCGATGTGCTTTTCGACGATGCCCCAATTGCCGTCGAGCGCCGACACCAGCTCGCCATTGGCCTGCAGCGGCCAGGAGGGCTTCGCCCATGAGGCGCCCTTGGCGTTCTTGCGCACATCGCCGGCATCGTCCTTCAGCCCGGCGAAGAACTCCTGCCATTCGGGATTGACCGAGGCGGGATCGTCCTCATAGGCGGCATAGAGCGCGTCGATATAGTCGGCGTTGCCGCCATAGAGGAAAGAGGTGAGCGAAAATTGGTCGTTGGCCTGATCTTGTCTTGCCATTTTTGTCCGCGGAGCCTGGCTCCGTCTCCTGTTTTGGAGGGGAGTAAGGCAGTAGGGGAATAGGGCTGTTGCCCCAAGTGTCCTGTTTCCCCTACTACCCTACTCCCTTATCTGCCTTAACCCTTGATCGCTTCGACCAGCGTCGTACCCAGCCGTGCCGGCGAAGGCGATACCTTGATGCCGGCCGATTCCATCGCCGCGATCTTGTCCTCGGCGCCGCCCTTGCCGCCGGAGATGACCGCGCCCGCGTGGCCCATGGTGCGGCCGGCCGGCGCGGTGCGCCCGGCGATGAAGCCGGCCATCGGCTTCTTGCGGCCACGCTTGGCTTCGTCCTTGAGGAACTGCGCGGCGTCCTCCTCGGCCGAACCGCCGATCTCGCCGATCATGATGATCGACTTGGTCTCGTCATCGGCGAGGAACATCTCGAGCACGTCGATGAATTCGGTGCCCTTGACGGGGTCGCCGCCAATGCCGACTGCGGTGGTCTGGCCGAGGCCGACATTGGTGGTCTGGAACACAGCCTCATAGGTAAGTGTTCCCGAGCGCGAAACAACGCCGACCGAGCCCTTGCGGAAGATGTTTCCGGGCATGATGCCGATCTTGCATTCATTGGGCGTGAGCACGCCCGGGCAGTTCGGGCCGATCAGCCGCGAGGTCGAGCGGTCGAGCCGCGCCTTGACCTTGATCATGTCCATCACCGGGATGCCTTCGGTGATGCAGATGATCAGCGGGATTTCCGCTTCGATCGCTTCCAGGATCGCTTCGGCGGCACCCGCTGGCGGCACGTAGACGACGGACGCATTGGCGCCGGTCTTCTCCTTGCCTTCGGCGACGGTAGCGAAGATCGGCAGGCTCTCGCCCTTCGAACCGGTCCACGTCTCGCCGCCCTTCTTGGGGTGGATGCCACCGATCATTTTCGTGCCGTGGTAGGCCAGCGCCTGTTCGGTGTGGAACGTGCCGGTCTTGCCGGTCAGGCCCTGCACGAGAACCTTGGTGTTCTTGTCGACGAGAATGGACATGGGAGCCCTTTTTAAAAACCGTTGATCGAGGAAGGCGAGACCCGGCTGTAGACGCCGCTCACCATGTCTTGCCAGGCATCGCTGCCGGCAGGTTTGAAGCGCAGTCGCATGCGGTAGCTATCGGCACCGTCGAAAGTATAGGCCACGCGCGCCGAGCCGCGCGGTGACGACCGATCCAGAGTGAGTTCGTCGCCGTCCCAGACACCGGACGCAGGCGATGCCGGAACAAACCCCGCCGAGTCGAACTGGTGCATGGTGACGACGCTGTTCTGCTGGTCGAAGCCGAACACGCTGTGCGCGCCGAATGAAACCGTGCCGTCGCGGCGCTGGCGATAGCGCTGCACCACGAACAGGCCGCCGAATTGTGCCTCGGCCAGCACGTCCGCGGTCGCCGCGCCGCCATCGGCCCATTGTGTTTCCGCCACCTCTTCCTCGCCACGCCACGCGCCGACCAGCGCCTGCAGGCGCTGATGACCGGAAGAGAGCGAGGAGAAGGATGCAGCGTTCATGGTCAGAGCCGCTTCAGGTCGGCGACGGTGAGGTCGCTCTTGGCGTTGCCGGTGTTGAGCGTCGTCGCCGGCTCGAACATCAACACGACGGGCTCTATCGTGAGCGAACGCGGACGATGCTCGACACCGCGCGGTACGACGATGAAGTCGCCCTCGCCGAGCTCGACCGGACCGTCACGGAAATCGATCGCGATACGCCCGCGCAGCACAAGGAAGGCTTCATCCTCATTGTCATGCGCATGCCAGTCGAACATCTCGCCGAACTTGGCGACCTTCGCTTGGCTGTCGTTCACGTCGCCGGCGATATGCGGATCGAACACCTTGGTGATCGTCCGATCCGCCGCCTCGACGAGATTTATCTTGCGCGGAGGCACAGGCTCAGCCCTTCACCGCCGCCACGATCTTCTTGGCTGCGTCGTCGAGATCATCGGCAGAGACCACGTTGAGGCCGCTGTCGTTGATGATCTTCTTGCCGAGTTCGGCATTGGTGCCTTCGAGACGCACCACCAGCGGCACCTTCAGGCCGACTTCCTTGACCGCTGCTATCACGCCCTCGGCGATGATGTCGCACTTCATGATGCCGCCGAAGATGTTGATCAGGATGCCCTTGACCGCCGGATCCTTGGTGATGATCTTGAACGCCGCCGTCACCTTCTCCTTGGACGCGCCGCCGCCGACATCGAGGAAGTTGGCGGGTTCCGCGCCATAGAGCTTGATGATGTCCATCGTCGCCATGGCAAGGCCCGCGCCATTGACCATGCAGCCGATGTTGCCGTCGAGCGCGACATAGGCGAGGTCGTATTTCGACGCCTCGATTTCCTTCTCGTCCTCTTCGGTGGTGTCGCGCAGTTCGAGCACGTCGGGATGGCGGAACAGCGCATTGTTGTCGAACGACACTTTAGCGTCGAGCACGCGCAGGCGTCCGTTCTTCATGACGATCAGCGGGTTGACCTCGAGCAGGCTCATGTCCTTCTCGACGAAGGCCTTGTAGAGGATCGGGAACAGCGCATCGCCATCCCTGGCCGCATCGCCGTCGAGCTTCAGCGCGCTGTTGAGCGCCTTCACATCGGCTGATGTCACACCCTTTTCCGGGTCGATGGCGACAGTGATGATCTTTTCCGGCGTGTCGTGGGCGACCGCCTCGATGTCCATGCCGCCTTCGGTCGAGACGACGAAGGCAACGCGACCGACCGTACGGTCGACCAGGATCGACAGATAGAGTTCGCGCTCGATGTCGGCGCCGTCCTCGATATAGAGGCGGTTGACCTGCTTGCCGGCAGGTCCGGTCTGCTTGGTCACCAGCGTATGGCCGAGCATCTCGTTGGCATTGGCGACCACTTCGGCCACCGACTTCGACAGCCGCACGCCGCCCTTGGCGTCGGGACCGAGTTCCTTGAACTTGCCCTTGCCGCGGCCGCCGGCATGGATCTGGCTCTTCACCACATAGAGCGGGCCGGGCAGCGCCTTGGCGGCGGCTTCCGCCTCGCTCGCCTTGAACACCGGCACGCCTTCGGCCACCGGCGCGCCAAAGCTCTTCAGCAGCGCCTTGCCTTGATACTCATGGATGTTCATCACTGGTGTCTCCGGTTACTTCGAAGCCAGGTGCGGCGCGATCTTGACGCAGGCCTCGGTCAGGCCCTGCACGGTCGCCACCGAACTGTCGAACATCTTCTGCTCGCTCTTGTTGAGGTCGATCTCGATGATGCGCTCGACGCCGCCCGCACCGATCACCACGGGAACGCCGACATAGGTGCCCTTGACGCCATACTGGCCTGAGAGGTGCGCGGCACAAGGCAGCACGCGCTTCTTGTCCTTGAGATAGGATTCGGCCATCTGGATAGCGGAAGCCGCCGGCGCGTAGTAAGCCGAGCCGGTCTTGAGCAGGCCGACGATCTCCGCGCCGCCGTCACGGGTGCGCTGCACGATCTGGTCGAGCTTTTCCTTGGAGGTCCAGCCCATCTTGACGAGGTCGGGCAGCGGAATACCCGATACCGTGGAATAGCGGATCATCGGCACCATGGAATCGCCGTGGCCGCCGAGCACGAAGGCGGTGACGTCCTCGACCGAGACCTTGAATTCCTCGGCCAGGAAATAACGGAAGCGCGCGCTGTCGAGCACGCCGGCCATGCCGACGACGTGGGTCTTGGGCAGGCCGGAAAACTTCTGCAGCGCCCAGACCATGGCGTCGAGCGGGTTGGTGATGCAGATGACGAAAGCCTTTGGCGCGTACTTTTTCAGGCCGGCGCCGACCTGTTCCATGACCTTGAGGTTGATGCCCAGCAGGTCGTCGCGGCTCATGCCCGGCTTGCGCGGCACGCCGGCGGTGACGATGCAGACGTCCGCGCCCTCGATGCCGGCATAGTCGTTGACGCCGGTCAGCCGGGAGTCGAAACCATCGACGGGCGACGACTGCGCGATGTCCAGCCCCTTGCCCTGCGGGATGCCCTCGGCAATATCGAACAGCACCACGTCGCCGAGGTCCTTGAGGCCGATCATGTGGGCGAGCGTGCCGCCGATCATGCCAGAGCCGATGAGCGCTATCTTGTTGCGTGCCATGTCAGGATGTTTTCCCTTTGTCTGTGACGGCGCCAGAACGGCGTCGAGGAAGAGGCCGGAATGCTGCGGGGAACCGCGAATTTTCGCCGCACCCAATAGCTCCGGTGCAAGACAAATTCAAACGATTATTTTGGAGTGAGCATTTTCAATCGGTTAGATCACTTGGGATTTACGTAAACGTCAAAATTTATAAGACGACATGGGAGAATTTACACAATGACTATGGAAATCAGAAGGCTGGAAGCGGGTGATGACGCCCTTGTGATGCAAGTCGCTGATGACGTGTTCGATGAGCCGGTGAGGCCGGATCGTCTGGCAGCCTATCTCTCGCAATCCGGCCATTTCATGGTCGTGGCATTGGTCGACGGCGTGGTCGTCGGCCAATGCGCCGCCGTCATCCACCGCCATCCCGACAAGGTGACGGAGCTCTATATCGATGAGATCGGCGTGGCGCCGGCCTTCCAGCGCCGAGGCATCGCGCGCAAAATGCTCGACGCAATGTTCGAAATCGGCAGGGAGAATGGCTGCGAAGCGGCCTGGGTCGGCACCGAGCCGGACAATGTCGCGGCCTTGGCGCTCTACGAATCGCGCAAGGAGCCACATGGGCCGGCCGAGGATTTTGTGATGTATGTCTACAAGCTTTAGGCCTGCGCCTGCTGCGTGTCCGGCAACGCCGCCCTCGCCTCGTGCCGCTCCGCCCAGTCTTCCAGCCAGTCGCGGCTCTGCATCTCGATAAGGCGCGATGCCGTGCGCTCGAACTCGAAGACCTCGACACCCCGCTTGGCCACGTAAAGCTGCGCCGGCGGCGCCTCGGCGCTCACCACCAGCCGAACGTGGTGGTCGTAGAGCGTGTCGATCAGCAGGATGAAGCGCTTTGCCTCGTTGCGCTTGCCTTCGCCCATCACCGGGACGTGATCGATGAAGAGGGTTGAGAACCGCCCGGCAATGGCCAGGTAATCGCGGGCGCCAAGCGGCTTTTCGCACAGTTCGGCGAAGGTAAACCGTGCGGCGCCGTCCGCCGCGCGCGGCACGACCACATGCCGTCCCTTGATGGTCAGCGACGTCTCGAAGGCCGGTTCGCCTCGCGTCATGGTTCGCCATGCCTCGTCGAGCGCCCGATCAGCCGCCGCATCGGCCGGCGTGACATAGACCGCCGTGCGGGCGAGCTTTTCCAGCCGGTAATCCTTGTCGGTGTCGAGCGACAAAACATGCGTGTGCCGCTCCAATATGGCGATGAAAGGCAGGAACAACTGGCGGTTCAGGCCGTCGCGGTAGAGATCGGCCGGGGCGACGTTGGAGGKGGCGACCAGCACCACGCCGCTGGCGAACAGCGCCGAGAACAGCCGCGACAGGATCATCGCGTCGGCAATGTCGGTGACCGAGAATTCGTCGAAGCACAACACCCAGGCCTGTTCGGCAAGCGCCTTGGCCACGGGCGGGATCGGATCGTCCTCCTTGACCTCGCCATTCCTGCGCGCCTGCCGATGCTTCTGGATGCGGTCCTGCACGTCGGCCATGAAGTCGTTGAAATGGGCGCGGCGCTTGCG
>BFBZ01002154.1_pt1 | contig 11360 bp, 10 predicted proteins | sample 1888401 | NCBI WGS metagenome assembly BFBZ01 (sample SAMD00112614, study PRJDB3348) | symbiont metagenome | host: Chara braunii | reverse complement strand
GGCCTCGCTATCGGGCGCCACTCCCTCGGACAAACTTCATTAATCGTCTGCATACGGTTTGTCAGGTACGTCTTGTAGCCGGGGGAAGCCTTGGAAACAGGGGCGATCCCATTGGGGCAGGATCGGAATGACTCCAAGCGCTCAGCAGTTGATTGCTGAACTGGATGCCGCCTTGGGCTCGGCGCCGGTCAAGCGCCGCGTTGCCATCATGCGCAAGGTCACCGACCTTTACGTGGAAGGTGCCGGCTCCTTCAGCGATGAGCAGATTCAGTTCTTCGACCTCGTCATGAAGCTTCTGGCTCAACGCGTGGGCCGCGAAGCACTCATCGAACTCGTCGGGCTGCTCGCCAGCACTGACAACGCCCCGGCCGACACGGTCAATCGCCTGGCGCAGGACGAAGACATCGCCGTTGCGGGACCGATCCTTCAGAACTCCAACGCGCTGGTGGACAACGTCCTGGTCGAGATCGCGAAGGGCAAGGGCCAGAAGCACCTGCTGGCGATCGCGGCCCGTGCGCGCATCAACGTGGTGATCACCGATGCCCTGATCGGCCGCGGCTTCACCGATGTGGTCCGCAAGGTCGTGGCCAACGACGGGGCGCAATTGTCGGAGAACGCCTTCGTGAGGCTGATCAACGACTGCAACCGCGACAAGACGCTTGCCAAGCAGATCGCGCAGCGGAAGGACATCCCCGAAGAGCTCCAGCCGTTCCTGAAGCTGGCCTTGGGCGCGTGAGTGGATAGTCCGTTTCTGCACATCTCCTAATTTTCGGCACACCGGCGTGCGCTTTCGCGAGGCTGGCGCTATAAGCCTCCCCACGGAAGGGTGGCCGAGTGGTTGATGGCTCTGGTCTTGAAAACCAGCAGAGGGGAAACTCTCTCGTGGGTTCGAATCCCACCCCTTCCGCCATTTGGCCGCCGATTCTATGCCCGATATGTCTTGGTCAGATTACAAATTGATCAGCAAGCATAAGGAGCGGCGAGCCTATGTCGGCAATTGCTCGCGTGTTTTCACAATCGTTCTTCCACGGAACCAAGGCCGATCTGAAACCCGGAGACCTGATCGTCGTCGGCCACCAGTCCAACTTTACCGAAGCCAAACCGTTATCCTGGGTATATTTTGCGGGCACGCTGGATGCTGCGATCTGGGGCGCCGAGCTGGCCGCCGGCAGTGGGCGGGAACGGATTTATGTCGTGGAGCCAACTGGGCCCATCATCGACGATCCCAATCTGACGGATAAGAAATTCCCCGGTAACCCGACGCTGTCCTATCGCTCCCGCGATCCGCTACGAGTCATTGCCGAAGTGACGAAATGGCAAGGGCACCCGCCTGAACAGCTGCAGCAGATGAAGCACGGTCTCGCCCGTTTGAAGGCGGAGGGAGCCAATATCATCGACTAACATGATTGGAGAATAGTGGCTTCTGCCCTCCGATGCATGAAACCTGTCGTTCCGCCTTCCACCCAATTTGCTCGCAACTCTATTTTGGGAGGTTCATCGAGGGCTATAGCGTAGACGTAGCTCTCCGTTTCATCGTTCTCGGCCCGGTCGCTGTCTCGCATCCGCTGCAATAAAGAACGAGTGGACAACAATGTTAGAACCAGTGGCTTTCTATTCGATTATGACCGCGGGCATTCTGGGAGCGGCAGGTCTGGGCGGGGGCCTGTACGAGACCCTTCTGGTCGACCGGGCATGGCCCCACATGCCGGTATTGATTCAGCCGGACCGTGGCGGGATCAATCGAAAGCTTTTCTGGGGCCCCATCCACGGGCTGTTCGAATTGGCGCTTGTCGTGGCCATCTGGTCGACGTGGACCGAGCCCACGGTTCGCCTTTGGGTGTGGTCCGCGTTCGCGGTACACCTTGCTGTCCGTGTCTGGTCCTTTGCGTACTTCATCCCAATGGCGCTGCGGTTCGAGGCGGGAGCCCCAGAGGCAACTCCCGAGGCTGCAAAGAAATGGATCAACTTAAGTCGCTGGCGGCTTCCTCTTGAACTCCTTGCCGTGATCTTCCTGCTCATCGCGCTCGCGCAATCGCCGACAGTCCGGTCTTAACAACGCCAATGCTGTAAAAGCTCTGCGTGCGCGGCAGAAATGGCGGCATCGTTCTCCGTCCGCCATGCCCACTGTGCAACAAACGGAAAGCCCCTGGACAAGAGTCCAGGGGCTCTCCGCTTGCAGCAACCGGATTGAGTTGGGGTCGCTGCAAAGCCAACGCGTCCCATGATCCGAAGTTTCCTGCGGAACTAATTCCTCAACCTGCTGTTTACCATAGCGAGCCGCGTCCCATTTTCGCCCAGTTCTCGCCGCGATATGGAGAGGTCGGTTAGGTTAAGCTCTGAGTGGTAATGGGGGCCGGACGGTCGTTTTGCTGTGTCCGGTACGTTGGGGACCCGATGGGGCGTTGCTTCAGCACCAGTTTTGTCCAGGTCGCGCGCATTGGCGCGGTTGTGGCGTGCTCTCTGGCCTTGGCCAATTGTGGCAAAGGGCCGGGCAGCGCCAGTAACAAGTGGGGCGTCTCGGCCAGCCCGCGGGTGGTTGATCCCGGCGAGCCGGTGCCCAAGGGCGGCGGCCGCTACAGCGTCGGCAAGCCCTATGTGATCGCCGGCAAGACCTACGTTCCAGAAGAGAATGCCCAAGGCTACACCGCGACCGGCATAGCCTCCTGGTACGGCGAGGACTTCCACGGCCGCAAAACCTCGAACGGCGAAATCTTCGACATGCATTCGATCGCGGCTGCGCATCCAACGCTGCCGTTGCCGAGCTACGTGCGCGTCACCAATCTCAAGAACAACCGTTCGCTGATCGTGCGCGTCAACGATCGCGGCCCGTTTCATGAGGGGCGTGTGATCGACGTGTCGGTGCAGGCGGCAAGATTGCTCGGCTTCTACGACACCGGCACGACCAACGTGAAACTCGACTACGTCGGCAAGGCCTCGCTCGGCGGCTCCGACGACCAGAAGCTCGCTGCCACGCTGCGCGGCCCTGGTGTGTCACCGCAGCAAGCGCCGGTGATGGTCGCCTCAGCCGCGCCGCAGGCCCAGTCGCCCCAGCCCGCATCGAAGCCGTACATGAAGGAATACTTCGACCCGACCATCGCCAACCGCGGGGCGCTTCCGGCTCGTGCAGCCGAGCAGAATGCGCCGGTCACCGCCCGGCGTGTGACCACGACGACCGAGGTCGCGCGCGTTGCCCCGCAACCGGCGCAGCAGCACACCCAACCCGCAGGCCCAACGCTGGCATCGAGCCGTTCGGTTCCGGCTCCTGCCCCCGCACCGCGTGCGGTCGCCAACGCCGATACATCGTCCTCGTTTGAATCGCGCTTTGCGCCGGCCGGCAACTCGTCGGTCGGTTCGGTGCGCACTGAGCCGGTTTCGGCCTATGCTCCGTCGTCAGGCAGTGCCGCAATGATGGGCCGCGGGCTCTACTAACACCCGAGTTCCACGCCATTTTATTGTCCCCTAAGGCTTGCTAAGCATCCCGCTGAGGATTGCTGGATGAAGCCGTTTTCGATCATCGCGTGTGCCTTTGTGGGGCTTTTCGCCCTGGCGGCAGGCGTTGGGCTGGCAGCACCAGCGCCGTCGAGCGGCGGCTTCCAGACCTCCGTTCCCAACGCGATCCTGATCGAAGCCGAGAGCGGAACCGTGCTGTTCGAGAAGGCGGCGGACGTCGCTGTGCCGCCCGCGAGTTTGGCGAAGCTGATGACAAGCGAGGTGGTGTTCGACCAGCTTCAGCTCGGCAATGTGAAGCTCGACGAGGAATTTGTCGTGAGCGCCAACGCCTGGCGCAAGGGCGGCGCGCCGGCCGGCGGCTCGACCATGTACGCACCGGTCTACAGCCGTATCACGGTGGAGAACCTGCTCCAGGGCCTCATCATCCAGTCAGGCAACGACGCCTGTATCGTGCTGGCTGAAGGCATCGCCGGCAACGAGAACGCCTTCGCGCGCATGATGAACGACCGTGCGCGCGAGCTCGGCCTCACCTCGGCGAACTTCACCAACTCCACCGGGCTTCCCGATCCGGAGCAGAAGATCAGCGTGCGCGATCTCGGCAGGCTCGCGCAGTTCATCATTCAGACCTATCCCGATCACTATAAATGGTACGGCGAGCGCGAGTTCACTTGGAACAAGATCCGCCAGCAGAACCGCAATCCGCTGCTCGCCATGAGCATCGGCGCCGACGGCATGAAGACCGGCTTCACCAAGGAAGCTGGCTACAATCTCGTCGGCTCTGCGGTGCAGAGCGGGCTTCGCCTGATCGTTGTGGTCGCCGGCGCCAAGAACGACAAGGAACGCGCCGACGAAGCCAGGAAGCTGATCGAATGGGGCTTCAAGGGCTTTGAATCACGCCTCCTGTTCGCCGAGGGCCAGACCGTCGCTGAGGCGAAGGTCTATGGCGGCGAAAAGGGCCGTGTGACGCTCACGGGCAAGGGGCCGATCCGCCTTATGGTCCCGCGCAACACCACGGACCGCATCACTGCCAAGATGGTCTACACCGGTCCGGTGCGAGCCCCCATCAGCGAAGGCTCGCCGATCGGCCAGCTCCAGATATGGCGGAACGACTCCAAAGTTCTTGAAGCGCCGCTTCAGGCCGCCGAAAGCGTCGAGACCGGGAGCACCATGCAAAAAGCTTGGGATGCCGTGACCGAGTTGGTCATCGGCCTGTTCCGGTCGAGCACCGGCAAGCTATGAGATGGCGTCTCCTTCGCCGGGCGGCCACGGGGCCGCGCCACGGATGTTCTGACGCATGAGCGGACGTTTCATCACATTCGAAGGCGGCGAGGGCACCGGCAAGTCCACGCAGTCCAATTTGCTGGCGGAGCGGTTGAAGGCGCTCGGCATCGGCGTGCAGCTCACCCGCGAGCCCGGCGGCTCGGTCGGCGCGGAGATCATGCGCTACGTGCTCCTTTCGGGAGCGGCGAAGCCGCTTGGGCCGGACGCCGAGGCGCTGTTGTTCGCGGCCGCCCGCAACGATCATCTCGACATGCTGATCCGTCCGGCACTCAAACGCGGTGGCTGGGTGATCTGCGACCGCTTCGCGGACTCCACCCGCGTCTATCAGGGTGTGCTCGGCGAGGTCGATCCGCGTGCGATCCGCGCGCTGGAGCGCATCGTGGTGGGCGAGACCAAGCCAGACCTCACGTTCGTTCTCGACGTGCCTGCGGAAGAGGGGCTCAAGCGCGCGGCTTCGCGTCGTGGTGAGGACAAGGCCGATCGCTTCGAAGGCGAAGCGATCGAGTTCCACAAGAAGCTCCGCGACGCGTTCCTGGCGCTGGCAGCGAAAGAGCCGAACCGCTGCGTCGTGATCGACGCGACCAGGCCAAAGCAAGACGTCTCGGACGAAATCTGGCGCATCGTCACCGAGCGGCTCGATCCCGCGACTGCGCCGATCCAGCTCGAGGGCACGGTTTGAGCATCTCCAAAGTGCGCGTCCGCTGAAGCAATGCCGCCGCCCCTCATACAGCTCAAAGACATTGCGCTCACATTCGGCGGCACGCCGCTGCTGACGAACGCGGAGCTCGCCGTGTCGGCCGGCGAACGCGTCTGCCTCGTTGGGCGCAACGGCTCCGGCAAATCGACGCTGTTCAAGATCGCCGCGGGTCTCGTCGAGCCCGATCGCGGCACGCGCTTCGTGCAGCCGGGCGCTGTGGTCCGCTATCTCTCGCAGGAGCCGGACTTTTCGGGCGCTTCGAGCACGCTCGCGTATGTCGAGGCGGGCTTGAACGCGAGCGACAACGAGCACGTCGCCCGTTACCTCCTCGAACAGCTCGGCCTGACGGGGTCGGAAGACCCGGCGCATCTCTCCGGTGGCGAGGCGCGCCGCGCGGCGCTCGCCCGCGTCCTCGCTCCCGATCCGGACGTGCTGCTGCTCGATGAGCCCACCAACCATCTCGATCTCACGACCATCGAATGGCTTGAGAACCATCTGATGCAAAGCCGTGCGGCGATTGTGATGATCAGCCACGACCGGCGTTTCCTTTCCAATCTGTCTCGCGCGACAGTCTGGCTCGATCGCGGCGAGGTCCGGCGCGTCGAACGTGGTTTCGCCGAGTTTGAATCCTGGCGCGACGAGGTGCTGGCCGAGGAAGAGCGGGATCAGCACAAGCTCGATCGCAAGATCGTCCGCGAGGAGCACTGGCTCCGCTACGGCGTTTCCGGGCGGAGGAAGCGCAACGAGCGCCGCCTGGCCAATCTGCATGCGCTGCGTGCTGAGCGCCGCAATTATCGGGGCGCGGCGGGCAAGGCGTCGCTTGCGGCGGCGGAATCCGACAAGTCCGGCACGCTGGTGGTCGAGGCCGAGCGGATTGCCAAGTTTTACGGCGACCGGACGATCGTGAAGGACTTCTCCACCCGCATCATGCGTCATGACCGCATCGGCATCGTCGGCCCGAACGGCAGCGGCAAGACCACGCTTGTGAGCGTTCTGACAGGCATTTTGCCGCCTGACGAGGGCAAGGTGAAGCTCGGCGCCAATCTCGCGATGACCGTGCTCGAACAACACCGCGACAGTCTCGATCCCAACACCACGCTTTCCGATGCGTTGACCGGCGGGCGCGGCGACACAGTGACGATCAACGGCGAGGCGCGTCACGTCGTCGGCTACATGAAGGACTTCCTGTTCCAGCCCGAACAGGCGCGCACGCCGCTCGGCAAGCTATCCGGCGGAGAGCGCGGCCGCCTGATGCTGGCGCGCGCGCTGGCCAAGCCGTCGAACGTGCTGGTGCTCGACGAGCCGACCAACGACCTCGATCTCGAAACCCTCGACGTGCTGGAGGAGATGCTCGGCGACTACGCCGGCACCATCATCCTGATCAGCCACGACCGCGATTTCCTCGACCGGCTGGTGAATGCCGTGATCGTGCCCGAGGGCGGCGGGCGCTGGACCGAATATGCCGGCGGCTATTCCGACATGCTGGCGCAGCGCGGAGCGGATCTCACCCGCGAAGCCCGCTCCGCCGCGAGGGAACCGAAGGAGGACAAACCCAAGCCTACGACCGAGGTTGTGGCGCGCAAGCGCCGGCTCTCCTTCAACGAAAAGCACGCGCTCGAAAGCCTGCCCAAAACCATGGCCGCCTTGCAGGCCAAGGTCGGTACCCTCAATGAAAAGCTCGCCGACCCGAACCTGTACGCCAAGGATCGCAAGGCCTTCGACGACGCCTCAAGCGCGCTCGCGACCACCCAGGCGGAGCTCGCGGCGGCTGAGGAGCGCTGGCTGGAGCTCGAAATGCTCCGGGAAGAAGTCGAAGGAACCTAAGCCGCGCCCTTGCGCGGCCGGTGTCCAGTCCACTAGGTCTGTCCCATGAGCCCGGCAGCCAACGACAGCGACGAGAGCGGCGTGACGCTGCCCCGCGTCACCACGGCGCTGTTCGGCCATGCCGAGGCCGAGCAAACGCTGCTCGAGGCCTATCGCGGCGGACGCGTCCCGCATGCCTGGCTGATCGGCGGCGAGCAGGGCATCGGCAAGGCGACGCTGGGCTATCGCCTCGCGCGCTTCGTGCTGGCCCATCCAGATCCCTCGGCGCCCGCGGTGCAGAAGGCAAAGACCCTCGCGGTCTCGCCGGACCATCCGGTCGCGCGCCGCATCGCCGGGCAGGCCCACAGTGACCTTCTCGTTCTGGAGCGCACCATCAACGACAAGGGCAAGCTTAGCCAGGACATCCTGGTCGAGAACGCGCGCCGCTCGGTCGGATTTTTCGGTTCGACCGCGGGCGAGGGCGGCTGGCGCATCGCCATCATCGACGTCGTGGAGGACCTCAACCGCTCCTCCGCCAATTCGCTCCTGAAAATCATCGAGGAACCGCCGCCGTTGTCGCTGCTGCTCCTGGTCAGTCACGCTCCGGCGCGGGTGATGCCGACCATCCGCTCGCGCTGCCGCAAGCTGATGCTACGGCCGCTCACAGTTGACGATGTGGTCAGTGCTGCGAATGCAGCCCTTGGCGGCGATGTCGATGCCGCCGAACTACGCGCCGCCGCCGAAGCCGCCGACGGCTCGGTTGGCCGGGCGCTGACGCTGCTCGAGGGTGACGCGCTGGAACTGCGGAAACAGGTCGAAAGCCTGCTCAATCATCTGCCCAACGTCGATCAGCGGGCACTGCATACGCTGGGCGACAAGATCGCGGGCACCGAGGCCGAGAAGCTCGCGGCTTTCATGGATGCGGTGAACGGCTGGCTGTCGGCGCGGCTTGCGGGTGGCGCGCAGGACAAAAGCCGCATGATCCGCGTCGCCGAAGCCTGGGAGAAGGTCAACCGCGCCGGGCTCGAGGTCGAGACCTACAACCTCGACCGCAAGCCGTTTGTCTTCTCGGTGTTCGGTGCGCTCGCAGAAGCGGCGCGCTAGCCGGTTCCGGCCCGCGCCGCGTCAGTAGCGAAATTCGGAAACTCAGTAGCCGCGGCGGCGCTCTTTCTTGGCGGCCTTACGGGCGGCATAGCGCGCGTCGCGGGCGGCCTTCTGCTCGGCGAGCAGGGCCAAATGCGCCTCTTCCTCGATCGCCTTCAGGCGAGCGGCTTCGGCTTCGATTTCGGCCTGGAGCTTGGCCTCTTCCTCAGCCTTGCGCTGACGCTCGGCTTCAAGCTCCGCTTCACGCGCAAGGCGGGCGGCCTCGCGTTCAGCCTCGCGCGCCTGGCGCGCTTCGTGGATCGCCTTGCGGGCGGCGAGCTTCTCTTCGAGTGAGGGATCGGTGGAAGCGGCACGGAATTTCTCCAGCATCGCCTTGCGGGCAGCGGCCGCCGCCGCCTGACGATCCTGATGATCGGGCAGTTTAAAGCTCATTGACACTCCGGTGAGATGAAAGTCGAAACCATGCGGACAATTGCGGTGGGCCGCGGTCTGTAACCGAGCGGGATGGATAGCTCAAGACGTCTTAGATAGTGCGGGAAACATTTGGGGACAGGGGCGGGAACCGCGCAGCTTGCCCCGGCGGCCTGCGGTTGATACCTACGGGGTCTTATGGCCGAAAAGCCCCGTTATTACATCACAACCGCCATCTCCTATCCGAATGGCCCCCCGCATATCGGGCATGCCTACGAGGTGATCGCGACCGACGCCATCGCCCGTTTCAAGCGGTTGGATGGCTATGATGTCTTTTTTCTGACCGGCACTGACGAGCACGGCCAGAAGATTCAGCAGACCGCGACGAAGGAAGGCATCACCCCGCGCGTGCTGGTGGACCGCAACGTCCAGCAGTTCCGCGCCATGGTCGAGCGGATGAACTGCTCCAACGACGACTTCATCCGCACCACGGAGGAGCGCCACCACCGCTCTTCGGAGGAAATCTGGCGGCGGATGGAGAAGAACGGCGACATCTATCTGTCGAAATACGCCGGCTGGTACTCGGTGCGCGATGAGGCCTATTACGCCGAGGACGAAACGCACCTGAACGAGCACAAGGTGCGCCTCGCCACCAAGACCGGCACGCCGGTCGAGTGGGTCGAGGAGGAGAGCTATTTCTTCAAATTGTCGGCTTACCAGCAGAAGTTGTTGGACCTTTACGAGCGCGATCCGCAGTACGTCCTGCCGAAGGAACGGCTGAACGAGGTCGCGAGCTTCGTGAAGGGCGGCCTGCAGGATCTGTCGATCTCACGCACCACCTTCGACTGGGGCATCAAGGTCCCCGGTAATCCCAAGCACATCATGTATGTCTGGGTGGACGCGCTGACGAACTACATCACCGCCGCCGGATTCCCGGACGACCAGAGCGAGAAGTTCAAGCGCTACTGGCCAGCCGACCTGCACGTCATTGGCAAGGACATTGTCCGCTTTCACGCCGTCTACTGGCCGGCATTCCTGATGTCGGCCGGGATCGAGATTCCGCGTCGCATCTTCTCCCACGGGTTTCTGTTCAACCGCGGTGAGAAGATGTCGAAATCGACCGGCAACGTGATCGATCCGTTCACGATGACGGACGAATACGGCGTGGATCAGTTCCGCTTCTTCTTCCTGCGCGAGGTGCCGTTCGGCCAGGACGGCAGCTACAGCCACGAAGCGATCGTGAACCGCATCAACGCGGACCTCGCCAACGACCTCGGCAACCTGGCGCAGCGCTCGCTGTCGATGATCGGCAAGCAGCTCGGCGGCGTGCTGCCGGCACCCGGCGCGTTCAGCGACAACGACAAGACGATGCTGGCCGCGGCCGACGCCATGATCGGCGCCGCGCGCGAGCACATGAAGACCCAGCAACTCCACCAGATCCTGAATACGGTCTGGGCCGTGGTCGCCGACGCCAACCGCTATTTCGCGGGCGAGGCGCCGTGGGCACTGGCCAAGACCGATCCGGCGAAGCAAGGCACCGTGCTTTATGTGACGGCGGAGGTGATCCGGCAGGTCGCGATCCTGGCGCAGCCGTTCATGCCGGCGTCGGCTGCGAAGCTGCTCGATATCCTCGCGGTTCCAGCGGACGAGCGTGCTTTCGATCGCCTCGGCGATGCGAACAAGCGGCTCAAGCCGGGCAGCCAGTTGCCGCCGCCCGCACCGGTGTTCCCGCGATACGTTGAGCCCGAATCCAAGAACTGAACCGGCAGCAATTCCGCACATTTGCCAGGCCACCGGCCTCAGCGATTGCTTGGTCTATTGGGTGAGAGCGGTTCGCAGACGAGGAGCGTCCTTGTCCAGGACCTTCAGAACAAGAGTTCGGGCGGCATCCTTGAGCTTGCTATTGCCTGCCGCGGATTGCGCGGGGACCGGCCACCAGGCGTCATCGACCTTTTTCTGCCAGTAAGGGTCGCTAAAAATTTCCCCGAGCGATCCTGCGATGGGAAGCCGAACGCGTTCGCCTGTGCGGCCGTCGAAAAGCTGAAGCCAAAAGGCAGCAAAGATAAAATGGTGGGTAACAACTCCTGACCGCTTGAGAATGCCGACTCCTTCGACGGGTTGGTTGGTGCCCGGCCACTGACCGCGCAATGGCAGAGCCACGACATAGTAGTGGCAATTGCCTCCATTGCTGTTGCGGAGTGCAGCAATGAACCCCGCGGTCCGATCAGTGGGAATGAGCCCGCCGGGCTTTTTCAAGTCGGCCACAGCGGCAGCCGGCACGGCCGCCGAGCGCACCGAGAAACCGGCCCCTAACGTCGAACCGATTTTTTGGACGACAAGGTTGTCGAGTCCCCAGGATTGGATGGCCGCGGACTCGAGCGCATTGCCAAAGACCATCACGCCAATTGTCTGTACGGCAAATTTCTGGCCGATCGCGGACGCCACACACACGCTGCGGCCGCCGGGGCGCGGCTGCGATTGGGTTTGCTGCGCCGCTGCCGGCCAGGCGAGCCAGAAAACGGACAATGAAATCGCGAGCCTCAATGCAAGGCGGGAAAGGCTATGTATTGTCATATTGGGAGGAATCGTTTGTTGCGGCGGGAAACGCCGTAAA